>ERZ795053.578-NODE-578-length-46778-cov-15.870642_pt1 | contig 46778 bp, 47 predicted proteins | sample MGYA00375137_ERZ795053 | MGnify/ENA primary metagenome ERZ795053 (study PRJEB30182, sample SAMN05720284) | activated sludge metagenome | isolation source: Anaerobic digester | place: Hong Kong | collected 2014-12-17 ... | reverse complement strand
ATATTTGCATTGATAGTTATATCCGGTATAGCCGGAATTAAAACAGATATCGATGTCAATGTAACCGGTTTTGAATATTACGCCAGGATTTCATATGAAGCATATAAACTTGTAACTGAAGAGGACTGGTCTCTCCCCGCCGGTGCTGAAAAGATTTCAGAATTCAGGGCTATACATCATTACGATAAAATTCCTGACGGCTATATAACCAGAACAAGGGAGGTTCAGGTACAGATCGGCACAAAAAAAGTAAAAACCGGAGTTAAAGATCTGGGAAACGGGTACTTTAAAGATATATATGAAGAGAGACCTGTTTATGAAACCAGAACTGAAAGATACAATGAAACAAAATATAGAGATGTGCCGGTATATATGCAGAAGTATAAATATCGCATAATGAAATGGATAGATGAAAGGCCTATTGAATACAGCGGCAAAAATAAAGATATTTCATTTAATCTAAAAGCTGACGAACTTAAAAAAAGCCCGGACAGGTTCCGGAATATCAAAACTGATTCTAAATATTACCTCTCGGTCATTGATGCAGGGGGGAAAAACTATAAAGATGATGTTAGTTTTAATACCTGGAAAAATACCGAACTGAATCAATCAATTAAAGCAGAGAAATCAAAGTTTTTCGGATTTTTTTATGGAATAAAAGAATAAAAATTATAATTACTTAAATTTATATTTGATTTGTTTAACTCATAATTTATTTTTAAAATTATTAATTTATTTTTATTGATTAAATTAATATATTATCTTAAAATATGTGTCTTACTGATATTCTGATAATTCTTCAATGAATATCATAACTATCTAACTGCAAAAAAAACTGGAGGTTTTTTAAATGAAAAAGTTTTCTATATTAATGCTATTTATATTTACAGCATTTTTATTTATTACAAGCGCTGCGATTTCACAGGATGCAGACACCGGTACAGAATCTGATGTTAATACAACAACAGAGGAAGTTACAACTGACAATGCCACTACTGACAATGTCACAACTGATAATGTAACAACTGAAGATGCGACAACTGAAAATGCAGAAAAAGTTTTTGAGAAAGAAGAAGTTCAGATTCTCAAAGGGAAACCCAGATCTTTTAATGATGGTTATAATACTTATGTAAATGACAAGGTGCGTTTTGAACTCTTTGAAATTGACAATATTATGCCTGACACCAAGTTCTATAAAATAGACGACGGTGCAGATCAGAAATACACTGAACCATTTACACTTAGCGATGAAGGTGCTCATGTTCTCTACTATTACAGTATTGATAAAATGGGTAATAAAGAGATGCAGAAGAGCCTTAATGTTATTGTTGATAAAACAGCTCCGGAAGTAATCGTTGTTGTAAAAGCTCCATTCGCAAAAACAGGGGAAACAATCTATGCTTCTGATAAATTCAGCTATGAATATACAATATCTGCTAAAGACAACATTTCAGGTGTTGCAGGTATTTCTTATGCTGTAGCCGGTGAAGAACATAAAGAATATGTTAAACCATTCGCAATCAATTCACTTGAACCTGTAAAAATCGATGTTGCAGCTGAGGATAAAGTAGGTAATCTCACCAAAAAATATCTGTCAAAAGTTATTGATGAAAACGGCAATCTTCTCGCTGAAAGTATGGATGATGTTAAGATCACAGTTGATAAAACAGCTCCTACGGTTGAGATAAAAGGCGACAAGGAATTCTTTAAAAAAGAGAATACACTAGTTGCATCTAAAGATTATAAATACACAATTACAGCTGCTGATACTGAATCAGGTATTAAAGCAATATATTACAGGGTAGATAACAAAAGCGATTTTATTCTTTATACCGGAGAACTGATGTTCAATACAAACGGTATGCATAAGATTGAAGCTATTGCTAAAGATGGTGTAGGCAATATCAGCAAAACTGCTGTGCTTGATGTATTTGTTGATATAATTCCTGCTGATACAAATATCAAACTTGTTACAGAATAATAATCTTTCCTCCGGCAGAATCTTAATTCTGCCGGATAGAATCTTATTATTAGATTTATTCAGTATTCATCTACCGGCAGGATGATACCCTGCAAACAGGAGGTTATTGATGAAATTAAAGAATTTTATACTTACTGCCCTGACTGTCACGGCTATAATATCCATGACATCATGCAGCACTGAACAGAAAAAAGAAGATACACCTGTTGTTAAGGCTTTCGGTGCGGGTGTTGCATGCTCCGAAGGAGACTGCCTTAACGGCAAAGGAAAAATTAAATTTCCTAAGGGTGAAGAATATAATGGCGAATTTAAAGAAGCAAAAGTAAGCGGTACCGGTGTAATGTTATGGCCTAATGGTGCTAAATACGAAGGTTCATTCGAAGACAATAAGCGTAATGGCAGTGGCGTTTATACATACTCAAATGGCGATGTTTTTAAAGGTGACTATAAAGACAACAAAAGAAACGGTACAGGTGAGTATAAGTGGAAAAACGGTGATGTATATACCGGTGACTGGAAAGACGGCAAAATGGATGGTAACGGTACATACATATGGGCCGAAGGCGCAAAATATGTTGGTGAATGGAAAGAAGGAAAACTTAATGGTAAAGGTACTATTACATGGCCTGATACCGCGAAAGTTGATGGAATTTTTGAAAACAACAGACTTGTCAGTGAACAATAGAAAATTCCATATTCCACGAATAAAAAACCCCTGGATCTCAGGGGTTTTTTATTCGTACCGGTTTATATAGCTTTTTCTTTAATAAATATTTTACTCCTGTTACAGGTTTTCTGAATAATATTGCCGGACCTGAAAATTTCATAACATTTTTAATCTGTTCCCGCTTATCCGGATTATAACAGTGAATCGGACAACTGGAGCATGTCGGTTTAAATTCTCCATACGGGCATTGTTGAATTCTAACTAATGCATAATTAAACAGTTCAATACACTCATTACACATTTTTTTATTGTTATGTTTTTTAAAACAATAATATTCAATCATCCATTGAATTATATACTTATCATCTAATTTAATAAACAAAAGACAACCTCTTTACTAAATAAAAGAAAACCACACTTAAATATTTGTATATAGAAAGCGTTTTAAAAAAACAGTTATTTATGATATGCAACACCTGTACCTGTGGCTATAATCTTATCTCCGGTACCACGAACTTCAAGTTTCCAGAAACTTACCTTTTTACCCGTACTAACCGGCATAGCTTCTGCAAAAATTTTTTCGCCATCAATTGCTGACGAAATATAATTTATATTTACACTAAGCGATACCGCAACATTACCGGTCGAATTTGCTGCAACTGCAAGTGCCTGATCCAGAACGGCATATATAATTGCGCCATGAGCTCTTTCAACTGCATTTAAAAATTCCGGTTTTATTGTGACCGAACATCTTGCGTAGCCTGCATTGACTTCATCTGTCTCGATACCCAGATAAGTTGCCATAGGATCTTTAGCGACAACATCTCTTGCATAACTTACAGGATCTTTAATTAAATCAGACATACGTCCTCCATCTATTTTCTTACAGGGGGATTATAATAACCAAGACGGATATGATTAAACTTTTCCTTTAACATACCGATAAGATTTCTTATCCCGACAGCATCTTCATCAGTAAAATTTATTTTTTCAAAAAAATAATCAGGATCAATATTCATATTTCTGGTTTGAATCATATTAACAGGAAATTTTTCCAGAAAACGGAACAGGCTTTCAGTTTCACTGATTGAATCTGTAAAACCCGGCATAAAAAAAAGATTTATTGAGACAAAAATACCGCGAGAAAGCGCAACATCAATAGTACGGAGAACATCAGAATAATTATAGCTTACCGGCCTATGATAGGAAGTATAATATTTCTCAGTAGGAGAATTCATACTGATCCGTATTGAATCAAGCCCTGAGTCTATCATTGCTGAAACACCATCCGGACGGGAACCGTTTGTATTCAGATTGATTGTTCCGACAGATGTTTTATCTCTCACCTGCGCTATTGCCCGGGCAAGATCGTTTGCTCTTAAAAGAGGTTCTCCTTCACAACCCTGACCGAAGCTTGCAACACTATTCTCAACCCTGTTGAAATGATGAATAATAATTTCTGAAATTTCTTCAGACGTAGGAGAAAAATTAAGCCTGAATTGAGACTGGCAGAATCCCGAAGATTCATGCTGATAAGAAAAACACCCGAGACAGTCCGCATTGCATGCAGGGCTTGAAGGCACAGGGCATTCATACCTGCTGAGAAAAAAATTTCTTGCGCAAAGACAATTATATTCAGTTGAACATATACTTAATTGATTTACAAGTCTGTTCTCTGAATATTCAGATTTAATTTTTTTTACAGCCTTTTTCAATTCTTTATGATTCTCATGAATTTCAGGATCAGAACGGGGATCATCATCAATTCTAATCGCTGGAACATAGAAACGATCTTTATCAATCACTAAACCTGCATAAGCCCACAATGGAAGGATTACGGCATTTTTTTTCTTTTTCACATAGGCAGGCAAATATGTTCTAAGGTAACCGGATGCAAGAAATGATGATACAGCATTCAGATCTTTCCCATCAGGAGACTTTTTTATAACATTAAATTTTCCATCAGAATAAGAGACAGGATATCTTTCAGGCAAAGTAAACAGGTAACTGCCATAAGGGAGAGGAATTAATTCTTTTTCATCTACCTGAACAAATCTGTGGCCGGATTTGAATGATGATTCCAAACCCGGATAATCATACACGTTTCCTGAATCATCTGAAAAAGGGAGTAATCTGTTTTTTTTCTTAACTGAACTGCCGGACATTTAAACTCCTGAATTGTATATTTTTATGATTTAATAAAAAGTCTTACCGGAGCGAACTGATAGTTATTCTGTTATTTTAGTTGTTTATTTATAATATCATCATGATAATAATGTATTCAAGAACGCATCAAAACCGTATTTCATTTTAAAACAGGTAATTCTGTAAACTGATTTATTAGGGACTTTAATTTTTTAGTATTTTCAGAAATCATACCATCTTTATATAATTCAGAAATAACTGCTATACACGAACATCCCGAAATTAAAACCTCTTCAACATTTTCCGAATTAATTCCGCCAATTGCTACAACAGTTTTCCCGATTTTACTACATATCTCTTTAAGAACATCCGTACCAATACCATTAATATTAAAACCATTTTTTGACGATGTCTGAAAAACCGGTCCTATCGCAATATAATCAGCATCCGAAATTAGGGCATCTTCAGCAGCATTGATTCCACCTGCTGAAAAACCTATTATTAAACTGTTTCCTGCGATCTTATTTATACCGGAAACGGGTAAATCATCAGGTCCTAAGTGCACACCGTCAGCTTTTGAAAGGATAGCGATATCAACCCTGTCATTTATTATACTGACAACTCCCCGTTCCCTGCATGTTTTTACGAAAGAAGTTGCATATTCAAGAAACTTACTATCATTAATATTTTTGATTCTTAATTGAATAATATCTGCACCGGAGTCTGATAATATTTCAGTAGTGAGGTTAATTTGTTCCAAAGGGACAAATGCCGAATCGATAATTGCATAAAGGGAATTTTTAAATTTTCCCAGTATTGAATGCTTAAGGATTATCGCTTCACCCTGTTGTTCAATATCATATATTTTAAATCGTATCTTCTGAAACTTTACTGATATATCAGGGTCGATCATTTTCGAAAATTCTTCAAGCACCCTTAATGCTTCAGCTGCTCTTCTTATATTTGCCCTGAATAAATCGATAGTCCCTTCTCTTCTTTTTTCCCCGGACGTATCAAAAAATTTCTGACTATCAGCATCTATATCTCTTGATGCAAGCAATTCAGTTCTGTCGATAAAACGTGATACTTCAGTTATATTGTGGCGTAATTTTTTTATCTCCTCTGAAACAATATTGCGGTAACTAAACCTGAAAATATCTTCACAGACACGGAGCCCTTCAATTGCCCTGTTTAAATTTGCATCAATTGCAGTCAATATAGTTTTATCCATTTAAAGCTCTCCGGAGACTTGTCCAATAAAATATTATTAGAAAGTATCATGTAAGAAATATACTTAAGACCATTCATATATTACTATTGACGGTATTACCAGAGCTGCTGTTTCCGCGCGAAGATGAGTAGCTCCCAGATTTACCGGGATCCATTCATTTTTTTGAGCCTCAGAAATTTCCTTTTCGCTGAATCCGCCTTCGGGACCTATCAGTATTGAAATAAACTTTCTATTTATTGTCGTTCCCAGTATATTTTTAATCTGAATATCAGCTCCGGGATGGCATATTATTTTCAAATCTTTAACATCTTCAGTAATAACGTCTTTAAATGTCATAGGAGATTCAATAAAAGCGGGAGATACCCTTAGACACTGTTTACAGGCCTCGTTAGTTATTTTCTCCCATCTTTCAAGTTTACCTGCATTCATTTTTAAAGGATCGGGAATTGTTCGTTCAGTAACTACAGGGACAATACGGCTTACACCAAGTTCAACAGTTTTTTGAATTACAAATTCGAAATTCCCCCCCTTCAGTAATGCCATGTAGAGTGTTATTTCAGGTATAGAATTATCATTTTTATATTCGTTAATAATTTTTGCATGAATACCAGCCGGTGTTATATCCTCCACCTTTGCTATAAAACCTCTTCCATCATCAGCTCTAAGTATAATCTTTACACCAGGCTTAACTCTTCTAACACGGGAAAGATGGTAGCTGTCACTACCTGTAATCAATACGTTGTCATTTGTAATATTTTCGATGTTAATAAAAAACTGAGGCAAGTCATTCACCTAATTTTTCAGGTCGGAATATTTCATTCTGAAATTTCACATTATTTTCAAACTTTGAAAAGCTAAGAATAGTTACAGTTCCATCTTTAATATTGAGCATATCATAACGAAGCGGGATTGCTCTATCACCATTTTCCATAATTTTTGCCAAAGTCATAAATTTAAAAATAACCTTATCTCTATCATGAAAATCTATTCTCAGGGGATGGTATTTTTCGACAGATACATACATTGTAAGAGCCCCATACGTACTCTCTGGGTATAGCGGTTCAAGATATAACCTGTAACAGTCAACCCCTTTAATTACAGTCCGCCCTGTAATTCTTGCATTATAATTACTCTGGTAATCAGAATTGGAAAGATCAATAAATGAAAAATTAGTAGCCGCAAGAAGATCATATTTATCAACACCCATTTTATGAAAAAGCTTGAGCGCGTGAATGTTATAAACCCATATATCCTCTCCGGCCATATTGTACAGCACCTTAAGACTCTCTCCCCGTGTGATACTGCTGAAATGGAATAAAAAATCATTCCTGGAAATTTTACCTTTAAAATCAACAGTAAATGAATTACCATCGGGAAAAATATGTTTCATTCTGCCCTGAAGTTCACCAACAGGATACTGCATAATTCTGTCAACTCTTGCGAGAATACTCTGCGCCGTTATTTCAACAGTTTCTTTATCCTGTGCTTCAGCTGCACAACAAAAGAAAACAAAAATAATCTGAAATACGTTAAATTTTAATCTCATAACTTTATTTAATTTCAGTGCGCTTTTCGCCTCATAAAAAGTCCGGTAAAATATGGAAGAAATATTTTGCTTTCATGCATTCCATATAACTCAGTAAAAACCGCTCTATTCTCTTCAATGAAAGTTAAAGGATTAAAGTTGGCGATTCCGCAAATGCCTTTTACATGCTCAAGCATGAGATCAATATCATATTCAAATGATTCGACTTTACCTTTTATGAATGCAAAATCTTTAAGATTGAGAAAAGTTTTTAAATCATCTTTTATGTAATAATCATTATGGATAGGAAAGATTCCCCTTATAAAATCATCAAAGACTCCATCTATATCATCGTCATCAAGGACAATGCCGGCGAAGAAAAGATGCCCGTCAAATTGTAACGCCCGCCGGAATTCATCAACAACAGGTGCAGTTTCCTGAACATCCAGATTATCAATCGCAATAATGAGATCTGCGGCATAGTAATCTATAGGGAGTTTTCTAAAATCACCATTAATAAATCCGACATCTTTCAGTTTTTCATTCCCGGCGTTTTCAGAAATAAAATTTTCCATTATTTTCAGCGAAGGTTCCACTACCACCAGGGTTACACCCTGTAATTCATTTACAAGATCAAGAAGCACTCTGCCGTTTCCCAGCCCCGCTTTTACTATTACCTTCGGGTTGAATGTTTTGATCACATCCCGGATTTTCTCTATGACCATCTCATGCCGTGAGTCAGGTTCAACAAAATACTTTTTATCGAACTCATATATACTCCATTCCTGGAGCTTCTTTAATCTCTCCATCTTTATTCCTGTTAGATTATTATTAGACCTGCTGTAATTCAAAACAGAATTCAGCAACAACTTTATTCAATGTGTTTACTAAATAATACCGATGTCAAATATATTCAATTAAAAATATAGATAATAATGAAAAAAGAACAACAAAAGAATAATCTATATCTAAGAATTATTATTGACACTTACCCGCATGCAAATTTAATACCCAGATAATGCCCCAAAAATCATTATTACTGTTCCACAGCTTAACGGAACAATCATCTTAATTATATCAGGACAAAAAAATTTATGAATATATTTTCTCAGGCAAAAAACGGAATAATTTCTGACGAAGTAAAATCAGTCGCTTCGGCAGAATCACTACCGGTTTCAACCGTACTTAAAGACTTCGCAGAAGGCCGCATAACAATTCTCAGAAACAACCGGAGAAATATTACACCTGTAGGTGTCGGGAAAGGCCTTAGTACAAAAATTAATGCTAATATTGGAACTTCTCCGGATCTTTTCAGTCTTGAAAACGAAATGCTGAAATTAAAAGCGGCAGTTGATAACGGAGCAAATGCCATCATGGATCTCAGCACAGGGGGAGACCTCACATTTTTCAGAAAAAAAATTCTGGAGAATTCTCCGGTACCACTCGGTACAGTGCCGATCTATGAAGCCGCTGTAAGAATGGTTGCCCGTAAAAAGTCGATGGTTGAGATGAGTATAAATGATTTCCTTCAAATCATTCAGGATCAGGCTGAAGAAGGTGTCGATTTTATGACTATTCATTCCGGTGTGACAAGATCTTCTATTGAATCATTAAAATCCCAGGAAAGAATAACAGGTATAACAAGCCGCGGCGGTTCAATACTTGCTGAATGGATGAATTTTAACAAAAAAGAAAATCCCCTTTATGAATACTACGATGATATACTTGATATATTAGCTCCTTTTAATGTTACAATCAGCCTTGGTGACGGATTAAGACCAGGTTCAGTTCATGATGCAAATGACAGGGGACAGATTCATGAAATGATACTTCTGGGTGAACTGGCCAGAAGGGCAAGAGAAAAGAATGTCCAGGTAATAATAGAAGGACCCGGGCATATGCCTCTTGATATGATTGCTGACAACATCAGGCTTGAAAAAAAGCTTTGCGACGAGGCTCCTTATTATGTATTAGGCCCTCTTGTTACAGACGTTGCACCCGGATACGATCATATCACCGGGGCAATCGGTGGTGCTATTGCTGCTGCAGCAGGTGCAGACTTTCTCTGTTATGTAACACCCGCAGAACACTTAAGACTCCCGGATTCTGACGATGTAAGGGAAGGTGTTATTGCTTCAAGGATAGCAGCACACGCTGCAGATATAGTTAAACTCGGTAAAAAAGCAAGAAGCTGGGACGACCGGATGTCTTCCGCGAGAAAACAGCGAGACTGGAAGGAGATGTACGATAACGCTCTTGACAGAAAGAAAGCGGTAGCATATAGAGAGACTATACCTTCAGGGGAAGACGATCAATGTTCAATGTGCGGAGAGTTCTGCGCGATGAAAAGACAATACTAAGAGGAGTGGCCCCATGTCTGATGATTCCCATTTTTACGATTCCTATAAAGAAGACAGAGATATAATACTTGAGTATAACCAGATATCCCTTGAGGATGCTGGTTTTGTCAACATTCTTGATATCGGGATCGATAATATAACAAGGCAGCAGGCTGTTTTTAAAGTATTAAAAATGATCGAGGAAAAGGGTGTCCACCATGTAATGACCCTTAACCCGTACAAAATAGGTAAGATAAAATCCAATAATGACCTGAGGCTGATTTGTGACAGAGCGGATCTTCGCCTTGCCTCAGGAGCAGGCATTCAGTGGGCAGCCAGGATGCTTAAAACCCCGATTAAAGAAAGAATTGCTGTACTCAGTTTTATGATGGAAGTTATCCGTCTGGCAGAAATTAAAGAGTACAGCATTTTCCTCGTTGGCGGCAAACCTGAAATTGCTGAAAGATCTTTTTTTAATATAAAGAAGTCTTTCCCTGATATAAGGATCGTCGGCCGGCATGGCGGTTATTTTGATGCTGAAAGAGAGAAATCGGTAATTGAAGCCATAAGAAAATCTGAAGCAAATATCATATTTGTAGGACTTGGATTTCCCAAAGAAGATAAATGGATTAATAGTATACGTCATGAATTTAAAAACGCGGTTTTTATAAGTGTAGGCGGAAGTTTTGATACTATATCCGGTGATGTGAGAAAAGCTCCGAATTACTTCATGGAAAACGGACTGGACTGGTTCTACAGAATAATATCCAAGCCATGGAGATACCTGAGACTCTTAAGACTTGCTTTATTTTTCCTCTCAGTGGTATTCAGAAGAATTTTTAAACGAAAATAAAATAAAAAACCCGGGTTACCGGGATTTTTATTATTTTTCGAAATCATTGATTCCTGCAGAAGTATTTCTCGCTATATCAAGTTCTTTTTTTGTTACACTGCATCTTCCTAATGTAAAACCTTTGAGTTCAGATCTGTTTTTACATGTTCTGCAGGATACAATAGCACCCTCATTAGTCCATTCATTGATCTCGACATATCTTGAACCGCAGCGCCTGCAGAAAATAACTGAAACAAATTCGCCCATGGGAACCTCTTCCTAAACCATGAATGCAACAATGGATAGATCTTTTCTACGTTCAGCACACCCTGTATAATTGTCAGCGTACTTTATCAGGGATTCAATAACAATATCAGGTTCTCCGGCGTTTTTTTCAAGAAACCGGATTATACCCTGAAGTCCAAGTTCTCTGCCGTTTGAATTTTTCAGTTCAGTTATTCCTCCGGATAAAACAACAAATAAATCTTTTTTCTCAAGACTGAAATCAATATTTGTAGCGAAAAATTTATTACAGCCAAGCCCTCCCCCTGCCCTGTCAGCGAATCTGAGATAAAAAACTTTGTTATTTCTTATTAGAAGAGGGTAACAATCACCTGAATTGACAAATTTTAATTTTCTGTTTTTCGAGTCGATACTGGCAATAAAAAGAGAGATACCCTCACTGCATTTTAAATCAGCATTGCAGAGATTATTAACTCTGTTTATAATCTCTTCCGGATCATACACATCAAGCTCAATCATTGCCCTGATTATTCCGGAAAGTGTTGAAGCTCTCATCGCCCCGGGTATACCTTTGTTGTTAAGATTGCCAAGAGTGATCAGGTATCTGGCATCGTTAAATTCTCTGACAAGATGAAATGCACCTCCAACTTCCCGCGCAGGTATGGATTTTGCAGCAGCTGAAAAATAACCGTCTTTAATATTGATATGCGGAGCGAGCGAATTGTGTATAACCTGAGCTGCTTTAAGCTCACTTGTCAGCCTCTCCTCTTCAATGGCTTTTTGAAAAAAAATCGCATTCTGAACTGCAAGAGCTGCCTGATTTGCGAATATCCTGAAAAGGGACATATCATTTTCATCAAACTTATCACGCCCTACAGGGTTTATGGCCTGTATTACACCCAGAAGCTTGCCTTTAAACAATAGCGGAGAGCAGAGAATAGCCCTTGTGAGAAAACCGGTACTTTTATCATACATAGGGTCAAACCGGTGATCATTATATACATCATTGGCAATTATATCCTTACGGTTCTGTGCCACCCAACCGGCGATCCCCTGACCGGTACGCACTCTGTATTTTTCCATCAATTCATCACCGGCTTCACCAAGAGCTACTTTAAAAACCAGCTCCCGCTTTTCTTCGTCAAACAGAAGTAAAGAACTGGCTTCAGTACTCATTATATCCTTAATCATCTCCATAACAATAGATAAAAGCCGGTTGATATTAAGTGTTGAATTAATTATTCCATTGATCTCAACAAGTTTAGACAGGTTTTCAACCTGTCTTTCAAGATATTCAAGTCTGTTATTCTGATTATTTTCCATATATTAATCAGAATAACTCTATTTCAATACATGTCAATTATATTTCACCGGAATGGATTCAATGCGGTTTTTTTCCTGCTGTTTCAATAGATGCTCTGATAAAATCTCTGAAAAGAGGATGAGGATTGATCGGTTTAGATTTAAACTCCGGGTGATATTGAACTCCTATAAACCAGGGGTGTTCAGGTATTTCCACTGTTTCAACAAGATTATTTCTCGGATAGATACCGCCGATCCTCATTCCTTTTTCTTCAAATGCTTTTCTGTATTTAGATGTGAACTCAAATCTATGCCTGTGTCTTTCCATGACGGATTCTTTGTCATAAATCCCTTTTATTTTACTATCAGTTGTAAACTCACAATGATATGCCCCGAGCCTCATTGTTCCGCCTTTTTCAGCAATGATTTCCTGCTCTTCAAGTAGAGAGATCACCGGATATTGAGTATTGTGGTCAAATTCCGTTGAATTGGCCTGCGTCATTCCACATACGTTCCTTGCAAATTCAATAACAGCACACTGCATTCCGAGACAGATTCCGAAAAAAGGTATACCGGATGTCCTTGCATATTGTATAGTAAGAATCTTTCCCTCAATCCCCCTGTTGCCGAATCCGCCGGGCACAAGGATACCATTAACATCAGCAAATATTTCTTTAAATGACCGGTTTCCGCAGGTTTCAAGCTCCTCAGAATCAATTTTTACAATTTCAAGTTCCACTTCATTTGATACTGCTCCATGGAATAATGCTTCATATATAGATCTGTAGGCATCCTGAAGCTGTATATATTTCCCCACAACAGCAATCCGTACTTTAGATTTAGGATTTCTCAATGTTTCTATAAAACTATCCCATTTATGAAGATTTATTTCTCTCACAGGCAGATTAAAATGTTCAAGTGTTATTACATCAAATTCATTTCTCCTGAACATATATGGAATTTCATATATGGAACCTGTGATATCTTCTGCAGATATTACATTCCTTTCAGATACATTACAGAAAAGAGCAATCTTGGATTTCATATCATCATCAAGTGGTCTCTGTACTCTTGCCAGAAGAATATCAGGAATAATTCCGAGCTGCATAAGTTCTTTAACAGAATGCTGAGTAGGCTTGGTTTTCTGCTCTCCAGCTACAGCTATTGTCGGGACAAGGGTCAGATGGACATTCATTACTCTGTTTCGTCCGAGTTCCTGCCTTATCTGACGAATTGATTCGAGGAACGGGATAGATTCAATATCTCCCACTGTTCCGCCAATCTCAACAAGTACAAAATCAAGATCATTATTATTCGATACGTCATATATCCTTTTTTTAATTTCATTAGTTATATGAGGTATAACCTGTACAGTTCTGCCAAGATAATCCCCACGCCTTTCCCTCTGGATAACAGTATGATAAATCTGCCCTGTGGAAACAGAATTCCTCCTTGATAGCTGTGAATTGGTGAACCTTTCATAGTATCCCAAATCCAGGTCTGTCTCTGCACCATCCTCCGTAACATATACTTCTCCATGCTGAAATGGACTCATTGTACCGGGATCTATATTTAGATATGGATCCATTTTAATTATTGAAATTCTATAACCATGCCCTTCAAGCAGCATACCAAGGGATGCAACAGAAATCCCCTTTCCCAGAGAGGAACAGACCCCGCCTGTAACAAATATGTATTTTGTTTGCTTATCTGACATAATTTACCTGCTCACATGTAATATTTAATGTCATTTTAGTCTGAAATTAAGCAGTGTAAACTAAAAATACCTATTTAAGCAGTCATATACACCGGTTTTAATAACGATTATGTTAAATTTTCATTAATCAATAAATCAAATTCTTTGTTAAGTATTTATTTCCTTCAATTCAGTAAATATTACTTTTTAATGTTTAAAATTCAATATTTTTCCCTTACTTTAAAGTTCTATTACCTCTGACGCCGAAGGCGGCAGAGATATATAAATTATTACTTTGCAGTAAAAGAAATTTTTAGGTATTATGAGTGTTTTTTATTATCTTTTACTTAATGCTTAACTAAATGAAAACATGTCTTGACATAATATCAGGAATAACTAAAATTATATCAGCTATAAATGCTTAATCCGGGGTTTGATATGACTCAGAATAATGATAAAAGAAAACATACACGTTATTCCTGTTCGATAAAAGCTGATTTTGAATTCTTTGAAGGCGATCCGGATACTATTGATGTGGAAACCCAGGTATCTGAAAAAGGAAAAGGTCTTATCATAGATATCAGTTGTGGAGGAGTTTTCCTGATAAGTAATTCACGGGTATCCCCGGGACTTCCGATTATCATGAAATTTGTTCTGAACAAAGAAAAAATGATGATAAATGGAAGAATAGTCCGCACCGGTTTACTGAAAAACAATCCAACCGAAGTTGCACAAAAATTTTCAAAATTTGCATCCAAAGGTGATAATTATATAGCTGTTGAGTTTGATACACCTCTTAATAATTTTGATTGCACTACCCTCTGAGAATGAAAAAAAGAATTATAAGGATCGCAGACATCTCTGAAGTAGATACTTCTAAAATTTCAGTTTATGATTTAAACAACCGTTATGTAGATTCCGTCGGAAACATGTTCGGCCTGAAATATAACAGAGAACTCCGCAGAATTGAGATAATAAAACTGGAAAGAATTCATAGCAGCGAAATGCTCCAGTACCAGCGAAAGATCATGATGCATCGTGATATTGAGCAGACCCAGTCTACAAATGCTGACATAAAAGAATCTTCAGAGGAGCAGGCAGAAACAGAAGAGGTTTTTTTTGAACCTGATGTTTTTGTTGAAAGCGTTATCAATGGCTCCGAGGTCCACAGAGAGCGGCTTGCTGCAATTCTTATGAATATAGATATCTCTGATGTTTTTGCCAGGGAGAATAAAATGGAGGCAACAGCTCTTGATGACCTTTCCCGTCATATTGAAATAGACTGTATACAACAGCTCGAAAAACTTGAAAGCTATTATCGTGAACTTGTAAACTATCCGCGAACAATAACATATTACCAGGCAAAAGTTGACAATGAAGGTAAGAATATTATTGATTCAATGAGCGGCATAAAAAAAGAAAAAATTATGAAGTTTATTTTTTATTATGAGATGTCTGCTACGATTAAAAGAGTATATGGCCACATAAAAAAACATATGAGCGCCATACATGATCTAGTGATTGATAAAAATCCTGAGGACATACAGGGAATATCGAAAAACCAGAAACAGGCCTTCATTGACGCAAAAACATCTATAACCAATACTATTTCTGAAGTAGATGAAACTATTAACAATAATCGCAAGCTTTATGAATATGCAGTTAATAAAAAAAATTTTAAAGCATAGCTTTTACTTCAAAAATAAAAACTCCTTCTGCAAAAGACTTCCCCGCTTCAACCGTATACTTAATTTCTGATGAAAACATATCAGATTTAATTAATCCTTTTACAGAAGCAGCATGTACAAATTCCTTAACTCCCCGAGCATCATATACAGAAACATAGTATTCAGGTGAGAGATATATAAGCCGGTTGTAAATATCAATCAATACGCCAGGAACTCCGGTATGCCTCCATGCTGCAGTGGTGTAATCTTTACTTCTAACAGGGAGTATTCTGTCAAATACATACTCGTTAAATATTTCTTTATTTTCTGAAGTATAGTTTGAAAACAGTGAGGCTGTCAACGACAGGGACTCAGCAACCTGAACACTAAAATGACTGTTAATGAGAATTCTTATTTCCATTTCCTTCTCAACAGGATTCCATAGATATTCAGATTTTATTTCCGCCATCATTAAATCAAGTGGATCTATTCTATAATCTGCATCATTATATTTAACAGCTGCCGAAATACCGGGGAAATAATATTTGTTTTCAAGCTCCTGATAATTATGATAATCAACATAAGATGAAAAAGCTGTGAAAGAAAAAACCGTCACCCCTTTATTATATAACAGTCCGGTCTCACCTTTGATAATTCGATTATCAAAGGTGATTATTTCAGGCTCTTTAAAATAAACTTCTTTCTCCTCATACTGAATTCCCAGCAGACAGGATATTTCATTACCAAAAGGTGTACCGAAAATGCAATCGATCCCGGTTTTGGTGTAGGATGCATCTCTAATCCCGGCGGTTGTCTCAAATTCAGCTGCAATAACACAGACACCTGAATCAAAAGACAGGGCTACAGAGGCTAATCCTCCATAGAGAGGATCTGATGATGTTTTAATTATACTATTTAATATACCTTTATCTGCAGATACGAATATATCGATGTTTTCATCAGCATTTCGTTTTATATCCACCTTTATTTTTTTAACCGGGTATTCTTTTTTTATTTCAATTATGTTTTTATTCAAAAGGAATTCATTGAAGGATTCATTTTTTTTAAATATTTTTGCTTTGATACGTTCATTGTAAGGCTTAACTCCGGTTACAAAAATATTTTCAACTTTTGGATCGGAAAAGTACAATTCAACTGAACCATCTTTTTTTAAAATACTTTTCTGTATTTTAAATGCGGTATATCCCTTTTGGTGATATCTGTCAGTAATTTCCACACAAACTTTTTTTAATTCGATCACATCGTGTATTTTTCTCCCGGGATATAAAATATCTGAAAGATCAACATTCGATTTCATGCCTGTAATTATAACTGCTGGATAAACAGGCTGGATAAATAGAATTATTACCGCATAAAAACTTAATACAAACAATCCGTTTATTTTTTTATTAATTATCATTTAATTCGCGAACAGTCATATTCTGTTGTATTTCAAAATCGAAAATCCTATTATCCGTTGAATAGTTTACTTTGAGATCACTGTATTCTGTTTGTGTGTGAATTATCCCGTTTTCTGATCGAAGAAATAATTCTATTTTTGATGGGATATATGCAGAACCTGTATAAAAAAATTCATGATAAATTTCTTTCATAATTTCCCGGCCTGAATCATCAATAATATACTTTCTTACAACATATCGTCTTCGTGAATCGAACCAGATGTATACAGAGCTGTTTCCGGATAAGTTCCTGAAACTATACACATGAGCATACTTTATTAAACCGTATAATCTTATTCCCTGATACACAATATTTATATTATTAAAATTTTTAATTAATGGACTCCCGGGGATATAGGTATACCTATCCGGATTTTTTTCTTTTTTAAACAACAAATTTCTTTCCGGATAAAACCAGAAAAGCCCTTTATTATTGGCGATTACAATCTGCCTCTCCGGCGTGGTATAATCGATCCTGAACCACCCTTTATCTACCGCAGTATAATGCCCGGACATTTTTTCAACAGATGCCCCGCTGTGAATATATTGCACTATTGTTCCTTTAATACTTTTTACTGATGAGTATTCCTTAAGGAACTGATTAAAACTTTCAGTATCAGAATAAGAAACAGACTGTATAAAAAATAAAAGTATTAAAGTCAGATATATCCGGGTCTTCATCCTGTAGTACCAGTAATTCAGAAGTTTTAATTGATTAATCGGATAATAGTTTCTTTGTATGAATGAGCAAGATTTTTTTATTCGACTAATCACTATTTATATTTTCCTTGAAAAAAAAACCGCTTAAAAGAAGCTTGTTCTACATGAATAAAAAAAAATTAAAGAGATAATTTTATTCGTCCAGTAAATAAAAATCATTTAACTGAAACTTCACTGAATCGTATTAAAGGTTAACAATGCTCCTTAAGCAGATAATTACAGAAATAAGCAAATCTGATGAATATAGAGAACTAAAGCTTGCTGATAACGGTTCAGCTTCTATTGAAGGAGTCTCTCCGGCATCTTTTCCCTTTCTTATTTCTGCTATCTTTTATTCAACTAACGAACAGATTCTTGTAATAACGGATAACACTGAACACCTTAATGATTTATATACCGATCTTACCTGTTTTATTGATGAGCAGTACCTGTTTCGCTTCCCGTCATGGGAAACCATACCTTATGAATTCATGGCTCCAACCGAGCAGTCAGAAAGAGACAGGATAACTTCGCTTTACAGAATTATTTCCGGCGAACCGGCAGTTTTCATTACCACAATTGATGCGGTAATGAGAAAAATCCCTGCACGTAACTTTTTTATGAAGAAAGGTTTAACACTTTCTGTTAACGAGGAATACCCCTTTGATGATATCATCAGTACACTTGTTCAATACGGTTATACCAGGGAAACCAGAGTTGATGCCTTTGGCCACTTTTCTGTTAAAGGGAGTATTATTGATGTTTATCTCCCTACAAAAGAGAACCCTGTAAGACTCGACTTTTTTGGAGACACTCTTGACTCAATAAGGGAGTTTGATGCGGATTCACAGGTCTCATTTACCGGTGATGAAATAGACTTTATCACTGTTTATCCCAGGAGAGAACTTATTCTCTTCAGCAGGGAAAAAGATAAACTCCGCGAATTACTTAAAAAGAAATTCAGCGAATCACCGGAACTCCCTGATGAAATATCCGGCTGGCTTAAAGGTGACGAAGATCCTGAGAAAATTCCCGGCATTGAAGATTACTTCCATGAAATAATGGAGAGCTCTTCTGTTATCGATTATATCACTGAGGATTCAGCGATTATACTGCTTGAATGGCCGGAAATTATTTCAAAATCAGTCAGGATTAAGAAAAATCATTATGATATATTTAATAGAAAAAATAAATCATTTTATACTCCCGAACCGGCAACACTTCTTGATCTGAATGCACCTGACAGGGCATACGAAAAAGGAATAAAAATACAGGCTCTGACTTCCACTGCCGGCGCATACAGCTTCAACATGAAAAGCCTTCAGAGTTTCCAGGGAAGAATCAAAAATGTAAGAGAAGACCTCACAAAAAGATTCGAAGCAGGATGGCGGGTCATCATGACAACGTCTTTTGAAGGACAGGCGAGAAGACTTTTTGATCTTTTCAGTGAATTCAAACCTGACCCTGATTTCGAAAATTATAATCCCGGATCGTTTTTTAATATAGTATTAAGCCCTCTGAGTAATGGTGTTGAATTTAACGAAATCAAAACTCTCATTCTTACAGATCACGACATTTTCGGGAAGAGTTACAGAAAAAGAAAACACTTTAAACGCAAAGGATCGCGGCCCATTGAATCATTTCTTGAACTAAAACCGGGTGATTATGTTGTTCATATCAATCACGGTATAGGTATATTTAAAAGCATAGAAAGAATGTCAGCAGGTGGAGTTGAACGCGATTTTCTTCTTATCGAATATGAAGGTGATGATAAATTATATGTATCGCTGGATCAGATTTCTCTTGTACAGAAATACATCGGCCTTGAAGGGAAAAAACCGAGAATTGATTCATTGGGAAAAAAATCCGCATGGAACAGAATCCGTGACAGGGTAAAAGAATCCGTTGAAGAGATAGCAAAGGAACTTATAAAAATTTATTCACAGAGAAGCGCGCTTAGAGGATTCAGATTCCCCCCTGATACACAATGGCAGGAAGAATTTGAATCGCTTTTTGAATTTGAGGAGACCCCAGATCAGCTTACTGCCATTGAAGATGTTAAGGATGACATGGAGAGCGACAAACCGATGGATCGGCTTGTCTGTGGAGATGTCGGTTTCGGGAAGACAGAGGTCGCTATTCGTGCTTCGTTCAAGTCAGTAATGGCTGGAAAACAGGTCGCAATACTGGTACCCACAACAATTCTTGCGATGCAGCATTTTGAAACATTTAAAAAACGTTTCCAGGGCTATCCCATCAATATTGAAATGGTTTCACGCTTTAGAACAAAAGGTGAAATAATCAAAATAAAACAGAAACTCAACGAAGCTGAAGTTGATATTGTTATAGGAACTCACGCTCTTCTTTCTGCTGATGTTAAAATTAAAAATTTTGGTCTCCTGATAATAGATGAAGAACAGCGTTTCGGAGTAAAGCACAAGGAACAATTAAAAAAATTCAGGACAACAGTTGATGTCCTGACTCTCTCCGCAACACCTATACCCAGAACATTGCATATATCGATGGCAGGAATACGTGACCTTTCAATAATAGCAACCCCCCCTGACAGCAGACAATCAATTGAAACTTATGTTTTAGAAGATAACGCTGATATCCTGAGGGAGGCTATTCTAACAGAGACAGGCCGTGGCGGACAGGTATTTTATGTATATAACAGAGTACAGACAATCGAAACACAAATGATCATGCTTCAGAAACTTATACCTGAAGCAACATTTTGCGTTGCCCACGGGCAGATGCATGAACACGAACTTGAAGATATAATGATTGATTTCATGAACCGGAAATATGATGTTCTGATAAGCACTACAATCATTGAATCAGGTCTTGACATGCCGAATGTTAATACTATTATTATAAACAGAGCTGATACATTCGGCCTCTCTCAGCTTTACCAGCTTAAAGGGAGAGTCGGCCGTTCCAGCAGAAAAGCTTATGCATACCTTTTCTACCCGAGGCACACTTCCCTTACTGAAGATGCCCAGAAAAGACTACAGGTTATATCAGAGTATTCTGATCTTGGAAGCGGTTTCAAAATTGCCATGAAGGACCTTGAAATACGTGGAGCAGGTAACATTATAGGTTTCGAGCAATCCGGAAATATTATGGATGTAGGTTTCGACCTCTACTGCCAGATGCTTGAAGAAGAAATTAAAATTTTAAAAGGTGAAAATATTAAACCTTATCACAGGACTTCAGTTTTCTTTAAAACAGATTTTTACATCCCTGAATTCTACATAAATGATGACAGACAGAAAATAGAATTTTATAAACGATTTGAATCATGTGAAACCATAGAAGAAGTTGATATTCTGGAAAAAGAAATGTTAGACAGATTCGGTATACCGCCAGCTGAAGTAAATATCCTGATTGAACTGGAAAGAATCCGGGCAATAGCTTCATCTTTGTTTATTGACGAAATACTTGAAGATAACAGGCAGGTTAATATTAAAATAACCTCTTCATGTATAATCCCTGCAGAAAAACTTCTTAAAGCGATATCAAAAGACAGCAGATTTTCCATAAATTCTAAAGATCCTGAAAATCTCGTATTTAAACCTGAAAACAGGAATATTGAAAAAAAATTATCCGAATTGAAAAAATGGTTGCAACAATTTTAAATTTTAACTTGATATTTAATGCTAAGTTTAGCAAATCCCCAATATAATTAACAGTAAAACCGGAAAGGAAAATCCTATGAACAAAAAATCAGTACTCATGCTGACACTAATAGCAGCGATAATTGTATCTTTTATTTCATGCAAAAATATGTTTGGTGATGCGGCTGCTACAATTGATGGAGACAAAATAACCATCGAAGAATTAAATCAGTTTTATTATGTACAGAATAAAATGCTGACAAATATTGATTCAAAAGAAGAAATTGATAAACTATCAAATAATCCTGCTTATGCAAACCACCCTTTTCTGAATAAAGCCAACTTCCTTGATCATCTGATTGCCCAGAAGGTTCTTTTTGAAAAAGCAATGGATGATAAGTCCATTGATAAAGAAGAACTTGAAACACTTCTTGAAATGGTAAAAGTCCAAACAGCTGCCCAGTATTTTCTTTCAAAAAAACTTAAAGATAAAATTGCAGTTACTGATGAAGAAGTAGAAAAAATTTACAGCGAAAACCGATCTAAATTTGCCGGAAGGACTGCAGAAGAAGCTTCAAATTATATTAAACAACAGATTTTTTCACAGAAATCCCGTCAGGAAACAAACAAATATATCGCAGAATTACTTGCAGAGCATGCAATTAACAAAGATGGTTTTAAAGAATATCAGGCTAAAACCAGTAAAACAACCGCTGACAGCTCAACTACTGGACCTGAGCAGAAAACAGAACAAAAGTAAGCAATATACACTCTATTCATAACAAAAAAGCCCCGATTAAGGGGCTTTTTTGTTATGAATTTTAATAATTAAACTGCCGATCTATATTAATATTGACTTATATATTAAGTAGTTTGTATATTCTATAATAAACATTTAGATGAGGTTTTACGATGTCTTCTAAAAAACATGTAATTAAACTATTTATTTTAATAGTAACTGTGATCTATTCAATTTCCTGCAGCTCTAAAAAGGGACTTGTTTATACAGCCAATAAAATCCCGTCAAATGCAAAAATTGCTGTGGTAATCGATTATCCCAATACTCTTAAAAATGTTGTACTTGTATCTTTTTTAAAGCAGGGCTTCAGAGTAAAAGCATTTAATGCATCTGACCTTTATACAATGAAAGATGTTTATGATATATCTGACCTGAAAAAACTTTCATACAATCTTGACGAACAGAATGTTTCAACTGTTGAAAAAACTTACGATAATATATATAAACTCCACATTTACAATTTTGAATTGAACAAAGCAGAATTTCTTAAACAGATTAGAGCAGAATGGGATGTTGAATATATTATCCTTATTGATTTAAAAGAATGGGAAAAAGTCAGCTGGGCAAGAGTTATTAATCTCAGAACTTATGAAATCGATTTTGTTGAAAACTATCCGACTAAGTATAATGATAATATTGAAACAATCATAACTCATTTTATCAGCAGCATAACAGGCAGATGAAAATTAAAAGTAAAAACTTTTTATTCATAACCGCGATATTAATAATATCGATATGCAATAATGAAGCCCGTGCTGAAAGTATTGCATTCGGATACTTTTATAATAAATCAGAAAACCGCGGAATGGATTATCTTCAGCAGCTGCTGCCTAACTCGTTTGCAAGCTCAATAAAGAATAAGCATAGAATGGACACAGTCAAACCGGGGAAACTTCCCTTTCTTAATACAGAAGGGAGTGATTTTACCGGTAAAGATATTGAAGAAAAAGACCTGTTGAAATTATCTGATGAATTATCAGACAACTATTTCGTATATGGTAATTACCAGCCCGTTGCCGGCAATAGAATAAAACTTACAGTAAAGATTTACAAAAAAGATTCTAACCGTGTTTTCTATTTTTCAGATGAAGGCAGACTCGAAACAGAATTATTCAGATTTGTAGACAGAATAGCATATCAGATAAAAAACATCGCTTCAGAATCTATGCATTATAAATCCGAATCAATAGTAAATAATTCGAAAATAAGCATTATTACAAATATCAGCGGTGAAGATCTTAATTCACTCTATTTCTCATTTTTAAAAAAGGGCTATCGACTTTCTTCTGTACAGGGCAATGAAATATATACATACATTGATGAAGAGCAAATCAATAAACTATCTACTATCTCTGCATCAAATGCGTCATATCACATAATATCGGATAGATCAGAAATCGAACTTCCTCACGGGACATGGTCTGGCGCAAAATACTACAAAGAGCTGCTGAAGCAGAGAGATCTTTTTAACAAATATGCATTCAATTTTGAAAAAACCTTTGATACTCTTTCTAAAAAAATAATGAATTACCAGACAGATTCTTTCGATTATTTTATAGTCATAGGATTTGATGAAGACTTAGAAAAAGCGTGGATCAGGTGTATTTCATTGAAAAAGAACAAACTCATTCTTACAGAGTCCGGCATAAAAGGTAAAAATGTACAGGATATATCTGAAAAAATAATCAATATACTTTCCACTGACCTGCCGAACAGATTCTGATTACAACTATCTTCTTCTCAAAATATACTCAGCTTTTTCGAACTCACTGTTCTTGCGGTAAACCCTTATAAGAGCTTTCCTGGTTTCTATATTATAACTGTCAGCTTTGTATGATGCAAAAAGCATATCCGAAGCTTCCTTCAGCCTCCCTTCACCCTCAAGCGCAAGTCCCGTATAATAATCAATTTCTTCACCTATGAAACCATTTTTACGTGCTGACATCAGGCTCATAAATGCTTCTTTATTACGCCCCACATGATAAAGTGAAGCGCCGTAATAAAAAGCTGTATTGACATTTTCAAGCATCAGCTTCCTGTCGTAAAAAAAAACAACTTCCCCGTAATTTTCATTTTTAAACAGTATTTTTATTATTTTAATAATGTCAGCTGTTTCACTTCCGCCATTTTCAAAAGAAGCAGCAAAATATTCCGCACCTTTTACAGGTTCGCCCATTTTAATATAATTCAAGCCGGCAATCTGTTTAAACTCAGTATTGGTTATATAAATATCGAGAACAGGAGTCAGATAGTCATGTAGTTTCTCATACTCGCCGTCGTCGTAAAGAGCCCACCCTTTTTTAACAAGCTCTTCTTCAGTATAGAAGTAATTATAATAAGTTTTCAGATAAAACCTGTAAACAATGCCGCTATATCTGACAGATACAAACATAATTGCCGAAAAAAGGATTATTAAAATGATTTTTTTCATTCAGATTTCCATTATATTTTGTATGTTTTTAATTAACTTTCTCAGAAAGCTTGCTGGTAAAAAAAAAGATATCAATATATTATTCTTGAAAAATAAGTACATGGAAAGTATTTTAACAAAAAATTTTAAAAAATTTTTAATTCAGTCGTATAGTTTACAGGAATTAACACATTATGAAAAACAGATCAACATTTATACTTACAGGCCTTTTTATTCTTATTTTATCCACTGCTTCGCATGCGATAACAGGTGATGAAGCACTTGCTCAATTCAGAGGAAGAATGAATAGTGCAGGAAAAATTACAGGAATAATATCCTGGTCGCATTCAGGCGGAGAAACCTATACCGGCGCTTTTAAATACATGAGCCCTGGAAAAATATATGTTAAATTCAGTTCACCCGCAGGAAAAACAATTGTTTCTAATGGAAAAAGCTTGTGGATATACTCTTCAGGAAGTAATATCTGCGGGATACAGGATCTCGCCGGTGGAGGTTCAGGCGGGATTGCGGCCCTCACCAGCGGCTATTTTGCAATTGTAACTGCTCAAGGCGCCGGAGGATACACAATCAAGCTGAAAAATAATGATAAATCCTTTCAGGAAATAACATTAATGGTTGATTCAACATTCTTCCTGAGAAAAGCAATCATAAAAACAAAAAATGGCGGCTCTTATAACTTTTCACTCTCAAATATCAGTTTTTCAGCTCCGGTTATACCGAGTATCTTTGACTTTAATGTGCCTTCAAGCGCTCAGGTCGTAAAAAATCCGTTAAATATAAAATAATGGCGGGTGTTAGATTTGTTGAAGTTTAAAAATTGCTTATTGTTTTTTTTTATCACAGTTTTAACATCTCAGGTTTATTCACAGGAGATTCGTGAAGAATCATCTCTTAACTATACTTATCTTGGTCCGGTTTTTTCAATATCTTCCAACTCAGCTGAATACAGCGACTGGATAGATAATCAGTACAAAACGGAAAAAGTTTCAGGGATGTCGTATACTGGCGGAATTGATCTGAAAATATTTGCAGGAAATCTGTGCGGAGATTTTCAGTCAAAGTATTCCTACAGTTCGTATGAAACAACACTTACCTGTCTTGAATTCATTCTGGCAGGAGAATACTTTTATAAAATCAATGAACTTATTTCTGCCGGTGCAGGACTTGGACTCTACATGGAGACTCCTCCATCAAGCAAAGATCACAACGGTTCATCAGGATTGTACATCCCCTTGAGTGCAATACTCAATACAACTGGTAATACAAAATTTTTTATAGATCTTTTTGCTAAATACGGGACATTTGCACTCGGCAATGACAGTCAATTCTCATCTTACGGCTGTAGTATGGGGTTTGTTTTTAAAGTTGGAAGAATTTAAATTAATTTTAAACAAAATTACTGTACCGTCTCTCCCTGTTTGCGGCACTATTTTCACATCAACTATTTTAATATACAATAAATTCTTTCCTTCAAAAACAGTTTTAACTGCAGGGATTATTTTTTTAATACTGACAATTGTATTCATTATTCTATGCATCAACCGGTATTTACATTTTTTTAACCGCAAAAATAATTTATACTATATCAGAATTACATGTTTAGTTGTTATATTTGTTTCGATTCCAGCTATAATTTATACAAATATTAATTATCTATGCAAATATAAAAACCAACCTTCTGTTATAGTTAATTTTTCCGCTATTGTAAAAAATATTGCAGAGAAAAAGAATACCACTGAACTTACAGCTGAAGTTTCGGATTCTAATGAATATCCGGAAATTAAAATAATTCTATATTATAATGGTAGAATTTCATTAAACAAGGGAGATGAAATTTTCATCCACAAACCCATTAAGTTTAAACAATACAAGGATACAGAGGAAAACTATAACAGCTTTAAGTTGAAAGGAATAAATTACATTTCTTCAATTACTGATAATGACATTACTGCCATCAGAGAAGCAGAACCGGGTCACAGGGAAATACTTAAAAAAAAGCTTATAAAAAAAATAGACTCTCTTTTCCAGAAAGATACAGCAAATATTATAAAAGCCTTTTTTTTGGGAAACAGAAGTTCCGTTTCAAAAGACGTAACAATTCAATTCAGAGATGCCGGTGCGCTTCACCTGTTAGCAGCCTCCGGGCTACACGTAGGGATAGCTGCGGGTCTTCCGCTCTTTCTGCTTCTTTTAAATTTCAGAAAAAAAACTCTACTGTTTTTATCACTATTGTCAGTTTTTCTATACCTGTATATTACTGACATGCCCATTTCACTTGTTAGAGCTTCCCTTATGTTTTTTTTATTTGCAGCACAGGTTTTTATACACAGAAAGCCCGCTCCATTTAACACTTTAATGCTCACAGGTTCAATCATTGTGCTAATAGCACCGTGGGAAATTTTTAACATCGGGTTTCAGCTCAGTTTCAGTGCGACATTAGGAATTATCCTTTTTTATAAAGTTTACAAAAAATCTTTTATAAAGCTTCCATCTTATATCCGGAATTCATTAGCCGTAAGTCTCTCCGCTCAGATTTTCACATTACCGCTTATTCTCATTCACCTGAATCAAATAAACACAATATCATTATTCAGTAACATTGTGCTGATACCCGTCACCTCAATTTTCATGTACACCGCCTTTAGCACACTATTACTATCAGCAATAATTCCATCATCCGGTTTTATTCTTTCAGAAATCACAAGACATGTATATCATGCACTTATTGCCAGTGCCGGTTTTTTTGCAGGTTTTGATTGTAATTTTTTTCTTAACAATATCACTCCGGTTATATTATTATTGTCTTTATCACTCATCCCGGTTTTACCTATAAAGTTAACAAGAAAATTACGGGCTGCGCCTGTTTATACCGCTTTTATTTTATGTACTTTTTTATTAAAAGGTCATGCGGAAATCAGAGCAGAAGAAATAATTTTTTCATCCGGTAATTCAAATATTATATTACATAAAAAAGAAATGACTGAATTAATACTTGATATTAAGGATTTAAACGATATCGATTTATTAATCAATGAATTCAAAAAAACCGGTACCAAAGTTAATGTATTAATAATTAATAATGGTTCATTTCCCAACCAGATAGCCTGTAAAAAAATATGTAGTGAATTTATAATTGACGAATGTTCTTTTTATGTATTACCTGATATCAGCAGTAATTTAAAAAATTTAATCAGCTCTCTTGAAACTGATAATATTAAAATATCTTTTCATGTAGATTAAAATTCTTTAATTATTGATTTTTAATCTCATACTATTTTTATTAATATAAACCGATAATAATATTAATAAATATCTAACTTAAAATAAGGGTGTCATGTTATTTACCGATGGAAAAACATTTTCTGACAGAATCCTCAGAGGTGAGGATGTAGCATTCTCTTTAAAATTCGTGGATGAAAAATCTCTTCTTCTGATTAATGCTATACTTGTAAAAATCCTCTCAAGCCAGGGGAATATTTTTCTTCTTGAAACTCTTATAACTATCATAAGAGAAATTGTTTTCAATGCATTTAAGGCTAATTTAAAAAGGCTCTATTTTATCAAGGCAGGCGTTGATCTGAATGATAAAGAAAAATATGATCTTTTAATGCAGAATTTTAAGGATGATTATCTTTACAAACTGGATGAAATTGAAGAGGAAATTACAGCACAGGATGATTATCATATTCAAATAAATTTTAAGAAAACCGACAATTCACTCAAGGTAACCGTTTTCAATAATGTCGCAATCATTGAAGAGGAATTCAACCGAATAAAAACACGTCTTGAACAATCAAAAAAGTACATGAACCTTGCTGACGCTTATAATGATATTTATGATTCTACAGAAGGTGCGGGACTTGGACTTGCTTTAATGGTTTTTCTCTTAAAAAATTCAGGGATCGGAGTTGATAACCTTTCGATAGCCCCTGACAGTAAAGGCGTAACCGTATCCGTGAACATACCAAAACAGCTGAAAGAAGAAAGTATTATATCATCTGTTAAGAAGAAAGTCCTGGATGATGTTGATACGCTTCCCACTTTTCCGGAAAATATTATTGAACTTCAAAATCTATGCAGCAGAAAAGATTCTACAATAGATGCGATAGCCTCAAAAATCAGTCAGGACCCCTCTCTGTCTGCAGATGTAATAAAACTGTCAAACTCTGCCGGTTTTGTCCCCGGCAAAAGAATAATGACTATCAAGGATGCAGTAAAAATTATTGGTTTAAAAAACCTCAACCTTATACTCACGGCAAGTGCTGCAAAAACAATCTTACAGAATAAATACAAGAAATTTGAAGTAATTTGGGAACATTGCATTCGTGTTGCATATTATTCTACATTAATAGCGAAATCCAAACAGTTGGGTGCTGTTTCCGATTCTGCATTCACTGCAGGTCTTCTCCATGATATCGGGAAAATAGTTCTGATGTCGGCAGATGATAAGATTATTCATACTATATCTGAAATCACAAGAAATAAGCAGCTTCGTTCATCTTCAATCCTTGAAGAAATCTCTGTCGGTATAAGCCATGCAGAAATTGGAGGATTAATTGCCGAGAAATGGAATTTTCCAGCTAACCTCAAACTCGCGATAGAAAACCATCACTCACCTCTGAATGTTGAGGATGAATATAAAGAACTTTCATTTTCCGTATACTTTGCTAACATGCTGTGCGGGGTTGAAAAAAATAAATACAACTACTACTACATTGAAACAGATATCCTTGAATGGATGCAAATAAATACTATTGAAGAACTAAAAAACTTTCATGAAAAGTTGAAAACTAATTACGCCAGCCAGATGACTATAGCAGGTTGAAACTCTGATATGGATTACGTAATTTTAGAAACTAAAAGCGGTTCAAAAACTATTATAAAAAAAAATAACGGTTCAGACAGGGATATTAAACTTCATTCAGCTTACGATCCAGTAAAAGAATCAGAAAGAAGTGTTGATGCTTTCAATGCCGGAAAATGTTCCATAATTGCTGTGTCAGGGATAGCCTTAGGTTATCATATAAATGCTCTTAAAAAAAAATACCCGGCAACAAATATTCTCGCCATAGAAAACGATCAGTCTATAATTGAGTTATGCAAAAAACATAATCCTTCTGCCCTTGAAAATATTATACCAATTTTAAATGAGAATGATCTCGCAGCTTATTTCCAGACAATAGATCTTTCATCCTTCCAGGGAGTTGCGCATTATATTCATCGTCCTTCATATAATATCAATCCTGATTTTTATGAAACAGTACTTGCAAATATGAAACTGCTTATTTCATCACGTGTAAGTGATCTTCTTACGCGATTTGAGTTTGAAGAAAAATGGATAAAAAATATTTTCACAAATCTTAAATGGCTTGGCCGGGCTGCCGGTGTTTCATCTTTTTTTAATAAATTCAAAAATTATCCGGGAATAATTGTTTCAGCCGGCCCTTCACTCAGAAAAGATCTTGATATCATCAGAGATTTAAAAGACTCAGCTGTTATTATATGCGTAGATACTGCTTTCAAAGTTCTCAGCAAAGCCGGAATTGAACCGCATTTTGTAATGACTCTTGATGCTCAAAAATACAGTTTTAAACATTTTACAGGAGTTAAACCCCAAAATACAGTACTTGTCTCAGATATGGTGAGCTGTCCTGCGATTCTCGATTATTACTCTGGAAATAAAATAATCAGCACCACGTCAAAATATTATCAGGATTCAACAGGTAAAACATTAAGAGAAACTACACCCGTGATGGACTGGATTGAAAAGTTTACTGAATCTCCCGGAGATATTCAATCAGGTGGTTCTGTTGCAACAAGCGCGTTTGATCTTCTACTTAATATGGGTTGCAATCCGATTATACTATTAGGCCAGGATCTTGCCTATACCGGACGTGAAATCCATTGCAGCGGCACATATCATAATGACGACTGGCTTCCGCAAATTAACAGGTACAAAAATCTTGATACAATTAATCAGAATGTAATAAGAAAAAGAAAAATAAAGTATGTACCGAAGTTCAACAAAGACGGCAAAGTAATATCTGATTTCGTTTTTGACCTTTATAAATCATGGTTTGAAGATTCAGCATCCCGTGTAAATGTCAGAGTAATTAATTCTAATTCCGGCGGAGCTTATATAGCGAACACACAGGAAATCCCAGCCACTAAACTTAGTTTAAAACCGGCAGAGGAAACCCCATTTCAAATAATTGAAAGAATCTTTTCTAAAACAGCTCCCGCAGACATCCATATACTTATTCAAAAAATTAATTATGTCAATCAACAGCTGAACCTTATTGCTTCAATTTCTGAATCTGATAAATCTGCAAATGAAAAGTATTCTCTTATTAATAATCTTCTTAATGAGGGTGACATAAACTCTCTTCTCAAACCATTTATGAGAAAAGCAGAATTTTATACTTCCAGGCATTTACTCGATAATGAAAAAATACAGGAAATGATCTATAATGAAGTTTGTATTTCATCATCTAAACTTAAACGATTTATCAGCAGATTATTTAAAATAAATCAGGAATTCAGTCAGGAACCGGTATAAAGTAAAAATCATATGAAACCTTTAATCCCATTTATACTATTTTTATTTATATTTTCATTTGTATCCGTAAAGGCAATAACCCCTTCGGAAGCCAGAGTGGACTGGACAAATGGTTTTATAATATCAGATGGGAAAAGCAGTATTGTAATAAACGATAGCGGATCTGCAACAGATAATGAAACAGGTAAATCAATTTCCTACTCTTCTGCAAGAGTTCTATCATATCAAAAATCAAAAGAAAAAGCTCTTTTAAATGCCGCTGACATCATTAATCAGATTCAGGTTGATCCTGATACAAAAATCGGAAATTTGATTATAAATGACAAAATCATCAGACAGAGAATAAGTAACTATCTGCATGAATATGCAATATTCAAAGAACTGCCGGCCGGCTATCTGAATACCTCATGCAGAGTTGAACTCAAACTCGGATATTTAATCGACACACTTAATATACAGTTTCCAGAAAACAATTTTCCGATTCGAAGTGATAATGATTTTTCTACAAAATATACATCTTTGATAATAGACACCCGCGGTCTGAATATTAAACCAGCACTTTTACCTGCAGTTGTTAACGAATCAGGACTTGAGATTTACAGCCGGAATAATATATCGGGCAAAATAGCAGTTAAACATCTTGCTGTTTCATATACCAACAGTGAACGTGAAGCTGTTAATCATAAAAAAGCCGGTAAACACCCGTTTTATTGTACAGCATTAAAATCACTTAACGGAAATCCTGTAATATCTGATGATGATGTAAAAAGAATATACAGTCATAAAGATAACCTTATATTTCTAAAAAAATGCAGAGTTATATTTATAATAGACAGGTGATAAAATGAACCCGGTTGTAAAGTTTCTTACTTCAGCAATTATTGCCATAAATAAACTTATAGATTCCTTGAATCTTCAAACCATTCAAACAATTAAAAGGGGCTTTTTCTTTTCAATTTTCATTTTCTGTATAATAGGTATTATTATAGGAATAAATATGGGAAAAAAGGCAGCCAAAATAAAAAGCGCTCCGCTTGCTGAATTTGTTAATGATACTTTCAAAGTGGATATAAACAGAGAAAAAGATTCAGGTGACTTTTCAGAAATGCTTGAAAACGAGGTTATAAAAGAATCTACAATCAATAATTTCAATAAAGCTGAATTCCCTTTGCAGGAAAAACTCGAACCTCATTATAACAAAGATTTGATTGAATCTCAGAATAAGATTTCTGATCCTGATTTAAGAATTCATTCTAATAAAACAGAAACACCGATTGATGAAGACTTAGACAGAATTAATAATGAAACTGTTCCTCCTATACGGCAGCTTGAAAAAAATTTGACCGACGAAGGCAACAATGATATTATCCTTCATAATGATTCTAAAATCAATAAAGACAATAAAACCGATATAAGATCTCAGGATAAATCTCCAGTAAGAATTCTGGAAAAGAATAAAACAGTCAACCCGGAAGTATTTAATAAGGATTCAGGTATAATAAATCAGTGAAAAAACTATTTATTTTTGCACTATTGCTATTATCAACAAACCTCTACACAAAAGATTTTCATAAAACTGAAGAGATGATTAATAGTATCCTCAATGAGGAGAGTGAACCGGCATCAAAAGGTGAAAACAATCAAAAGGATTCTACACCTATCTCCGGCGAGACAACTGAGATAAATCAGAATGGAAATGAAAGCAAACCAGGTAATCAATCCGAAGAACAAACAGAAGAAATCAGTAAAAAACCGGTTATGACCGGGAATGATGAGATACTATTAAAAACAGGGATCCAGTTATATGAAAGCGGTCTTTACGACAATTCATTGATTCGATTTAACGATATCATAAAGAACTTTCCGAATAGTAAGTTTATCGACAGTGCAAGAATGTGGGCCGGCAAAATCTATATACGAAAATATGATTATGATAACGCACTAATTCAATTTAATAATGTAGGTGAAAAATCAGGTGAATACCCCGCTTCTCTGTTCTACAGAGGTGAGTCATTACGAATAAAGGGTGATTCAATTGGCGCAATTGAAAATTATCAGAAAGTTTCCTCCTCTTATCCCGAAAATGAAATTGCCGACAATGCGATACTGATTACAGGCAAACTATATTTAGCGAACGGCAAGGGATATCAGGCTTTAGAATCTGCTCTCCGTATAATACGCTATTATAAAAATACAGAATCTATTGATGATGCATATTATCTAATTGCAAAAATCTATGAAAAAGACCCGATACTAAAAGATATTGAACTCGCCAGAAAATTTTACAGAGTTTTTCTTAAAAAATCTGATTCAAAACAGAAGTTTTTTAGCGATTCGCCCCTGATAGGTATTGTTAAAAAAGATCTTGAGTTTCTTGATAAAACATATTTCAAACTTGAACGTTAACTCTTCTTTTATTTGTTTTTACCTCATACCGGCTGCAGACCTTTTTTAATTGACACATATTAATAATTCAAATATTATATATATAAATTAAAAACTATAACTGACCGGTATTATATGATAGATATATATTCAATAGATCTCGATAAACTTTATGGTGACACAGAACTGACTCCACACATGGAAGATTATATTGAGACAATCGCAATACTATCAAGAAACAACCGCGTTGTACGCGTTAAAGATATTGCTGCTGAACTTAAGATAAAGATGCCCAGTGTCACTTCTGCTTTGAATAAACTTAAGGATCTGGGTTTAATTGACTATGAAAAATATGGATATATTGAACTGACTAAAGCCGGAAGTATTATCTCTGACAGGGTTCTCAGCAGACATATCTGTCTTACTGAATTTTTCACAAAGGTTTTAAAAGTACCAGAAAACAGAGCTGAAAAAGAAGCCTGCATTATAGAACACCACATAACACCCGATGTTTGTAAAAGAATCCACAAATTTCTTATTTATTACAAAAAATCTGAAGAAACCGGGAAAGAATGGATTACTGAACTTAATAAAGTTCTCTCTAAATAAAAAATAGCCCGCATTTTTTAATACGGGCCACTAGGGGGAATAATCTTTTTGAAAGATTGCTTATTTATTCTCTTTCTTCTTATCTTCTATCTTCTTAAGAACTTTTTCCTGAACATCTTTCGGAAGAGGAGTATATTTATGGAATTCCATTGAATAATTTGCCCTGCCGCTTGTAATATTTCTTAACTGCGTAGCATATCCGAACATCTCCATCAGAGGGACAAAACCGTTCAGTTTCTGGGCACCCTTCCTGTATCTTCTCATTGATTCGATTTTACCTCTTCGCCGATTAATATCACCAATTACATCACCGATATAATCATCAGGTGTATTAACTTCAAGCTTCATAACCGGTTCAAGAAGTATCGGATTAGATTTAAGAAATGCCTGTTTGAACGCGACTGCAGCACATATTCTGAAAGCCATATCTGAAGAGTCGACATCGTGGTAGGTTCCATCAATTAAAACCGCCTTTACATCTACCACAGGAAATCCGGCAATAACACCTTCAGTCATTACAGATTCAATACCTTTCTGTACTGATGGAATATATTCAGCCGGTATAGCTCCACCTTTAATGTGATCTATAAACTCAAAACCTTTACCGTCATTCGGCTCTATCCTCATAACGACATGCGCATATTGTCCCTTACCGCCGGATTGTTTAGCATGTTTGTAATTTACTTCATGCTCAGTTGTAATTGTTTCCCTGAATGCAACAGAGGGTTCACCGACCTGCGCTTCAACACCAAACTCATGCTTCAGCCTGTCGATAATTATTTCGAGGTGAAGTTCACCCATACCTGAAATAATAGTCTCATTTGTTTCTTCATCATACCTTACATTGAATGATGGATCTTCCATAGATAACTTTCTAAGGGCAGCTCCAAGTTTTTCATCCTCTTTCTTTGTAGGAGGAGTCACTTTTAATTCAATAACTGAAGGCGGTATAAATATATTCTCAAGATGGAGCGGCTGTGACGGGTCACAAAGAGTATCACCCGTTTTGGTGTACTTCATACCAATTAGAGCAACGATATCTCCGGGCCCTGCAGTATCAACTTCTTCCCTTTCATTAGCGTGAATTCTTAAAATCCTGCCGATTCTTTCTTCTTTATCCTTAGTAGAATTGTAAACCTGCATACCTGTTTTTAATTCACCGGAATAAATTCTGATAAAAGTCTGCTGCCCGACATAGGGATCATGTATCAGTTTGAATGCCAGAGCAGCAAAAGGATCTTTTTTGCTGGGGTGGCGGGTGTGGGTTTTTTCAGGAGCATCAACATCTGTTCCAACTACAGCTCCAACGTCAGTAGGTGATGGGAGATAATCAACTATTGCATCAAGAAGAAGATGAACACCTTTATTTTTATACGAAGAACCGCAGAAAACAGGAGTAATCATCATTTTAATTGTTGCTTCACGTGCCACTTTCTTTAATTTTTCATTATCTACATCTTTCCCATCAAGAAATAATTCCATTATCTCTTCATCATAATCAGCAAGCTTTTCTATAACGTTCTGTCTTGCTTCAAGAACTTTATCCTTAAATTCATCAGGAATTGCGATTTCCTTCTTTTCATAACCTTCAAAGATATACGCTTTATTCTCGATTACATCTATTGAACCGGTAAATGTGTCTTCTGCTCCCATAGGGACATGAAATGCAACCGGATTCGCATCAAGATACTTATCCATCTGGCCGATAACTTCACTAAAATCAGCTCCGATTCTATCCATTTTATTTACGAAAGCAATCCTTGGCACCCTGTATCTGTCAGCCTGATTCCAGACCGTTTCACTTTGAGGCTCAACTCCGGAAACAGCGCAGAAAAGCGCCACCATTCCATCAATGACCCTTAGCGAACGTTCGACTTCAACTGTAAAGTCAACGTGACCGGGAGTATCTATGATATTAATAGCATAATCATTCCATCTACAGGAAATCGCAGCAGAAGCAATAGTTATACCTCTTTCCTGTTCCTGTTTCATAAAGTCCATTGTTGCAGCACCGTCGTGAACTTCTCCCAACTTACGAGTAACACCGGTGAAAAACAGAAGCCTTTCAGTTGTAGTTGTTTTTCCTGCGTCAATATGCGCAGCAATACCGATATTTCTTAATTTCTGTAATGGCATATATACCTCACAATATTGTTTCTCATTGTTTAATTTAACGTAGAAGTTATTAACTATTCAGCCAGTACTTATGCAGATACGAAAAGAATTACGTATTTATGCTGGATAATAGTGATAAAAAAATAATAAACAAATTATAAATAAACAACTGGAATTAGAAGGGCATAATTTAATCTGGTTGGATATTTGTCAATATTTTTATTCATTTTCCATTCTTAATAACTCAAGCTGTATTTCTGAATTATATGCAGCCGATGTTCCGGGATGATTAGCCAGAATATATTTAAAAATAGTTTCTGCTTTTATATCAAAACCCATCTTTTTATAGCATATCCCCGCCTGAAAATAAGCATCAAGACCTTCTTCAGTACCGCTGAATTCCTGATATAACCTGCTGTAAGCTTCAATCGCCTTCTGGTAATTAAAATTTTTTATATGAATCTCTGCTATTTTTCTGAGGGCTTCACTCCTGTGTATACCGTCATAATATATTTCTAAATATTCATAAAACTCATTTAATGCCCTGTCGTATTTTTCAAGTTTATAGAAGCCCAGTGCATTAACAAATTTCATATCATCAGCAGCCTTTTTAACATCTGCCGCTCCTGATATTTCTTCAGCATAAGTATAAAAGCTGACATTCAGGAAAATCATTATTAGAAATGATATGATAACTGCTTTCTTCATATTATGTCTCATATTTTCTTTTAATTAAAAAATTGCAACAAAAATTTATTTATTAAAGTTAAGGAAAAAAATGGACTTTAAATTACAATATTTTTATTTTGGAATATATAATAAATATTCAAACATACAGATGATGAACATCATTTAAGTGAGATAAGTACTTGACATCAGCAAAAAACAGGATATATTAACATAAATTATGATTCCGGTAAGCAAACAAATGAATAGAATTGTTATTGTTGAAGACGATATAGTTATTCGTGAGAGCCTTAAAGAAATACTCGAAATGAACAACTATGAAGTAATGGCAATTGACAGCTGTCTTGACCTTATGAAAAAGGTCAATGAATTTAAACCTGATGTACTCATTACCGATATTATTATGCCGGATAAAGACGGGATTGAGATTATAATTGAAACAAAAAAAGTGCTTCCAAACATCATACTTATAGCAATATCAGGAGGCGGAAGAATTGATTCTGAAAGCTATCTTAATACTGCTAAATATTTAGGAGCCGATGCTACTTTAAAGAAACCTTTTACACATAAGGAGCTTCTTGACTGTATAGCCAACCTGGTTAAATAAGTGGAGCCATTCATTGTTAAAATTAATGGATTAAATGAAATTTATTCCTTTGCAGATATAATAAAAAAATCTTTCATAACAGTCGCTGACCAATATAGTCTTACCGAAGAGAATTCACCAACAAATCCCGCCTTCACCACTCTGGAAAATTTAAAAGTAATTGCGTCTAAGTCTGAATGTTTCGGAGTATATTTAAACAATAATCCCTGTGGCTTTTTTGCTCTTGAGTTTACCAATGAGCGTAAAACAGTTTATCTGGAAAGAGTATGCATTCTCCCTGAACTTAGACACAACGGTTTTGGAAAATCAATACTTACTTTTGCCGAAAACTACTGTAAAAACCATGATGTTGAAACAATATCAATTGGCGTTATGAATCAAAATACAGTGTTAAAGAAATGGTACCAGCAGCATGGATATGATGAGATTTTAATTAAGAAGTTTCCTCACCTTGAATTCGAAGTATGCTTTCTTGAAAATAGATTAAAATAGTTGCCAAAAATCTGATTTTAAAAAAAATTATACAATGATTCCTGTTATAATCAGAAAAGCTGTATTTACAGATCTGCAACAGGTTTGTGAAATTGAGGCTGAAAGCATAAAATCCTGGACATATAATCAATTCGCTGAAGAGCTCGGCAGAACGTTTTCCTGTTTTATTGTAGCTGAACAATCCGGCTTAATCACCGGCTACGCTATTGCATGGATTATTGCCGGAGAACTGCAAATCAACAGCATAGCAGTCAAAAACAATTACAAAAGACTGGGACTGGGAAGAATGATGCTTGATTACCTGATAAACAGCAACAGTTCTGAAAAAATATCAGCTATATATATAGATGTACGTAAAAACAATACTGATGCTTTAAACTTTTATAAATCATCCGGCTTTATTGAAACAGGTTTACGAAAAAATTATTATGGTGATGATGACGCTATACTGATGGAGAAAAAAATAACATGAACATAAAAAAAGCAAATTTCCTTACAAGCTGCGTGAAAAGCTCACAGTTCCCCTCTTTTTCTTATCCGGAATTTGCTTTCTTCGGCAGATCTAATGTCGGTAAATCGTCATTATTAAATATGCTTTTAGGACAGAAAGGTCTTGTTAAAACCGGGGCAAGGCCGGGAGTCACACAGACTATTAATTTTTTTATTGTTAATGATAATCGCTCTTTTGCTGATCTTCCCGGCATCGGATATGCCAAACTGCCAATGAGTCTGAAAAAGAAATTTATGCCGATGATCAGGGAATATATTACAACTCGTGACAACCTGAAGCTGGCCTTTGTATTGATTGATTCGAGAAGAACTCCCGGAGATTATGAACATGATCTAATCAGCCTTCTGATAGATAACAAAATACCTGTTGCTATCACACTCACAAAATGCGATAAGCTTTCAAAAAATGAACTTGCAAAAAGCATCGCTGAAATCAGCAGAATACTTGAGATAGGAAAAGAATCAATATTTGTTACTTCATCAAAAACAAATACAGGGAGAAAGGAACTTCTTTCTCTAATTGATGATTTTTCAAAATAATAAGATCGGTTTACAATTGGGTCATTAAATACATTATACGGCTCGCCTTCTCTTTCGGGAAAAGTGTAATAAGATACGCTGTTATACTCATCCTTCCAGCTGCTGCTGAATCTGTGTCCATCTGTCTCAAGACATCAATAATCAGGGGCTCATCCCAGTTAACCATTATTTTAACCGATTCTTCCGGAGGCATATTGGCCATTTTATTAGCAAGAACCTGAACATTCTTTCTGTAACCTGAATTTTTATTCTTTTCATCCTCAAGTTTTTTCTTTTCAAGTTCAAGACCGCTTCTTACCTGGGAGAGTTTATCTTTTTCAGATTCCAGTTCTTTTTCACGCTCAGCAATAAGAGCCTCTCTTTTATCAAGCTCTTCAATACGTTCAAGAATTTTATCTTTTTCTTTTTCAAACTCCTCTTTTTCAACCAAAGAAGGCTCATCGCCGGATGCATCAACAACCAGAGAAGGTTCACCCTGAAAATCTTTCGTGTATTTTGAAATATTAATAAGATTAATATAATCAAGCCAGAATATACCAAGCCCGGCAAGAAAGACTATAAGTATTAAAAGGTATATTATCTTGGATCTATCAGAAACAGCCATGACTTATCACTCCACAAAATTATTTACTAACTTTACCATCATCAGATACATAAAAATCAATAACTGTGCGAACATAATCCTTTGTCTCTTTAAAATCCGGAACGCCGCCTGCCCGATCTACATTCCCTTTGCCGGCATTATAAGCGGCAAGAGCCATACGATAATCACCCTTGTAATTTTCGAGCAGGTCTTTGAGGAGCGTAACGCCTCCTTTAATATTCTGTTCAGGATCAAAAGGATTCTCTATTCCAAGCCCCATTGCAGTTTCAGGCATTAACTGCATAAGACCCATTGCGCCTTTTGGTGACATCGCATTTACATTATAATCCGATTCAGCCTTTATAACCGATCTCACAAGACCTGCGGGTATATTTTTTTTTGATGCATAATAATTAACGATTCTATCAATATCACTCTTTGTCAATTCAGCATCAGGATCAATATTAAGATCTTTTTTCATTATACCAACGGCATTATCAGTCATCTGCCCGAACGTCTGGCCGGAAACCGGTTCATTAGGAGGCAATTGTTCCTGCGTTTTTCTTTTGAGACCGAATTTACCTTTAATTTCATTTATACGAGCCATAACATTATACATATCATCAATCATAAAAATAACCTCACATTAACTTTTTATGATATATCTTCTGGTTCATATCATCATTCTCTTTAGCGATCTCTTTATTTAATTCGTAGTTGTATTCTTCGAATTTTCTTTCCTTAAGTTTCTCTACAATTTTTTTATCACGGGATGCAATAATTAATCTTTCCCTTATTTTCCGTGCTTCAGGCTCAAGTTTTTCAATTCTGAGCTCTGCTTCATTAATCGCCCTACGGGAAACATCAGCAAACCGCAATACTGCAAGTGCGTCTTCCGGCCTACACACTCCCTTTTTCTGCATTTCGCGATGACGTGATTCGTAATACTGTATTTTATTTCGCAGTTCATCCTGAAAAACACGTTCTTTATTCTGTTGGGCCAGAACTTTCATAAGTTCATTTTTTATCTCATTTTCACGAGCTTCCCTGATATCAAGAAGTTTCTGTAGTCTGAATTGAAATTTTTTCATAATATGTTTATCTCACAACCTGAGCGAAAGCCGGCGGTTTAACCTGCTGCTGAACAGTTCGACCTTTTTTCTCTTCAGGTATCATCATAGATATTATTTTATCTCTTATGGGTGTAAGATTATCTTTTTCATAAATATCCTGTTTAAGAAAATCATTCATGACAGGGATCATACTTATAGCGCGATCAACAACCGGATTAGCACCGCGCACATATCCCCCCAAATTGATAAGATCTTCAGCATCAGTATATGCGGCAAGCAGTTCCCTGAATTTAAGTGCAGCCTGAAGATGTTTGGAATCCACAACATCCTTCATACAACGGGAAACTGATGCCAGTACATTTACAGCCGGATAATGACCTTTATTTGCAAACTTACGATCAAGCACAATATGTCCATCCAGAATACCCCTTGCCGCATCTGCAATAGGTTCATTCATGTCGTCACCTTCGACGAGTACCGTATAAAAACCGGTAATACTACCGCCGGTATTGCTCGTACCTGCCCGCTCAAGGAGTCGCGGCATCATAGAAAATACTGACGGCGGATAACCCCGGGTTGCAGAGGGTTCGCCCGCAGCGAGACCTACTTCACGCTGTGCCATTGCAAACCTTGTAATTGAATCAAGAAGAAGATTGACAGCCATACCCTGATCCCGGAAATATTCAGCTATAGCATGAGCAAGAAAAGCTCCACGAAGCCGGAGCATTGGAGGTTGATCGGATGTAGCTGCAACAACAATGGAACGCTTTAGCCCTTCGGGCCCGAGTTCTTTCTCAACAAAATCCTTTACCTCACGTCCCCTTTCACCGATTAGAGCTATTACGTTAACATCAGCATCTGTATATCTTGAAATCATGCCAAGTAACGTTGATTTGCCGACACCCGAACCGGAGAATATTCCAATTCTTTGACCACGCCCGACCGTAATAAGTCCGTCAATAGCGCGTACACCGACTGAGAGAGGTTCAGTTATTACTGTTCTGTTAAGAGGATTGATTTCTCGTCCTTCGACAGGATATTTAGTTCTGGCAAAAATTTCCCCTTTGCCGTCAAGAGGTTTCCCTATGCCGGAAATTACACGCCCGAGAAGTTCCCTGCCAACAGGGACCATTAGTGAAGTACCCACAGCATATACTTCAGCACCGGGGACAACTCCTTTCATATCCCCGATAGGCATCAGGATAACCCTGTTTCTGTTGAATCCTACAACTTCGGTATAAAGATACTGACTCTCCCCGGTTTTAATTCTGCAGAGGTCTCCATATTTAACAGCTGGCCCAACGGATTCAATCGTTAATCCGACAATCCGCTCCACATGACCGGTGAATTTAATTACTTCAACTTCGTCGATTATTTCCTTATACTTGGAAAGTATATCAACTTTTTCATGTGGCAGGATATTTATCAATATTATGTCTCCTCAAAACTATTTGAAATACCGGACTATTAATCCGGCATCTCTGTTACAGGGTACTTGTATTCCTGATTGCTTCTTCAATTGCATCGAGCTGTGTTGATATTCTTGCATCAATTGCACCAACATCAGTTTCAATGATACAGCCGCCGCGTTCAACGCGTGAATCTTCGTAAATATTAACTTTTTTCAGAGATTCCATCATTTTTATCAATTCATCTTTATGAGCTGTTGTCATATCAAGGTCTGCAAAATTAACACGGATATCAATTCTGTCTCTATCTTTTACACGTTTGATCGATTCTTTAATATTATTTATTACAACTTCTCGACGTTCAACGATCTCGTCTTTAATTACCTTACGGGCAATCATAAGAATCATTTCAGTCATAAGCTTTTCAGAAGATTTTATAATATCATCCCTGATATCAACAGCCGTAGATACGATAGTTCCCAACCTGTCTATAAGTCGCATCACTTCGGCCTGACCTTCCTTGTATCCCTCTTCACGGCCGGCCTCATGGCCTTTCATGTAGGCATCGTGTTCAATTTCAGAAACTTTTTTTTCCGCTTCAAGAATTATCTTTTCAGCTTCAAATTTACTACGCTCGATTTCACGTTCAGCTTCAGAGCGATGTTTCTCTTTCTCAATTTTTATCTGCTCACGAACTTTTTCAAGTTCAGTAAAAGCGGATGATTTTCCATCTTCTTCAATTTTTGCGGCACGGGCTCTTGCCTGTTCAAGCATCTGCCGGACTTCCTCTTCAGTCTCCCGACGGTAACGCTCAAGCTCAGCCTCCATTTCCTCGATAGAAGGTCCCTGATATACATCAATAGGATTCCCCTCTTCATCCATTTCAAACTCATGATACTCATCTGTATCAATAAGATTCTTCTGATATTTTGCAGGGAGATCCACCTGTTTAACAACAGTGGCCTGCTGTATTTCACCCGGTTTAAATACAAGCTTAGACAACGAGTTCCTCCTCACCCGCTCTCGCGACTACGATATCGCCGGCGTCTTCAAGTTTTCTTATTATGTTAACAATCTTCTGCTGTGATTCCTCAACATCACGGAGCCTGATTGGCCCCATGAAATCCATATCCTCACGGAGCAGCTGTGCGGCACGTTTTGACATGTTCCTGAATATTTTTTCCTGAACCTCTGCGTCAACACCTTTAAGGGCCTTTGCAAGTTCCTGTGTATCAACTTCACGGAGAACTTTCTGAATAGACCTGTCGTCGAGAAGCACGATATCTTCAAATACGAACATCCTTTTCTTGATTTCCTCTGCGAGCTCGGGGTCCTCTTCCTCAAGAGCTTCTATAATAATCTTCTCAGTACCCCGGTCAACATTGTTAAGCACTTCAACAACTGTATCAATACCCCCGGCCTGTGTAAAATCTTCACTTGCCAGAGTTGAAAGTTTTCTTTCAAGAACCCGTTCCACCTCACGAAGAACATCCGGAGAAGTACGCTTCATTTCAGCTATCCTTCTTGCTACGTCAGCCTGCACGTTATGCGGAAGCTCAGCAAGAATCATGGCTGCCTTCTGCGGATCAAGATAAGCAAGAATCAGCGCGATTGTCTGCGGGTGTTCCCCCTGTATAAAGTTTAAAAGATGACTCGGGTCAGTTCTACGTATAAAATCGAAAGGCCTTACCTGAAGTGATGAGGTAAGGCGGTTTACAATATCAATAGCTTTCTGTGTGCCAAGAGCTCTTTCGAGAACATCCCGGGCATAATCTATACCACCCTGGGATATAAACTCCTGGGCCATCATCATTTCCTGAAATTCCTGCAGAACTCTGTCTTTATCATCAGGTTCTATTTTGTCGAGCCGGGCAATTTCAAAAGTAAGCTGTTCTATCTCATCCTCGCGGAGATGTTTGAATATTTCGGATGAGACATCCGAACCGAGAGAAACGAGAAATATGGCAGCTTTCTGCCTACCCGTCAATTGGGATTTCTTGGACTGATGCATTAATTAACCCCGCAACACTTAAAAAAAAAGTTTTGCCGATCAAATCGGCATAATAAATATTTAATAATATTATCGACAGTTTTATATAAAATGTCAAATTAAAAAACTATTCTTCAGCAAGCCATGTTCTGAGGAGCTGCGCCACATCATCAGGCCGCTCTTTTGCAAGCTGGAGAGCGCTCTGCTGAAGCTCAAGCCGCGCACGTTCTTCAAGAGAGAGCTCAACATCAATACCCTCTTCCTCAGCGGCTTTAAGAGCGGCTTCACGCATACGCTGCTGCTCCAGAGCCAGCGCTTCCTCTCTTGCACGTCTCCTTCTCTCCAGCTCTTTCTGAATAGCCCTGAAAAGTATAAATCCGACAAAGAGCGCGACTACCCCTATAAGTGAAGCAAGAAGAAGCATTTTAATCTGCTCTTTTCTTCTATATTCCTCACGGATTGAATTCCAGTAAGCTGTCCTGTCGAACATAATATTTTCTACAGCAACCTGGTCTCCCCTGGCATCATCAAAATTAATTGCTTTCTTTACAATATTCTCAGCCTTTTTCAGCTCCTCTTCATCAAGGGGCTGCTGAACAGGTTTTTTAGCCGGATCAAGGTCATATTCTCCATCCGGTGTCCTGGGGAGATCCTGCTGCCCGTCAATTGCTATGGCAACTGCAAGTCTTGTTATATCATAGGGATCTCTCGCAATATTACGGATGGTTTTATTAATGGCATGATTTTTAATATCTTCCTGTTTGTCATACTGTGCAAACTGGTCATCACTGGCTTTATATCCCGGAGGTGTATTCCCTTCAGTGCCGGCAGGCCCCTCAGGATTCCAGCCATGCCCTTTAAAATTTTCTTTTGTACTTTTTTCTGAAATCGTAAGAGAATCTTTAACCTTCCTTTCAGAATAGGGGGTCCGGGGATCATCCGGGACCATTGTTATAGGAGTATGCTCAGTCTGCTCCTCTGAAATTTTATCCCAGTTGAACTCCATGTTAAGTCTGACTATCTGTATCCTGTCTGATGAATAAATACGCTCAAGACCTTCACGGATCTCTTTAAGGAGCCTGACCCTCGCCTGCTCCTCAATTTTACGGCGCATTTCGATTATAGTGTATTCTTTCTTTTCATTTTCAAACTCATCATCGAAATCAGATATTATCCTGCCGGTATTATCAGTAACAGTAACATCGTCCGGCTTCAGTCTCGGCCCCACAGCTCTTGATACCAGGTACATTATACCTTTAATTTCTTTAGACGAAAGTTTATCATATCCAGGAGCGAGATGAACTGTAACAGCGGCTGTATAAGGAGTATTATTATCTGAATAAATACTGTCCTCTGACATCGCGATTTCTACATCAGCTTTATTTATATTCTGAAGGGATTCTATATGCCTTTGGACTTCACCGCGAAGAGCACGCATAAACTTTACATCAAGCTCTTTGTCAGTTTCTGTCCAGTTTGATATATCAAATAGTTTAAATCCGGGGATACCTTTAGGGAGTAAATTTTCCTGGGCAAGCCTTGTTACTATAAGAGCCCTGTCTTCCGGCTTGACAAAAATTGATGCTGTTCCTGATGTTTCGTATTTATAACCCATTTCATCCAGTTTTTTTGTAACCTGTCCGAAATCATCAGAAGTCAGTTCAGCAAAAAGCATTACATTGGGCTCATTACTTGATACAGTAAACAATACACCAAAAGCTATAACAACTATAATTATAACAACACCGACAATTATCCGTTTGGTGCGGTCGAGTTTTCCGTATATCTCTTTAGCCTGATCTAATATTCTTTTAAAAAGATCACCCATTTCATGCCTCCGGAACAGGGGATTGTTTCAATACACTAATGTGACATAATATACTTTTATAAAACATTAACTCAAAATGTCAATTAATTTCCTGAAAAACTCCCATTAAATGTCAGGATCGGGGGTAAAAAGCTTTATTTTAAACCCGATTTTAATTTTTACCTGAGATTCATAAGTTCTCTATACGCATTAAGGGCACCGTCTCTCACGGCCTTTGTCAGGCCAAGAGCGATTTCAGCTTTCTGGGTTGCAATCATTACCTGGTGGATATCAACAGATTCAGGTTCAATAACCATTTTTTTCATGAGTCCCTCGGCATCCACCTGCAAATCATTGGTCCTGGCAACAGCACTGTTAAGCATATCTGCAAAAGAGCCGGACACATCGTCAGATGTACGTTTCAGCGGCGCTTCACCTGTGTTATGAAGCGGATCAGAAGTAATCATTCTTACAATATTACCATTTGAAATCCCGTTAATCATTTTATCACCCTTTTTTATATATTTCTGTTATGCGTATTTTATTTCAATTCTGAGATTCATAAAGTAATCATCATCGAATTTTGCTATTTTGTCACTCTTTTTGACACTGTTTTTTCCTGACAAATCATGAGTTACTTTAACTTCTTCCATCATTGTTCTTTCCCTGAACATAAAACACCTCCCTGTTATGCGCCTGTTCTGCCTATTTCAAGAGCCTTTGAAAACATCCCTTTGGCATTATTAACAAGCATTACGTTTGCTTCATAAGATCT
>ERZ795053.576-NODE-576-length-47046-cov-10.821476_pt1 | contig 47046 bp, 43 predicted proteins | sample MGYA00375137_ERZ795053 | MGnify/ENA primary metagenome ERZ795053 (study PRJEB30182, sample SAMN05720284) | activated sludge metagenome | isolation source: Anaerobic digester | place: Hong Kong | collected 2014-12-17 ... | reverse complement strand
CGAGTGGGAATGAACCGGGATTTTTGCCTGAAGAAGGCAAGCTTCCGGCTCTTGGAGCGTCCGTTAACGCAACCCATCCACATCCTCGGTCCGACGCGCAGATAACTTTCGGTCGGCAAGTGACGAGGCCGAGGGCAGACAGATGGCGCGCCGGGGCGAGGCCTCCGACTGGCTGGTAGTTCAGGCCCGGCGTTGTGCCGCCACCATGATGTGGAAAGCCTCGCTGCGCAGTTCGGCGATCAGCGCGGCTATTTCTTGGGCGACTTCGGCGGCGTGTTGCGGCTCACCCGCCTGTGTCAGTTCCCTAACCAGGGCCAGCTTGGCCGGCAGGGCGTCGAAGCGGCTGGCATTGGCTGCTGCCGCATGGGCGCCGGCCACGGTTTCAGCCTCGGCATTGGTGCGGTAGCGGGTTTCCGCGATGGCTGCCGCGACCCCGGTGTCTGCTGGGGCGGAAGTTGGATGGGCCAAGGCGGGCGCCACCTCCAGCTGCATGGGTTCACTGCCCATGCCTGAAATCTCGAAGTCGATCAGGTGACTGTCCTGAGCGTCGGCAGGTACGGGCGCAGAAGCGTCCTGGAGCGGCAGATCGACGTCGGTCGTGGAAACCGGGTTGGAAACAGCATCGGTGGTTGCGGGCGACACGGAGATCGCAAAATCGATCGGCCCGGTGGCCGGTGCGGGAGCAGGCTCCGGTGTCGATACCGGCGCCGGTGTTGTCACCGACTTTTCGGACGTCGGCCACTCTGTGTCGGCGCGGCGCAACTCCTCCTGGAGTGTGGAGGGTCTGCCTGCAGCCCGGCGGTCAAAGCGGGACGGGGGCGATGAGGAGGTGACCTTGAAATCGGCCTTACCCTTGGACGAACCGTGGCGGTAGGGGGCGGTGTACAGGAAATTGCCGGGATCCACGCGCAGCCCCATGGCCACCGCCTGTTGCCATTCCGGTCCCTCACCATTCGTCACCTTGGCCAGCGCCCGCGCCAGATCGTTGAAGGCGAGCGGGTTTTTTCGTTCCTGGTGGATGGACAGCAGCTTCAGGTACAGCGCCGCACGTTCCGGATGCTCGTGAATGGCATCCTCCAGAATGGCCTGGGCATGGTCCGTGCGACCGTAGGCCATGTACACATCGGCCTCGGCCAGGGGATCGACCTCATCCATCATGTGGAAGGAACTCGTGCTGAACACGCTGGAGCCACGCGTGGTCGGCTGCTTGGTGCCCTGGCGCACCCCCGATCGGGTGGCACGGGCACGCTCATCGCCGCCAAACACCAGGGTGGAGTCGGCAAGGCCTTCCCTCAGCTCCTGCAGTTCCTGCTCTTCGTTGCGGCGCCGTTGGCGCAAACCCAGGGCCAGCAGGCCGCCCGCCAGGACGATGCCCGTACCAGCCAACGCATAACTGCCGGTCGACCAGCCTTCTGCCGGGGGTGATTTGGTGGAAACGGCTGCTGCGGTGGCATGCGAGGCCGACGGCCCGGCAGCGGCAATCGCCGTTGCGGCAGAAGGTTCCTGCGATGGTACCGGCGCGGAGGATACGGCAACAGACTCCGGTGCCTGAGCGGTCACGGTGGCGGAGGCCACACCCGCAGTCGGTTGGCTGGCGCTGGCGACCGCAACCGCAGCCGTGTCGGCACTGCTGGCAGCGCCCACGGCGCTAGACGACGGCGTGGGGGCCTGCGCTGCCAATGCCGCGCCTCCGGGAACCGGTAGCGCGCCAGCTTGATCTGCGGCCGGTGCGACAGCAACCTTCGGCGCTTCGTTGGCCGGCGATGAGGCACGTAGCGCTGCACCGCTGGCCTCGGGCTGCGCTTTGGTATCGGTTTGGGCCACGGCGGTGGCGGGGACAGGTTCGCGCTTGGGAGTTGCGGAAGCAGCTGTCGCCAGATCTTCCTTGCGCGCAGCAAGCTTTCTGCTGGCCCGCGCTGCGGCGGCGACGTCCCTGCTTTCGGCGCGCGAAAGCGCCCGAGGTTTCTTAGGCTCCGGGGTCCTGGCTTCAACGCGAGCGCTGCGCGCGACCTGCGCTGGCGCCGTCTCGATGGGCAGTTCGACGGAGAGAGGCTCGCGTTCCTGGCGCTCGGCCACGCGCGGCGGCCTAGAGGAGCCGGCTGGCGCAGGATCGATCAACAGGGGGATGTAACGCACGATGCTGCCGGCACGATCTTCGGCCTGCAGCAGCAACTCGAGCGTGGGTTCGTTGACGGCGCGTTCGCTGGTGACGCGCAGCACGCGGCGACCGTCGCGCTTTTGCACCATCCGGACGTTGACATGGCCCAGCTGATAGGGAACCTGGAAGCTGTGCTGCTGGTAGACGCCGGGCGGAGCGATGCCGGTCTTGAGGCTTTCCTGATCTGCGTTCAGCAGTTCAACCTCGGCCACCAGCGGTTGTCCCAGGTTGGACTGCACCTGGACCGAGCCCAGCACCACGGCGTGGGCCATCTGCCCGACCGACGGCGCGACCAAGCTGACCGCCAGGGCCAGCTTGGCGGCCTTGCGGCTCGTTGTCGTCTTGTCAGTCGTGGCTTTTTTTCTGGCCATCTCGACTATCCCCCTGAAATCGGCGCTGGGCCGGGTACTGCTTCAAAGCGGTCGTGAGCTCCGGTGGTGGTACGGGAAATCAGCCCAACAGGTATGCACAGATATCAGCGGACGCTGCGCGCGACCCTGAAACCGTACTGGTTGCCCCGGTAATCCGCGGAGTTGTTGATGCGGGTGGCGGCACGCGTTTCCCACACCGGGCTGTTCCATGCACCTCCGCGCAGCGCGTGGAAGCTGCAGTTGCTGCCCTGGGCGGCAGAGCCGTCGGTGGGCGCTGCGGCATAACTGTCGGTCCAGCAATCCTGCACCCATTCCCAGGCATTGCCCGACATGTCGTGCAAACCCCAGGCATTGGGCAGCATCAGACCGACCGGATGCTGATGACCGGCGCTGTTGTCCGCCGTCCAGGCGCTCACGGTTTCGTTGACCGTGACCGAGCAGAAGCGGCCCGGCGTGTTGGCGCGGCAGGCATATTCCCATTCGGCCTCCGAAGGCAGACGCCAGCCGCCGCCATCCACCTGGTTGAGCCAGCGCACGAAGTCCTGCGCGTCGTTCCAGCTCACGCGCACCACCGGGGCGCTGTCACCCTGGTTGTTGTGCTGCATGAACTGCGCATCCACCAGGTTTTCGCGGCCGGTCGACACGATGAACTGCTTGAACTGGCGCAGCGTGACCTCGGTCTTGGAAATCTGGAACGCCGGCACGCTTACCGTGTGCTGGGGCGTCTCGTTCATCTTGGCGTCGTGGTCGGGGTTCTCGCAAGCGCGGCCCAGGAACACGTCGCGTTCCGAGCGGACCAGGCAGGAGCCCATGCTGAAATTGCCGCCAGGCACGCTCACCATGGCGATGCCCAGCGTGTTGCGGCTCGACACCTGCTGCGCCTGGACGCCCACGGCCGGCAGCAAACCCATGGCGATCCACACGATGACGCGCAGGTGCTTCATGCTTGGTCGGTGAAACATTCATGCTCTCCAGAAAACGATGGGGTGTTGGTTGAGGCTATGGCCAGGGAAGACAGGCAGATGTTCATCCCTGGATCTTCTTGTTGAGGCCGGTGAGTTCCGCCTCGAGGGCGTCGCATGCGGCGAGGATGTCGCGGGCCGAAGCGCCTGCCTCGTCGTCCCGACCCTGTTCGAGCAGGGCAAACGCATCGGCAAGCCGCGACGACAGGCCCTCGTAATCCGGCACATAGCCCGAAGCCTCGGCGAGCTCTTCTGCACTCGCTGGACCATTATCGGCGACGACGTGCTGCGCTTCCGGCGCGAACGGGGTCGAATCCGAGTGAAGCCCGGCCATCTCGGCGCCGGCAAATGTGGAGGGCGCGGCCGGCGCGGTGCCCACATCGAGCGGCAGTTCCTGCTCGACGACTTCCATACCCTCCTGCCCGTAGGCAGCAACCGGCTCCGGCGCCTGCGGCGTCGGCCGGACCATCGAGCGCGCCTTGAGCGATCCGTCACCTGCCTGCAGCGACTGCAGCGAAGCCAGGTCGGGGTATGCGCTCGACCGCTGGCGCCGCCGGCGCAGTGCCAGAAAGGCGCCCACCACCAGCGCCACGGCACCCAGAACCACCCAGTACCAAGGTAGGCCACCGTCGCTCCCACCAGCGTCAGACCCACCAGCTGCCTGAGGCGCGGCCGGCTCGACAGGCGCGATGGCCGATGCGGGTTCACTCGCAACCGAAGCCGGCGCTGAAGCGGCTTCGGTCTGGCTTGCTGCAGCGACGGCTTCGCTGGCGACCGCTGCCGGTGCCGAAGCCGCGTCAGCCACAGGCACGGCTGCCGACGCTGCAGGCGCGGGAGTTACCGCCGATGCGGCTGATGCGGCGGGAGCGGCAGATGCCGCCTGTGTGGCGGCGGCAATCGCCGCTGAAGCGGCTCCCGCGCCGCCGGCGCCCGGTTGCTCCTTCTGCGCAGGAGCAACCGGCAACGCCGCACTGGCTGTGGGCTTGTCGGCGACAGAGGCAGCAGGGGCAGCTTCGTGTCTGGTGGCAGAGGGCGCATCAGCCGTCTTGCCGGCGGGAGGCACCAGTTCACGGGCCGGTGGTGCAGGACGCGGTTTGCGGGGCGCTTCAGGCGCTTCCAGAACTGGCGCGGCGTGATGCGGCTTGGCCGGGCGGCGAGGCGGAGGCGCAACGGCTGGCGCAGCGTGCTGGGTGTGCGCCGGAGGCTTGATGGCATGCTCCGGCGAGGCGCCTTCGACACGTACAGCCCGGTCAGAAGTCACCCCCGTGCGCCGCGCAGACCTGGTGGCCGCCGGCGGGGCGGGAGCGCGAGTTTCGGTTGCTTCCGGCTCGGTCTTGGCGTGCGTGACGGAGCTGGGCGCAGCTGCCTCGGCATTCGCGCGAGAGGCGTTTTCGGCCCGGCGCGGGGGCTTGACCGGCTCGCCGCGCAACAGCGCACGGAACTCGGCCTCTTCCTGGGCGGCCCGGGTACGCGGGGACGCCTGCGACGCGGCAGGCATGACCGGCTCGGTACCGAGATCCAGCCTGGGCGGCACCTGAAGGCTGGCCACGTCGTCCTTGCGGGCGGGGGCGCCTGCGCTCCTGCGCGCCAGAGCGGCTTCGTTGCGCACGGCACCGCCGCCCGGCATCACCAGCGGATATTCCCCGGCAGCGGCTGCGCCGGCCGGTGCACGTGCACGTGGCTGCTCGGCAGCTTTTGATATGGACGCCTTGGCTTCTTTCGGTGCAGCGGCTTGCGTTTCAGGCACGGGCTGCGGACGGGTCACCTGAACCGGGGCCATGGGCGCCGCTGGTGCGGCAGGAGCAGGCGCAGCGCTCGGAGCGGGCACAGGCTTGGCCGCCACCACGGGAGGCGCCGGTACCGCAGGTGCTACCGTTGCCGGGGCAGCCGTTGCGGGCTTGGCGGGCACCACCTGCATGGCCTGCGTCGGCGCCGGAGTCGGCTTGGCAGCGGCCGCCAGATGCACCGAGAAATCGCGTGCCAGCACGCCTTCGCCATCGTCCACCTGCAGGGCGAACTTCAGGGCAGACTGCTGGATCGGCTGACTGGACGTGAGGCGCAGCACATAGCGGCCATCCGCCAGGCGCACGATCTCGGTCTTGATGTCGTAGGGCAGGGTCTTGCCGAACAGGCGGTCGCGCTCTTCGCTGGTCGGCAGGGCGCGCGCCGACACGGGCGCTTCGCGCACGTCCAGCAGTTCGACTTCGGCGCGCAGCGGTTGCTCGGGCGCGCTCAGCACGCGCACTGGGCCGAACGCCAGGGCGTGGGCATTGGTGGCACCGGCCAGCGCCGCGAGGGCTATCAGGGCCTCGGCAAGGGGCAACGAAACGACGCGTCGCGCACGCTGTCGCCGAAAGACTCTATTGGCCATGTGTGTGTGTCGGACCTTCTTCAGGCTCGCGCGCGCAAGCCTTCTCCCACCATAGTTATCTCTAGCGATGAATAAGATCGCACTAATTCAAGCGCGCTGATTATGACGGCAAATACCCTCTTTCCCGAGGGAGATGGCTGTCCGGGCGCTGAATCCCGCACGCTTTTCCGCGTATCCGGGCGCCCCGGGCGTTGTTTTTTTGGCGCGGCCCGCCAGCCGGCGCGTGTCGATGCAATGGGCAGCCCTGACAACAGCCGCGGGTGGCCTCATGTCATGGCGCTTTTGAGCTGGCCCCACACCGGCTGGAACAGCGCCGGATCCATCGGCTTGACGTCGCGGATCAGCGGCTTGAAATCCATGTGGGCGAGCACGTCGCGTTCGATGTCGATGCCTGGCGCCACCTCGATCAGCTCCAGCCCGGCCGATCGCAGCCGGAACACCGCGCGCTCGGTGATGTAGAGCACCGGCTGCTTCACGCTGGCGGCGTAGCGGCCTGAAAACGTGACCTGCTCGACGCGCTGGATGAACTTGCGGTCGCGCCCCTCCTGCACGATGTGCAGCTGGCCGTCTTCCACCGCCACCTTCAGGCCGCCGGCCGTGAAGGTGCCGCAGAAGGCCACCTTGGTGGCGTTCTGCGTGATGTTGATGAAGCCGCCGCAACCCACCGCGCGGCCGCCGAACTTGCTGACGTTGACGTTGCCCTCGGCATCCACCTGCGCCAGACCCAGGTAGGCAATGTCGATGCCGCCGCCGTCGTAGAAATCGAACTGGGCTGAGTGCTCGACGATCACTTCCGGGTTCACCGAATGCCCGAACTCGAAGCCCCCGGCCGGCACGCCGCCGATGGGGCCGGTTTCCAGCGTCAGGGTGATGTCGTCGGCCACGCCTTCCTCGGCCGCCACCGCGGCCACGCCTTCCGGCATGCCGATGCCCAGGTTCAGCACGTCGCCCGGCCGCAGGTACACGGCGGCGCGGCGGGCAATGATCTTGCGCTCGTCCAGTGGCAGCGGGGCGATCCTGTGCAGCGGCACCCGCAGATCGCCCGTGAGAGCCGGGTTGAAATGCGCCTTTTCGGACTGGATGTGGTGCTCCGGGTCGGCCACGAACACGTAGTCCACCAGCACGCCCGGCACCTTGATCTGCTTGGGGTGCAGTGTGCCGGCGCGCGCCACGTCTTCCACCTGGGCGATCACGATGCCACCGCAGGCGCGCGCCGCCTGGGCGATGGTGAGTGCGTCCGTCAGCACGCCTTCGCGCGACAGGGTGATGTTGCCGTGCTCGTCCGCCGTGGTGCCGCGGATCAGCGCCACGTTCACCTTGGGCGGCTTGAAGTAGAGGAACTCCTCGCCGTCCAGCTCGCGCACCTCCACCAGATCTTCCTGGGCGCGGCGGTTGATCTTGCCGCCTTCCAGGCGCGGATCAACAAAGGTTCCCAGGCCCACCTTGGTGAACACGCCGCCGCGCCGGCCGGCCACGTGGCGCGGCATCACGGCCAACACGCCCTGTGGCCAGTTGTAGGCCTCGACCTGCTCGTTGCGCACCAGTTCGGCCAGGCGCGGACCGCCCACGCCGTAATGGGCCGCCACCACGCGCCGGGTCATGCCCTCGTGCGCGAAGTGGGCCATGCCCTTGTCCTTGAAGTTGCCCTGGCCGACCGGGGTGTAGAAGGTCAGGTCGCGCGGGTGGCCGGTGGCCAGAAAGGATTGCTCCATCTCCAGCAGCGCCTGCTCGGCCAGGCCGGCCATCATCATGCCGGTGGTGTAGAGGGTGTCGCCGTCTCGGATGAGAGCGGGGACTTCTTTCGCGGTGATGAACTTGACCATGGCGTGTGTCGTTGGAGTGGCTGGCTGGCGGCGGGCAACCGCTGGCTGAAGCCTGCCATTGTGAGCGGCCAGGCTTGACGCAGGCTTGCGCCGGGTCAGCCGCCGCGTCCGCCGCTGCAGGCGCGCGCCGTTGGACTCACAATGGCCGTGAAGGAGACACCAACCATGGCTGACACGACTCCGCCGCCGGCTGCTGCGCCGCAACCGGTGGCCCTCGTCATCGGCGCGGGCGACGCTACCGGCGGCGCCATCGCGCAGCGCTTTGCACGTGAGGGCTATGTGGCCTGCGTCACCCGCCGCTCGGCCGACAAGCTGCAGCCGCTGGTGGACACCATCCGCGCCGCCGGCGGCCAGGCGCACGGCTTTGCCAGCGACGCGCGCCAGGAAGAGGAGGTGGTCGCGCTCGTCGACCGCATCGAGCGCGAGATCGGCCCGATCGAGGTGCTGGTGTTCAACATCGGCGCCAACGTGCCCTGCAGCATCCTGGAAGAAACCGCGCGCAAGTACTTCAAGATCTGGGAAATGGCCTGCTTCTCGGGCTTTCTGAACGCCCGCGAGGTGACCAAGCGGCAAGTGGCGCGCGGCCGCGGCACCATCCTGTTCACCGGCGCCACGGCGGGCCTGCGCGGCTCGGCCGGGTTCGCCGCCTTTGCCGGCGCCAAGCACGCCCTGCGGGCGCTGGCGCAGAGCATGGCGCGCGAGCTGGGGCCGCGCGGGATCCACGTGGCGCACGTGGTGGTGGACGGCGCCATCGACACCGAATTCATTCGCACCAAGTTCCCCGAACGCTATGCGCTCAAGGAGCAGGAAGGCATCCTGAACCCCGAGCACATCGCCGACAACTACTGGATGCTGCACACCCAGCCGCGCGACGCCTGGACCTTCGAGCTGGACCTGCGTCCCTACATGGAGAAGTGGTGAGCGATGCCCGTCGGGCCGATGAAAACTCTTCTTTTGATAGCTGGCTGCGCCCGCCACGAAAGGGCTGGAGCCAGATTTTGTTCATAAATGACATGATGGAGCCCCACCCATGACCACCCAGCAGGTCGAGTTCTTCTACGACGTGGGCAGCCCCGCGTCCTACCTGGCATGGACGCAGCTGCCGCGCCTGTGCGAGCAGGCCGGCGCCGCGCTGGTGCTGCGCCCCATGCTGCTGGGCGGCGTGTTCCAGGCCACCGGCAATGCATCGCCGGCCGCCGTGCCACCGAAGGGCAGCTATGTGTTCATGGACCTGATGCGCCACGCCCAGCGCTACGGCGTGCCCTTCAACCGCAACCCGTTCTTTCCCATCAACACGCTGACGCTGATGCGCGCCATCGCCGGCGCGCAGGTGCACGCGCCCGGGCAGGTGGCCGCCATCACCGACGGCGCCTTCAAGGCCATCTGGGTCGACAGCCTCGACATGAACGACGCGCACGTGGCCAGCACCGCGCTCGCCAACGCCGGCTTTCCCAGCGGCGAGGTCGCGCAATGGGTGAGCGACCCGACCGTCAAGGCCCACCTGAAGGCCACCACCGAGGAAGCCGTGGCGCGCGGCGTGTTCGGCGCGCCCACCATGTTCGTGGACGGCCAGATGTTCTTCGGCCAGGACCGGCTGGACTGGGTGCGCGAGGCGCTGGCGGGCTGACCTCAACGCTGCCCGGACATCACCACCTGCTCCGCCAGCGCCCGCACCGACAGCGGGGCCGAGCCTTCGGCCTTGTTGTTGATGGTGATGTGGGCGGCGTAGCCGGCCTGCGTCACCGCCGCGGCCACGCGGGCGAGTTCGCGGCGGGTCTCGGGGTCTTCGTCCACCAGCTGGTCGAAGGGCTCGTACTGCGCCTTGGCGGCTTCGTAGCCGAAGGCGCCGTGGCGGCGGTGCAGGTTCCAGCGCGCCACCAGCGGGCCCGGCCACAGCGCGCGCAGCAGCGGCAGCTGGTCTTCGATGGGCGGCATCCTGGCGTGCAGGCCCAGGCAGTAGGTCACCGGGTTGCCGCTGGCCTCGCGCGCGGCGCGCAGGGCCTGGGCCAGCAGCGGTGCGTGCTCGGGCGCCAGAAAGGCGGCGTCGCGCACTTCCAGGGCGATCACGCCGTCCGGCGCCGCAGGTAGCAGCGGGGGCAGGGCGGCCAGCAGGGCGCCGATGCGCTCGATCAGTTCCGGCAGCCGGCCCAGCCAGGCGCGGGGCAGCGGGCTGACCTGGAACACCAGCGCGCCGGCACGGTTGCCCAGGCCCTGCAGCACCGGCTCGATGAACTCGCGCACGGCCAGATCGGCGTTCAGGAAGCCGGCGTTGGGCGCCATGCCGCGGCCGTCCTCGGCACGCACCAGGGCGTCGCAGACCAGGCTCGGCGCCTTGACCAGCAGGCGGAAGTCATCAGGCACCTGCGCCGCGTAGTGCGCGTACTGGCTGGCCGACAGCGGGCGGTAGAAGGCGCGGTCCAGGCTCACGGTGCGCAGCAGCGGGTGGCGGGCGTAGGCGGCCAGGCCTTCCTTGGACAGCTTGGCCTCGGCGTACGGGCCGTCCCAAACCAGGCCGGCCCAACCCGGAAAGTTCCAGGACGAGGTGCCCAGGCGCAGTTGCCGGGGTAGGGCGTCGGCCAGCGCCAGGACGTCCGGTGCGGGCTCGGCGGCCTGTACGCCGGAGGGGCGGCGCGGCGGACGCACGGGCGCGGGCCGGGCGACGTCGTGGGCTGCGTCGGCGTCGGCTGCAACCGGGGCAGCGGTGCCGAACAGGTCGGGCTGGGGCGGGTGGGGCTGATCCACGAGGCAAGGCAGAACAAGGGTTGACGGCAGGCACGCCGTGCGCCGCCAGCTAGCAACATGATAGCTAAGCAAGCGAGGGCCGGCAGGCTGCGCTACCATGCCGCCACGCGCGGTGCCTTCCGGCCCGCCAGCCGCCCATGTACCTGCCGCCCCAGTTCAACAGCCGCGACCCGCGCATCGCCGCGCGCCTGATGCGCGAGCACCCGTTCGCCAGCCTGATCAGCACCGACGACGAGGGCCTGCCCTTCATCACCCATCTGCCGCTACACCTTCAGGAGCTGCCTGCGCCCGCTGCGCAAGGGCTGGAGGCCGAAAAGGCACCGGATTTCATACTGCTCGGCCACGTCGCCAGGCCCAATCCCCACGGCGCCTACCTAGCCGCGCGGCCCAAGGCGGTGGCGACTTTCCTGGGCCCGCACGCCTACATGTCGCCCAGCGTCTACCCGGACTTGGCGCGCGTGCCCACCTGGAGCTACCTGGCCGTGCACTGCACCGTGAGCTGCCGCATCCTGGAGGCGCCCGAGGCCAAGGACGCGCTGCTCAAGCACCTGATCGCCGACCACGAGCCCGCGTATGCGCAGCAGTGGCGCGACCTGGGCGAGGAGTTCGGCCACAAGATGCTGCGCGGCATCACCGCCTTCGAGCTGCGGGTGACCGACTGGCAGTGCAAGCTCAAGCTCAACCAGCACCGCCCGGAATCGCACGCGGCGATGCACGCGGCCTACGCCGCCGGCACGCCCGACGAGCGCGCGCTGGCCGGCTGGATGACCGAGCTCGGCCTCACGGGCCGGGCACAAGCACAGGAGAACTGAACCATGCGAGGCATCTGGGGATTGGTCGGGCTGGTGGTGACGGTCGCCCTCGTCATGCTGCTGGTCAACAAGCAGCTGACCAGCGGCACCAAGGCGACCGTGGAGCAACTGCAGAAAAGTACGGGTGTTACCCCCACCGAAACGGCCACCGTGCGCCAGCAAAGCCAGCAGATCCAGCAGCAGTACAAGCAATCGCTGGACGCCGCGATGCAGCCTAGGCCGATGGCGGACGATGCCAAGTAGCACCGCCGTCTTGTGCGCCAATTTGGCCGTGGAGCCAATGGTGACGGGCGCAGGCAGCTACTTGAACGATAGCATTCGAGACGCCGGATGACCGCCCCCGTTGCGGGCCAGCCCACACCCACCGACGCCGCCGACGCGCACTGGATGCGCCAGGCCCTGGCCGCCGCGCGCGCCGCCGCGGCGCGTGGCGAGGTGCCGGTGGGCGCGGTGCTGGTGAAGGACGGCGAACTCATCGCCACCGGCGGCAACGCCCCCATCGCGGGGCACGACCCCACGGCGCACGCCGAGATCGCCGCGCTGCGCGAGGGCGCGAGCCGGTTCGGCAACTACCGGCTCGACGGCTGCACGCTCTACGTCACGCTGGAGCCCTGCGCCATGTGCGCCGGGGCCATGTTGCACGCGCGGCTGGCCCGCGTGGTTTACGGTGCGCCGGATCCCAAGACCGGCGCGGCCGGCTCGGTGCTGAACCTGTTTGCCGAGCCGCGCCTGAACCACCAGACCGCCGTGCAGGGTGGCGTGCTGGCCGCCGAGTGCGGCGCGCTGCTGCAGGGCTTTTTCAAGGAGCGACGCGTGAACCCTAACCCCTTGCGCGACGACGCGCTGCGCACCCCCGACGCTGCCTTCCAGGACCTGCCCGGCTACCCCTGGGCGCCGCACTACCTGAGCGACCTGCCTGCGCTGGCCGGCCTGCGCCTGCATTACCTGGACGAAGGCCCACGCGACGCCCGCCGCACCTGGCTGCTGCTGCACGGCAACCCGAGCTGGAGCTACATCTGGCGCCACATGATCCCGGTGTTCCTGGCCGCGGGTAACCGCGTGGTGGCGCCGGACCTGATCGGCTTCGGCAAGAGCGACAAGCCCAAGAAAGACGCCGTCCACACCTTCGGCTGGCACCGGCAGGTGCTGCTCGAGTTCATCGAACGGCTGGACCTGCGGCACATCGTCCTGGCCGTGCAGGACTGGGGCGGGCTGCTGGGCCTGACGCTGCCCATGGCCGCGCCCGGGCGCTACGACGGCCTGCTGGTCATGAACACCACGCTGGCCACGGGCGACGCGCCGCTGTCGCCCGGCTTCGTGGCCTGGCGCGAGATGTGCGCCGGCAAGCCCGATTTCGACATCGCCCGCCTGTTCGCCCGCGGCAACCCGCAGATGAGCGCGGCCGAATGCGCCGCCTACATGGCGCCGTACCCCGACAGCGGCCACCGCGCCGCCACCCGGCGCTTCCCGGCCATGGTGCCGGAACACGCCGACGACGACGGCGCTGCCGTGTCGCGCCAGGCGCGGGAGTTCTGGCGCCAGCAGTGGAACGGCCGCAGCCTGATGGCCGTGGGCCTGCAGGACCCGGTGCTCGGCCTGCCGGTGATGGAGCAGCTGCGCGCCAGCATCCGCGCCTGCCCGGAACCGATGCGGGTGGAGCAGGGCGGCCACTTCCTGCAGGAGCACGGGCGGCCCATCGCCGAGCGCGCGGTGTTACACTTTTCATAGCTGCCTGCGCCGGCCAGATGCCGGCCAGAGCCCGATTTCATTCATATTCTCCTGGCATGGCGCACATCTACGTCTACTCCCCCTCCGGCGCGGTACGTGACCGCGCGGCGTTCCGGCGCGGCGTGCGCCGGCTGCAGCAGATGGGCCACGAGGTCGAGGTCGACCCAGACGCGCTGGCCAGCTTTCAGCGCTTTGCCGGCGACGACGCCGTGCGCCTGGCCGCCATCGGCCGCGCCGCCGCCAGCGGTGCCGACCTAGCGCTCACCACCCGCGGCGGCTACGGCCTGACACGCCTGCTGCCCAGGCTGCCGTACCGCCAGCTCGCCCGCGCCGTGGACAAGGGCACGCGCTTTGTCGGCATCAGCGACTTCACGGCGCTGCAGCTGGCACTGCTGGCCAGGACCGGCGCAGCCACCTGGGCCGGCCCGGCGCTGGTGGAAGGCTTTGGCGCCTCCGACGCCACCGATGCCGCCGAAGGCCATGGCAGCCGCAAGACGGAACACCCGGACCCGATCATGCTGGCCTGCTTCGATGACCTGCTGAGCGGCGCGGGCGAGGGCACTGGCTGGCGCCTGCCGGCGCAGCGGCGCGGTGCCAGCGCCGCCAAACCCTTGCAGGCAAAACTGCACCTGGGCCCGGCGCCGCTGTGGGGCGGCAACCTGGCGGTGCTGGTGTCGCTGCTGGGCACGCCGTATTTCCCGCAGGTGGACGGCGGCATCCTGTTCCTGGAAGACGTGGGCGAGCACCCGTACCGCGTCGAGCGCATGCTCACGCAGTTGCTGCACGCCGGGGTGCTGACGCGGCAGAAGGCCATCCTGCTGGGCCATTTCACCGAGTACCGGCTGACGCCGCACGACCGCGGTTTCAACCTGGCCACGGTGGTCGACTGGCTGCGCTCCCAGGTGAAGGTGCCGGTGCTCACCGGCCTGCCATTCGGCCACGTGGCCACCAAGGTGCTGCTGCCGGTGGGCCTGAAGGTCGATCTGCTGGTGGAAGACCGCGAAGCGCTGGTGCTCTGGGGCCACCTGCACTGAGTTCCCGGGCCGCGGCCCCTTCAGTAGGCGCAAAAAAAGCGGCCTTGAGCCGCCTCGGGTCGTCAGGTGATGCGCTCAGTTGCGCATCAGCGTGGTGGGGCGCGACATCAACCCCTTGGGCAACAGCCCCTCGAACATCGCCGACAGGCTAACCATGCGCTGGCGGGCCGTGCGCTCGCCATGCAGGCCGGAAAGCGCGGCCATCAGGTCGGCACGGGCGTACCACAGGCCCTGGGCGTCGCCGCTGTAGCGGATGCGCCGGCGCACCTGGGGATACTGACGTTCGCCTTCATCGCCCAGCATGTCAAGCATGGTGATGCGAATGTCCTCCAGCCGGTTGGCCACGAGGTCCGGGTCGTCTTCGCGCCAGGCAGCAATCCGTGCTTGCAGCCCGTGCAGCATGTCTTTGGAAAGCCAGGCAATCATGGGGCTTTGAAACTAAGCTCGTTGAACTGTAAGTTTGTTCACCAAGTGTGTATCTGGCAAGTCGGTTTTTCCGTTACGTTGCGTTGTAGCCACGTTACCACGACATGCAGCACGGGGTGCCTGCCCGCCGCCAACATGTTTGCTACATTTTTCGTGGCATGATCAAGGGGCGCAGTAGGCTTTATAAGAGTTCCTGCCGTTGCGAGGTGCCAGATGGCCCCTGTAACTGTAGGGTATTCCGCATCAGCGCTTTTCGATGGCCGATTCCCAGACGATTCTCTTTGTCGATCTCACCGGGAGCACTGCAGCCTATCAGGCAGTGGATGGTGCCCAGGTAGCTGCGGTCATCTCGAAAGTCACGGCCTGGGTAGGGCGCGTGTGCGAGGCGCACGCGGGCAGGGTGATCAAGTTCCTGGGCGACGGCGTGCTGGCGCAGTTCGATGACAGCGTGGCTGCCGTCCGCGCGGCCATTTTCATGCAGCGCAGCCACTCCGAGCGCATCCAGAGCTGGCCAGAAGCCCTGCGCATGCCCTTGAAGGTGGGCATTTCGACCGGCGTCGTGGTGCACCTGGGTGAAGACACCTACGGCGACACCGTCAATCTGGCGTCGCGGCTGTCCGATATGGCGGGTGCGCATTCCATCTGGGCGAACGAGGCGGTCATCGAGCGGATCCGCGCCGAGCGGCAGGCTCTGGCGGCCCAGGGAGCGGACAGCGAGGAAGACCTGCTCAACGCGGTGCGCTACAGATCGCTGGGCATGATGCGGATTCGCGGGCTGGATCAGGCGCAGTCGGTGTTCCAGATTGAATGGAACGACGACGTTTCCTCTGACCTGATCACCGTGCGGGGCACGCTCACGGGCTCCGACAAGCTGGTTGAAGCGTCCGGCACCGAACTGGGCATTGCGCTGGCCTGGCTGGGCCATACCAGGGTGTTTTCCAGCGAAGACATGCCGGTGGAAATCGGCCGCATCCCCAGTTGTGCGTTCGTGGTCAGCGATCAGCGGGTGTCGCGCCAGCACGCGCGGCTGGAATGGATCAACGGCGCCTTCGTGCTCACGGATACCAGCAGCTTCGGCACCTGGGTGCGTTTCGTGGACGCCGGCGATGCGGAGGTGCAACTGCGCCGCAACCAGTGCGTGCTGCATTCGACGGGTGAGATCGCTCTGGGCACGCCGTTCAACGATTTCAGTGCACCCGTGGTGGCATTCCACATCGGCTCGAACAAGGAACAGACGGGGGGATGACGTCTGCCTCGCCCCATCTATTTATTAACATAATATACATCGTATGATGTGAAGCTAGTGCGGGGCCTGCCGGCTCACGCGCTGGCCTACCGCGTCCAGCAAGGCCAAAAGCTGCGGTCCATGTACCGCTCGCTCGGCTGGTCACGGGCTGACTGCGGGAACTTCCTTCACGTCACCGAGCGCTGTTTACGTAATTGGGAGTCCGGGCGTCGGGAGATCCCGTTCTGGGCGTTCAAGCTGCTGCGGTTATGAGCGGCATGACGCCAACTGGAAAAACCATCCTGCCGTCAGCGCCAGAGACTCTTCAGAGCTTGCGGGTTCACCAAGTCCCTCGCGGCGCCGATGCGGGCCCAGCACGCGGCGTGACCTGGATGGCCATGCCGGGCGGCGGCATGGCGCTGCTGTCCTGCGGCAACACCTGGACAGCGGTGCCCGGCGGCGCGGATTCGGGTGCCGGCACCACCGGACGCACCGGCGCTCGGCGCTTGGCCTGGGTCAGCAGTTCGATGGCATCGGGCCGCTCGCCGCTGACGGCGAAGTCCAGCGCGTCCATGCCCAGGCCGTTGCGGCGGCGCGGGTCGGCACCAGCCCGCAACAGCATCTGCACCGCCTCGACGCTGCCGTAGCGCGCCGCCATCATCAGCGGCGTGGTTTCGTTGGGCGACAAGGCCTCCACCGTGGCGCGGTGATCCAGCAGCAGGCGGATCATGTCGGTGTTGCCGCCGGTGGCCGCGTAATGCAACGGAGTCCAGCCGCTCTTGTTGACAGCGCCGCCCTTGGCGATCAGCGCCCGCGCGATGTCCACCTGGCCTTTGAGCGCGGCCATCATGAGCGGGCTCTCGTCGGTGGGCGTGAGCGCGTTCGGGTTCAGGCGCGGCGCAGCCAGGATGGCCTTGGCGGCGTCCAGCGAGCCTTCCTGCAGCGCCAGGTACAGGCCGGGCACGCCGCGCGGGTCGCGGGTGTTCGGGTCCACGCCCTGGCGCAGCAGCGCCGTCATGCCGGAGCCGCTGTCCTGCTTGATGGCGCGGATGAACTCGTCCGCGGCGTCGGATGCCCACGCGCCGGCAGCGGCAAAGCTCAGCAGCGCTGCCAGCGCCAGGGATTTCAGGGACTTCATGCGTTGCTGACCTTGGGAAACAGGCGGGTGAAATTGGCGCTGGTGGTTTCGGCCACTCGCTCGACCGGCACGCCGCGCAGCTCGGCAATGCGCGCCGCCACGTACGGCACGTAGGCCGGCATGTTGATCTTGCCACGGTACGGCACCGGGGCCAGGTAGGGGCTGTCGGTTTCGATCAGCAGCCGGTCTTCCGGCACCAGGCGTGCCACTTCGTGCACCTCGGCCGCGCTCTTGAAGGTCACGATGCCCGAGAGCGAAACGTAGAAACCCAGATCCAGCGCGGCCCGCGCCACTTCGCGCGTCTCGGTGAAACAGTGGAACACGCCGCCAGCCGCCCCGCTGCCGCCCTCCTCGCCCTCTTCCTTCAGGATCGCCAGCGTGTCGGCGCTGGCGGCCCGGGTGTGGATCACCAGCGGCACACCGGCGCGGCGCGCAGCGTGGATGTGGGTGCGGAAGCGCTCGCGTTGCCAGCCCATGTCGGCAATGCTGCGGCCGCCCTTGCGCTCTTCCATCTGGTAGTAGTCGAGCCCAGTCTCGCCGATGGCCACGACGCGAGGATGCGCGGCGGCGGCCACCAATTCGTCTTCCGACGGTTCGTGCACGTCTTCGCTGTCCGGGTGCACGCCCACCGTGGCCCAGAGGTCGGCGTTGGTTTCAGCCAGCGCGCGCACCTGCGGAAACTCTTCCATGGTGGTGCAGATGGTCATGGCGCGCGTCACCTGCGCCGCGGCCATGGCGGCGCGCACGGCCGACCACTGGCCGGACAGTTCAGGGAACGTGAGGTGGCAATGGGAATCGGTGAACATGGAACAGCTGCGGCAGCACCAGACACAAGGCCGGAGCCACGCGGGCGGCATCGGAAAAGAAAGGAAGCTGAAAGACGGCGGTTGCCGCCGTCCGTATTGTGCAGCGCCCAGGCCGGCGCTGCCGCAGATCAGATGGTCTGCGTAGGCTTGTCGGAGCCGATCGCGCTGCCCAGGATGTCCTCGATCTTCAGCTTGAGCTGCTGGGATTTCTCGTCGGCCGGGAAGCGGATGCCGATGCCCTGGGTGCGGTTGGCCGAGGCGCGCGCCGGGTTGATCCAGGCCACCTTGCCGGCGACGGGGTAGCGCTGCGGGTCGTCGGGCAGCGTGAGCAGCACGTAGACGTCGTCCCCCAGCCGGTGCTCCTTGGTGGAGGGGATGAAGATACCCCCATCCGTGAACATCGGGATGTAGGCGGCGTACAGCGCGGCCTTTTCCTTGATGGCCAGCTGGATGACGCTGGGTCGTGCGGCCAGCGGCGCGAAACCTGAAGTGGACATGGGGTGGACGGCCTCCGGGTGGAAACGATCAGCCTCGGGAGTTTAGGGCTTCGCGCGCGCTGCTGACCAGAAATTCCGTCGCCAAACCGGTATTAAGTGGGTGTTCGGCGGTGCGCGCCGCCTGTTGCAGCTGTTTCCACCAGCCGGTGAGCGCCCGCATGGACAGCGGCCGGCCCGGCAGCGCCTCGGCCGAGAAGAAGCGCGGCGCGGCGCCCTGCTGCGCGGCGATGACGTCGTGACAGAGCTTCTGCAGGCGGCTCACCACCTCGGGCAGCGGCACATCCTTGAAGGCGCCGACATCGCCCTGGCTCATGGCGCGCGGCAGCAGCGCCCACTGGCGGGCGTCCATCTTCGCCTGGTGCGCGGCCAGCGCCTCGGCCGGGCGGCCGCCGGCGGCGCGCAGCAGCACCTCGGCCTCCGGGGCCGGCACGCCCTGCCCGGCCAGCCAGGCCAGCGCGTCGGCCTCGGCCGGCCACACCATGGTATGCGCGAGGCAGCGGCTGCGGATGGTGGGCAGCAGCTGGTGCGCGGCCTCGCTGGCCAGCACGAAGCGCATGTCCCCCGGCGGCTCTTCCAGCGTTTTCAGCAGCGCGTTGGCGGTCACGTGGTTCATGCGCTCGGCCGGGAACACCAGCATGGCCTGGCCACGCCCGCGCGCGCTGGTGCGCTGGGCGCGCTCGATGGCGTCGCGCATGGCGTCCACGCGGATGTCCTTGCTGGGCTTGCGTTTCTTGTCGTCGATCTCGGCCTGAGCCTTTTCCGGCAGCGGCCAGCCCAGCGCCAGCATCTGGGTTTCGGGCATCAGCACCACCAGGTCGGCGTGGGTGTGCACGTCGATGCCGTGGCAGCTGGGGCACCGGCCGCAGGCGCCTTCAGGTGTAGGCGCGTCGCACAGCCATGCGCGCACCAGCGCCAGCGCCAGATCGAACTGGCCGAGGCCCGAGGGGCCCTGCAGCAGCCAGGCGTGGCCGCGCTGGGCCAACAGCGCGCGGGTCTGCGCGGCGATCCACGGCGCCGTCATGCGATCCACCCCCTGCCCCGCACCGCGGCCTCCACCGCGCGCCATACGGCTTCGCGCGGCTGATCGGCGTCGATGCGGGCGAAGCGCGCCGGCGCTTCCGCCTGACGGCGCGCGTAGCCGGCGCGCACGGCCTCGAAAAAGGCGGCGGGCTGGGCCTCGAACTTGTCCGGCACGCGCGCGCCGGCGAGGCGCGCGGCGGCCACGGCGGGCGGCAGGTCGAACCAAAGCGTCAGGTCCGGTTGCAGGGGTGAATTGCGAGACAAATCGGGCTCGAGCCCTTGCGTGGCAAGCGCAAGCAGCTCCAATTGTTGTAGCGTCCGCCAGTCGAAGCCGCGCCCGCCGCCCTGGTAGGCGAAGGTGGCATCGGCGAAGCGGTCGCACAGCACCACCTGGCCGGCCGCCAGCGCCGGGACGATCACCCGCGCCACGTGCTCGCGCCGTGCGGCGAACATCAGCAGCGCCTCGGTCAACGGCTCCATCGCGTCGTGCAGCACCAGCTCGCGCAGCTTCTCGCCCAGCGCCGTGCCGCCAGGCTCGCGCGTGTTGACCAGCACCCTGCCCTGCGCGCGCAGGCGTTCGGCCAGGGCCTCGATGTGGGTGGACTTGCCCGCGCCGTCGATGCCCTCGAAGCTAATGAACAGGCCCGGCGCGGCGGGCGGTGTGGCGGCAGCGCCGGTCATTGGCCTCCCAGCTGGTACTTGCGCACGGCGGCGTTGTGCTCGCCCAGCGAGCCGCTGAAGTGGCTGGTGCCGTCGCCACGCGCCACGAAGTACAGCGCCCTGGTCTCGGCCGGCTGCACGGCGGCCATCAGCGCCGCCTTGCCGGGCATGGCGATGGGCGTGGGCGGCAGGCCCTTGCGGGTATAGGTGTTGTAGGGGGTGTCGGTGGTCAGGTCGCGCTTGCGCAGGTTGCCGTCGAACTTGTCGCCCAGGCCGTAGATCACCGTCGGGTCGGTCTGCAGCGGCATGCCGATCTTCAGCCGGTTGATGAACACGCCGGCGATCAGCGGCCGGTCTTCCGGCTTGCCGGTTTCCTTTTCCACGATGGAAGCCAGGATCAGCGCCTGCTCCGGGCTCTTGAGCGGCGTATCCGCCGCGCGCTGCGACCAGGCGGCGGCTAGGCGCTCGTTCATCAGCCGCATGGCGTGGCGCAGCACGCCCAGATCGCTGGAGTTCTTGGCGTAGCGGTAGGTATCGGGGAAGAAGCGACCTTCGGCCGGCACGCCGGGCTTGCCCAGCTGCATCATGAGTTCGGCCTCGCTCATGCCGGCGCTCTCCTGCGTCAGCGACTCGGCCTTGGCCAGGGCTTCGCGCACCTGTTTGAAGGTCCAGCCTTCCACCAGGGTGACGGGCAGCTCGATGCGGTCGCCGCGCACCAGCTTGTCCAGCAGGTCGGCCGGGCGCATGCCAGCGGTGACTTCATAGGCGCCGGGCTGGATGTGCTGGTCGCGTGCGGCCAGCCGGAAGTACCAGTACAGCAGGTCCGCATGGGTCTGCACCCCGCCCTTAACGGCCTGGTTGGCCGCCGTGCGCAGCGAGGCACCGCCCGGCACCGAGATTTCCACCTTGGGTGCGGCCAGCGCCATGGGCTGCGTGGTCCACCACCAGGCCGCCGCGCCGGCAGCCAGCGCCAGGGCGACGAGCAGCACCAGCAGTTTGAACAGGAAACGCACGACTTGAGGCTTGTCCGGGACAGAAATGGGGCCGGCCATGATAATTCAGCCATGTCCGCCGTCGATTCAGCCCGTAACACCGCCGCCGGCCTGGCCGGCACCGCCTTGCTGACCCACTTGGGCGTGATCCGCGCCCAGGGTGAGGACGCGGTCAAGTTCCTGCAGGGCCAGCTCACCCAGGACGTGGCGCTGATGCCCGTGGGTGACACCCGCCTGGCCGCCTTCTGCAACGCCAAGGGCCGCATGCAGGCGAGTTTCTGGGTGCACAAGTGCACAGCCGACGAGCTGCTGCTGGTGACCAGCGCCGACATCCTGCCCGCCACGCTCAAGCGCCTGACGATGTTCGTGATGCGCTCCCGGCTGAAACTGAGCGACGCCACGGCGGATTTCAGCCTGTACGGGCTGCTCGGAGATGCTGCAGTTTCAGGAGCTGCCAGCGGCGGCCAGACAAGGGCTGAAGGCCAAAATGATGCTGAGAACCTGCTGCTGCCCCTGCCGCCAGCCGCCGGCACGCCGCGCACGCTTTGCCTGGCGCCCGCCGGCGCGCCTGTCCCCGCAGACCCTGCGCTGGCCGAAGCCGACTGGCTGTGGGCCGAGGTCCGCAGTGGCGTGGCCCGCATCACCCAACCGGTGGTCGAGGCCTTCGTGCCCCAGATGCTGAACTACGAAAGCGTGGGTGGCGTGAACTTCAAGAAGGGCTGCTACCCTGGCCAGGAAGTGGTGGCGCGCAGCCAGTTCCGCGGCGCCATCAAGCGGCGGGCCTTCGTCGGTCAGGTGGACGGCGCGGCGCAGGCCGGCCAGGAAGTGTTCGACGCCGCCGATCCGTCACAACCCGTGGGCCTGATCGCCCAGGCCGCCGCAGCACCTGGCGGCGGCACGGCGTTGATCGCGTCGCTCAAGCTGGAGGCAGCGGAGGCCGAACTGCGCGTCGGCGCTGCAGAAGGCCCGCGCCTGGCCGGGCTGGCCATCCCCTACCCGCTGGCCGAAGACATCTGAGCGGCCGTCTGCCTCGGAGAGGCGCTCAGCCCAGCACCCGCGCCATCCCGACGTGCGGGATGCCCACTTCCTCGTACGGCTCGCCATACGGCGTGTAGCCCAGGCGGCCGTAGAAACCTTCGGCGCTGCGCTGGGCGCCCAGCACCACGCGGGTGTCACCGCGCAATCGCGCCGCCTGCTCCAGCGCCTGCACCACCTGGCGGCCTACGCCGGAGCCGCGCAGCGTGCGGTCGACCGCCATGCGGCCGATGCGCGCGGTGCCGCTGCCCGGCGCGCCTTCGACCAGCAGGCGGCCGGTGGCCACCGGCATGCCGAGCCGGTTGGTGACCAGGGCGTGCACGGCGGTGTGGTCGGCTTCGTCCCATTCGTCCTCGCGGGCGATGCCCTGCTCCTGCACGAACACGGCCTCGCGCACCGCGCGGGCGCCCTCGCCCAGCGTGGCCCAGTCGCCGGTGCGCACTTCGGTGACGGGTTCGCCGGCTTCGTACCCCTCCATCAGCGCGCGCAGCGGCGCCGGCACCGGGCGCGAGGTCTTGGCCACCGGATCGGCGAACACGTAGACCAGCTCGCCCGTGACCAGCAGCTGGTGGTCGCGGAAGATGGCGCCGACAAAGGTCATGGACGAGCTGCCGATGCGGTCGCAGCGCAGCGCGACGTCAAGCCGGTCTTCCATCTGCGCCGAGGCGTTGAATTCCACCGTGGTCTTGCGCAGGAAGATGTCGCCGTCCAGCAGCCGCATGGCCGCCGCGTAGGGCATGGCCAGCGCGCGCCAGTAGTCGCCCACCGCGACGTCGAAGTACATCAGGTAATGCGGGTTGAAGACGATCTGCTGCACGTCCACCTCGCCCCAGCGCACGCGCAGCGGGTGGTGGAAGCGGAAATCGGAAGGTTTCATGGCAAACAGTGAAAATACAAGAGAAAAAGGCCTGCAGCCCTTGATTGGCGGGTGCAGGCAGCTATGACTTGAGGAGCATCGACGACGGTTGCAGGGCAGCCTACGAAGACCTGCCCGGCCGCTCAGCGCGCAAACGCCGCGCGCAGCGCTGCGCCCGCCGCCTCGCGCAGCTGCAGCGCCTCGGGGATGGAGCGGGCCATGGTGATGAAGCCGTGCACCACGCCGCGGTAGATCTCCAGCGCCACCGGCACGCCGGCGGCGCGCAGCTTGTCGGCGTAGTGCACGCCTTCGTCGACCAGCGGGTCGCATTCGGCCAGGCCGATCCAGGCGGGGGCCACGCCTTCCACGTCGTCGTGGCGCAGCGGGGCGAAGCGCCAGTCGCTGCGGTCGACACTGTCGATGTAGTGGTGGAAGAACCAGTCGATCAGCTGCTTGTCGAGCACTGGGCCGTGGGCGAACTCGGCGTGCGAATCGGTGTCTTGGTGGTCGGTGGTGCCGGGGTAGATGAGCAGCTGCAGCGCGAGCCTGAGGCCGGCGTCGCGCGCGTGGATGGCGCTCACCGCCGCCAGCGTGCCGCCGGCGGAATCGCCGCCCACGGCCAGGCGCGTGGCATCCAGCCCCAGGCGCGCCGCGCCCTCGCGCGCCAGCCATTGCAGCGCGTCCCAGGCGTCGTGCACGGCGGTGGGAAAGCGGTGCTCGGGCGCCAGCCGGTAGTCGAGCGAGAGCACGGCCGCGCCGCTGGCCAGCGCCAGGGCGCGGCAGTGCACGTCGTGCGAATCGATACTGCCGATGGTGAAGCCGCCGCCGTGCAGGTACAGCAGCACGGGCAGGCCGGCTTCGGTGCCGGGTGCGTACAGGCGGGCCGGCAGCGCGGCACCGTCGCGCGCCGGGACGGTGATGTTGTCCACCCGCGGCAGTGCGGGCGGCGGCACGTCGAGCACGCCGTGGGTCTTGGCGTGGGCGGCCTTGGCCTCGGCGGCGCTGAGCGTGTGCAGCGGCGGGTAAGGCGCCTTGGCCATGCGCTCGACCAGCAGGCGCATGGCGGGCGTCAGGCGGGCGTGGATGTCGGGACCGTGGTTCATGAATGAAAAGTGCCTTTTACCCAGGTATGGCGGGCGCAGGCAGCTACATTTTGAATAGCAAAAAAGGGTGGCTCACGCCACCCCGACATGTTGCCGCGCAGGCCGCGCGGCCGGCTGTCACCGGAAGCTCACGCTTACCGGCGCGAGGCCCGGAACGCCGTCGTAGCTGACCGTGGCTTTCAGGCCCGGCTTGGGCGGCATGAGCTTGGAGAACGAGCCCAGGCTGATGACCTGCCCCGGCTGCATGGCCAGGCCCTGCGCCTTCAGCGCGCCGGCCAGCCAGACCACGGCGTTGAGCGGGTGGCCCAGCACGTCGGAGCCCTTGCCGGTGTCGAGCACGGCGCCGCCGCTGTCGACCACGCGCACGTTCATGTCACGCAACTGGTCCAGCAGGCGCGCCTGCGCGGCGGCATTGGCCGGCACCGCCAGCGGCGTGCCCGCCACGCCGGACCGGGCGCCGACGTTGATGGCCGACACGCCGTTGCCGTTCAGCTTGAGCGGCTCCTGCACCACCAGGTCGGGCAACTCGATGAAGGGAATGATCTGGTCCACGTGAGCCAGCACCTCGGCCGGAGTGCTGGCGTTGTTGACGCCGGCGTCCTTCACGCGCACCAGCATGTCGGCCTCGAACAGCGGGCGGGCGCCGAAGGCGGGGCTCACCACCGCGCCGTCGTTGAGCAGCATGTCGCGGTACAACGCGCCCCACACAGGCTGGTCGGTGTGGAAGCGCTTCTGCACCGCCGGATTGGTGAGGCCCGCCTTGTAGCCCACCAGCGGGCCGTACTGGACCGCCAGGCGCTGCTGCAGCCTGGCGCGGGTGCAGGCGGCGTCGGCGGCGGTCATGGATTCGGGCGGGTTCACGGCCGGTGTGCGGGCGTTGTGCGCGGTGATCCAGTCGTCCAGCTTGGCGTCGCTCAGGCAGCCGGGCGTCATGGCCACCGGCGGCGGCGGCGGGTTGCCGGTGCAGGCTGCCGCCAGGACGGCCATCGCGGCCAGGGTTGCCGCACGTGCGACTGTCAGAGGTTGAGGCATGGCGGGTCTCCTTGTTAAAGTGTCGGCCCCGAAATCGGCATCCTAGCTTGGAACCCACGGCATGGCACTCATCCAATACCTGACCCAGATCGAATTCGCCGACGGCGCCCGCACCCAGCTGCCCGCGCACTGCCAGCGCGTGGGCATCACTCGGCCGCTGATCGTCACCGACGCCGGCGTGCGCGCCGCCGGCGTGCTGCAGCAGGTGACCGACGCCTTGGGCGCCCTGCCCCACGCCGTGTACGACGGCACGCCCTCCAACCCGACCGAAGCCTCGGTGCGCGCCGCCACCGAGGTCTACCGGCGTGAAAAGTGCGACGGCCTGATCGCCGTGGGTGGCGGCAGCGCCATCGACTGCGCCAAGGGCGTGGCCATCGCCGCCACGCACGACGGGCCGCTCACCACCTACGCCACCATCGAGGGCGGCTCGCCCCGCATAACCGAGAAGGCCGCGCCGCTGATCGCCGTGCCCACCACCGCCGGCACCGGCAGCGAGGTGGCGCGCGGCGCCATCGTGATCGTTCATGATGGCCGCAAGCTGGGCTTTCACAGCTGGCACCTGATGCCGCGCGCCGCCATCTGCGACCCCGAGCTCACTCTGGGCCTGCCGCCCAAGCTCACCGCCGCCACCGGCATGGACGCCATCGCCCACTGCATGGAAACCTTCATGTCGGCCGCCTTCAACCCGCCGGCCGACGGCATCGCGCTGGAAGGCCTGCGCCGCGGCTGGGCCTGGATCGAGCGCGCCACGCACGAGGGTGCCAACCGCGAGGCGCGCCTGAACATGATGGCCGCCTCCATGCACGGGGCGATGGCGTTCCAGAAGGGCCTGGGCTGCGTGCATTCGCTCAGCCACAGCCTGGGCGGCGTGGACCCGCGCCTGCACCACGGCACGCTGAACGCGGTGTTCCTGCCGGCGGTGATCCGCTTCAACGCCGGGCACGAATCGCTGCAGCAGCGCGACACCATCGCCCGCATGGCGCAGGCCATGGGGCTGCCCGCCGGCGCCGACGTGGCCCAGGCGGTGCACGAGCTGACCGGGCGCCTCGGCCTGCCCACCGGCCTGGCGCAGATGGGCGTGCAGGCCAGCCAGTTCGACGCCGTGATCGCCCACGCGCTGAAGGACCACTGCCACCAGACCAACCCGCGCATGGCCTCGCCCGAGGACTACCGCGCGATGCTGGAAGCCTCGATGTAAGGCGCTGCCGCCTTCGGGCGCGACCCAAAGAAAAGGCCGGATCAGCGATCCGGCCTTTTTTGTTGCGGCGGCTGCCCCGCTCAGCGGGCGAAGAAGCGCGCCCGGCAGCCGCGGTCCACCCAGACCTCGTCACCGCGGAAGCCCCAGGTGTAGCCCTCGGTGCAGCGGGTTTCCGACAACTGCTGGATGCGGCCCGGGCGACCGTAGCGCGAATCCCAGTTGCAGGTGTTGTAGCGGCCGTCCTGGCTCTCACAGGTGATGGCGTAATTGCCGCCGGGGCCGGGGCCCGGCTGCCAGCCGCCACCACTGCCGGCGGTGACCATGAACTCGCCGCGGCAGCCGTCACGCACCCAGATGCGGTCGTCGCGCATGCCCCAGGTGCGGCCTTCCAGGCAGGCCGAGTTCGACAGTTGGCGGCGCAGCTCCACAGTGGCGTAGCGGTTCACGCGGCACTCGCGGTAGGCGCCGGAACCGCTTTCGCAGCGCACCACGCGGCTGCCGGCGGGGCCCGGGCCGGGCGGCGGCATGAAGCTCATGCCTTCCCGGAACAGGCCGCGGCAACCGTCGTCGACCCACACGGTGCCGGGGCGCCGGCTGCCCCAGTTGCGGTTTTCCACGCAGCGCGTGTCGGAGACGTTGTTCACCAGCACCGGTGGGCCGCGAAAGCCGGTGTAGCACTCGCGGTAACCGCCATCACGGCTGGCGCAGCTGACCGTGGGGCCGTTGTAGTTCTGCGCGTAGGCGGCCGGCGCGGCCAGGGCCGACGCCAGCACGGCAAGGACAAGGGACAACCAGCGTTTCATGACGTACTCGTCCAGTGAATGATTCAATACCCGGGCTCATCTTAGCCGCGCCCGCGACGCCCGCCGTGTCGGACAAAGGCTCACCTGCGGCCCGCGAGGCAGGCGGTTGCACGTTGTCACAGAGCTTGCAACCCAGACGGATCGCAATCCTCCAGCCAGCGGCCGAACTCGTCGGCCAGCTGGCGCGCCGCCCCCACGGCGGAGGTCCAGGCGCGTACGCGCTCGGCGTGCGTGAGGCGCTGGAAATCGCTGCGGTCCGGCAGCTTGCCGCCCGGCAGCGTGGCCACCCACGCGGGGTTGGGCGCCAGCACCAGCATGGCGTCGAGCCGGGAGGTGGCGCGGTGCCGCCAGCGCAGGCCCTTGTCCAGCCAGCCGGGCACCACGGCGCGCTGGAAATGCGGGTACAGCACCAGGCTGGCGCCAGCTTGTTCAGGCGCCGCTTTTTCAGCATGTTTTTGGCCTCCAGCCCTTTGATGGCGGGCGCCGCCAGCTATGGAATCAGGAGTTCGGTAGGCCAGGTGCAGGTGGTAGTCGGTGATGCCGCCGTCCCAGTAGGCGCCGCGCGGCGCGCCCGGGACGTCGTGCACCGCCCGCAGCACGAAGGGGATGGAGCCGCTGGCCTGCAGCGCCGGAAAGAAGTTCTCCGGCGTGAGCGGCACCTGGCGGGTGCGGTAGTCGCGCGTGTCGAACGGCATGGGCGCCATGCCCGGGCGGCCCGGGCCGGGCGGGCCGGAGAACACCACGCGCTCGATCCAGGCGCCCATCGCGCGCCGGCTGGCGGCGTTGGTCAGCGCCGCGCCGAGGTAGCCGGCGGCGGTGCGCCACGGCCCCTCGCGCCCCAGCACGTGCCGCCCGCGCGAGGCGATCAGGTGCAGGCGGTAGCGCGGGTGGCTCAGGATTTCTTCCTCCCGGCCCGCGAACATGGTCTGCAGGTTGGCCGCGAAGGTGGCGCTGACCTGCTCCGGCAACGGCAGCCTGCGGCCGCGCGGCGCCTTCATGTCGCCGTGGATGTAGCCGGTCTCCAGCTGCTCGAAAGCCGGCACCGGCGCCGCCAGGCAGGCGGTGGCCATGCGCCAGGCACCGATGCTGGCGCCGACCAGATCCACCGTCTGATCGCTCTGCGGCAGCCAGTCGCCGAAGATGAAGCGGTCCAGCGGCCCCAGGATCAGGCCCTTGGGCCCACCGGCGGCGGCCGGGATGGTGCGCACGTGCCGGGGTCGCAGGCCGTGCTGCTCGATGTGGCGGCGGGCCAGCGGGCCGGCAAAGAGGTCGAGCGCGGGTGGCAATGTCATGGGAAGCTGGGCAAGGCGGGACGATTCTAGGCAGGCGTCTTTCCTTACGCGGCGGTGGCTTTGTGGAAAAATACTCCACATTCATCCTTCCGCGTCCGGCTCACCTCTCGGCTCGCATGCTCAATCGATCCCTGCTGGCGTTGACCTCGGTCGTGCACCTGCTGCGGCCGGCCATCGCCTTCCTGATCCGCAACGGCGTGGCCTATCCGGCTTTTGCCGCCGCGGCCAAGGAGCTGTTTCTGCAGCAGGCCCGTGCCGAGCTGGAGCGCGACGGTCGCCAGCCCAGCCTGAGCGCCCTGACCATCCTCTCCGGCGTGCACCGGTGCGACGTGCGCAAGCTCACCGCCACCCCCGACAGCCAAGACCGCCACGCGCAACAGGATCTGAACCTGGCCAGCCAGGTGGTGTCGCGCTGGCTGAGCGACCCGCGCTACCTGGGGCGGGACGGCAGCCCGGCCGCGCTGGCGCGTTCGGTGCCGGTGGGTGCCGCAGGCCAGAAAAAGGCTCGCCGCGCCAGCTTCGACGAGCTGGCGAGCAGCCTCAGCACCGACGTGCGCCCGCGCGCCGTGCTGAACGAGTTGGAGCGGCTCGGCATGGTGGCCGTGGAAGGCGACCGCGTGCGGCTGCTGGAACCCGGCTTCGTGCCGCGCCAGGGCTTCGCCGAAATGGCCACGCTGATGAGCGAGAACGTGCGCGACCACGTCGCCGCAGCCACGCTGAATCTGGAGGGTGGGCACAACTTCCTGGAACAGGCCGTCTTCGTCGAGGAGCTGAGCGCGGCTTCCGCCCACCGGCTGCACGTCTGCGCCGCCCGCGCGTGGCAAGCCGCTTTCCAGACCGTGATGCGCGAGGCCCGCACCCTGCACGCCCACGACAAGCGGCACACGCCGCCCGCCCAGCGCACGCACCGCGCCAGGTTCGGCACCTATTTCTTCGAAAGCAACGACCATGAAGTTTCTGACCAGGCTGTTTGACGCGCTGACAGCTCCCCGGCGCTGGCTTTGGGCGGCCCTGGCGGCGTGCCTGCTGGTGCTCACGGCCTGCGGCGGGGGCGACCCGGGCAGCGGCGGCACCGGCACCGGGCCGCTGCGCTACCTGTTCACCGCATCCGATGCCTCCCAGGGCGACGTGCCCCCCGGTGCATCGCCGCCGGTCAGCCCGACGGGCGACATCAACGATTGCTACCCGGCCCGGCTGGAACTCACTGGCGACTCGGTGCAGCTCGACACGCCGTGCGCCAGGTTCGCTTTCGCGGGCGCTTGGGCACTGGACGAGAACCACCAGGCCTTCCTGACCGGTACCGCCCAGCTGCTGGTGGGCGGCACCTGGGTGGCACAACCGGCCGTCCTGCGGCTCATCGCCGACGGCCCGCTGGAGAGCGCCCATTCGATCCAGATCGCGGTGCTCGGCCCGGCTGACCTGCACGTGCTGGTGGGGCCCATCACGCTATGGCCCTGAGACCATGAACGGGTCCTGAAGGGTGGGCCCGCCACTGGAAGCAGCGGCCTGGCCTACAGCTGCTGCAGCTGCGCCATCAGTTCCGCCCGGCGCTTCACGTCGAACTTCTTCAGCAGCGCGCTCACGTATTCCTTGACCGTGCTTTCGGTGATGTCCAGCTGGCGCGCGATGAGCTTGTTGGAGTGGCCTTGCAGCAGCAGCTCCAGCACCTGGTGCTGGCGCGGGGTGAAACTCCCCGGGGCTGCCATCGTCGCACCATGGCCGGCTTCCCGCAACGGCCCCCTGAGGGCAACGCCCACCGCCTGCGCCAGCGCCGCCAGCGGCTGGTCGCTGGACACCACGCCGTCCATCCGGGCCTGCCGCGCCAGGCTCCGGGCCGGCGCATGGATGCCCGGCTGTTCCGGTGGCGGGTCGGTCAGCAGGAGGAACCGGCTGCGCGGGGCCAGCGGCCGCACCGTGCGGACAAAGGCGTCCAGATCGGGCGCCAGCAGCCCCGCGTGCACCAGCACGACGGCCGGTGTGCCCGCCTGGCGCAGGTGCGCCGCCGCTTCCGCCAGACCACGCACGAAATGCACCGCTCCCACGCCCGACTGCAGGCGCAGGAACTGCGCCATGGCACGCCCGACCAGGGGCGCCGGATGCACGACCAGCACGCTGGCAGGCGCAGCATCGCTCTTGCTGGCCACGGCGGCGCCTGGCGGGTTCAGAACGTGATCACCTTGTCGGCCTGCACGGTGGCTTCGGCCAGCTCGGCCAGGGTGCCGATGGTCACGCCCTCGATCAGCTTGAGGTCCAGCAGGCCGCGGTTGCCCGCGCAGGTCTTGCACAGGCGCACGGGCACGCCGTGGCCCGTGAGCTGCTCGACCATCTGCTGCAAGGTGTTGCCCGAGGCGTCCTGCTGGTTCGGCAGGGCGAGCACGGTGGCGTCGGACATCAGGAACACGTCGAGCAAGGGCTTCTTGCCCTCGCGTCCGGCCAGGGCCAGCGCCAGGCGCAGGGCCGACAGGCAACGCTCGCTGCCGTACGGCGGGGCGTGAACGATGATGAGGATCTTCTGCATGGCGGCACCGGATGGTTCGGAACGATCCGGCGATGGTAGCGTGCCGTTCGCGCGCACCGCTGCGGCTTGGCTTGCACGCGGCTCCGCGGCGCGCTACCGTGCCGGCCTGACCGGCCGCCCAAAGGGACGGCTGCTACCGCCAGCGAGGTCCGCCCATGAGCCAGCTCTATACCGCCCGCCGCGACGCCCTGCCGCCGCGCAGTTTTGCCTATGTCGACAGTCTGGGCGGCGAACACCTGCCGATCCACGACGCCGCGCACGTGCGCAACGCCGCCGCGCGCTTCAGCCAGACCCGATTCGAGAGTGCCGAGGCCCGCAAGACAGCCGCCCGGCGCATCGTGGAAGCTGCCCAACAGCACGGCATCGAACTGAGCGACGACGACGCCGTGGTGCGCGCCGCGGCCTAGGCACGGCGCCGCCGGCCCTCAGCCGTTGCGCAGGCCCTTGAGCTTCTCGAAGGCCGAGGCCATGGCGGTACTCTGCGGCGCGCCGCGCCCCTGCCCCGCCGCATGGTTGCCGCCACGCGGGCCGCGGCCGGCGTGTTCGAAGCGGTTCTCGCGTGCGCCGGCCTGGCGCGGCGCGGCGTCCAGCTTCATGGTCAGGCTGATGCGCTTGCGCGGCACGTCCACTTCCAGCACCTTCACCTTCACGATCTGACCGGTCTTGACCACCTCGCGCGCGTCCTGCACGAACTTGTTGGCCAGCTGGCTCACGTGCACCAGCCCGTCCTGGTGCACACCCAGGTCGACGAAGGCGCCGAAAGCCGCCACGTTGCTCACCGTGCCTTCCAGCACCATGCCTTCGCGCAGGTCGGCGATGTCTTCCACGCCGTCGTTGAAGCGCGCCACGGCGAAATCGGGGCGCGGGTCGCGGCCGGGCTTTTCCAGCTCGGCGAGGATGTCCTTCACCGTCACGGCGCCGAACTGCTCGGTGGCGAACTGCTCAGGCTTCAGCGGCTTCAGCAGCTCGGCCCGGCCCATCAGCTGGTCCACCGGTTTGCCGGTCCTGACAATGATCTGCTCGACCACCGGGTAGGTCTCGGGATGCACGCCGGTCATGTCGAGCGGGTTGGCGCCCCCGCGGATGCGCAGGAAGCCCGCGCTCTGCTCGAAGGTCTTGGCACCCAGGCCGCTCACGTCCAGCAGCTGCTGGCGACTCTGGAAGGCGCCGTGCTGCTCGCGCCAACGCACCACCGCCTTGGCCACCGTGCCCGACAGGCCCGACACGCGCGCCAGCAGCGGCGCGCTGGCGGTGTTCAGATCCACACCGACACCGTTCACGCAGTCTTCCACCACGGTGTCCAGCATGCGCGCCAGCTCGCTCTGGTTGACGTCGTGCTGGTACTGGCCGACGCCGATGCTCTTGGGGTCGATCTTCACCAGCTCGGCCAGCGGGTCCTGCAGCCGGCGGGCGATGCTGGCGGCGCCGCGCAGGCTCACGTCCACGTCCGGCAGCTCCTGGCTGGCGTATTCGCTGGCTGAATAGACGGAAGCGCCGGCTTCGCTGATGACTATCTTTTCAATAGCTGCCTGCGCCCGTCCTTCCTGGGCTGGAGCCAGTTTTTTCATCATTTTGATGAGGTCGCCCGCCAGCCGGTCGGTCTCGCGGCTGGCGGTGCCGTTGCCGATGGCGATCAACTGCACGCCATGCCGGGCCATCAACGCGGCCAGGGTATGCAGGCTGCCGTCCCAGTCCTTGCGCGGCTCGTGCGGGTAGACGGTGGCGGTGTCGACGAGCTTGCCGGTAGCATCGACCACGGCCACCTTCACGCCGGTGCGGATGCCCGGGTCCAGCCCCATCACCACCTTCTGGCCGGCGGGCGCGGCCAGCAGCAGGTCGCGCAGGTTGTCGGCGAACACCTTGATGGCCACCTTCTCGGCGTCCTCGCGCAGGCGGGCGAACAGCTCGCGCTCGGTGCTCAGGCTCAGCTTGACGCGCCAGGTCCAGGCCACAGACTTGCGCAGCAGATCGTCGGCCAGCCGGCCCTGGTGGCTCCAGCCCAGGTGCACCGCGATGCGGCCTTCGGCCAGGCTGGGGTTTGCTGCGGATTTTGTAGCCGCCTGCGCCGGCTCTGCCTCGGGCAGCACCAGTTTGGCGTCCAGGATTTCGAGCTGCCGGCCACGGAACACGGCCAGCGCGCGATGCGACGGCACGCGGCCGATGGGCTCGTCGTAATCGAAGTAGTCGCGGAACTTGGCGACCTCCGGGTCGTTCTCGTTCTTGCCGGCGGCCAGCTTGCTCTGCAGCAGGCCCTCGGCCCACAGCCATTCGCGCAGGTTCTGCACCAGGGCGGCATCCTCGGCCCAGCGCTCGCTCAGGATGTCGCGCACGCCGTCGAGCACGGCGGGCACGGTGGTGAAGTCTTCGCCGCCCTCGCCTTTCTCGGTTTTCACGAAGGCCTGGGCTTCGGCCTGCGGGTCGCGAGACGGGTCGGCCCACAGCAGGTCGGCCAGCGGCTCGATGCCGAACTCGCGCGCGATCTGGCCCTTGGTGCGGCGCCGGGGCTTGTAGGGCAGGTACAGGTCTTCCAGTTCCTGCTTGGTCGGCGCGGCCTCGATGGCGGCGCGCAGTTCGGGTGTGAGCTTGCCCTGCTCGTCGATGCTCTTGAGCACGGCGGCGCGGCGGTCGTGCAGCTCGCGCAGGTAGGCCAGGCGCGCTTCCAGCTCGCGCATCTGGATGTCGTCGAGGCCGCCGGTGGCCTCCTTGCGGTAGCGGGCGATGAAGGGCACGGTGGCGCCGCCGTCGAGCAGGTCGACGGCTGCCTGCACCTGGGCTTCGCGGACCTTCAGTTCCGCGGCGATCTGTTGGGGGATGGATGGCATGCGTGCGTGCAGCCGGCGAGCCCGCTGCGGGCTGGCGGCCGATCAAAAAGCTGGCGAGTTTGCCACAGCGCTTCGGGGCACCAGCCTAGGCCGCGGCCCGGTCAACCGGCGGTCTCTCGACTACGCGCGCCGGGGCGTCGAAAGGCACCAGCAGACGCACCACTGTGCCCTGCCCGTGCCGGCCCTCGAGCTCCAGCGTGCCGCCCAGCCGTTCGGCGCGGCGCTGCATGCCGAGCAGGCCCTTGCCGCTGCCGGCGGCGCCAGGGCCGCGCGGATCGCCATGCACGAGCGGGCGGGACGGCAGACCAATGCCGTTGTCCGCCACCTCCAGCATCAGCGCCTTGCGGCTCCTGACGTAGCAGCAGGCCAGCTTGACCCGGCTGGCACCGGAATGGCGGATGGCGTTGGCCAGCGCCTCCTGCGCCACGCGCATGGTTTCGCGCGCGCGATCGCCTTCAAAGCTCTCCAGCACGGCCTCATCGGCGATCACCCACTCCATTTCCACCGAGGCGGCCTCCAGCAAGGGCTGCATGCGGTAGCGCAGGCTCGCCAGGTGCTCGATCACGCTCTCGCCCTGCTGCAGGCCATCCACCGCGAGCTTCAACTCCAGCAGGCAGTGCTGCAGCGTGGCGGCGGTGGCCCGCTGCTCGGGCGAGCCGTAGTCGAGCGCGGAAATGAGCGAGGTCAGCTGGGCGCCCACACCGTCGTGCAGTTCGTCGGCCATGCGCTGGCGTTCCTGGCGCAGCGCGGAGTCGGGGCTCTTCAGCGCCTCCTGTCGGGGCTTGCCGACGGCCCGCCACAGGATGAACAGGGCCACGGCGTAGAAATAATGGGACACCGACAGCGCGGGCGCCCCCCGCCCGGCCGCACGCTGGTCGACGAACGCCACGCCCAGCCCGCACACCCCCACCAGCAACGCCATCCAGCCGCGCTCGCCCACATCCTGCCGGACAGCGTGCGCCAGCAGCAGGGCCAGCACGCTGGCACAGACGGTGTTGAACCAGAGCCAGGCATGGGGCTGCGCCGGCGGAAACAGGGCCAGCGCGCCACCCACCACGGCCTGAAAGCCCACCAGCGCCCACTGCAGTGGTTGCATGGTGGTGGCGCAATGGAACAGGAACAGCGTCACGCCCGTCATCGCCAACTGGTAGGCCAGCCGCGCTGCCTGGGTGAACTCTGCTGTGGCCGGCTCGGCGCCCTGGAGGGCGGCCAGCGCCATGAACACCAGCCACGGGGCCAGCGTGCCGGCGTAGAACAAATCGAAGGCGCGGCGGTGGCGGAACCAGGCTGCCAGCGCCGCACCCAGCGCCATGGCCAGCAGCGCCATGATCAGCCAGGCCAGCGCGCTGGCAGCTCCGGAGGGCAGTGCGGCCTGCAACATGGATTGAGTGTCTTTTCCTTCGTCCAGCCAGGCCAGCACAGTGGCGGACGCTACGGAAAAGCTAGTAAAGCAAACCCTTCATCTGGGCCAGGTTCACCGCCTGCGCACGGCTGCGCACCTGCAGCTTGCGGTAGGTGTTCTTGATGTGCGTGTTGACGGTCTGCCCGCTGATGGAGAGCCGCTTGCCGATCTCGTTGCTGGTGTAGCCGGTGGCCACCAGGCGAAGCACCTCGCGCTCGCGTTCCGACAGCTGTTCGGACGGATGAGCCGCGCTCTTGGCAGCCAGCGGCTTGCGCACCGGTGCGTCGGCGCCATCCAGCCTGCGTATGAGGCGACGCGCCAGACCCGGCGTGATGGAGGCGCCCCCATTCACAACCTGCAATACGGCTTGCGGGTAGTTGCCGAACCAGGAGTTCTTGATCAGGTAACCGGATGCGCCAAGCTCGAAGGCACGTAACGCGTGTTCCTCGTCTTCCATGGCGGATACCACCACCACCTCGGCAACCGGGCGCACCGACTTGACATGGTCGATCAGATCGAACCCGGTGCCGTCACCCAGCTTGAGGTCGACCAGCATCACGTCGAACTCCTGGGTGGCGACCAGCACCTTGGCTTCACGTACCGACGCAGCCTGCCCCACGAGGTTGATGCGCAGATCGGCGAGCAGCTCCTGCGCCACCACACGGCGCATGTGCGGGTCGTCGTCCACCAGCAGCACGCGGACCGGCTGCTCGGCCTGGCCAGTCAGGAAATGGGGCCACATGGAAGCCGGTGCCGTCGCGGCAAAGCCCTGGCCGGACGGGATCGATCCGGCGCCATCGAACCCGGTATCCACCTGCGCGTCCGGCGCATGCGGGGTGGACGGCAGCCGGTTGTGGCTGTTGATCGATGTCAAGTCGGCGTCGTGGCTGTAGTTCATGCCTATTCACTCCCTGGATTCGACCCGGCGCGACACAGATGTAACGGCGTGGTCGCGCTGAAGCCCTGTAGCAACTCTTTCTCCCTACCTCACACGTCCGATTCTTGTGGAACTCCCCCGTTTTTTCTGTGAAGTTTTCCCCGTAGCTTAGGGATGGGGACAACGGAGTGCACACCTGAGCGTGAAATTATTTCTCGTAGTTTCAAAAAACACAATTAGTTACTAACTAGTTTACAAACTGGTATCGCTACAGGATTCATAGCTATTCAGTACGAAAACACGGATGCTCCGCTTTGGTGCGCGTGCGCTTCCAGCCGAACGGCCACCATCCGATGACGTATCCATTTGTAGCGATTGGCGGACTCCGCCCGTCTGCAGACACTGAATCCGACGCTGCCGAACACCGAGCACCAAAAACAGGGAGGGCCGGTTCGGTGGCGCCACCACCCTGGGGAGGGAAGCCCATGCCAACCGACCCGCTCATGTGTCAGCTACCTTTGGAGGATCCCATCATGAAAGCACTTGCATTCTTCGCATTGAGTGCGGTTGCCACGGCAGCCATGGCCGCGGCACCGACGACACCGGCCACGATCAACATTTCCGGCACGTCCACCCAGACCGCTTCGGTCACGGGCTCGTCCGCCGTCGTCAACCTGGCCACGGAAGGCACCTACGCCAACCAGAACCTGGCCAGCAACAAGGGCAATGTCCAGATCCTGGACGGTGCCAAGTCCGAGCAGACCGTCCGGGTCCACAACGGTGTGATGATCAACGCCGCCCTGCAGGCCGGGGACGTCGCCGTCCAGAGCGCCTCGTCCAACGTCGGCAACGTCGATGTCGCAGGCAAGCAGAGCCAGACGACCAGCGTGACCGGCGGCATGGTGAACATCGCCAACGGCAACGGTTGCGGCGACAACTGCAACCCGGCGGAAACCGCCACCGCCTACCAGAACGCCTCGTCCAACTTCGGTGATGTGGCCATCGGCGCCAACGGCAAGAGCACGCAGAAGACCTCGGTCGCCGGCCTTGCCGTGAACGTGGCCAACGGCGGCGACACCGTGGCCGTGCAGAACATGTCGTCCAACTACGGCCAGGTCAACATCTGGGGCACCTCCAGCCAGACCACCGCGATCGGCGCCGGTTCCATCGTCGCCAACCTGGCCTGGGGTGACAAGGCCGCGGCCTACCAGAACCTCGCCTCCAACGACTCGTGCGAACCGCCGCCTCCCATCTGCGTCGGCGCCGCTTGCGGCCCCTTCCAGACTGCCCAGGCTGGCGGCGGCAATGGTGGCTGGAAGCCGAAGCGCTGAACCCGATCACCTGACGGGCTGACGCCATCACGGCGTTTTTGCCAAGCCGCAACCGCGGCTTGGCCTGTTTGCCAGACAGGGAGAGTGACATGAATACGCAAACCAGGCTGAACCTTGCATGGATCGTTGCCGTGGTGGCCTTGTCGGTTACCTCGGCTGTCCGGGCCGCGCCCGGGGAAGACCCGGTGGTCATCACCCATCGCGTGACGTATCTGCAGGTGCCTACCGCGGCCCCTGCTGCTTCGACGGAACTGGTGCAGCGCTCGGGCTTGCCTGACTACGCGCAGGCCAAGATTTCGCGCTACGTGGCCAAGGCCTATTCGCCGGAAACCGGCAACATCAAGACCGAAAAAGACGTGGTCACTGCCACCCACACGCAAGGCATGCAGACCACGTGCATCCAGTCGCTGACCCCCACGCCGGCTACCGGCGCGGGCAGCAGCCTCATGAACAACGAACAGGTGGTGGTGCTGCGCGGCGACCTGGTCAACTTCTGCAACTGATACCAGCCACCACGCTGCGCCATCGCAGGCGCTGGCCGGTTGGCCATGCATTGCGCGCACCGACAGAAACTGAACGAACGGCATCAGGGGAGGCCGAGATGAACACGAAGGACACGCCGCGCATGGCAAGCGGCACAACGCGCCCGAAGCCGCGCCCGGGCCTGTGGAGCGGCCTGCTGCTGACCGCCCTGCTCGCCGCCGGCTGCGCCACCCCCTTCGACGCCCGCAAGGATGCCGCCTACCACGAGAAAGCCGGCTCCATGGACCGCCCCGTCGTGCGGCCGGTGCGCTCGATCTCGAGCTTCTCCGATTCGCTGATGTGCATGGATCACATGCTGCGCGCGGCAGAACTGCCGACCACGTTGATCGCGTCCAAGCAGTTCCCCGATTACTCGGGCAAGGTGCCGGCCGCCACCAAGGAGATGGTCATCACCGCGCTGTCGCAGATGTCGCACCTGAGCAATGCATTCCGCTACGTGGATTACGAGGTGGACATCGCGCGGCAGGACACCGTGCAGAACCTGACGACCATCCTGCTCAACAACAACCAGATGCAGCTGCAACGCCCGGCGCTCTATGTGTCGGGCGCGGTGGCGTTCGTGGATCAGAACGTCATCAGCAACAACCTCAACGCCGGCACCTCGGCCAGCCGGCTCGACACCGGCTACAGCCGCAGCCGCAACGCCACCATCATCGGCCTGGAGATGCATCTGGGCGACTTCCGCACGCGCACGCTGATACCCGGCATGGACTCGGCCAACGAGGTGATCATCGGCTCCGCCGGTCAGGGTCTCGATCTGGCCGGCCGGATCGGCAACTATGGCGTGCAGTTCAACGTCGGGCGCGACTACACGCTCGGCACCGGCGGTGCCCTGCGCACGCTGGTGGATCTGGCCATGATCGAACTGGTGGGCAAGTGGGCGCGCGTGCCCTACTGGCAGTGCCTGATGCTGGACCAGACCAACCCGGCCTTCCAGCGCCAGATGCGCGACTGGTACGACGCCAGCGGCTTCATCGGCCAGATCAAGCTGATCCAGAACTCGCTGGAGCACCAGGGCTACCTGCCAAAAGGCACGGGCTCGCTGCCGGTCAACAACCCCATGTTCCGCAGCGCGCTGGCGCGCTTCCAGGCCGACAAGGGGCTGGTGGTCACGGGCGTGCCGGATTTCCAGACCTACGACCGCGCACTGCGCAACTTCGTCGCCCTGGGCGAGGACGGCACGCTGCAGCGCATCGGCTGGGCAAATTCCGGAGCTGCCGTAGCGACAGCCGCCGACGGCACCAGCAAGGCCGCGGAATGGGCGGCAGCCGACCCGTGGGCCGTCAACCTGCAGATCGAGAACCCGCAGCCCGCCAACGAGCGGCCAGCCTTCAAGCAAGGTGAGCAGGTGTTCCTGTCGGCCACGGTGTCGCGCAGTTCGTACCTCTACTGCTACTTCGTCGGCTCGGACGGCAACGCGATGCGGCTGACACCCAACGCGCTCAACCCGAACGCCCAGGTCAGCGCCAACCAGGCGGTGCGTCTGCCGGACTGGATGTCGCCCAACCCGGCTTTCATCCTCGATGCCGGCAAGCCAGGCACCGAAGGCGTCACCTGCGCCGCGACCCGCGACGACGCCAGCCCGCGCCTGCCAGCGGCCATGCAGGTGCCGGCCCTGACCCTGATCCAGGGCGTGCGTGGCACCGAGGGCCTGCTGCAGACCTTCGAGAACGCGCTCGACAAGAACGACTACGTCACGCAGACCATCCAGTGGAAGGTCGAACCTGCCGCGGCCAGCAACAGCGCCCGCAAGTGACGGGGTGAACGGATGACCAGGGCGCCCGCGACCAGGCTCGGTACCGCGGCGCCCGCGGAGGGAGGAAGAAGCATGCCCAGGCGATCGGGAGCCGCGGCCACACTGATGCCGCGGATCGGGGCGGCTCCGTCGGCGATGCTGGTGGTGTCGCTGTTGCTGAGCTGGGGCCTCGTGAACGCGCGGGTGCGCGCCCAGGAGGTCCAGCGCATCGAGATGGCGCCGCCCGGCACCGACCGGATCGAGCCGCGCAACGATCCGCCGATGCGCATCGAAGCCCGCAACGACCCGCCTCCGCGCATCCAGGCCGCACCGCTGGTGCGCGGCAGTCTGCTGGAGGCCGACACGCCCGAAGGCCGCGAACTGCGCCGGGATCTGCGTGCGCTGGAGCGGCAGGCCGACCAGGGCCGCACGCCGGGCAGCACGCGCAGCTCGGCCCAGGCCGCCTGGCTGCTGGGCCTGATCTACCTGCACGGCGCCGGCGTGCCGCAGAACGGCGCGCTGGCCGAAGGCTGGTTCGACAAGGCCGCCGCCTTCGGCCGCGAGCCCTGGGCCTACGCCGGCGTGGCGTGGTGCGCGATGGAAGGCTGCCACGGTCCGCCCGATGCGGACGCGGCGCGCCGGGCCATCGTCAGGCTGCGTGCCACGCATCCCGGCCGTGCCGACTACCTCGACTGGGTGCTGACCACGCGCCAGACCCCGCTGCAGATTGCCAGCCCGCGAAACACCACCCAGGCGATGATGGAGCCGGAGTTGCAGCCGCTGCCCCACCAGCGCCTGCTGGAACGTGCCGAGGCGGAGGGCGACCTGCAGGCGAAGATCGAACTGGCGCTGAACGACGTCGCCAACAACCGCGTGGACGAGGCGCTGCGCGCGTTCGAGCGTCTGGCCAGGCAGTCACGCGCGGCGCGCGACAACGTGCAACTGCTGCAGGCGCGCGCCAACTCAAGCCCCGTCCTGCGCTCCAACCTGACCGCGCAGTCCAGCGTGCAGGATCTGCTGGCCGGCGCGCGCGCCTACCACCGCGGCGATGGGCGCCCGGCGAACTACGTGGAGGCGATCCGCCTCTACCGACTGGCTGCCGACAAGGGCAGCGCGGAAGCACGCAAGATGCTGGAGCTGATCTACTCGCGCCCCACCTCCACCGGATTGGTCGACATCGGCTGGATGCAGCAGCTGGCCTACGCCAACACCGCGACCATGATCCCCACCGTGGGCATCCGCGCCAACACGTCCATGCTGTACCGCGAGCCGACACCGCTGTTCGACCTGATGCCGCCCGAGTGGCAGGCACGGGTCCACGCCATCGGCAGCTAGCGTGGGCACCGCAGGTGCCACCGGTACCCGCTCGGCGTTGGCACGCTTTGGTTTGCCGAGTCAGTACAAAATCGGCCTGCAGCCCTTTCATGGCGGGCGCAGACAGCTATTGTATTAGTAGCAATCGAAGAGCACCGGAGGAGTTGGCCCCGTGCACTCAGGCCGGGTTGCGCAGCGCAGCCCGCAGGCCCACGCCGATCTCCGGACGCTCGGCGAAGGGGTCTGGCGGGTTCTGAATGGCGACGATGGCATCGGTGCGCGACTTCACGTTGCCCAGCGCCTTGGGGTGGCTGAAGACGTAGAACTGGTCGGCCTCGATGGCGTCGAACACCTTCTGCGCCACCTCGGCCGCCGTCACCTTGCCGCTGCCCACGGCCTTGTCGCTCATGGCCTGGCCGATCAGCTGGCTCTGCGTGGGCTTTTCGGCCGCCAGGCCGGCCGGGCGGTTGCGCTCGCTCTTGTTGATGCCGGTGGGCACGAAGTACGGGCACAGCACGCTGGCGCTGATCTGGTCGGTCACCAGCCGCAGGTCCTGGTACAGCGTCTCGGTCAGTGCCACCACGGCGTGCTTGCTGACGTTGTAGATGCCCATGTTGGGCGGTGTCAGCAGGCCGGCCATGCTGGCGGTGTTGACGATGTGGCCTTCGTAGACAGGGTCCTGCCGCGCGGCATCCAGCATCATCGGCGTGAAGCCGCGCACGCCGTTGATGACGCCCCACAGGTTCACGCCCAGCACCCATTCCCAGTCCTTGACGCTGTTCTCCCAGACCAGGCCGCCCGCGCCCACGCCCGCGTTGTTGAACACGAAGTGCGGCGCGCCGAAGGCGGCCTTGACGTCCCGAGCCAGCGCGTCCATCGCTTCGGGGTCGGACACGTCGACACGCCGCGCCAGCGTGCGCGCGCCCAGCGCCTGGATCTCGGCGTTGGCCGCGTCCAGCGCGTCCTGCTGGATGTCGACCAGCACCACGTTCATGCCGCGCCGCGCCGCGATGCGCGCGCATTCCAGCCCGAAGCCGGAACCGGCGCCGGTCAGCACCGCCGTCTTGCCTTGAAAGTTCTTGATCACGTCAGTTGCTCCTCTTGATTCGATGAGTTGAACATGCCTTGCGGCTTATACCCATGACAGTAAACTCCGCCAGCCCTCGTCAGATAAGGGCTGCCAATTGATACTCTCCAGGAGTATGAAGAGGTGGCGCGCTCATACCGGCATCGCGCGCGCGATCAGCGCGTCCATGTCGACGCCGCTGGGCAGCGTGCCGAACACGTCGTGCGGCTGCGCCACGCGCGAAGCGCAGAAGGCGCCAAACACCGCCGCCGGTGCCGTCTGCGCCAGCAGCGCGGCCTGCACGGCCAGCGCCACGTCGCGCGACAGCGTGCGGGCGCCGGCCTCGTCGGTACCGCCGTCCACCCGCGTGGGCAGCGTGTCGACCAGACGGTCGAGCGCGGCGTGCTGGCCGCGCGCGGGCGCCAGCTCCTGCGCCAGCGCGGCGGCCACGTCGCCCTTGCGCAGGGCGCGCAGCAGGTCCAGCGCCATGATGTTGCCGGCGCCTTCCCAGATGCTGTTGACAGGCATCTCGCGGTAGATGCGCGCCAGCACGCCCTCGCCGCCCTCTTCCACGTAGCCGTTGCCGCCCAGGCATTCCATGGCTTCCTGCGCCATGGCCGCACCGCGCTTGCAGATCCAGAACTTGGCAATGGGCGTGAGCACGCGGGCCATCAGGCGCTCGTGCTCGTCCTGCGGGCGGTCGAAGGCGCGCGCCAGGCGCAGCGCCAGCGCGGTAGCGGCCTCGCTTTCCAGTGCCAGGTCGGCCAGCACGTTCTTCATCAGCGGCTGCTCGGCCAGCCGCTTGCCGAAGGCCTGGCGCTGCGCGGTGTGATGCAGCGCCTGGCTCAGCGCCTGGCGCATCAGGCCGCTGGTGCCCAGGGCGCAATCCAGCCGTGTCATGGTGCCCATGGCCAGGATCTGTGGCACGCCGCGCCCCTCCTCGCCCACCAGCCAGGCGGTGGTGCCGTCGAACTCGATCTCGGAGCTGGCGTTGGCCTTGTTGCCCAGCTTGTCTTTCAGGCGCTGGATGCGCAGCACGTTGCGGGTTCCATCCGGCAACACCCGCGGCAGGAAGAAGCACGACAGCCCGCCTGGCGCCTGCGCCAGCACCAGAAAGGCGTCGCACATCGGCGCCGAGAAAAACCATTTGTGGCCGGTGAGGCGGTAGCGCGCGCCCCAGTCGTCGTGCCCGTCCGGCACCGCCTGCGTGGTGTTGGCGCGCACGTCGGAGCCGCCCTGTTTCTCGGTCATGCCCATGCCCATGGTCACACCGGGCTTGTCGCGCCACAGCTTCACGCCCGGCGCATAGGCGCGGCTGGTGAGCCTGGGCGCCCAGTCGCGATGGACGGCCGGGTTGTCGCGCAGTGCGGGCGTGACCGCGTAGGTCATCGAGATCGGGCACAGGATGGAAGGCTCGAGCTCGGTGAACAGCATGAAGGCCGCGCCGCGCCTGACGTGAGCGTGGCCACTGGCTTGCTCCTCCGCCGCGTAGGGCGTGCCGTGCAGGCCGGCCTGGGTGGCCGCGCCCATCAGCGCGTGGTAGCTGGGGTGGAATTCCACCTCGTCGATGCGGTGGCCGAAGCGGTCGTGCGTGTGCAGCTCGGGCGTGTGCACATTGGCCAGGCGCGCGTGCTGCTGCATCTCGGCGCTGCCGGCCAGCTGGCCTAGTTGCGCCAGCGGCGCGGTGTCGAGGCCAGGCGCGTTGAACTTCAGCGCGGCCTGCAGCGCCTGGTTGCCCGTGAACAGGTTGCCGCCGACCAGCGGCGTGACCTGGTTGAACACCTCGTGCGTGGCACTCATGGCGGCCTCCTCGCGCGCAGGCCTTGTCAGATCAGCTCGACCAGCTGCTTGCCGAAGTTCTTGCCCTTCAGCAGGCCCAGAAAGGCTTCCGGCGCGCTCTCGATGCCCTGGGCGATGGTCTCACGCGGCTTGAGCTTGCCCTGCGCCACCAGCGTGCCCAGTTCCTGCAGCGCCTGCGGCCACAGCTCCATGTGCTCGCTGACAATGAAGCCCTCGATCTTCAGCCGGTTGACCAGGATCAGCGCCGGGTTCTGCAGCGGCAGCGGCGCGCCGTCGTAGCCGGCGATCATGCCGCACACCGCCACGCGCGCGAAGGCGTTGGTGCGCAGCAGCACGGCGTCCAGGATGTAGCCGCCCACGTTCTCGAAGTAGCCGTCGATGCCGTTCGGGCAGGCCTCTTTCAGCGCCTTGGCCATGGTCTTGACGTCGGGATGCTCGCGGTAGTCGATGCAGGCGTCGAAGCCCAGCTCCTCGACCGCGTACTTGCACTTGGCCGGCCCGCCGGCGATGCCCACCGCGCGGCAGCCGCGCGCCTTGGCCAGAGCGGCGTAGGCACTGCCCACGGCACCGGTGGCGGCGCTCACCACCACCGTGTCGCCTTCCTTGGCCGCGATGATCTGCGTGAGACCGTACCAGGCCGTCACCCCGGGCATGCCCACCGCGCCCAGGTAGTAGGACAGCGGCACGTGCGTGGTGTCGACCTTGCGCAGCAAGCCGGGCGCGTTGCCGTCGACCACGCTGTACTCCTGCCAGCCGCCCATGCCCACGACCTGGTCACCGGGCTTGAACTTGGGGTGGCGCGATTCGACCACCTCGCCCACGGTGCCGCCGATCATCACCTCGCCCAGCGGTTGCGGCTGCGCGTAGCTCTTGCTCTCGTTCATGCGGCCGCGCATGTACGGGTCCAGGCTCAGGTAATGGTGGCGCACCAGCACCTGGCCGTCCTGCAGGGCCGGTGTGTCCGTGGTCACCAGCTTGAAGTTGCTGGTGGTGGCTTCGCCATCGGGGCGGTTGTCGAGCAGGATCTGGCGGTTGGTAGGCATGTTGGATACTCCTGTTTGCTCTTGATTCAATAGCTGCCTGCGCCCGTTGGTATTGGGCTGAAGGCTGATTTCTTTCAAAAAAATCAATCGGTGGGCAAAGGCCCCCTGGCGTGATCGGGCCGCTCGGCCCGCGGCACGTATTTGAAGGTGCCGGTGGACTGGGCGCACAGCCTGCCCTCGGCATCCAGCACGGAGCCTTCCACGAAGGCCATGCTGCGCGTGCGGTGCAGCAGCCGTCCGCGCCCGACCAGCGGCACACCGGGTGTCACCGGCGCCGGGCGCATGAAGCTGGTCTTCATCTCCACGGTGACGATGCCCATGTCCTTCTGCGCGCTGCGCGCCGCCGTGGCCATGATCACGTCCAGAAACGTCATCACCGCGCCGCCGTGCAGCACGCCGAAGGAGTTGCAGTGCTCCGGCAATGGCGCGTAGCGCAGCTCCGATTCACCGCCGTCGAACTTCTCCATCGTGAAGCCCAGGTGGTCGACAAACGGAATGACGACGCCGAAATCAATGCTCATGCGTTGATCTTTCTTTCAATCAAACGGCCGCGGAGCAGGTCAACCCGGCGACCGCCGTGGCCGGGGTCTCCCCGGCCACCAGCGGTGTCCCCTTGACGAAGCGAGAGGGGGAAAGGCACCGAAGGCGACTCAGGGGGTGCCCCATGTCATCCACCGGTCACCACACTCACCCCACCGTCCACCGCCAGCCACTGGCCGGTGATGTGCTTGCCGGCGTCGCTGGCGTACAGCAGCGTGATGCCCTTCAGGTCTTCGTCGTCGCCCAGACGGCGCAGCGGTGCGTTCTCGGCCAGCTTGTCCTCGCCCAGGCGGTCGAGCGTACCGCGCGTCATCTTGCTGGGAAAGAAGCCCGGGCAGATGGCGTTCACGTTGATGCCGTACCGGCCCCATTCGCAGGCCAGAGCGCGGGTGAAGTTGATCACCGCGCCCTTGCTGGTGTTGTAGGCGATGGTCTGCATGTCCGGCGGGTTGCCGCCCAGGCCTGCGATGCTGGCGATGTTGATGATGCGGCCCTGCTTGCGGCCGATCATGCTCTTCTTGGCCAGCCGCTGGCTGAGCAGGAAATAGCCGCGCACGTTGAGGTTCATCACCTTGTCCCAGGCATCGAGAGGATGGTCTTCGGCCGGGGCGCCCCAGGCGGCGCCGGCGTTGTTGACCAGGATGTCCACGTCGCCCATGCGCTCCAGGGTCTCATCGGCCAGGCGGTGGATGTCGGCCTCCTGCGCGGCGTCGGCGGCGATCCAGCGGGCGTCGATGCCGGCGGCCTGCAGGTCGGCCACGGCTTCTTCCAGGTCGGCGGCCTTGCGCGAGCTGAGCATGATGCGCGCACCCGCCTCGCCCAGCGCATGGGCCATCTGCAGGCCCAGCCCGCGCGAGCCGCCGGTGACGAGCGCGGTCTTGCCCTTGAGATCGAAGAGTTGTTGGACGGTGCGGGTCATGCGGGAGTCTCCTGGGTGAAAGTTCAGAACGCTTCTTCGGGTGCGGCGGCGCAGGTCATGTCGCGGCTTTCCACCACGCGCAGCCAGGCGTCGATCCTGGGCAGTTCGTAATGGAAGAAATAGTTGGTGGCCGGCGCCGTGCCCTGGCGGAATGCTGCGTTTTCAGAAGCATCGGCAGCCAGCGAAAGCTCCAGCCACATCCAGGCGATGACCACGTGGCCGAAGGCCTGCATGTAGGGCACGGCGTTGGCCAGCGCCTCGGTCGGGTTGCCGCTGGCCCAGGCGGCCTTGGTGGCGGCGCCCACGCGGGCCAGTGCGCCGGCCAGCGCATTGGCGTGTCCGGCCAGCGCAGCGCTGTGCCCTGCGCGCTCGATGGTGGTGTTGATGCGCCCGGCCAGCAGTTGCAGGCCGCGGCCGCCTTCCATCAGCACCTTGCGGCCCAGCAGGTCCATGGCCTGGATGCCGTGCGTGCCTTCGTGGATCATGTTCAGGCGGTTGTCGCGCCAGTACTGCTCCACCGGGAAATCGCGTGTGTAGCCGTAACCGCCGTGGATCTGGATCGCCAGGCTGTTGGCTTCCAGGCAGTTCTCGCTCGGCCAGCTCTTGGCCACGGGCGTCAGCACCTCCAGCAGCAGGCGTGCTTCGTCGGCCAGGGCGGCATCACCGGTGTGCTGCTCGTCCACCAGCCGGGCGCAGTACATCAGCAGGGCCAGTGCGCCCTCGCAATACGCTTTCTGCGCCATCAGCATGCGCTTGATGTCGGCGTGCTCGATCAGGCGCACCGGCGGCTGGCTGGCATCCTTGCCGCTGGCACCCACGGGGCGGCCCTGCGTGCGCGTCTTGGCATAGTCGAGCGAGGCTTCGTAACCCGCCAGCCCCAGCATGGTGGCGGCCATGCCGATGGCGATGCGCGCCTCGTTCATCATGTGGAACATGCAGCGCAGGCCCTGGCCGGGCTCGCCCACCAGGTAGCCCACGGCGCCGGCCTGGCCGTCGACCGGGAAGCGCCCTTCGCCAAAGTTCAGCAGCGTGTTGGTGGTGCCGCGCCAGCC
>ERZ795053.575-NODE-575-length-47060-cov-12.327518_pt1 | contig 47060 bp, 38 predicted proteins | sample MGYA00375137_ERZ795053 | MGnify/ENA primary metagenome ERZ795053 (study PRJEB30182, sample SAMN05720284) | activated sludge metagenome | isolation source: Anaerobic digester | place: Hong Kong | collected 2014-12-17 ... | reverse complement strand
GACGTGGACAAGGAAATGAGCTTCTGATCGACGCGCACGACGGCCGGGCTTGACCGCCAGGCCGCTGCCGAAACGACAACCGCGCCCGAGGGCGCGGTTTTTTCTTGGGCGATCGTCAGGGGATCCGCTATGGATTGGAGAGCTGGCGGCGCCCGACGTTGGCCGACTGGAGGCCTATTTTCTACAGAACACCAGCCGTTGATGGCTCAACCAGCGCGTGCCGGCATCCGCCCCGACCGCGGCGCCGGACGCCCTGCCTGCCGGCGCCTCGCGCCACCGTGTAGAGTTCGCGCCATGATCGCCATCCCTGCACGTTCCACGCGCCGTTTCGCCGTCGTCGGCGCCGGCATAGCCGGTCTGGCCTGTGCCCGCACTTTGGCACAGGCCGGCCATGCCGTCACGGTATTCGAGGCCGAGGCCACTGTGGGCGGCCGCATGGCCACCCGGGCATCGCCGTTCGGCGATTTCGACGTTGGCGCCCAATACTTCACCGTGCGCGACGCGCGCTTCGCCCGGGTGCTGGAGGCCACCGCAGCCGACATCACCCGCCGCTGGAGCGCCAACGCCGTGCGTGTGCTGGACCCAGAGGGCCGCGTGATCGAAGCCGCCCTGCCGGCGCGCGAGCCGCACTGGGTGGCGATGCCCACCATGCGCGCGCTGCCCGAGCGCTGGGCTGCGCCGTTGGTGGCCTCCGGCCAGTTGCTGCTGGATACGCGCGTCACGGCCCTGCAACCCGATGTACTCGGCACAGCGCGCTGGCAGCTGCACACCGAAGGCGCCGCGGGCGCCACCCACGTGCACGCCGGCTTCGACGCCGTCATGCTCGCGCTGCCCGCATGGCAGGCGAGAACCCTGCTCTCGTTGTCGGAGCAGACCAAGGCACTGGCCACACCGCTGGCAGGCGTCGAGGTCGCCCCGTGCTGGACACTGGCAGTAGCTTTTCCCAATGCCATGCAACCCGGGCTGCAGACCCTGGGGCCGCAATGGAACGCGGCGCGCAGCACCCACCACCGCGCAGCCTGGCTGGCGCGGGAATCGTCCAAGCCTGGCCGTTCGGGTATCGAGCGCTGGACCATCCAGGCCAGCGCCATGTGGTCGCAGGAACATGCGCAGGACGATGCGGAACGCGTGATTGCCAAGCTGCTGAAGGCGTTTGCCGAAGTCACTGGCATCCGTGCCACGCCGGCCTGGGTGGAGGCCGTGCTGTGGCGGCAGGCGCAGGCCATCAAGCCCCTGGGGCGATCCCACGTGTGGGATGCCGGCCGGCAACTCGGTCTCTGCGGCGACTGGTGCCTCGGCCACCGCGTCGAAGACGCTTTCCTGTCCGGGCTCGAACTGGCCTTGCAGGCGGCCTGAGCGCGCGCTCCAGGCGCCCCAGGAACGCCTGCCATGCCCTACGTCGGCCGCTTCGCACCGTCACCCACGGGGCCCTTGCATGCCGGCTCACTGGTGGCGGCGCTGGCCAGTTGGCTGGACGCCCGGGCCCAGGGCGGCCGCTGGCTGGTGCGCATCGAAGACGTGGACACGCCACGCTGCGTACCCGGCGCCGACCGGCTGATCCTGGACCAGCTGGCCCGTTGCGGGCTCGTACCGGACGAACCGCCGCTATGGCAGTCGCAACGCGGTGCGCTTTATCAGCACGCACTCGACCAGTTGGTTGACGCGGGCCTGGCCTATCCCTGCGCCTGTTCGCGCAGGGACATCGAACAGGCCCAGGCAGAGCGCGGCATGGCGCGCGTCCGTGGCGCCGAACTGCCCTACCCCGGCACCTGCCGCCCGGAGAACGGCGGCCTGCGTGGCAGACCAGCGCGGGCCTGGCGTCTGCGCACCGATTTCTTTGAACCAAATTGGCCGGCGAACCATGAAATACGGGCGCAGGCAGCTCCTCATTCCGTAGCAATCTCAGGATCAGTGGTGCATTGGACCGACCGCCGGCTCGGCCCACAACAGCAGGATGTGGCTGAAACCGTGGGCGACTTCGTGCTCAGGCGCGCCGACGGCCTGTGGGCCTACCAATTGGCCGTCGTGGTGGACGACGCTGCGCAAGGCGTCACCCACGTCGTCCGCGGAGAGGATTTGGCCGACAACACGCCGCGCCAGATCCTGCTGCAACGCGCACTCGGCCTTCCGACACCCAGCTACCTCCACACCCCGCTGGTGCTGGCAGCCGATGGCGAGAAGCTCAGCAAGCAGAACGGGGCCGAGGCGCTGCCGCTGCACGACCCGCTGCAAGCCCTCACCGCCGCAGCTGCACGACTCGGGTTGCCCGCGCCGATGACCGAAGCAACTGTGCCCGAAGCCTTGATAGCATGGACCAGCGCCTGGTCAGTCGCTTGGCCCATGCGTTGAAGCTCGAACGCCAACCAGCAAGTCCGACAGGCCACTAATCGCACCAAGAAAAATCCCCGTTACCTATGAAGGTGACGGGGATTCATGCAGTACTCTGGTAGGTCGTGCAGGATTCGAACCTGCGACCAACGGATTAAAAGTCCGCTGCTCTACCAACTGAGCTAACGACCCATGCCATGAACTGGCAAGCCTTGCATTATAGCGTCGTTTCAGGCCTTCCCGACCAACTGGTTCATCACATAGCCGGCTGCGCACAGCCCGAAGCTGGCGGTCACCACCGCGGCGGAACCGTAGCCATGGCAGTTCAGCGTGCCATCCATCTCCGCCGCGCAACTGGCATCGGGCAGATGCACCGGTTCGCGACTGAACACGGTCCTCAGGCCGATGCGGCGGCCGGCGGCCGGGGCCAGGCGTAGCCTGCGCAACTGGTAGCGCAGTTTGGCCAGCAACGGATCGTGGGTCACGTCCGCGAGGTCCGCCAGTTCCGTTCGCTCTGGGTGCCGCTTGCCGCCCGCGGCGCCCGACAGCACACAGGGCACACCCGATCGCAGTGCCCAGGTGGCCAGCGCCTGCTTGGCCGCCATCTGATCGCAGGCATCGATCACCGCGTCAACGGGTTCCGGCAACAAGGCCGGCCAGTTGTCGGGATCGACGAACTCCTCGACGCCGTGGACATGGCACGACGGGTTGATCTGCTCAATGCGCTGCGCCATCGCCTCGACCTTGGCCTGCCCCACGGTATGGCTCAAGGCATGCACCTGGCGGTTGATGTTGGATTCGGCCACATGGTCCAGATCGATCAAGGTCAAGCACCCCACGCCGCTGCGCGCCAGGGCCTCCGCCGCCCAGGAGCCCACGCCGCCGATGCCGACCACGGCCACGTGCGCTGAACGCAGGCGTTCAGCACCTGCCGCGCCGTACAGGCGCTCCAGTCCGCCGAAACGGCGCGCCAGATCCACATTCGCATCGGGCAGGACTTGGTTCATACGTCGCGTGACAAACGCCAGTACTGATACTTGAGCGCGAGCACGGCTCCGGCGATGATGCTGGCCACCGCCGTGAAACTCGTCAGGCTCAGGGTGGAGATGCCACTCAAGCCTTGCCCGATGGTGCAGCCCAGCGCGGTCACGCCGCCGATGCCCATCAGGGTGCCTCCGATCAGGTGGTTGGCCAGATCCTCCGTTGTCTTGAAGCCGTCCCAGCGGAAGCGGCGCGTGAACAAGGCGTGCGCCGCCGCCCCGACCAGCACGCCGAACACCGAGACGACGGCAATGCTGAGCCGCTGGTTAGCGTCGCTGAAGAACATCAGCCAGTCGATGGTATAGGCCATGGGCGAGGTGAAGGTCAGCGCCTCCATGCGACCGGTGCGACTGGCCAGGTACGCAGGCTCCAGCGTGGCAGGGTGCTCAGCGACGTAGCCCAGGTGGCCGCTGACCCACCACATGGCCACGATGATGGATCCGACGCCAAAGCCAGCCAGCAGGTTGCGCCCTTGCCAGAAATCGCGCCGGTACAGGGCCCAACCGATCAGCGCCAGCCCGAGCACCGCGCCACAGATCAGCAGCGCCATGGGTGGTGACCAACCCAACCCCGTTCCCAACAGATTGCCGACATTGGCCGAGCCGTCGAACTCGGTGAAGACGCGATCGACGGTCCTGTCCCGCCACACCGCCGTGATCCCTCGCAGGGTCGCGTAGGAAGAGATCGCCATCGCCAGAAAGGCGACAAAAGCCTTGAGGCTGCCAGCGCCCATGCGTACCAGCAGCTTGCTGCCGCAACCCGACGCCAGCACCATGCCAAACCCGAACAGCAAGCCACCGACCATGGCGGACAGCCACATCCAGCGCGGGCTGGCGTATACGGCGTCCTGCGCACGGATGGCACCCCACGCTGCCAGCGCGCCGAAACCGATCATCGCCACCCCAGCCGCCAGGGCCCACTGGCGCATGCGGTCCCAATGGCCCATGTTCAGCGCGTCGGAGATGGCACCCATGGTGCAGAAGTTGGTGCGATGGACAATGGCGCCGAGCAAGGCCGACAACGCAAACGTGGCCAGCAGCACGAGGGATGTCAGGCGCGCAATGTCTTCTGGCGTGGGCATGATGGAGCGAATTCTAAGAAGCGTGCGTTGGAAACGGAGACTCTCACGAGCTGACCGCTGGCGTGACCGGGCCCCGTGAGCGCGCCCACCACGACATCGCAAGGATGACCACCACCGCGGCCGGCACGCCAAACACCCCTGCCGACACCGGCTGGATCACCAGCAACTGTCGCAGCCACCCGGCCGTCGGAACCCAGCCGCGGGCGTGGGCATAGCCGGCCACCATGAAGGCGAGCGACACCACGGCCCCTGTCACCATGCCAGCGACCACGGCTGGCCCGCTGGTACGTCTCCAGAAGATGCCAAGCACCAGCGGCGCGAAAAAGATCGACGCCGCCAGCGAGAAAGCCGCCGTCACCAGCGCCAGGATTTCCGCTGGCTTGAAGGCCGCCACGGCAGCCGCCAGCATGGCGGTGGCGAGCAACGCGAACTTGGAGAACACCACCTGGCTGCTGGGGTCCTTGGCCAGCACCCGCGTGCCGGCCAGCGAATCGTGCACCAGGGCGTTGCTGATGGTCAGCAGCAGGCTGTCGGCGGTCGACAGCGCGGCCGCCAGGCCACCAGCGGCCACCAGGCCCGAAATCGCATAGGGCAAGCCACCAAGTTCCGGCGTGGTGAGCATGATGACGTCGGGGCCGAGCCGGATCTCGCCGAACTGCACCACGCCGTCGGCGTTCATGTCGGTCACCGACACCAGCGACGAATCCAGCCACGACCACTGCGCGATCCACGGTGGCAGCTTGTCGAAGGGCAGCCCCACGAGGGTGGTCATCACTTCGTACTTGACCAGCACCGCCAGCGCCGGCGTGCTCAGGTAGAGCAAGGCAATGAAGAACAGCGACCAGGCCACCGAATTGCGTGTCTCGGCCACGCTGGACGTGGTGTAGAAGCGCGTCAGCAGGTGCGGCAGCGAAGCCGTGCCCAGCATCAGGCAGAACATCAGCGCCATGAAGTTGAGGCGGGCATTCTCGAAGGTCGCGCGATCGCCCGGCGTCCCATGTGGGTCGCCCTCGTAGGCCTGGCCATGGCGCGGCAGGCCACCCAGCGGCGCGCCGCGCTCCAGCGCCTCGTCACGCGCGCGCGTCCAGCGCAGCACGGCCGCCTCCTCGTCGCGCGGAAGCGCTGCCAGCTCGCGCCGCGCCAGCATCACCAGGGAAATATCGACACCCTGGGCCTTGAGCATGCGCACGCGCTCTTCCAGGCGGGCGCGGTCGCGTTCCAGCGCCTCGGCTGGATCGCGCAGGCGTTCGGTATATTCCCGGGCCTGGCGCCGGTAGGCGGCGCGCACCTCTTCCTCGGCGGGCGAGTTCAGCAGCTGATCTTCCAGCGCCGCGATCTTGGGCAGTTGCGTGCCATACACCACGGGCGCGACCGGAGAACCGAGTTGTTTGTAGGCCAGCCAGGAGACGGGGATCAGGAACGCCATCAGCAGCACCAGGTACTGCGCCACCTGTGTCCAGGTGACTGCGCGCATGCCTCCCAGAAAGGAACACAGCAGCACGCCGCCCAGACCCAGCAGGATGCCGATCTCGAACTGCACCCCCGTCAGCCGCGACGCGATCAGTCCTACGCCGTAGATCTGAGCGACCACGTAAATGAAGGAACAGACCACCGCGCCCAGCGCGGCGATGAGGCGCGGCCAGCGGCCTCCGAAGCGCTCGGCAAAGAAGTCCGGCACCGTGTAGAGGTTCATGGCGCGAAGCCGCGGCGCGATGAGCAAAGCCACCAGGCAGAACCCTCCAGTCCATCCGAGCACATAAGCCAGGCCGCCCGCCTGACTGGCGGTGCCGGAAAAGCCTTGCAGATAGAGCGCGCCAGACAGGCTGAGAAACGACGCCGCGCTCATCCAGTCTGCCGCCGTCGCCATGCCGTTGTAGAACGCAGGGATGCGGCGGCCGGCGACATAGAACTCGTCTGGATCGGTGGTGCGGCCGTAGATGCCGATCACGGCATAGGCCATTACGGACAGGAACAGGAACACCGGGCCGATCCAGGCGCGTGACAGGCCAGCGCGCTCGGCGCCGATCATCAAGGCCAGAAACAGCAGCAACCCCAGCACGAACAGCGCGACCGCCCGATGCACGCGCCAGCCGGGCCACGAGGGGCGACTCACCGGTCGTTCCCCTGGTCCGCACGCTGGCGCTCGCAGCGGTTCATCGCCCACGCATAGACCACGACGACAAGCAGGAAAACCAGCACACTGCCCTGTGCGGCCAGCCAGAAGTTCAGCGGCCAGCCAGCCACCGTGGCGCTCAGGTCACGCGCAAACCAGGCCACCCCGAACGACGCCGCGGCCCAAATGAGCAGCAAGGCGGTGCACAGCACCGCCTGCCACGTTCGGCAACGCTCGGCTACGCCGCCAGCTGCGTCCACGTGTCGATCACGCTGTCCGGGTTGAGGGAGATCGACGCAATGCCCTCGTCGGCCAGCCAGCGGGCGAAGTCCGGGTGATCGCTGGGTCCCTGGCCGCAGATGCCCACGTACTTGCCCTGGGCCTTGCAGGCCGCGATGGCGCTGCTGAGCAGCGCCTTGACAGCAGGGTCACGCTCATCGAAATCGGCGGCCAGCAGCTCCATGCCCGAATCGCGGTCCAGGCCCAGCGTGAGCTGGGTCAGGTCGTTCGAGCCGATGGAGAAGCCGTCGAAGTACTGCAGGAACTCCTTGGCCAGGATGGCGTTGCTGGGGATTTCGCACATCATGATCAGCTTCAGCTCGTTGCTGCCGCGCTCCAGGCCCTGCGCGGCCAGCAGGCGCGTCACGCCTTCGGCCTGTGCCAGCGTGCGCACGAACGGCACCATCACCTGCACGTTGGTCAGCCCCATCTCGTTGCGCACGCGGCGGATGGCTTCGCATTCCATCGAGAAAGCCTCGCGGAAATCCTCGCTGATGTAGCGCGCGGCGCCGCGGAAGCCCAGCATGGGGTTCTCTTCCTCGGGCTCATAGCGGCTGCCGCCGATGAGCTTGCGGTATTCATTGCTCTTGAAGTCCGACAGGCGCACGATCACCGGCTTGGGCCAGAAGGCCGCCGCGATGGTGGCCACGCCTTCGGCCACCTTGTCCACGTAAAAGGCACGCGGGCTGGCATGACCGCGGGCTACGCTTTCCACCGCCTTCTTCAGGTCGGCATCCACCTGCGGATAGTCGAGGATGGCCTTGGGGTGCACGCCGATGTTGTTGTTGATGATGAACTCCAGGCGCGCCAGACCCACGCCCTCATTGGGCAGCTGGGCGAAGTCGAAGGCCAGCTGCGGGTTGCCGACGTTCATCATGATCTTGGTGGCGATAGGCGGCATCTCGCCGCGCTTGACCTCGGTCACCTCGGTTTCCAGCAGGCCGTCGTAGATGCGGCCGGTATCGCCCTCGGCGCAGCTCACGGTGACCAGTGTGCCGTCCTTGAGCACGTCGGTGGCATGGCCGGCGCCAACCACAGCAGGGATGCCAAGCTCGCGCGCGATGATGGCGGCGTGGCAGGTGCGCCCGCCCCGGTTGGTGACGATGGCACTGGCGCGCTTCATCACCGGCTCCCAGTTCGGGTCGGTCATGTCGGTCACCAGCACGTCGCCAGGCTGCACCTTGTCCATCTCGGAAATGTTGTGCACCAGCCGCACCGGACCCGTGCCAATCTTCTGGCCAATGGCCCGCCCCTCGACCAGCACGGCGCCGGTGCTCTTGAGCTTGTAGCGCAGCTCGGTCTTTCCGTGCGCCTGGCTCTTCACCGTCTCGGGCCGCGCCTGCAGGATGTAGAGCTGGCCGTCGGTGCCGTCCTTGCCCCACTCGATGTCCATCGGGCGGCCGTAGTGCTGCTCGATGATCAGCGCGTAGCGCGCCAGCTGCTCGACATCGGCGTCGGTGAGCGAATAGCGGTTGCGCAGTTCGGTGGGCACGTCGGTGGTCTTGACCAGCTTGCCGCTGGCGGCCTTTTCCTCGGGCGTGGCGAACACCATCTGGATCAGCTTGGAACCCAGGTTGCGCCGGATCAGCGCGCGCTTGCCGGCCTGCAACATGGGCTTGTGCACGTAGAACTCGTCGGGGTTGACGGCGCCCTGCACCACGGTCTCACCCAGGCCGTAGCTGCTGGTAATGAACACCACCTGGTCAAAGCCGGATTCGGTGTCGATGGTGAACATCACGCCCGCGGCCCCGGTGTCGGAGCGCACCATGCGCTGCACGCCGGCCGACAGCGCCACCACGTCGTGCGCGAAGCCCTTGTGCACGCGGTAGCTGATGGCGCGGTCGTTGTAGAGGCTGGCAAACACCTCCTTCATCTTGTGCAGCACGGCCTCAATGCCGACCACGTTGAGGAAGGTCTCCTGCTGGCCGGCGAACGAAGCATCCGGCAGATCCTCCGCCGTGGCCGACGAGCGCACGGCAAAGCTGGCTTCCGGGTTGCTGGCGACGAGTTTCTCGAAAGCGGCTCGAATGGCCTGCTCCAGGTCAGCCGGGAACGGCTGCGCCTCGACCCAGCCGCGGATCTGGGCACCGGCCTCGGCCAGCGCGCGCACGTCCTCGGTGTCCAGCGTCGCCAGCCGCTGGCTGATGCGCTGGGCCAGGCCGCCATGAGCCAGGAACTCGCGGAACGCGTGCGCCGTGGTGGCAAAACCCGTGGGCACGCGCACGCCCTGGGGCAGTTGCGAAATCATCTCGCCGAGGCTGGCGTTCTTGCCGCCGACCGCCTCGACATCGGTCATCCTGAGTTGTTCGAAAGGTACGACCAGGGCGGTCGGCTCGAATAGTGCTGACATGGGAAAGCTCCAGAGTTTGAAAACCTGTGCGCGAACCGCTCGCTGGCGCCGCGTGGGCAGCGCGCCTGACGGCAGGTGCAGGCGGACGGCATGTTGTTCTGGCTTGTGGGCCGCCCGCGAACCCGGCGGGTGCGAATTCGCATAATGGGCATGATTGTATTGACGCCGGCCCCGCCTCACCCGGGCTGGCCCTTCCGAGCCGCACCATGACCGATCGCACCGTGTTCTTCATCTCCGACGGCACCGGCATCACCGCCGAGACCTTCGGCAACGCCATCCTGGCGCAGTTCGAGTTCAAGCCGCGCCACGTGCGGCTGCCCTTCGTCGACACGCCGGACAAGGCGTACCAGGCCGTGCGCCAGATCAACCACACCGGCGAGCTGGAGGGCAAGCGCCCGCTGGTGTTCACCACGCTGGTGGACATGGAGGTGCTGGGCATCATCCGTGACGGCTGCAAGGGCATGCTGCTGGACATGTTCGGCATGTTCGTGCAGCCGATCGAGCAGGAACTGGGCATCAAAAGCCACCACCGGGTCGGGCGCTTCTCCGACGCCAGCAAGAGCCAGGCCTACCACGACCGCATCGAGGCCATTAACTTCAGCCTGGCCCACGACGACGGGCAGAGCAACCGCGACCTGGAGGGCGCCGACGTGATCCTGGTGGGCGTGAGCCGCAGCGGCAAGACGCCGACCAGTCTCTACCTGGCCATGCAGCACGGCCTGAAGGCCGCCAACTACCCGCTGATCCCCGAGGATTTCGAGCGCAGGCAGTTGCCGCCCGCACTGGCCCCGTTCAAGAACAAGCTGTTCGGGCTGACGATCAACCCAGAGCGGCTGGCCGAGATCCGCTCCGAGCGCCGCCCCGGCTCGCGCTACGCCAGCCTGCCCAACTGCCGCTCCGAGGTGGCGGATGCCGAGGCCATGATGCGCCGTGCCGGCATCCGCTGGCTCTCCACCACCACCAAGAGCATCGAGGAAATCGCCACCACCATCCTGCAGGAAATACGGCCCGAGCGGCTCAGTTACTGAGTTCCGCAGCTTGGTGGAAAACTACACTTTCGATAGCTGCCTGCGCCCGCCATACCTGGCCTGGGTGGCGATTTGGCTTGAAATCCTAGCCCAGCTTCAGCGCCGCGATACCGGCCTTGGCGATCTGCGCGTCCTCGATCGACTTGACGCCGCTCACACCCACGGCGCCCAGGCAGCGGCCGTCCTTCATGATGGGCACGCCGCCCTCCAGCAGGCCCTGGACCTCGGGCGCCGAGAGGAAGGACACGCGGCCATTGTTAATCATTTCTTCGTAAATTTTGCTTTCGCGCTGGCCCAGGGCTGCCGTGCGCGCCTTGGACGGCGCAATGTGCGCGCTGAGCGGCGCCGCGCCATCCAGGCGCTGCAGGTGCAGCAGGTGGCCGCCAGCGTCGACCACCGCAATCGTCACCGCCCACTGGTTGCGTTGCGCCTCGGCGCGGGCTGCCTCGGCCACCGCCAGCACATCGTTGAATTCGAGTTCCACCGTGTTTTTCATGTTGAATCGCCCATTCGAGCTTGAATCCATGGAATCCGGGCCGCAACTGGCGCCAGGACGTTGTACAAGGCTGCGAGCGATCCGCTCCTGAAGCGGGAACCACCGCGCCCTGCCCGAGTCTATGGGAAAGGACGTTTGACAGGTTATAGACAGCTTGTCACTAGAATGCCTACAAAAGCGCTTGTCAGCGGCGAGTGCTTCTTGCACCAGTTTCATCCACCGCTCACCTGATTGGAAAGGACTCCATCGATGAACGACCAGATCCAGACCCTGCCCCGCGGCGCCGGCTACGGCGGCGTCGCTACCAACGAGCAGCGCCAGAAAGTGCTGCGCAACACCTACTGGCTGCTCGCCCTCAGCATGATTCCCACCGTGCTTGGCGCATGGCTGGGCGTGGCCACCGGCATCACGGCCGGCCTGGGCGGTGGCCTGGGCCTGGTGGTGTTCCTGGGCGGTGCCTTCGCCTTCATGTTCGCCATCGAGAAGACCAAGAACTCAGCCGCCGGCGTGCCCGTGCTGCTGGCGTTCACGTTCTTCATGGGCCTGATGCTCTCGCGCCTGCTGGCCGCAGTGCTGGGCTTCAAGAACGGCTCCGAGCTGGTGATGACGGCCATGGGCGGCACAGCCGGCGTGTTCTTCGTCATGGCCACGCTGTCGAGCGTGATCAAGCGCGACCTGTCGGGCCTGGGCAAATGGCTCCTGGTCGGCGCGCTGGTGATCATCGTGGGCGCCATCATCAACGTGTTCGTCGGCTCCACCGTCGGCATGCTGGTGATCAGCACACTGGCCGTCGGCGTGTTCAGCCTGTTCATGCTGTACGACCTGAAGCGCATCGTGGACGGCGGCGAGACCAACTACATCAGCGCCACGCTGGCCCTCTACCTGGACATCTTCAACGTGTTCCAGAGCCTGCTGGCCATCCTGGGCATCGCCGGCGGCAACGACTGAGCGCGGCAGATCCTCTCGAGAAAGGCCGGCTTGTCCGGCCTTTTCTCCGGCCTTGAAAGCAGCGGACCAGCACGGTCCGCTTTCTTTTTGGCGGTGTGCCTGTCTCGCGAAATGCTTCCCTAGGGCCGCCTTCGCGTGTGTGCCAGGCGCGCGGCGGCTATAATGCGCGTTTCCCGGTGGCTGTAGCTCAGTTGGTAGAGTCCCAGATTGTGATTCTGGTCGTCGTGGGTTCGAGTCCCATCAGCCACCCCAAGACATAAAGAAAGCCTGCTACGCATAACGTAGCAGGCTTTTTTCTTGGGTACCGCGCCGGGCTGCGCAGCAACAGGAAATACCCAGTGCCGACGCGCCCAACTTAAGGAATCATGGGTTGGCTGGCTTGGGCACCAGGATCTCGGCCTTGAAGCGCTCGCGCAGCTGCTCGTAATAGGCCCGCACCTCGGCTGAGCCCCAGAGCTGTTCGTAGCGCGCCACGTCCTGCTTGACCGTGTCGGCCGAAGGCTTGTCGGTCGGCAGCACCTTGGCCACGCGGGCCACGGCATAACCGGCTGCCCCCAAGTCCACGCCGGTGAACTGCGGCAGCTTGGTGGCATCGGCGCGCATGATGGCCTCGACCAGCGACGAGGGCTCGTTGTGGGTTTCGGTGCGCGAGATCGTGATGGCGGCCGGCAGCCCCGTGGCCGAAGCCGGCTGGGCGCGCCAAGCCGCCAGCTTGGCCGCGCCTTCCTTGCGGGCCAGTTCCGCGGCGCGTTCGTCGGTCAGGTGTTTGCGCACATCGGCCTTGACGTCGTCGAACGGCTTGGCGTGCGCGGCGACGTACTTGGTCACGCGGCCCGAAGCCAGCGTGCTGGGCGCCACCTCGATCGCGTCGGTGTTGTGCTTCTTCTCCAGCGAATCAGCGGCAAACAGCGCGGAGAGGAACTTGGGGCTGGCCAGCGCGCCCTTGGCGCCGGCCGCGGGGGTGCGCGTCACGCCGTTGGCGGTCTGGATTTTCAGGCCGAGCTTCTCGGCCGCCGGCTCCAGGCTGTCGGCCTGCTCGTAGACACGGTTGCGGAAGTCTTCTGCCAGCTCGGTGAACTTGCGCTGGGCCTGCTGGGTCTTGAGCTGGTCCTCGAGCTTGGCACGCAGTTCGGCGAACGGGGGCACCACGGCGGGCTTGATGTCGGTCAAGCGGATGATGTGGTAGCCGAAATCGCTGGCCACCACGCCGCTGATGGCGCCCTTGTCGAGCTTGAAGGCGGCGTCGGCGATCGCCGGGTCGATGCCGGCGCGGTCGAAGAAACCCAGGTCGCCACCGCCTGCGGCGGTGGTGTCGTCCTGCGACTCCTTCTTGGCCACGTCGGCGAACTTGTCCGGCGCGGCGCGCAGTTCGGTGAGAAGCTGCTCGGCCCTGGCCTTGGCCTTGTCCCGCTCGGCCTGCGACGCTCCCTTGGGCGCGGCGATCAGGATGTGGCTGGCACGGCGCTGTTCCTTGGTGCCCAGCGAGGCAGCGTTCTGGTCGTAGTAGGTCTTCAGGTCCTGTTCGCTGACGGCGACGGTCTTCTTGATCGCGTCGAGGTCGAGCACCAGGTACTGGATATCGGCCATTTCGGGGGCCTGGTAGTTGGCCAGGTTGGCCTTGTAGTAGGCCTCGACCTCGGCGTCGGTCAGGTTCACCTTGGCGACGAACTGCGCCGGCTCGAAACGGGCGATCTGGACCTCGCGCCGCTCGTTCAGCGCGTCCATGCCCAGTTCGGCCTGGGCGCTGCTGGCCAGACCGGTGCCGGCAACGCCGTTCAGCACCTGGCGCGACGCCAGATCGGTCCTCACACCCGCCTCGAAGCCTTCGGGTGTCATGCCCTGCATCGACAGGAGCTGCTTGTAGCGGTCCATGTCCAGCGTGCCGTCTGGCTTGCGCAGGGCGTTGATGGCCGGGTCGCGCCCGAGCTCATCGGCCAGGCGGGCATCGGACACGACGATGTGGTTGTTGGACACCGCCGCAGCCAGCACGCGTTCACGCACCAGGCGCTCGAGCGCGGCGTACTTCAGCAGGGGCGAGTCCAGCAGCTTGATGTCGACGTTGGGGTTGGTGGCGCGGATGTTGTCCACCTCGCGGCGGTGCGCCGCGTCCCACTCGGCCTGCGTGATGCCGTGGCCGTCCACGCGCGCTACCTTGGCGTCGGATTGCGCGTAGCGCGTGTAGCCCTCGATGCCGAACAGCACGAACGACGGGATGACGAGCAGGAACAGGAGCACCATCAACAACTTCGTGTTGTTGCGGATGAAATCGAGCATGCGTGCGCCTCTGGCCGGTACTTGAAAATGAAAAAGGCGAACCGCTGTTCGCCTCGGATTGGTGGGTGCTGACGGGGTCGAACCGCCGACCTACGCCTTGTAAGGGCGCCGCTCTACCAACTGAGCTAAGCACCCCACCGCGAAAACAGTGCTGGCGGTGCTCAGTTCAGCGCATCCTTGAGCGCCTTGCCGGGGCGGAACTTCGGCACCTTGGCGGACTTGATTTTAATGGTGGCGCCGGTGCGGGGGTTGCGGCCGGTGCGCGCGGCGCGCTTGCCGACGGCGAAGGTGCCAAAGCCGACCAGCGACACGGTGCCGCCCTTGCGCAGGGTGGTCTTGACGGCGCCGATGGTGGCTTCCAGCGCGCGGGTCGCGGCGGCCTTGGAGATGTCGGCGTTCTTGGCGATGTGCTCGATCAGATCGGTCTTGTTCACGTAAATGCCCCTCGATGGATGGTGTCTGACTCCGGTCTCAGCCCCTCACGTCTTGGCGAGTGCCGCCTTAGGGTGGGTGATTCTGAACCGCTAAGAAATTCGACGCGCCAAGAAAACCGCCGGCCAAGCCATGGGCATCCTGCACGCGGACGAGCGTTGCATTCTAGACTCAAATACCAGCGCTGCCGCCCCTCGAAAGCCCCGATGCGTGCGCTGGCGCAACACAGGCGCGAAAAAAGCGACGCGGCTCAGCCGCTCGCGGGCCGCGCCGGCGCCCGCACCACCAGCGCCACCCCGACCGCCGTGAGACCCACGCCCAGCACCGTGCCCAGGGTGATCGGCTCGCCGAACAGCACCCAGGCGATCAGCGCGGTGGTGGGCGGCACCAGGTACATCAGGCTGGCTACCGAGGCCGCGGCACCGCGCTGGATCAGCAGGTAGAGCAGCGAGCTGCCGCCCAGCGTGAGCCCCAGCACCGACCAGGCCATGGCGCCCATCGATTCCGCATTCCAGCGGAACGGCTCGGCCTCCAGCAGCGCCAGCGGCGCGGTGACCAGCGCCGCCGCCGCCAGCTGCACGGTGCTGGCGGTGCGGACGTCGCAGGGCTTGACGAAGCGCTTCTGGTACAGCGTGCCGGCCGTGATGCTGAACAGCGCCATCACGGCCCAGGAAAAATTGACCCAGGTCACGTGATCGCCCGGGCTGCCGTGGGTGAGCTTGCGCGACACCACCAGCAGCAGCCCGGCAAAACCCAGCAGCAGGCCGAGCCACTGCCGACCGGTGACGTGGTGGTTGCCCTTGCTGGTGGCCGACAGCCAGATCGCCGTGAGCACCGGCTGGATGCCGACGATCAGCGCCGAAAGGCCGGAGCCCATGCCGCCCTTCACCGCCGCCCACACGCCACCCAGGTAGCCGGCGTGCATCAGCATGCCGGTCACGCCCAGGTGGATCCAGTCGATGCCGCGCTGCGGCCAGCGCACCCGGGCGATGGCGATCCAGACCAGGAAGCAGCCGATGGAAAACAGGTAGCGGTACAGCAGGAAGGTGAACGGCGGCGCGTTCGGCATGCCGAAGCGCGCCACGATGAAGCCCGTGGCCCAGATGAGCACGAACACTGCCGGCATCAGGCGGATCAGGGTCTGCTGGGTGTCGCCGGCGCGGGCGGTCATGATGGGCGAGTCACTTCACCCGGGCGCGGATCTCGGGCAGCGCCTTCTGCAGGTAGTACACCATCGACCAGACGGTGAGCACCGCTGCCACCCAGATCAGCACCGTGCCCCACAGGCGCGTGTCCACCACCTCGGCCAGGCGGCCGTCGTACAGCAGGAACGGGATGGCCACCATCTGCACCGTGGTCTTGACCTTGCCCAGCATGTGCACCGCCACGCTGCGGCTGGCGCCGATCTGCGCCATCCATTCGCGCAGGGCAGAGATGGCGATCTCGCGCCCGATGATGATCAGCCCCACAAACACGTCGGCACGCTGCAGGTGCACCAGCACCAGGATGCTGGCGCAGACCAGGATCTTGTCGGCCACCGGATCCAGGAAGGCCCCGAAGGCCGAGGTCTGGTGCAGCTTGCGGGCCAGGAAGCCGTCCAGCCAGTCGGTCCAGGCGAACACGACGAACATCACCGTGGCCACCAGGTTGCGCGTTTCCTGCGGCAGCGGCAGGTAGAACACGCCCACCAGCAGCGGGATCGCGACGATGCGCGTCCACGTCAGGATGGTGGGGATGGTGAAGAACATCGGGCGATTGTGGCACGGCCCCCGCAGGGCCTGCGCGGCGGGTGACACGTGGGCGATATGCTATTTCAATCATAGCTGCCTGCGCCCGCCCCGCAAAGGCCGGAAGCCCAAAAGGCTCAAAAAAAATGTCAGTGCAAAGCCCGGTAGATGGTTTCCGCCAGTTCCTGCGAGATGCCTTCCACGCCCGCCAGATCCTGCACGCTGGCTGCTTCCACGCCGCGCACGCCGCCGAAGCGCTGCAGCAGCCGCGCGCGCTTGCGCGGGCCCACGCCGGCAATCTCTTCCAGCCGGCTGCCGCCCACGCGCACCTTGGCACGCTGCGCGCGCATGCCGGTGATGGCAAAGCGGTGCGCCTCGTCGCGGATCTGCGCCACCAGCATCAGCGCGGCCGAGTCGTGCCCCAGGTACACCTTGGGGCGGCCGTCGGCGAACACCAGCTCCTCCAGGCCCACCTTGCGCCCCTCGCCCTTCTCCACGCCGACGATCAGCGCCAGATCCAGCCCCAGGCCTTCGAACACCTCGCGCGCCATCGCCACCTGGCCCTTGCCGCCGTCCACCAGCACCAGGTCGGGCAGGCGCACGCCAGCCGGGGCCGGCTCGCCGCTGTCCTGCGCGGCGCGCAGCGCCTCCACGATGCGGCCGTAGCGCCGCTCCAGCACCTGGCGCATGGCGGCGTAGTCGTCGCCCGGCGTGATGCCTTCGATCTTGAAGCGCCGGTACTCGCCGGACTGCATGCGGTGGTTCTCGAACACCACGCAGCTGGCCTGCGTGGCCTCGCCGGCGGTGTGGCTGATGTCGAAGCACTCGATGCGCAGCGCCGCCAGCTCGTCGGCGGGCAGGTCCAGCGCCTCGGCCAGCGCGCGGGTGCGCGCCTGCTGGGAGCCTTCTTCCGACAGCAGCCGCGCCAGCTGCAGCGCGGCGTTCTGCGCCGCCATCTGCAGCCAGGTGCGGCGCTGGCCGCGCGGCGCATGGGTGGCGGTGATGCGCACCTCTTCCTTGTCCGACAGCGCCTGCAGCAACGCCCTGGACACCGGCTCGCTGGTGATGAGCTGCGCCGGCGCGGGCGTGCCCAGGTAATGCTGGGCGATGAAGGCGTCCAGCACCTGCGCCTCCACCGTGGGCAGCTCGCCGTCGGCCTCGTCAAGCCGGTCGGCCGCCAGCGCATGGGCGTCTTCCACGTGGCTGGGAAAGTAGGCGCGGTCACCCAGATGGCGACCGCCGCGCACCATGGCCAGGTTGACGCAGGCGCGCCCGCCCTGCACCTTGACGGCGAGGATGTCCACGTCGGCCTCGCTGCCCACCTCCACCGCCTGCTGGTGCAGCACGCTGGCGAGCGACGCCATCTGGTTGCGAAGCTCGGCCGCCTGCTCGAACTCCAGCTTCTCGGCGTGCGCCAGCATGCGCTGCTCCAGCTCGTGCAGCAGGGTCTGGGTCTCGCCGCGCAGGAAGCGCTCGGCGTGCGCCACGTCGGCGGCGTAGTCGCGCTCGCTGACCAGCCGCACGCAGGGCCCGGTGCAGCGCTTGATCTGGTAGAGCAGGCAGGGCCGCGTTCGGTTGGCGAACACCGTGTCCTCGCAGGTGCGCAGGCGAAACACCTTCTGCAGCAGCTGGATGGTTTCCTTGACCGCCCAGGCGTTCGGGTAGGGGCCGAAGTAGCGGTGCCGCTTGTCCACCGCGCCGCGGTAATAGGCCATGCGCGGGAAATCCGCCGGGTCGGCCGGGCCTTCGGCCAGCGCCGGCAACGCCTTGCGGCCCGTGCCCGTGAGCTTGAGGTAGGGGTAGCTCTTGTCGTCGCGGAACAGGATGTTGTACTTGGGCCCGAGCTGCTTGATCAGGTTGTTTTCCAGGATCAGCGCCTCGGCTTCCGAGCGCACCACCGTGGTCTCCAGCCGCTCGATCTTGCTCACCATGTGGCCGATGCGGGTGCCGCCATGGTTCTTCTGGAAGTAGCTGGACACGCGCTTCTTCAGGTTGCGCGCCTTGCCCACGTAAAGCACCTGCCCGGCCGCGTCGAAATAGCGGTACACGCCGGGCAGTTGGGGCAGCGCCGCCACCTGGGCCAGCAGCTCGTCGGAATGTCGGTCGGATGCGCGCTCGGACATGGCGGCTATTGTCAGGCCCGCCGCTGGTGGGGGCGCAGCAGCCCGCGGCACCGGCACCGCGCGCATGGACAATGCGCCCCCATGCGCTGGGATATCTTCTGCCGCGTCATCGACAACCTGGGCGACATCGGCGTGTGCTGGCGCCTGGGCGCCGAGCTGGCCGCGCGCGGCGACACGGTGCGCCTATGGGTGGACGCGCCCGAGCCCCTGGCCTGGATGGCCCCCGGCGCGCTGGAAGGCCGCTGGCCCGGCGTGCAGGTGCTGCGCTGGACCGAGCCGCTACCGGCCGCGCTGCTGCGCGGCCTGCCCCCTGCAGACGTCTGGGTGGAGGCCTTCGGTTGCACGATTGCACCTGAATTCATAGCACACTTCGCAGATTATGCGAGGTCTGAAGACTCAAAGCACTTCGAACTGCCCGTCTGGCTCAACCTCGAATACCTGAGCGCCGAGCCCTGGGTGGAACGCATGCACGCCCTGCCCTCGCCCGTGCTGCACGGCCCGGCGGCGGGCCGCACCAAGTGGTTCTTCTACCCCGGCTTCACGCCCGCCACCGGCAGCCTGCTGCAAGAACGCGACCTGCTGGCGCGCCAGGCGGAGTTCGATAGCGCCGCCTGGCTGGCGCGGCACAGCATCGCGGTGGCCGATGGCGCGCGCGTCGTCTCGCTGTTCTGTTACGAACCGGCTGCCCTGGCCCCGCTGCTCCGCCAGTGGGCCGCGCCGGGCAGCGCGCCCGTGCACCTGCTCGTCACCCACGGCCGTGCGGGCGCCCATGCAGAGAAGATTTCCAATGAAATCGGCCTCCAGCCCTTGCATGGCGGGCGCAGGCAGCTATCGATTTCATACCTGTCCGCGCTACCGCAGACCGGGTACGACGAACTGCTGTGGGCCTGCGGGCTCAACTTCGTGCGCGGGGAAGACTCGCTCACCCGTGCGCTCTGGGCCGGCCGGCCTTTCGTGTGGCAGCTGTACCCGCAGGACGATGATGCCCACCACGCCAAGCTGGAAGCCTTTCTGGACTGGCTGCAGGCACCGGCCACGCTGCGCCGCTTTCATCGCCAGTGGAACGGCATGGAGCCGCCCACGGCCGAGGTGCTGGCCGCCGCCGGCGACCCCGCCACGCTGGCCGACTGGGCAGCCTGCGCCCAGGCCGCGCGCCAGCGCCTGTTGACCCAGGTCAGGGCCCAGGGCGACCTGGCCACGCGGCTTGCCCGTTTCGTGGCCGAAAAGCGTTAAAATACAAGGCTTTGCAAAGTGCGCCGGCCGGCGCCACCGAGATTCAAGGAATGCCGGCCCAGCCCGCCACTACCGCTGAAAGGCAGCGGGTTGGAGCGGGTGGCACGGCCCCAAGCCGGGACTCAACGGACCGAGAAGCCCCTGCAGCGCCTGGCAGCACCCATTTTTCATTCCCAAGCTGGAAACACACCATGAAAGTCGCCCAGGAAATCCGCGCAGGCAATGTGATCATGCACGGCAAGGACCCCATGATCGTCCTGAAAACCGAATACGCCCGTGGCGGCCGCGGCGCCGCCACCGTGCGCATGAAGCTGAAGGCCCTGCTCAACAACATGGGCACCGAAGTCGTCTTCAAGGCCGACGACAAGATGGACCAGGTCATCCTCGACCACAAGGAATGCACCTACTCCTACTTCGCCGACCCGATGTACGTGTTCATGGACACCGAGTACAACCAGTACGAGGTGGAAGCCGAGAACATGGGCGACACCCTGAACTACCTCGAAGACGGCATGGCCGTTGAAGTGGTGTTCTACGACGGCAAGGCCATCTCCGTCGAACTGCCCACGAGCGTGGAGCGCGAAATCACCTGGACCGAGCCGGCCGTCAAGGGCGATACCTCGGGCAAGGTGCTCAAGCCCGCCAAGATCGCCACCGGCTTCGAAGTGCCCGTACCGCTGTTCGTCAACCAGGGCGACAAGATCGAGATCGACACCCGCACGGGCGAGTACCGCAAGCGCGTGTAACCCCTGGGGCGCCGGCGCGCCTTCCCTCTTTTCCTGCGGAAGGGGGGCGGCGCCGGAGGCCGGTGCAAGCCCGGCCTTGGCGCCCGCTGGCATGGCATGCTCCGCGGCCACCGGAATCTCCAGGAAGGCCGCTTTCAGATGTCCTTCCAAGATGCCCGCCCAAACTGAAAAAGCCCCGAATTTCGGGGCTTTTTTGCGTTCTGACCCAGGCACGGCGGCCGCCGCCAGCTAGCATTAGAATAGCAACCCATGGAATCCACCGAAGACATCAAGCTCTCCACCCGGTCTCCGCTGGCCGATGCCTGGGCCGAGCTGCAGGCCCATGCCGACCGCGGCGAGCCCCTGCAGGCCGACGCCTACCGCCTCGCCTTCGCCGACCCCGAGTTCCTGCTGCGGCGCGACGCCCGCGGCATCCGCATTCAGCTCGAAATGCTCAAGCCCGAGCTCGATCTGACGGAAGCCGGCGTCGCCAACACCGTGGTGGTGTACGGCAGCGCGCGCTTCCTGGCGCCCGAGCAGGCGGCCGAGCGCCTGGCCGCCGCCCAGGCCAGTGGCGACGCCGACGCCCTGCGCGCGGCCGAGCGCATGGTGCGCAATGCCCGCTACTACGAAGCCGCGCGCGAGTTCGGCCGCACCGTGGCCACCTACAGCCTGAAGCTGCCGCAGGAAGAGAAGCTCTACATCTGCACCGGCGGCGGCCCCGGCGTGATGGAGGCCGCCAACCGCGGCGCGCACGACGTCGGCGTGCCTTCGGTGGGCCTGAACATCGCACTGCCGCACGAGCAATCGGCCAACCCCTACGTCTCGCCGGAGCTGTGCTTCAAGTTCCACTACTTCGCCATGCGCAAGATGCATTTCATGATGCGCGCCAAGGCGCTGGTGGCGTTCCCGGGCGGCTTCGGCACGCTCGACGAGCTGTTCGAGGTGCTGACCCTGGTGCAGACCCGCAAGGCCAAGCCGGTGCCCATCGTGCTGTTCGGCGGTGACTACTGGAACCGCCTGCTGCACCTGGACGTGCTGGTGGAAGAAGGCGCCATCTCGCCCGAAGACCTGCAGCTCTTCACCGTGGTGGACGATCCGGCGGACGCCTGGCGCGTCATCCGCGACTTCTACGGCCTCTGAACCAGCCCAACCCGCCGCAGCCGCCGTTGTGACCGCCGCCCTCGCCCCAGAACAGTTGCTGGCCCACCACGACGACGGCACGCCCTGGCCCGCCGCCCTGCCCAGCCCCGCCTTCGACGACGTGGCCGAGGCCTATCGCACGGCCCTGACCGTGCGCCAGCTGCGCCAGGCCCGCGGCGAGCAGCCACGCGGCTTCAAGATCGGCTTCACCAACCGCCAGATCTGGGAGCGCTACCGCGTGTACGCGCCCATCTGGGGCACGGTGTGGGACACCACGCTCATCATGACAAACGGTGCCGGCCGTATCGCGCTGCAGGGCACCTGCGAGCCGCGCATCGAGCCGGAGCTGGTGTTCGGCCTCAAACGCACGCCGCCGCCGGGCGCGGATCTGCAGGCGCTTTTTGAAGCTCTGGACTGGCTGGCGCCGGGCGTGGAGATCGTTCAATCGCACCGGCCCGGCTGGCGCTTCGCCTCCGCCGCCGAAACCGTGGCCGACGGCGGCCTGCACGCCCGCCTGCTGATAGGCCAGCCACTGCCCGTCACCCGCCTGGGTGCCGACGCCGCCACGTTGCAGCAGGCGCTGGCCCACGCCTCGCTGCAGCTGAGCAAGGGCGGCACGCCGGTCGAACAGGGTGTCGGCGCCAACGTGCTGGACGACCCGTTGCAGGCCCTGCTGCACTTCCTGAACGAGTTGCGCGCCTGCCCCGGCGCCCCCGACCTGCAGGCCGGCGACGTGGTCACCACCGGCACCTGGACCGACGCCTGGCCCGTCGCTCCCGGCGAGCACTGGCGCGTGAGCTACAGCGACGGCCTGGGCGCCCTCGACGTCGCCTTCGATTGAGCGGCGCCAGGCTGCCGCCAAGCACGCCGAATTTCAAGCCAAACAGGCCTCTGACCCTTTGCCAGCAGGCGCAGACAGCTACAAACTACGTAGCAACCTTGAGCAGAAGCTACCTGGGCCCGGCATTCTGAACAATGGCCGCAACGTCCGGCGCGGAAGCGGACGTGAGTGTGTTGTTCTGTATGACGACATCGACCGCGGTTGCCGGAACGTAGGGCGCGTTCTGGCAGATCTCGAAAAAGACGGTGGGGTCTGCAAAGTAGTTGTTGGTGAACTTCAGGTTGCCGGCGGGCAGACACCCGCCCATGTCGGCCCCGTACGGCACCACGCCCGTCAACAGACACAAGTCCTGGGAGAGATTGGCGCCTTCAAAGGAAGTGCCATAGCCACAGGGGCCGAAATCGACCGTGCCGACCGGGTCATTGAGCGCCACGTTGTGATTCACCGTGACGTACTGCGAACCGCCATCGGTGTAGAAGATGTTGCCGCCAGCACCAGGGCGTTTTCCCTCTGCGACGTTGCCCTGGATGAGCAGCCCGTTCTCAAAACTCGTGCCTTGCGCGCCGTTCGTGTAGATGGCGCCGCCGTCCCACAGCTTTTCGAGAAAGTTGCTGATGACGTTGTTCGTGATCTGGTTTCCGCCGAAAACGGTGGGCGTCGCATTCACGCCCCACATGCTGGGAGTGGCACTGGGCAGCCCGGGAAAGCCGCTCTGATCGAGCAGCCCCCAGCCCCATCCAATGGCGACGCCGCTCCATGGCACGTTGTGGATCGAATTGTGAGACACCACGGTGCCACGGGTGAACCCGATGTAGATCGCGGCGGTGTCCCAGTAGTCGCGCCCCGTGTCCTGGATCACGTTGTCGAGAATCTGGTTGCCGCTGTTGACCGATTGCGCGTCGGGGCGCATGTCTTGCGGGCTGATCCCCCCCACGATCAGCGCCGATGACGAGATGTCGACAAAGTGATTTTTCTGGATCAGGTTGTTCTGGCACCCGGCTCCCAACGACACCGCTGCGCCGCCAAGGTGCTTGAACGTGTTGCCGATGAACGCCACGTTGCGTGCGTACTTCAGGGCGATGTTGCCGGGCGTCGGGTAGGTGGTGGGCTGATGGCCGATCGCGCTGTACGCGTAGTTGCTGCCCATCAGCAGGTTGCCGCTTTGGTCCGAGACATAGCCATCGCCCGAATTGGGCAAGAGCCAGGTGGCATGGGCGAACTCGAGATTCCGGAACTGCAGGCCCGTCACCGGAGCGGACGCCTGCCCGTTGATCTGGAGAAGAGACTCGAGCACCGGCAGATAGGCGTTCTGCGGCGGCGTCGATGCATCCATGAGATAGGTCACCGTCTTCGCATAGGGATCGAGGTACCACATGGTGGGTTCGGTGAGAAACTCCGGCGCGTTTTCGAGCCAGCTGAGCTGGTAGAAGCTCCACTGCGTCGGAAAGGTGTTCGCGTTGCTCCAGCAGGGATCAGCCATCGCCAGCGTACCGCCGGCGTAGCTGTTCACCGGACATCTCATCATCTTCCACTGCGTGGTCGTGACGGCCTCGACGAGTTCCGGATGCGTCAGCGGCGGCGGCGCACCCATCGCCTGAAACCCCTTGCTCATCCACTTGTAGTCCGGATTGATCGGTGTGGTGGTGTTCGAACGTGCCCGAATGGCGCGGTTGTCACCCACGTAGAACTGGCGCGGCATGACGCCGGCCGGCAGTTCAGGAACGCTGGCCACGCACCGGGCACCGCTGCATTGGAAACCGGTCACGGGCAAGCCACCTGAGATGACCACGGGCTCGGCGTTGCCGGGCGCAGCCTGGTAGACGACTTCATGGCCAAGCGATCCAGAGTCCTGCGCGTCGAAAGCGAGCGGCGCCGTCAGGGCATAGACCCCGCCCCGGATGTTGACGTCGATCCTGCACGCCCCTTTTCTGGCGTCGTTGCGCACGGTCAGTCTTGCTCTGTCGATCGTCGCGAACGGATGATCTGCGCTGCCATCGCCCGTGGCGTCGCTTCCGGAGGTCGATACCCAATAGGCAGCACATGCGTCCGTGGCGCTGGCCCCTGAACCGCCACCGCACCCCTGCACCAGGAAGACGCTTAGAAACAAGAAGGCGGAGAAAGCCGCCCGTAGGATGAATCGCGAACTGGATGCAAGCATGAGGTTGAAGCTCGTTGGGACAGCGTCCGAAATTCCGCTGGAGAACCACCCGGTGACAAGCCATCGAACAGTCCATACGAAGAACTGTCGACCAAGGCCAGAAAACAACCTGTGGTTGCCCAACATGTTCCCCGACACCCTCGCCAGTCGTCAACACATGGCCGAAATCACTTCAAGCTATGTTGTTGATTTTTCATAGAAAAAGGCCGCCAAGTGTATGTCCTTGGCGGCCTTTGTACAGGGTAATGGTGGAGCTGGCGGGAATTGAACCCGCGTCCGCAAACCTTCCTCGCGCAGATCTACATGTTTAGCGAGCTGTATTGGATCTCACCGCCCGGATCGCGCAGTCGCACGCTACCCGGACGGCCAGCACCCTTGGATCTCGCCTGCGCCCAAGGTGCCCGGACACAGACCAGCCAATGTGAATGCCCTCGCAGCCGGGACGGCTTGCGCCGCCCTTGCCCAGCCCATTGGCCAACTGTTGCGAGGCTCACCGGTGTTTAAGCGGCGAGTGCGAAACGTTCGTCGTTTGCAGTTAGTTTGTTTCAGCTGTTTTACGAGGTGACTGAACCTCGACATGCACCACTGCGATTCCAACCCACGTCGAAACCAGTGCAGCCCCAGTACCGAGCATTTTAGGCCGGATCGAGCAGTTTCAAGAGTTCGCCCGGTTGCCCGATAACGACGTCGGCACCCCAGGCGTGCGGATTGGCCTGCGCGCCAAGGTAGCCGTAGCCCGCGGCCACCGTGCGCACGCCGGCGGCGCGGCCAGCAGCGATGTCGCGCTCATCGTCGCCCACGTACAGGCTGGCATGGGCTTCGACACCGGCCAGGCGCAGTGCAGCCAGCACGGGCTCTGGGTGCGGTTTGGTGTGCGGCGTGGAATCGCCGCTGATCACCACGGCGGCCCCCTGCAGCAGCGGCAGCCCGGCGACCAGCGGCTCGGTGAAGCGGCGGGCCTTGTTGGTGACCACACCCCAGGGCACGCCGCGCGCCTGCAGGGTTGCCAGCAAGGCGGCCACCCCCTCGAAGGCCTGCGTGCAATGGAGCAGCCGGCGGGCGTAGTGCTCGAGGAATTCCTCGCGCAACGCCTGGTAGTCCGGCGCATCGGGGCCGATACCGAAGGCGATGGCAAGCATGCCACGCGCACCGGAACTGGCATGCGGACGGTAAACCTCCAACGGCAGCGACGGCATGCCGCGCGCGGTGCGCATGGCGTCAGCGGCCAGTGCCAGATCAGGAGCGCTGTCGATCAGGGTGCCGTCCAGATCGAACAGCACGCAGCGCACCGGCGCCCAGGCTGGCAGCAACGCCATGTTCACCCCTGCGCGGGTTTGGTCATGGCCAGCATGTAGTTCACGCTGGTGTCGCGGCTCAGCCGGTAGCGGCGCGTGAGCGGGTTGTATTCCAGCCCGCTGCTGGCGGTGGTGACCAGGCCAGCCTCACGGCCAAACCGGGCCAGCTCGCTGGGGCGCAGCATGCGCGCATATTCGTGCGTGCCGCGTGGCACCAGGTTCAACAGATATTCGGCGCCCACGATGGCGAGCATGAACGACTTGGGGTTGCGGTTGATGGTGGAAAAGCACACCGTACCGCCGGGCTTCACCAGCTGCGCGCAGGCTGCCACGACCGACGCAGGATCAGGCACATGCTCCAGCATCTCCATGCAGGTAACCAGATCGAACTGGGCTGGTTGCTCTTCAGCCAGGGCTTCGGCGGCCACGAGACGGTAGCTGAGGTTGGCCGTACCGGCCTCCAGCGCGTGCAACTGGGCCACCTTGAGCGATTTGTCGGCCAGGTCGATGCCCAACACGTCGGCGCCCTTGCGCGCCATGGCGTCGGCCAGAATGCCACCGCCGCAACCCACGTCGACCACACGGCGGCCAGCCAGCGGACATTGCCGATCGATCCAGTCCAGCCGCAGGGGGTTAATGGCATGCAGTGGCGCGAACTCGCCCTCCAGATCCCACCACCGGTGGGCGAGCGAAGAAAACTTGGCGAGTTCAGCCGGATCGACGTTGGTGGCAGCAGCGCTCATGGGTTGAATTGTCCCACGCCCCCCTGACACCGCGCCTTGCGGGCCCGGCGTCAGCGCTGGCCGGCCGGCGGTGCGTCCTGCAAGCCCTGAAACCGGGCGAACCAGTCGCGCACATGCTCGACTTCAGCGGTGGTGATGCAGGCCTTGGGCGCGGGCTGCCCGCGGGCGGCCCAATAGCGGCGGTAGTCGGCGCTCTGATAGGGATCGACCACCACGTAGCCCGCACGTTCCGCACAGGTGGCCTTGTCGTCGCAGTCACGCCAGGTGGCGCCGTAGATCACTCGACCATCCATGGTGATGCCGGGGAAGGCGCTGGCCAGCACGTGGTTGCGGGCATTGGCGAGTCGCAAGGTCTGCCTTGTCTGGCGATCGAAGACATAGACGCTGCCGAAGTCGCTGTAGGTCAGCCAGGCCGGCGCGCCGTCGCGTGGAAAGCCGAACACGGCCTTGCCGGGGGACATGCCCAGATCGGCCCGTAGATCACACGACGGTGCATCGCCCGCCCCGGCCGGCGCAAGGCCATAGACGCGCATGGTGGGCCGCCCTCTGGCGGGCACCTGCGGAATGGCAGAGAACTCGCGCCCGTCCACCGAAATCATCGGCAGGGCGTAGACGTCGCCATCGGTGGCCACGCGCTCGCTGCAGATGAATTGCGCACCGGTGCTGTTCAGCACGTGCGCCTGGCGGCCGTCGTCGGCCACGCGCACGGTTTCGATCTGCAGCGGGCCGACGCCCTGGCGATCAGGGTCAGCGCTCTGCGGCCAGCTGAGTGACCGGATGCGTACAGGCTCGGAATCGCCAGTCGCCGCGGGCTGCGCCAATGCCTTTTCCGCTGGACCCTGCACCAGCTCCGACGCCGCGGCATAGAAACCCGTCATGCCGGCCTTGAACAGCGGCTTGGCGTTACGCTGGCGCGCCAGCACGTCCTTGAAGCGGTAGTGCTCACCGTTCACATCGACCAGGTAGCGCCAGGTGCCCTGCACCGGAAACGCCTCGTTGGAAAACGGCGTCTGATAGGCCTTGACCGGTCCATTGCCGCTGGCCGGCAGCTCCATCAGGCTCACCTTGCCCAGCAACGCACCGGAATAGGAGCGGAGAATGAATCGGCCGTCCGGGCTGATGCGCTCGTAGGTGCCGAGCGCGGCTGTGCCATTGTCATCGCGCCCCACGACGGAAGCATCGAGCGGCAGATAGCTGATGGGTGAGATGCACGCTTGGCCGTCCGCCGCATGGGAACCAGCCATCATCAGGTACAGCAAAGGCCAGAGGCAGCGTTTGACCGTCCTCATGGTCTGGAACCTTGGCGTCGAATGGGTCCGGAGGCGCAGCCGGGCAGTTCGCCAACACGCTGGCGCAACACCGCCGTCCAGGCAATATCCGGCATCACGCCCAACACGGGTGCCGGATGAATGACCCGACCACACTTGACAAGTGCCGCCGGGGCATGGTTCATGGCATGATGGGTTTTGAAGGTTCGCAAGGTCTGCGCATCCGGCGCCTCGACAGCGGCCAGGGCATCGAAACCATCGACCCGCGTGGCAGCCTCCCATTCGGGCTTCGGCACCCGCGGATCGCGGAAAACCTGTACGTCAAAACCGGCCGCTTGTGCCGCGCCGGCCATGCGAGGCCATTCGTGGATCGAGTAAGCCATGCGCGGCGACAGCATGACCAGGATCATGGGGCGCGCTCCCCCAGCCTCCAGACCCATCTTCGCCTCTACCCCCTGGAGCGCCGCCAGCAACATGAGGCCAAGAGTCGAGACGGCCGTCCTCCAGCCCACCACACGCCTCCGGCTCATATTGACAACCACCAATTTGGCCACTCAAGACGCAAAAAAGCCCTGAGAGCTTGCCGCTCCCAGGGCTTGATCAGTATCTCGGCTACGGAAACCGCGATGACTTAGTTGGCGCGGGTGCCGACCACTTCGATTTCCACGCGACGGTTCTTGGCGCGGCCTTCGGCGGTGCGGTTGTCAGCGATCGGCTGGCTCTCGCCCTTGCCTTCGGTGTAGATGCGGTTGCGCTCAACACCCTTGGACACCAGATAAGCCTTCACGGCCTCGGCGCGACGCACCGACAGTTTCTGGTTGTAGGCGGCGGAACCGATCGAATCGGTATGGCCGACGGCGATGATCACTTCCAGGTTGATGCCCTTGATCTTGCCGACCAGATCGTCCAGCTTGGCCTTGCCTTCGGGCTTCAGCACGGACTTGTCGAAGTCGAAGAAGGCGTCGGCAGCGTAGGTCACCTTGCTGGCAGCCACCGGAGCGGGCGCAGGGGCAGGAGCCGGAGCAGCGGCGGCAGGAGCGGGAGCAGCGGCGGCAGGAGCGGGAGCCGGAGCAGCCAGAGCACCATCACAGCCAGGAGCGGCGGTGGCGGGCGTCCAGTAGGCATCGCGCCAGCACAGTTCGTTGGTGCCGTTCTTCCAGATCAGGTTGCCATGGCCATTGCGCCAGTTGTCCGAGTTGATCGTCGAACCAGATGCGAAGGCGGAGCCGGCCACGGTTGCGACAGCGAACATGATCGCTACTTTGTTCAGTTTCTTCATGGTTCTCCTCATGGGAAAAAAGCCGCAGCCGGGCTGCGAGGAATCGGACGCTTCAAGTGACCACCACCGAAAACGTTGCATTGATTGTGCCACACGGAATCCGGCAAACCGGGCCCGCCAAGGCCTCCGGCCGTCAGACAAAGCCGGTTTTGGGGGCTTATGTTGCTTTGGTGCGACAAGGCGAAGCGCATAAAATCGCCAGCTTTTGACGGGCTCGGGCCTCACTAACTATTTATGTCGTCTTTCGCCAAAGAAACACTCCCTATCAGCCTGGAAGAGGAGATGCGGCGAAGCTATCTCGATTACGCCATGAGCGTGATCGTCGGCCGAGCCCTGCCCGATGCCCGGGATGGCCTCAAACCGGTGCACCGGCGCGTGCTGTATTCGATGCACGAGGCCAACAACGTCTGGAACCGCCCATATGTGAAATGCGCGCGCGTGGTAGGTGACGTGCTGGGCCGCTTCCATCCGCACGGCGATTCGGCAACCTACGAGGCGCTGGTGCGCATGGCGCAGGATTTCTCGCTGCGCCACCCTCTGATCGACGGTCAGGGCAACTTCGGCTCGGTGGATGGCGACAACGCCGCCGCCTACCGGTACACGGAGTGCCGGCTGGAGAAGATTTCCTCGGAGATCCTGGCCGACATCGACAAACAGACCGTCGACATGGTGCCCAATTACGACGGCAAGGAGCTGGAGCCCACCGTCCTGCCGACGCGGCTGCCCAACCTGCTGATCAACGGTTCGGGTGGCATCGCGGTCGGCATGGCCACCAACATCCCACCGCACAACCTCAACGAGGTGGTCGACGCGTGCCTGCACCTGCTGAACCACCCGGAAGCCTCGATCGACGAGCTGATGGAGATCGTGCCGGCGCCGGACTTCCCCACCGCCGGCATCATCCACGGCATCCAGGGCGTGCGCGAGGGCTACCGCACCGGCCGCGGGCGCGTGGTGATGCGAGCCAAGTGCCATTTCGAAGACATCGACAAGGGCCAGCGCCAGGCCATCGTGGTGGACGAGCTTCCCTACCAGGTCAACAAGAAGACGCTGCAGGAGCGCATGGCCGAGCTGGTGCACGAAAAGAAGATCGAGGGCATCAGCCACATCCAGGACGAGTCCGACAAGTCGGGCATGCGCCTGGTGATCGAGCTCAAGCGCGGCGAGGTGCCCGAGGTCGTCCTCAACAACCTCTACAAGCAGACGCAGCTGCAGGACACCTTCGGCATCAACATGGTGGCGCTGGTCGATGGCCAACCGAAGCTGTGCAACCTCAGAGAGTTGCTGCAGGTGTTCCTGCAGCACCGCCGCGAGGTGGTCACCCGCCGCACGGTGTTCGACCTGCGCAAGGCGCGCGACCGCGGCCACGTGCTGGAAGGCCTGGCGGTGGCGCTGGCCAACATCGACGAATTCATCCGCATCATCCGCGAATCCCCCACCCCGCCGGTCGCCAAGGCCGAACTGATGGCGCGCAGTTGGGACAGCCAGCTGGTGCGCGAGATGCTGACCCGCACGCGCGAAGACGGCGCCACCGTCAGCGCCGACGACTACCGCCCCGAGAGCCTGCCGCGCGAATACGGCTTGCAGAGCGAGGGCCTCTACCGGCTTTCGGACACGCAGGCGCAGGAAATCCTGCAGATGCGCCTGCAGCGCCTGACCGGGCTGGAGCAGGACAAGATCGTCGCCGAATACAAGGATGTGATGGCCGAGATCGAGGATCTGCTCGACATCCTGGCCAAGCCGGCGCGCGTGTCCACCATCATTGGCGACGAGCTGACCGCGCTCAAGACCGAGTTCGGCCAGACCAAGGAAGGCGTGCGCCGCTCCACCATCGAACACAATGCCCAGGATCTGGCCACCGAAGACCTGATCGCACCCACCGACATGGTGGTCACGCTCAGCCACACGGGCTATATCAAGAGCCAGCCGCTATCCGAATACCGGGCGCAAAAGCGTGGCGGCCGTGGCAAACAAGCCACCGCCACCAAGGAAGACGACTGGATCGATCAGCTCTTCATCGCCAACACGCACGAGTACATGCTGTGCTTCTCCAACCGCGGCCGGCTGTACTGGCTGAAGGTCTGGGAAGTGCCGGCGGGCTCGCGCGGATCGCGCGGGCGCCCCATCGTGAACATGTTCCCGTTGGAAGAAGGCGAGAAGATCAACGTGGTGCTGCCGCTCACCGGCGCGGCCAGCCAGTTCCCCGAAGACCGCTACGTCTTCATGGCAACATCCATGGGCACGGTCAAGAAGACGCCGCTGTCGGACTTCAGCAACCCGCGCAAGGCGGGCATCATCGCTGTGGGCCTGGACGACGGTGACTACCTGATCGGCGCTGCGCTGACGGATGGCGCGCATGATGTGATGCTGTTCTCCGATGGTGGCAAGGCCGTGCGCTTCGACGAGAACGACGTGCGCCCGATGGGCCGCAACGCGCGCGGCGTGCGAGGCATGCAACTGGAGGAAGGTCAAAACCTGATCGCCATGCTGGTGGCCGACGCCAATGCGGGCGCCGACACCTCCGACCCGAACGCCCGCAACAGCGTGCTGACTGCCACCGAAAATGGTTACGGAAAGCGCACCAACATTACCGAATACACACGTCACGGCCGCGGCACCAAGGGCATGATCGCGATCCAGCAGAGCGAACGCAACGGCAAGGTCGTTGCCGCGACGCTGGTCGGCCCCGAGGACGAGATCATGCTCATCACCGACAAGGGTGTGCTGGTCCGTACCCGCGTGGCCGAAATCCGTGAACTCGGCCGCGCGACGCAAGGCGTTACCCTCATCGCGCTGGACGACGGCGCGCAACTCAGCGGCCTGCAACGCATCGTGGAAAACGATGCATCTGCCGGCGCAGCCGACGACCCTTCCAACGAATCCCCAACGGAGTAAACCTTGAATCCGATCCTGAACCGCATCTCGATTGCTACTCTTTTAGTAGCTGCCTGCGCCCTGCCCTTGGGGGCTGCAGCCCAAAACAGTGATAACAAGCGGGCACTGGCCGTCAAGCTGGCGCAGATCCAGCAGAAGAACGACGGCGACGCCATGGCCGAGCAACTCACCGCCAGCGCGGTGCAGCCGCTGATCGCCGACTGGTCTCAGAAACTGGACGAAAGCGTGCCACCTGCCAAGCAGAAGGACGTGCGCGACAAGCTGGACCAGGAGCTGAAGAAGTTCTCGGAAAGCACCTTCAAGACGATCCAGGGACAAACCAGCAAGGGCGCCGAAGCGGCCCTGGTGCCAATCTTCATGGAGAAGCTCTCCGAGGACGAGCTCAAGACCATCATCGCGTACCTGGAATCACCGGCTGCGGCCAAGTTCCAGTCGCTGGGACCGGACGCCACCAACGCGTGGGCCAAGAAGGTGATCGACGCCACACGCCCGTCGGTGAAGAGTGGTGCCGACAGCTTCAATGCCGCCGCGGCCAGGATCGTCGGTGCATCCGGCGGCGCCAACGGCAAGAAGTAAGGCCCCTTCCGCAGCGCTTCGGGGCGGGTTTCTGCCCCGGTCCGTGCGCTGCCCCGTCACGCGCCCCAGTTAGCATCGGCCCACCATGAGTGTCTCTCCCCAGCAATCCGAGGAACTGGCGCGGCTGCGCGTGCGCATCGACGCGCTGGACGCCCAGTTGCTCTCCTTGCTGAACGAGCGCGCCCGGGTCGCCGAGGAAGTGGGTGAACTGAAGCGGCGCGAAGGCACGCCGTTCTTCCGCCCTGATCGCGTGGCGCAGGTCATCGCCAAGGTACAGAAGGAAAACCCCGGGCCGCTGCTCAACCAGCATGTGGCCGCCATCTGGCGCGAGATCATGTCTGCCTGCCTGGCGCTGGAAGTGCCGCAGCGCGTGGCCGTACTGGGACCGCAGGGCACCTTCTGCGAGCAGGCCGCCATCGAGTACTTCGGCAGCGCCGCCAACCTGATCTACTGCAACAGCTTTGACGAAGTCTTCCACGCCACGGCTGCCGGCACGGCGCAGTTCGGCGTGGTCGGCATGGAGAACTCCACCGAAGGGGTGGTGGCACGCTCGTTCGATCTGTTCCTGCACTCACCGGTCCACGCCGTGGGTGAAGTCAGCCTGCAGGTGCGCTTCAACCTGATGCGACAGACCGACGACCTGCAGGGCGTAGAGGTGGTCATGGGCCACCCCCAGGCGCTGATGCAATGCCAGGGCTGGCTCAACGAACATCTGCCAAAGGCCGAGCGGCGCGCCGTATCGAGCAACGCGGAAGGCGCGCGCTTGGCCGCCACCAACCCGGCGTGGGCCGCACTGGCCAGCGAGCGAGCGGCCGCGCAGTTCGGGCTGCATATCGTCGCCCATGCGATTCAGGACGAAGCCCACAACCGCACGCGCTTCGCCATCATCTGCCTGCCGCAGACCTTGGCCATGCCCGAACCCACGGGTCACGATTGCACCAGCCTGGTACTTTCGGTGCCCAACAAGGCCGGCTCCGTCCACGACATGCTGACACCGTTAAAAAAGCACGGTGTCTCCATGACCCGCTTCGAATCGCGCCCGGCCAAGTCAGGCAAATGGGAATACTATTTTTATATTGACCTCCAGGGTCACCCCTCGCAGCCCCATGTGGCTGCCGCGCTGGAGGAGCTGAAATCCATCTGCGCGTTCTACAAGGTGCTGGGCGCCTACCCCTTGGGACACGATGTTTGAACAACTGGGTCTGATCGGCTGCGGCCTGATGGGCGGCTCGTTCGCGCTTGCGCTCAAGCGCGCGGGACTGGTGCGCCGTGTCGTGGGCTACAGCAAGTCGCCCTCCACCACCGAGCGCGCACGCCAGCTTGGCGTGATCGACGTCGAGGCCCCGTCGGCCCTCCTGGCAGTCTCCGGGGCCGATCTGGTGATGCTGGCGGTGCCGGTGGCGGCGACCGAGTCCACGCTCAAGGCGATCCGCCACCTGATCAACCCTGGCATGCTGATCGTTGACGTCGGCTCGACCAAGCGCGATGTGGTCGACGCTGCCCGCCGGGCCCTCAAGCAGGACATGGAGATGTTCGTGCCCTGCCACCCGATCGCCGGGCGCGAGGTTTCGGGTGTAGAGAACGCCGATCCGCGGCTGTACCACGATCGTCAGGTCATCATCACCCCGATCGAGCGCACCGCGCAGGCCAAGGTCGACCAGGCCAGCCAGCTGTGGAAGGCGCTGGGCAGCGACGTGGTGATCATGAGCCCCCAGGAGCACGACGCCGCTTTCGCCGCCGTCAGCCACCTGCCGCACATGCTGGCCTTCGCCCTGATGAACAGCCTCGCCTCGCAACCGGAAGGCGACAAGTACCTGAAGCTGGCCGGGCCTGGCTTTCGCGATTTCAGCCGCATCGCCGCCAGTGACCCGAAGATGTGGCGCGACGTGCTGATTGCCAACCGCGAGGAGCTGGGCGTCCAGATGCAGCACCTGCAGCGGGCCCTGTCGGCGCTGGACAAGCTGATCGCGGAAGGCCGCGCGGACGAACTGGAGCGCCTGATCAACCGGGCCAGCCATGCGCGCGCCAACTGGCGCCTGCGGCCAGGCGCACCGGCCTGAGAAGGCCGGTGCCGCGTGTTCAAGACCGACTTCCTCGACATTCCACCACTCGCCAGCGTTGGCGGCGTGGTGCGCCTGCCCGGCTCCAAGAGCATTTCCAACCGCGCCCTGCTGCTGGCGGCCCTCAGCGCCGGGCGGACCACGCTGGTGGATCTGCTGGCATCGGACGACACCCGGGTAATGATCGACGCCCTGCGCACCCTGGGTTGCAGCGTCGAGCAGCATGGCCGCGACACGGTGGTGGAAGGCCTGGGTGGCCGTGCCCCCACCCGCTCGGCCAAGCTTTTCCTGGGCAACGCCGGCACCGCCATGCGGCCGCTGACCGCTGCGCTGGCCATCCTGGGTGGCGACTACGAACTCAGCGGCGTGCCCCGCATGCACGAGCGCCCGATCGGCGATCTGGTGGACGCGCTGCGGCCGCTGGGCTGCCGGATCGACTACCTGGGTCGGGAAGGCTACCCACCCCTGCGCATCCGCGAGCCGGACCTGCAACTCGACCAGCCGATCGCCGTGCGCGGCGATGTGTCCAGCCAGTTCCTCACCGCCCTGCTGCTGGCGCTGCCGCTGGCCTCGTCGCGCCCGGGGATGGGCGACATCGTCATCGAGGTGGTGGGCGAACTCATTTCCCGCCCCTACATCGACATCACCCTGGCCATGCTGCGCCAGTTCGGCGTGTCCGTGCGCCTGGACGGATCGCAGCGCTTCGTCATCCCCGCCGGCAGCCAGTACCGCTCGCCGGGCCGCCTGCCGGTCGAGGCCGACGCCTCGTCCGCTAGCTATTTCATAGCTGCCTCCGGCCTAGGGGCGCCGGCGGAAGGCCAAAATGGCTTGAAAATCGAGGGCATTGGCGCGGAATCCGTGCAGGGTGACATCCGCTTCGTCGACGCTGCGCGCCTGATGGGCGTGCAGGTCGAGATGCAGCTCGACCACCTGCTGGTGCGCCGCGGCGCCTGGCCACTCAAGGCCATCGACCTGGACTGCAACCACATTCCGGACGCGGCCATGACCCTGGCCGTGATGGCCTTGTACGCCGACGGGCCGAGTACCCTGCGCAACATCGCCAGCTGGCGCGTGAAGGAAACCGACCGCCTGGCCGCCATGGCAACCGAGCTGCGCAAGCTCGGCGCCGAGGTGGAAGAAGGGCCCGACTACCTGCGCGTCTACCCGCTGGCGCCGCCGGGCGGCACCGGCCGGCCCTGGCGCGCGGCCAGCATCCATACCTACGACGACCACCGCATGGCCATGTGCGCCTCGCTGGCGGCCTTCAACCCCGCAGGCCTTCCGGTGCGCGTCGAGGACCCGCAGTGCGTGGCCAAGACCTTTCCCGACTACTTCGAGGCGCTGTTCTCGGTCAGCGCGCCGGCCTCCGGCGCCCTGCCCGTGCTGTGCATCGACGGCCCCACCGCTTCCGGCAAGGGCACGCTGGCCAGTGAGGTGGCGCGCCGCCTCGGCTACCACCTGCTCGACTCCGGTGCGCTCTACCGCGTGACCGCCCTGGCCGCATCGCGCATCGGCCTGGCGCAGGACGACACCGAAGCCACCACCCTGGCCGAACTGGCGCGCAAACTGCCGCTCAGCTTTGCCGACGGCCGCATCTGGCTGGCCGGTGAAGACGTGACCGATGCCATCCGCTCCGAAGCCGTGGGCATGGGTGCCTCCCGCGTCTCCGCCCTGCCGGCCGTGCGCCAGGCATTGCTGGCGCTGCAGCACGGCTTCGCCCGCCTTCCCGGCCTGGTGGCCGACGGGCGGGATATGGGCACGGTGGTCTTCCCGGGCGCCCGGCTCAAGGTCTTCCTCACCGCCGACGTGGCCGAGCGGGCCCGGCGGCGCCATGAGCAATTGCTTGCCAAGGGAATTGAAAGTAAAATAGATAGTCTTTGCGCCGACTTGGCGGCGCGCGACGCGCGGGACTCCACCCGCGCCAGCGCGCCCCTGAAGCCGGCCGAAGATGCCCTGCTGCTCGACAACTCGGGTCAGACCATCGATGAATCGGTGGCGCAAGTGTTGGCGTGGTGGCAGGCAAGGCAGCCTTTCTAGGGCACGCCGGCCATCCGCCAGCGCAGGCGGGGGCAGGCAACCCCGGGCAGGCCGCCACCGCCCACCCGGTTCCCCGTGCCACGCGGCCAGCGTGCAAGAACCCGGTGATCTTGTAACTTAACCGCGGCCTTGCCCGCAACAAACCTCCGCAGACAGCTATAGAAACGGAAGCAATCCTGCAGCCGTACATCCTGCATCCGCGGAATAGGAAACTTCATGTCTGAATCTTTTGCCCAGTTGTTCGAAGAATCGCTCCAGCGCACCGAAATGCGCCCGGGCGAGGTCATCACCGCCGAGGTGGTTCGCGTCGAGCACAACTTCGTGGTGGTGAACGCCGGCCTCAAGTCGGAGGCCTATATTCCGATCGAGGAATTCAAGAATGACCAGGGCGATGTGGAGGTCGAGACCGGCCAGTTCGTGCCGGTGGCCATCGGCTCCATCGAAAACGGCTACGGCGACACCATCCTGAGCCGTGACACCGCCAAGCGTCTGGCCTCCTGGCTGTCGCTGGAAAAGGCGCTGGAATCCGGCGAGTTCGTCGAAGGCACCGTCAACGGCAAGGTCAAGGGCGGCCTCACCGTGCTGGTCAACGGCATCCGTGCCTTCCTGCCGGGTTCGCTGGTCGACACCCGCCCGACCAAGGACTTGTCCATGTTCGAGGGCAAGACCATGGAATTCAAGGTCATCAAGCTTGACCGCAAGCGCAACAACGTGGTGCTGAGCCGCCGCGCCGTGATCGAAGCCAGCATGGGCGAAGAGCGCGAAAAGCTCATGGAAACGCTCAAGGAAGGTGCCATCGTCCAGGGTGTGGTCAAGAACATCACCGAATACGGTGCGTTTGTCGACCTGGGCGGCATCGACGGTCTGCTGCACATCACCGACATGGCCTGGCGCCGTGTTCGCCACCCGAGCGAAGTGGTGCAGACCGGCCAGGAAATTACCGCCAAGATCCTCAAGTTCGATCCCGAGCGCATGCGCGTTTCGCTGGGCCTCAAGCAGTTGGGCGACGACCCGTGGCTGGGCGTGGCACGCCGTTACCCGCAGGGCACCCGCATGTTCGGCAAGGTCACCAACATCGCCGACTACGGTGCGTTCGTCGAGCTGGAGCCCGGCATCGAAGGCCTGGTGCACGTCTCTGAAATGGACTGGACCAACAAGAACGTGGCCCCGAGCAAGGTCGTTGCCCTGGGCGACGAAGTCGAGGTCATGGTGCTCGAGATCGACGAGGACAAGCGTCGCATCTCCCTGGGCATGAAGCAGTGCCGCGCCAACCCCTGGGAAGAGTTCGCGCAGAACACCAAGCGCGGCGACCGCGTCAGCGGCCCGGTCAAGTCGATCACCGACTTCGGCGTGTTCGTGGGCCTGGCTGCCGGCATCGACGGCCTGGTGCACCTGTCCGACCTGTCCTGGAACGAGCCCGGTGAAGTCGCCGTGCGCGAGTACAAGAAGGGCCAGGACGTCGAAGCCGTGGTGCTGGCCGTGGACGTGGAGCGCGAGCGCATCAGCCTGGGCATCAAGCAGCTCGACCAGGATCCGTTCACGACGTTTGTGAGCGTGAACGACAAGGGCCAGATCGTCTCCGGCACCGTGAAGACGGTGGACGCCCGTGGCGCCGAGATCGACCTGGGCAACGACGTCATCGGTTACCTGCGTGCCTCCGAGATCAGCCGCGATCGCGTGGAAGACGCCAGCCAGGTGCTGAAGGTGGGCGACGAAGTGACCGCCGTGGTCGTCAACGTCGACCGCAAGTCGCGCAACATCCAGCTGTCGGTCAAGGCCAAGGACGCCGCCGACCAGCAGGAAGCCATGCAGTCGCTGCACCAGCAATCGGCCCGCGAGCACGCCGGCACCACCAGTCTGGGCGCCCTGCTGCGCGCCAAGCTGGACAACGCTGGCGACAACAACGGCTGAGCCAAACCGGGCGCGTGACAGGGCCGCCCGGCCCTTCATGCGCCCGTTCCACGCTTCATGACCCGTTCCGATCTGGTTGAACTGCTGGCCGAACACTTCGGCCAACTCACGCACCGTGACGCCGACGCGGCCGTCAAGACGCTGCTCGACGCCATGAGCGACGCCCTGGTGCGCGGCCACCGGATCGAGATCCGGGGCTTCGGCAGCTTCTCGATCAACCGGCGCCCGCCGCGCGTGGGGCGCAACCCGCGCACCGGCGAGCGCGTCGACATTCCGGAGCGGCGCGTGCCGCATTTCAAGCCGGGCAAGGCCTTGCGTGAAGCCGTGGGCTCCGAGGCTGTAGAAAGCACCGTGGAAACGGCTGCACAAAGGTCCTGAGCCACCGCCGGGACACCCGCGCTGCTGTGGCTAGAATCGTTTCAGGAGCCCGTCGACCGCCGACCCGAAACCTTTCATGACACCGATCATCCGGCTGCTCAAGTGGATACTGAAGGCAGCCGTTTTTTTTGCCCTGTTCGCTTTCGCACTGAACAACCAGCAGGACGCCACGGTCCACCTGCTGTTCGGGCACCAGTGGCGCGGGCCGATGATGCTGATCGTCCTGACCGCTTTCCTGGTCGGCGTGGTGGTGGGCGTGGTCGGCATGCTGCCGGCATGGTGGCGCCGCGGCACCGGGCAGTTGCCGGCGGCACCAAGGCCTGCTTCGCCGCAGGACACCCGGGACACGCTCGCGCCACCCCATGGAATTTGACCTCACCTGGATCCTGCTGGGCCTGCCGATCGTCTTCGCGCTCGGCTGGGTGGCTTCGCGGCTGGACCTGCGCCAGCTGCGCATCGAGAACCGCCAGGCACCGCGTGCCTACTTCAAGGGCCTGAACTACCTGCTCAACGAACAGCAGGATCAGGCCATCGACGCCTTCATCGAGGCCGTCCAGAAGGATCCGGATACATCGGAGCTGCATTTCGCGCTGGGCAACCTGTTTCGCCGCCGCGGTGAGTATGAGCGCGCCGTGCGCGTGCACGAGCACCTGCTCTCGCGCGGTGACATCAGCGCTGCCGACCGCGCCCGGGCGCAGCACGCGCTGGCGCTCGACTTCCTCAAGGCCGGCCTGATCGACCACGCCGAAACCGCGCTGCGCAAGCTCGAAGGCACCAGCTACGAGCAGCAGGCCGGGCTGGCGCTGCTGGCGCTTTATGAGCGCACCCGCGAGTGGGACAAGGCCGGCGAGATCGCCCAGAAGCTGGAAAAACTCGACCAGGCCGACTTCGGCGCGCGCCTGGCCCACTACCGCTGCGAAAAGGCGCTGGCGGCCTGGAAAAAGCAGAATGACCCCGAGTCCGCCCAGACCCTGCTGGAGCAAGCCATCGCCGACGCACCGCGCTCGCCGCGCCCGCGGATCGAGTTGGCCGGTCTGCTGGACGCCCAGGGCCAGGCCGGCCGTGCCTTCGACGAACTCGCCCGCCTGCCCGAACACGCCCCCCAGGCGCTGCCGCTGGTGGCGGCGGAGCTGGTGCGCATCGGCCAGGCCAGCGGCCGACTGCCACAGGCCATCGACCTGCTGGAAGCCAGTTTCGAACGCGCGCCTTCGCTCGATGTCACCGAGGCGCTGGTGCAGGCCCGTCAACTCACCGGCACCGATGTCGCGCAAGCCCGCCAGGGCTACCTGCGCCACATGCGGCAGGAGCCTTCGCTGATCGCGGCCGGCCGCTGGCTCGCCGGCCAGGAACTGCAGCCGGAAGAGGCTCGCGCCACCGTCCAGCGCTCGCTGGAACACGCCATGCGACCGCTGGCACGCTACCGCTGCGCAGCCTGCGGCTTCGAGGCACAGAGCTATTTCTGGCAGTGCCCCGGCTGTCAGGCTTGGGACAGCTTCCCGCCGCGCCGCATCGAAGAACTCTGAACCCGCGGGCGTATCATCGCGCCGGCAGTCAACGCGGCTTCTGGGCAGGCCGTTGAATGCGTGCCACGCCGGCGGCACAAAGCCGGTTGCACCTAAGAGGAAGGGTCTCTAATGTTCAAGAAATTGCTGGCCATCCTGGCCATGTTCTACGCGGTCGCCTCGTTCGCAGCCGTGGACGTCAACACCGCCACGGCCGCCGATCTGGACGGCGTCAAGGGCATCGGGCCCGGCATTTCCGGCAAGATCATCGAGGAACGTAAGAAGGGCCAGTTCAAGGACTGGAACGACCTGATCACCCGCGTGAAGGGCGTTGGCAACAAGAATGCGGCCAAGTTCTCCACCAGCGGCATGACGGTCAATGGCACCACCTACGCGGGCGCCCCGGCTGCCCCCGCCAAGGAACCCAAGGCCAAGAAGGAGAAAAAGGCTGCGACGGCCGATGCGGCCGCGCCTGCAACAGCCGCGGCGCCTGCTGCGCCCGCAGCTCCTGCGACGGCCGGCGCGGGCGACATGCCGGCCAAGGCTGCCGCGCCCAAACCTTCCAAGAAGGCCAGCAAGTAAACCTGCCTCGAAGGTGCTGTCCCCGGGCGGCACCCTCGGTCACAAAAAAGCACGCGGATTCCGCGTGCTTTTTTCTTTGAACACCTGATGCGGCCAGATCCGGAAGGCAGTTCGATCAGACGCCTTCGCTGCCGAAGCCACCGCCACCCGGTGTGTGGATCTCGAAAATGTCGCCCGGCAGCATGTCCGTGCTGCCGATGTGCGCCAGTTCTTCCACCGCGCCATCCGCCCGCAGCACGCGGTTGATGCCCACCGCGCCGGCCTCGCCGCCGGCCATGCCGAAGGCTCCGCGCACCCTGCCGTTGCTGAGGATGCTGGCGGTCATCGGCTCCAGGAACCGCACCCGGCGCACGCCGCCGTCACCGCCCGGCCAGCGGCCTGGCCCACCGGAGCCGTGCCGAATCTCGTAGCTCTCCAGCCGCACCGGAAAGCGCCACTCCAGCACCTCCGGGTCGGTCATGCGCGAGTTGGTCATGTGCGTCTGCACGACGCTGGTGCCGGGAAAGCCCCCCACCAGCCGGCCCTGACCGTCGAACTCGCCGCCGGCGCCAGAGCCACCGGAAATGGTCTCGTAGTACTGGTAGCGCTCGTTGCCGAAGGTGAAGTTGTTCACCGTGCACTGGCTGGCGCCCATCAGCCCCAGCGCGCCGATGATGGCGTTGGTGATGCAGGTGGAGGTCTCCACGTTGCCGGCCACCACGCTGGCCGGCGGATGCGGCTTCAGCATCGAACCGTCCGGAATCACCACCTCGATCGGCTTCAGGCAACCGGCGTTGAGCGGGATGTCGTCGTCCACCAACATGCGGAACACGTACAGCACCGCCGCCATGCACACCGCCGTGGGGGCGTTGAAGTTGTTGAGCTGCTGCGCGCTGGTGCCGGTGAAATCGATCTTCGCACTTCGCGCATCGCCATCGATGGCTACGGCCACCTGAATCTGCGCGCCGTTGTCCAGCGGCAGGGTGAAGCGGCCGTTCTTCAGACGCGCGGCCAGCTTGGTGATGGCGCGGCGCACGCTTTCCTCGGCGTTGTCCTGCACGTGGCGCATGTAGGCCTGCACCACGTCCAGGCCAAACTGCGCCACCATCTTGCGCAGCTCCTGCACGCCCTTCTCGTTGGCGGCGATCTGCGCCTTCAGATCAGCCAGGTTCTGGTGCGGGTTGCGGCTGGGGTACTCGCCGCTGGCCAGCAGTTCCAGGATTTCCCGTTCGCGCAGCGTGCCGCGATCGACCAGCTTGACGTTGTTGATCTGCACGCCCTCCTCCTCGATGCGGGTGGAGAACGGTGGCATGGAGCCGGGCGTGACGCCGCCGATGTCGGCATGGTGGCCGCGCGAGCCGACGTAGAAGATCGGCTCGGCCGCCGCGTCCAGGTAGACCGGGGTGATCACCGTCACGTCGGGCAGATGGGTGCCACCGTGGTAAGGGTCGTTGAGCACATAGACGTCGCCCGGCTGCATGCGGCCGGTGTTCTGGCGGATCACGGTCTTGATGCTCTCGCCCATGCTGCCCAGGTGCACCGGCATGTGCGGCGCGTTGGCGATCAGGTTGCCCTCGGCGTCGAACAGCGCGCAGGAAAAATCCAGCCGCTCCTTGATGTTGACCGAGTAGGCGGTATTCTGCAGCTGCAGGCCCATCTGCTCGGCGATGTTCATGAACAGGTTGTTGAACACCTCCAGCAGCACCGGGTCGACCGTGGTGCCGGCTGCGAATTGCATAGCGCGCTGCGCCCGCCGCTCCAGGACGATATGGTCAAAGGCCGTCACCAACGCCTCCCAGCCGGGCTCGACGATAGTGGTGGCGTTCTGCTCGGCGATGATGGCCGGGCCGGGCACCGCGTCGCCCGGGTGCAGGTCCTCGCGCACGATCAGCGTAGCGTCGTGCCAGGCGGCCTGGCCGTCCAGGCCGGCGGTGTACATGCGCACCGTATCGCGGCGCGGCACCTCGCGCGCCGCGCTCAACGCATGCTCCCGCTCCGTAGGTGCGTCGCCCGCCACCACGGCCTCCACCGATACCGCTTCCACGATCAGCGCCTTGCCCTGCATCAGGAAGGCGAAGCGCTGGCGGTACGCGGCCTCGAAGGCGCGGGTGACGTCGTGCATCACCTGCTCGTCCGACACATGGCCGCCATGCAGGTGCGGGAAGGGCACGATCAGCGCCGAATCCGTGCCCTCGTAGCGCACATGCACGCGCCGGTGCACCTGGATGTCGCCGCGGCTGACCTGCTGCCGCTCCAGTTCCTGGTGCGCGGCCAGCGCGAGCTCGCCCAGGGCCTCGCGGATCGGCGCCACGTTCTCGGGCGACAGGCGCAGTTCCACCGCGGTCTCGCGCATCACGTTCTGGTCGGCCAGGCCCATGCCGTAGGCCGACAGCACGCCGGCCAGCGGATGCACCAGCACGCGCGTCATGCCCAGCGCGTCGGCCACCAGGCAGGCGTGCTGGCCGCCGGCGCCGCCGAAGCACTGCAGGGTGTAGCGCGTGACGTCGTAGCCGCGCGCCACGCTGATCTTCTTGATGGCGTTGGCCATCTGCTGCACGGCGATCTGGATGAAGCCGTGGGCCACGTCTTCCGCCACCCGGCCGGTGGGCGCGGCAATTTCGGCGAAGCGGGTGCGCACCACGTCGGCGTCCAGCGCTTCATCGGCGCGCGGGCCGAACACCCTGGGAAAGTGCGCCGGCTGCACCTTGCCGACCATCACGTTGGCGTCGGTCACGGCCAGCGGGCCGCCGCGCCGGTAGCTGGCCGGGCCCGGGTTGGCGCCGGCGCTCTCCGGCCCGACGCGAAAGCGCGCGCCGTCGAACTGCAGGATCGAGCCACCGCCGGCCGCCACGGTGTGGATGCTCATCATCGGGGCGCGCATGCGCACGCCGGCCACCTGGGTCTCGAACTCGCGCTCGAACTGACCGGCGAAGTGGCTCACGTCGGTGGAGGTGCCGCCCATGTCGAAGCCGATCACCTTGTGCTGCCCGGCGATCTGCGCCGTGCGCGCCATGCCGACAATGCCGCCGGCCGGGCCGGACAGGATGGCGTCCTTGCCCTGAAAGGCGTGCGCGTCGGTCAGGCCGCCGGAGGACTGCATGAAGAACAACTTCACGCCCGGCATCTCGGCCGCGACCTGCTCGACGTAGCGGCGCAGGATGGGCGAGAGATAGGCGTCCACCACCGTGGTGTCGCCACGGCTGACGAACTTCATCAGCGGGCTGGTTTCGTGGCTGGTGCTGACCTGGGTGAAACCCACCTCGCGCGCGATGCGCGCCGCCGCCTGCTCGTGCGCGGTGAAGCGGTAGCCGTGCATGAACACGATCGCAACGCTGCGCAGACCTTGCTGGTATTGCGCAAGCAGCTCCTTTTTCAATAGCTCCTCGTCGAGCGGCTCGATCACTTCGCCGTGCGCGCCAACGCGCTCTTCGGCCTCCACCACGGCGCTGTAGAGCAGCTCGGGCAGCACGATGTGGCGGTCGAACAGGCGCGGGCGGTTCTGGTAGGCGATGCGCAGGCCGTCGCGAAAGCCGCGCGTGGTGACCAGCAGCGTGGGCTCGCCCTTGCGCTCCAGCAGGGCGTTGGTGGCCACGGTGGTGCCCATCTTCACGCACTCCACCAGCGCCGGCGTGACCGGCTCGCCGGCCTTCAGCCCCAGCAGATGGCGAATGCCGGCCACGGCGGCATCGCGGTATTGCTCCGGGTTTTCCGACAGCAGCTTGTGGGTGACGATGCTGCCGTCGGGCCGCCTGGCCACCACGTCGGTGAAGGTGCCGCCGCGGTCGATCCAGAATTGCCAGCGGGACGTTGAAGCGTTGGGGGCTGCGTGGGCGTTCATATTGGATTCAGAAGGAAATAGGGGTTTTACCCTTATATGGCGGGCGCAGACAGCTATTGATTAAGTAGCATCAAAGAGATGAAGCAGAGCGCGCGGCCTGGTCGTAGAGGCCGCTCATCAGACGCAGGAAGCGCGCCAGCTCGCCGATCTGCGGGTTCAGCTCTCCGTCCACGCTGGAGATCAGGCACTGCTCGCGGATCTCGCGGTAGCGCACCACCACCTGCTGGCCACGCTCGGTGGGGCTGTAGAACACTTCCTTGCCCTGCTTGTCGCCCTGCACCAGGCCGGCCGCCACCAGCTTCTTGAGCGAGTAGTTGACAACGTGCGTGTCCTCGTAATTGAGCACGAAGCAGATGTCCGCCAGCTTCTTGTTGCGCGCCCGGTGGTTGATGTGGTGCAGCACCAGCACGTCGGTGATGGTCAGGTCGGGCACGCCGGCGGCAGCCATGCAGCGCACGCACCAGCGCGAGAAGGCGTTCCAGCTCACCGTCATGCCGAACTCCAGCTCGCTCATCTCGGCGCTGCGCGCGGATACCAGGTGGGAAGAGGAAACGATGGGTTGGGAGTCGTTCATGGCGGCTGCAATGATGACAAAACATATGATAGTTTATCGATGATGTTTTGACAAAATATAGGTAATAACACTATGGCACCACTCTTGCTCGTCTGCCCATAATGGCCCCGCACCAGGAAACCCGCCCCGCCCGCTAGACACCTCCCCATGCGACGCCTGCTCAACTTTCTCTACGACGCCTGTGCCTGGCTGGCCGCCCTGTGCATGATCGGCGTGCTGGTCATGGTGCTGCTGTCCATCCTGGGGCGCCAGTTCCACTTCCTCGTGCCCGGCACGGATGCCTACGCCGGCTACTTCATGGCCGCCTCGGGCTTCCTGGCGCTGGCGCACACGCTCAAGAAGGGCGAGCACATCCGCGTCACCCTGCTCCTGTCGCACCTGCACGGCAGCGCCCGCCGCGGGCTGGAGATCTGGGCGCTGACGGCGGCGGTGCTGATCGCCGGGCTGTTCGCCTGGTTCTCGGTGCGGCTGGCCTGGCAGTCGCACGCGTTCAACGACATCTCCACCGGCAACGACGCCACGCCGCTGTGGATCCCCCAGCTGTCGATGGCCCTGGGCGCCGTGGTGCTGCTGATCGCCTTCATCGACGAATGGGTGCAGGAGCTGCGTGGCCAGCGCTCGCACGAACAACCCGCGGAGCTGTTGCGCAATGAGTGATTTCGCCATCATCACGCTGCTGATCGTGGCGCTGTTCGCCATTCTGGGCAGCGGCGTCTGGATCGGGCTCACACTCTCCGGCGTGGCCTGGATCGGCATGGAGCTGTTCTCCAGCCGCCCGGCCGGCGACGCCATGTCGGTCACCATCTGGGGTAGCGCCTCGAGCTGGACGCTCACTGCCCTGCCCCTGTTCATCTGGATGGGCGAGATCCTCTTCCGCACCCGGCTCTCGGAAAGCATGTTCAAGGGCCTGGCGCCCTGGGTGGCCAACCTGCCGGGGCGGCTGCTGCACACCAACGTGGTGGGCTGCACCATCTTCGCAGCGGTGTCGGGCTCGTCGGCCGCCACCTGCGCCACCATCGGCAAGATGACGCTGCCGGAACTCTCCAGACGCGGCTATCCCGATCACATCACCATCGGCTCGCTGGCCGGTGCCGGCACGCTGGGCCTGCTGATCCCGCCCTCCATCATCATGATCGTCTACGGCGTCACGGCCGACGTCTCGATCGCCAAGCTGTTTGCCGCCGGCATCTTCCCGGGTATCCTGCTGGCCGGGCTGTTCGCGGGCTATCTGGGCATCTGGGCGCTGCTGCACCCCGACCAGGTGCCGCGGCCCGACACGCCGTCGGGCCTGATGGAAAAGCTGCACGAGTCGCGCCACCTGATCCCGGTGGTGCTGCTGATCGGTGCCGTGCTCGGCAGCATCTACGCCGGCATCGCCACCGCCACCGAGGCCGCCGCGGTGGGCGTGGTGGGCTCGCTGATCCTCTCCGGCGCGCAGGGCTCGCTCAACTGGGCGACCTTCAAGGAGTCGCTGCTGGGCGCCACGCGCCTGTACTGCATGATCGGGCTGATCCTCTCCGGCGCGGCCTTCCTGACGCTGGCCATGGGGTACATCGGCTTGCCGCGCCACCTGGCCGAATGGGTGGCGTCGCTGGGGCTCACGCCGTTCTGGCTGATGGTGGCGCTGGCAATCTTCTACATCCTGCTGGGCTGCTTTCTGGACGGTATCTCGATGGTGGTGCTGACCATGGGCGTGATCCTGCCCACGGTGCAGGCCGCCGGGTTCGACCTGATCTGGTTCGGTATCTTTCTGGTGATCGTGGTCGAAATGGCGCAGATCACCCCGCCGGTCGGCTTCAACCTGTTCGTGCTGCAGGGCATGA
>ERZ795053.571-NODE-571-length-47296-cov-7.687750_pt1 | contig 47296 bp, 47 predicted proteins | sample MGYA00375137_ERZ795053 | MGnify/ENA primary metagenome ERZ795053 (study PRJEB30182, sample SAMN05720284) | activated sludge metagenome | isolation source: Anaerobic digester | place: Hong Kong | collected 2014-12-17 ... | reverse complement strand
CCAGCATCTCGCGCAAGAGGTCAGCGTCGGACGTCTTCTCCAGAAGACCCTGAAGCGCCATCATCTCGTCGATCATCGGTTCGGTGCTCCGGTTCGGATTGGCTGCGCAACCAGACCTTACCGAAGAACCGCCGATGACCGCCGCCAGCTACACCACCACCAGGGACACGATCGAAAGGCCCGAGTCGCGCCCGAATGGGACAGCGTCCGACGGCGGGAGCGGGGAATTGCCGAAGGAACCCGGAAGCCACTTGCGCCTTGAGCCGAAATAGGCAAAAAATCCTATATCAGGCCCGTGGTGCTCGGCGGCGTGATCGGGCGTCGCCGGTCGTGCTGGATCGCTTGGGGACCGGCAGCGTTATGGCCTTGGCCAGCTCGGGGGTCGCGGCGGTCTTGTGCGGGATGGCCATGGCGGCGACGAAGTGCTCCTGGAAGCGGGGCTCGATCGCCGTCTCGATCTTCTCGATGCGGCGGACCAGTGCTTCGATCTCGCGCCGGGCCTGGACGTTGAGGAGGGCGATGCGCGCCCCGGTGCCGGCGGCGTTGCCGGCGGCGGAGACGTGGGCGAGGGCACAGTCGGGGACGAGGCCGAGGAGGAGGGCGTAGAGCGGGTCGATGTGGCTGCCGAAGGCGCCGGCGAGGCGGATGCGATCGACCTTGTCGATGCCGAGGTGGTCCATGAGCAGGCGGCAGCCGGCATGGAGGGCGGCCTTGGCGAGCTGGATGGCACGGATGTCGGTCTGGGTGATGCGGATCTCGGGCTCGCCGGCCTGGAGCACCCAGGTCCAGGTGCGGCCTTCCTGGACGAGGCGAGGGGTGCGCGGGGCGAGGCCGCCGTCGATCACCCCGTCGGCGTCGATCAGGCCGGCGAGGAACATCTCGCCCACCGCCTCGATGATGCCGGAGCCGCAGATGCCGGTGACGCCGATCCGCCTGGTGGCGGCGGCGAAGCCGTCCTCGTTGGACCAGTAGTCGGTGCCGATGATCTTGAAGCGCGGCTCGAGCGTCTCCCGATCGATGCGCACCCGCTCGATCGCCCCGGGTGCGGCCCTTTGGCCGGAGGTGAGCTGCGCCCCCTCGAAGGCCGGCCCGGTGGGCGACGAGCAGGCGAGCAGGCGGTGGCGGTTGCCCAGCACGATCTCGGCATTGGTGCCGACATCGACCACCAGCATCGTCTCATCCTGCAGATGCGGCCCCTCGGAGAGCAGCACGCCGGCGGTGTCGGCGCCGACATGGCCGGCGATGCAGGGCAGGACGTAGACCCGGGCGGAATCGTTGACCGCCGTCATGCCGACCTCGGTGCCGTAGAGCTCGATTGCGCTGTCCGTGGCGAGCGCGAAGGGGGCCCCGCCGAGCTCGGTCGGGTCGATGCCGAGCAGCAGATGGTGCATGACCGGGTTGCCGACGAAGACCAGCTCGAAGATGTCGTTGGCGTCGATCAGCGCCTCGGCGGCGAGCTGCGCCATGAGCGCGTTCAGCGTGCCGCGCACGGTCTCGGTCAGCTCCTTCTCGCCGCCCGGGTTCATCATGACGTACGAGACCCGCGACATCAGGTCCTCGCCGAAGCGGATCTGCGGGTTCATCATGCCGGCCGAGGCCAGCACCTCGCCGGTCAGCAGGTCGCAGAGATGGGCGGCGATGGTGGTCGAGCCGATATCGGTGGCGATCCCGTAGGCCTTGTCGTGGAAGCCCGGCCGGGTGGCGATGATGCGCTTTTGGTCATGCACCACGGCGGTGAGGCGCCAGCCGCCCTGCCTGAGCTTGGGCTGCACGGCCCGGAGCGTCGGCAGGTCGATGGTGAGCTCGGAGAGGCCCCATTGCGCCTCGAGCGCCTCCTTCAGCCGCTCGAAATCGCCCCTGGCCTCGTGCATGTCGGGCTCGGCGACCTCGACATAGTGCAGGCGGAGGACGGGATCGAGGGCGATGGCGCGGGCCTCGGCGCGCTTCCGCACGACCTGCTTGTGGACCTGGCTTTCCTGCGGGACGTCGATGACCACGTCGCCACGCAGCAGGGCCTGGCAGGCGAGGCGGCGGCCGGCCGGCAGGCCCTTCTTCTCGTCGAAGCGCATCTCGGTCGCCGTGATGGCGTCGAGATGGGCGGCCGTGCTGGCGAGGCCGTGCTTGGCGAAGCTGCCCTCGCCGACCTCGACCTGGCAGCGGCCGCAAAGCGCCCGGCCGCCGCACACGCTGTCGATGTCGACGCCGAGCTGGCGGGCCGCCGTGAGGACCGGCGTGCCCACAGGGAAACGGCCGCGCTTGCCGGACGGGGTGAAGACGACCAATGGATCGGTCATGGGAGGCAGGCCGTCATGGTCAGGCGCGCCGCCGGCGCCTGTCGTTGCGGCTCGTGCCTTCAGCGGTCGGCTCGCGAAAGCGGGTGAGCCAGCTTCGGCAATCCCGGTCCTTGCCGAGCAGGACGTCGGCACCCATGACGGCCGTCATCTCCTCGGCGTGGAGCGGGTTGAGGATCGCCGAGGTCATGCCGGCACCGGCCGCCATGCAGAGGAAGGCGGCATTGAGCCCGTGGCGGTTGGGCAGGCCGAAGCTGACGTTCGAGGCCCCGCAGGTGGTGTTGACATGCAGCTCCTCGCGCAGCCGGCGGATCAGGCGAAAGGCCGAGTTGCCGGCCTGCCCGAGTGCCCCGATCGGCATGACCAGGGGATCGACGACGATGTCGCAGGGCTCGATGCCGTGGTCCTGCGCGCGCTCGACGATCCGCTTCGCGACCGCGAAGCGGACGTCCGGGTCCTCGCTGATGCCCGTCTCGTCATTGGAGATGGCGACCACCGCACAGTCGTATTTCCGGATGAGCGGCAGCACCGCCTCGAGCCGCTCCTCCTCGCCGGTCACCGAGTTGACCAGGGGCCGGCCCTTATAGACGGCGAGGCCGGCCTCGAGCGCCGCCACGATCGAGCTGTCGATCGAGAGCGGCAGATCGGTCAGGGACTGCACCAGCTCGATGGTCCGGGCCAGGATCGCCGGCTCGTCGGCGAGCGGGATTCCGGCATTGACGTCGAGCATGCTCGCCCCGGCCGCGACCTGGGCCAGGGTATCCGCCTCGACGGTCGAGAAGTCGCCCGCCGCCATCTCGGCCGCGAGCTTCCTGCGGCCGGTCGGGTTGATGCGCTCGCCGATGACGCAGAAGGGGCGCTCGAAGCCGATACGCACGGTCTTCGTGGCGGAAGCGACGACGGTCTCGGTCATGGGTGCCAGGCTCCGGGTCAGGCTCTCCGCCCTGATGCCAGAGCCCGCCACCCGCCACCCGCGTCGGCGCGCCATGGACGCGCCGATTTGCGGCGTGGGTGGCGGTGGCGTGGTGCTACTGGGCCGGCGCCGCCTGGGTAGGCGCCGCCTGGGGCTGCTCGGTGGTGAGCTGGCGGCGGAGCGCCTCGAGCTCGCCCTGCTGCGCCTCGAGCTGGCTCTGCGTCTCGCCCACCAGGGTCTCGATCCCGGTCCGCTGGTCCTCGAGGGCCGTGATCTGCTCCCTGAGCGCCTGCTCGGCGGTCTGCGCCTGCTGCAGCTCCCGGCGCGCCGCTGCCGCCTGCTCCTGCAGCTGCCGCACCTCCGCCTCGAGCCCCTCGAGCTGCGCCTGCTGCTCGGCCGTCGCCGCCTGGGTCTCGGCGAGCCGGGCCTCGGCCTCCTCGACGGCGCCCTGGCGCGCAGCGAGCTCGGCCTCGGCTGTGCCGGCCTGGCCCTGGATTTCCTGCAGCCGCGCCTCCGCGGTGCCGATCTCGTTCACCAGGTCGGCGCGGCGCTGCTCCAGGCCGGTGGTCTCGGCGACGGTGGCTTCATGCTTCGCCTGGGCGGTCGCGAGCTCGGCCTCGGCCGATTCGAGCCCCGCGGCGAGCGTCTCGAGCGAAGCCTCCGTCTGCTCGCGCTCGGCCTGCAGGGCGGCGAGCCGCGACTCCTCGCCCGCCACGGCGCCGGTGAGCTCGGTGATCCGGGCTTCGAGGCCACGCGCCTCGCCCGCCTGCTGCTCGGCCAGGGACTTCGCCTCGGCGAGCCGGGTCGTGACCTCGTCGAGCTCCGACTGGCGGGCCACCAGCGTGCTCTCGACGCTGCCCGCCTCCTCGTTGAGGGCGGCTAGACGGCTCTCGGCGGCCGCCACCTGGGCCGAAAGCTCGGTCACCCGGGCCTCCAGCTCGCCGACCCGGGCGAGGGCCGTCTCCGAGCGGGTGACCTCCTCGCTGCGCTCGGCGAGCGTGGCCTCGGCCGTGCCGATCTCCTCCGCGAGGCCGGCCAGCCGCTCCTCGGCCTCTTTGGCCTCGTCGGTGAGGTCGTTCACACGCTGCTCGGCCTCGGCCACGGTGCCCTGCGCGGCCTCGACCGCCGCCTCGGCCTCGGTCTTCGCCGCCTCGACCGTCTCCAGCTCGGCCTGTGCTGTCGCCATCTGCTCGTTCAGGGCGGCGAGGTCGCCGGCTGCCTGGCGCTCGTCGGCGAGCGTCGTCTCGAGCTCCGCGAAACGCTGGCCGAGCGCGCTCTGCTCACCCTCCAGCACCGTGATCTGCGATGCATGCTCCTCCAGCCGCCGGTCCCGGTCGAGAGCAAAACCCCAGCCCAGCACCGCGATGACCAGGAGTGCGCCGACCACGATCCAGGTCGTCCGCGACCAGTTCGAAAGCTCGTTCATGTGCCCGTGTCCCCCTTGTCATGTCGCGAAGCGCAGTCGATGGAACCGGCCGACGGTGATCGAGGTTCCCAGGCGCAGCCGCTTCAGGCCCGGGGAGTGTGGCCGCCATTCATGACGTAGTCACGCAATTGCTCTGGCGTGAAGGCGGCTTCGAGCGCGGCCGCCGCCTCTTCGGCCGCCGCCTCGAGGTCATCGCCGCAATCGGTCGGGTCAGATTTCCGCCACTGCTCGAGATAGGCTTCCGTCCCGGTGAGCTTCGCCTGCATCGCTGCCCGGTCGATCGCCTGCTCGAAGCGCGCCGGGAGCTGGCGCTTGGCCGTCCGGCGGCCCGCCCTGGCGATCACCTGGGCCGGGATGTCGCGCCAGTAGAGAATGGTCAGTTGCGCCATGGATGGTCCCGTCGGCGGCGGCCTGGACGAAGGTGGCGAGCTCGCCCATGCCGGTGAAGACGCGCTCGAAGGCGAGGCCCAGCCTGCGGGCCGCGGCTTCGGCCTTCGCCGTCAGCGCCGCGTCGTCGCTCTGGGCCAGAAGGACGAGCCTCGTGTAGTTGCCGAAATAGGCATCCCTGAGCTCGGGATGGCGATCGAGGCCGAGGCCCTCGACCACGAGCGTGTCGAACTGGCGGGCGAGGAAATCGGTGAGGTAGAAGGTGCCGGGCTCGGCTTCGGCGAGGGCGGCGAAGGCTTCCTGGCCGGCATAGGCGGCGTAGCAGTGGGCACCCTCGAGGCGAACGACGCCTTCCTCGGCGAGCACCTGGTCGAGCAGGCCGCCCGTGCCGCAATCGGCATAGGCGACGACGATCCGCGACGCGCCCCGCTCGCGGGCGCGATGAATGGCGCCGCGCACGGCCTCGGGAATCCGCTCCGGGCGGTTGTGCAGCGTCGCCGGCAGGCAGGCCAGGGTCACCCAGTGCAGCTTGCTGAAAGCGATCAGCCGCGTGATCTCGCGGGCGAGGGCCCCGCAGGCGATGACGGTGAGCGCCTCGGGCGGCATGCTTCAGGCCGATGCGCGCTGGTTGTGCTTGCGCGCCATGAAGGCCTGGGCGGTGTCGACCGCCACCGAGGCATCGCGGCAATAGGCGTCGGCCCCGACGGCCTTCGCGAACTGCTCGTTGAGCGGGGCGCCGCCGACCAGGACGACGTAGTCGTCGCGGATGCCCTGCTCGATCAGCGTGTCGATCACCACCTTCATGTAGGGCATGGTGGTGGTGAGGAGGGCGGACATCCCGAGGAAGTCGGGCTTGTGCTCGTCCAGCGCCTTCAGGTACTTATCGGCGTCGCAATTGATGCCGAGGTCGATCACCTCGAAGCCGGCACCCTCCATCATCATCGAGACGAGGTTCTTGCCGATGTCGTGGATGTCGCCCTTGACCGTGCCGATCACCAGCTTGCCGACGGTCGGCGCACCGGTCTCGGCGAGCAGCGGGCGGAGCACCGCCATGCCGCCCTTCATCGAGTTGGCGGCGAGCAGCACCTCGGGCACGAAGAGGATGCCGTCGCGGAAATCCACGCCGACGATCGCCATGCCGCCGACCAGGGCCTCGGTCAGCACCCGATAGGGCTCCCAGCCCCGCTCGAGCAGGATGTCGACACCCTCGACCACCTCGTCCCTGAGGCCGTCGTAGAGGTCGTCCTGGATCTGCTTGACCAGCTCCTCGTCGTCGAGCTCGCGCAGGTTCAGTTCGGCTTCGTCGCTCATCGTCGGATGTCCCTGCCGGAGGCCGTCCTCGCCACTACAGGCAGCAGATAGGTCGTCGGCGCCCGGCCGGCTTTGTCGCCGGCGACGCGCCACCCCGGTTTTGCGACAGCGGGGCGGTGCGCCGCTGTAGGGCTTTTTTAAGGGCGGCCGGCTTAGGATGTCCGGACGAGGACGAAAACGTCCCGTGGGGAAGAGGAAACGCTCGGTGTCGCACAGGACGTGCACGGCACCTCGGCCAGCGCCGTTCACGGCGCCAGGGCCGGGGGCCGTGCCGCACATCATTTGCCCGCGGCCGGTGCCGCTGGTTCTGGGGTTCGCCCTGACGCTTCTCGTCTGGGTGGCGCTGGGCGATGCGCATCTGGCGCTGGCTCCCGGACTGGCCCGAGTCATCGGCCCCTCGCCCCTGCCCGGGCTGAATGCGATCCAGCTCGCCAAGCTGGCGATCCTCGCGGCCCTCGCGCTCATGGTGCTCGGCGCCATCCTGGTGGCGCTGCATGCACCGCACGATCGCCACGAGCGGCGGCTGGCGCAGCGCTTCGTTGTGACCCTGGTCGTGGGCGGCGCCCTGTCGGTCGGGCTGGACCTCGCGGGCATGCTCGGTCAGGTCCGCCTGCCAGCGGTCGAGGCGCTCGTGGAAGCTGCGACCTTCGCCGCCTGCCTGCTGCTGCTGGCCCGGCACGCAATGCGTTCTCTCGTGCCGCTTCGGCGAACTGTAGCCGGACAGAGTCGCTCAGACGGCGCAGGCGAGGCAGGTGGGCACCGCGGGATCGGCCTCGAGCCGACCTGACGCGATCGCCTCGCCACAGCGCACGCACCAGCCATAGTCGCCGTCGGCCAGGCGCTCGAGCGCTGCCTCCACCCGACGGATGCGCTGCTGGCGCTGGCGATCCGCGGCATGGGCCATGGCCTGGATCTGCATGGCATCCATCCTGGACAGCCGGCCGACCGAGGCCTGGTCGAGCTCGACCGGCCGGCGATCACTGGCGGTCGCCACCGAGGTCGCGCGCAGCTCGGCGAGCTCGGCCTCGAGCCGGGTCCGTGCCTTCAGGGTCTCGTCCGTGCCCGTGTTGGATGACATCGCAGGAGCTCCTCCGAGGGGGCAGGCGGCCTGTGCCGCCAGGGGCAGGGAACCGGATGACGAGGTGCTGGTCAACACGCCACCCTGCCAGGGCGGGCGTCGTCGAAAAGGCTGGGTGAAGCTCGCCGAGCCGGCTATTCGGGGACGGGTTTTCTCCGAGGTGCGCGCATTTTCGAGCTCGAGGCGTTCAATCTGGTGCTGCTGCTCGGCGGCGCCCTCATTGCCGGTTTCGTCAGCGGCTTCGCCGGCTTCGGCACCGGCCTCGTCGCGTCCGGCTTCTGGTTCGTGGCCCTGCCGGCGACCAGCGTGCCACCGATGATCGTGTTCACCTCGGTCATCGCCCAGCTCATGGCGCTCCACCGCCTGCGCCAGTCCTTCGACTGGCGCGGCGTCTCACCCTATCTCGCGGGCGGTGTGCTGGGCCTGCCCTTCGGCATCATGGCGCTGCAGGTCGCCTCGGCGTCCCTGCTCCGGGTCACGGTCGGCATTTTTCTCGTCGCCTACGCCCTCGTGCAGCTCAGCGCCATCCGCAACTGGTCCGTCGGCACCTGGGGCGGCTGGCGGGCCGACATGGCGATCGGCGGCGGCGGCGGCTTCCTCGGCGGCTTCGCCGGCCTTTCCGGGCCGCTGCCTCTGATCTGGCTGCAGCTGCGCGGCGGGCCCAGCACCCGCCAGCGCATGACCTACCAGCCCTTCAACCTGATCATCTTGGCGCTCGCCGGTCTCGGCATGCTGCTGGCCGGGCAGATCGACGGCTCGGTCGTCCGCGCGGTCGCCTGGTGCCTGCCGGTGACCGTGCTCGGCACCTGGATCGGCCTCAGGCTGTACTCGGCCGCCGGCGAGGCGCTCTTCAAGCGGATCGTCCTGATCCTGCTCTTGATCTCGGGCGGCATTCTGGTCACGCAGTCGATCACCGCCCTGCATTGACCGGCCGCCCAGCCGGCCACCCCTTTCACCATCGAGGAGGCCAGTCATGTCGGAACGTCCCGTCGCCATCGTCACCGGCGCCCGGCGGGGCATCGGCCGGGCCATCGCCCTCGGCCTCGCCGGCCGCGGCTTCGATCTCGTGCTCAACGATCTCGAGCCGGGCGCCGAGCTCGAGGCCACGGCCGAGGCGGTGCGGGCGGCCGGTGCGCAGGCGGTCGCCGCCCTTGCCGACATCGGCGACCTCGAGAGCCACGCCGGCCTGCTCGATGCGGCCTTCGCCTTCGGCCCCGTGGCCTGCCTGGTCGACAATGCCGGGGTGTCGGTCCTGCAGCGCGGCGATCTCCTGGAGCTCACGCCGGAAAGCTGGGACAGGTGCCAGCGGGTCAACACGCGCGGCACGTTCTTCCTGACCCAGGCCTTCGCCAGGCGCCTGATCGAGCAGGCACCGTCACCTGTGCATCGCTCGATCGTCATCGTCAGCTCGTCCAATGCCACCGCGGCCTCGCTCAACCGCGGGGAATACTGCGTCTCCAAGGCCGGGCTCGCCATGGTGACGAAGCTCTTCGCGCTGCGCCTGGCCCCCTTGGGCATCGGCGTCTACGAGATCCGCCCGGGCATCATCCGGACCGAGATGACCGCACCTTCGAGGGAACGCTATGACGCCTTCTTCGCCGCGGACGGCACGCCGATGCCGCGCTGGGGCGAGCCCGAGGAGGTGGCGAAGGCGGTCGTGGCCTGTGCCGCCGGCGAGCTGCCCTACACGGCCGGCCAGCCGATCGCCGTCGACGGCGGGCTGACCCTGTCGCGGTTCTGAGGCCGAATCGGCTGCACCGCCGTTTGATCTGGACGTGCGCCTGCCGGGCGGCGATGTAGGGGTGCCTGTCGATCCCGCCCTTGCCGGAGCTCCGCCATGTCGAGCCGCGCCAACCCCTCGAAGCTGAACGCCCTGCAGTTGAAGACGCTGGCCATCCTGCAGGAGGTGGCGCGCAGCGGCGGCGACGTCAGCGAGGAGCTGGCGGATGGCAGCGTGGCGCTCAACCGGCTGCCACATGCGCATGGCGACCATTTCCATGTCGGGTCCGCCGTGGTGCGGGCGAAGGATGCGACGGGGCTGGGCAATCCGGGGGTGTTCGGTGCTCTGCGGCGCAAGGGCCTGATCGCCATGGCCCCCGACGGCCGCCCCGCCCTGACCGCTGCCGCCATGAGCTACGAGACGGGCGTCGCCGAGGCGATCCTGCACCGCTCTGATCACTGACCGGCACGATGCCGGGCTTCAGCCCTGGCGGCTGATCTGCAGCAGGACGACGCCGATGACGACGACACCGGCGGCGAGCATGCGGCGCCGGCCGAAGGGCTCGCCGAGCAGGAAGGCGCCGATGCCGGCGGCGAGGAGCACGCTGGTCTCGCGCAAGGCGGAGACATAGGCCATGGGGGCGATGCTCATCGCCCAGATGACCAGCCCGTAGGCGCAGATCGACATCAGCCCGCCGCCTACCGCCGGTTTCCAGGCCTGGGGCAGGGTCCGCGCCAGATGCCGGCCGCGGCGCAGCCCCACGAGCAGCGCGAAGGGCCAGCCGTCGAGGAAGAAGAGCCAGACGATATAGGCCAGCACGTCGCCGCTGGCTCGCCCACCCATGCCGTCGCACACGGTATAGGCGGCGATGGTCCCGCCGGTGCCCAGCGCCAGCAGCAGCGGCCGCCGGTTTGTGGGGCCACCGCCGGCCACCCACCAGATGCCGAGGCAGACCAGGGCGATCGCGAAGCTGCCGGTCGGGCTCAGCACCTCGCCGGCGACGAGGAGCGCGCCCAGCGCCACGAGCGGCGGCGCCACACCCCGGGCAATGGGATAGATTTGGCTCAGATCGCCGACCCGATAGCCGGCGGCGAGGAACAGGTAATAGGCGAGATGGGTGAAGACCGAGCCGAGCAGCCAGGGCCAGGCGGCCGCGTCCGGCAGGGGCACGAACGGCAGCAGCGGCAGGACGGCCACGGTGTGGGTGAGATTGACGATGGCCAGCCGGAGATAGGGGTCGCCACCCGACTTGACGAGCGCGTTCCAGCTCGCATGGAGGACCGCCGCCAGCAACACCACGGCAAAGACGAGAGGGCTCAAGCGGCGTCACCCGATTGGCGACTGTCCCGTGACAGCTCGATGACGGGCACTTGCGCCCGCCGACGCGCCGGCGTCAAGCATGGGCCGGAACGCAAGACGCCCGGCCGGAGCCGGGCGTTTTGGTCTGTGTCGGTCGTGCCGTTCAGGCGGCGCGGCGGGAGGGGCTGCGGCGCTGCTGCTGCGGGCGCTGCGGCCGGCCACGCTCGGCCGGGGCCGGCGTTCGGTTGGCGCTGCCCGGCCGGCGGCGGTCGATGACCGGCAGGGTCTGCCGGGTCAGCCGCTCGATGTCGCGCAGGTTGCGCCGCTCGGCGGCGTCGCAGAACGAGATGGCGACGCCCTCGGCCCCGGCACGGGCGGTGCGGCCGATGCGGTGGACATAAGCCTCGGGCACGTCGGGCAGCTCGAAATTGACGACGTGGCTGACGGCGTCGACGTCGATGCCGCGCGCCGCGATGTCGGTCGCGACCAGGATGCGCGAGCGTCCGGACTTGAAGGCGGCGAGCGCCCGCTCGCGCTGGCTCTGCGACTTGTTGCCGTGGATCGCGGCAGCCGGGATGCCGGCCGCCTCGAGGTGGCGGGCGACCTTGTCGGCGCCGTGCTTGGTCCGGGTGAAGACCAGCGCCCGGCTGAACTCGGGCTTCGCCAGGAGCTCGGCCAGGAGTGTTCGCTTGTCCGCCGCGTCGATCAGATAGACCGACTGGTCGACCCGCTCGACGGTGGTCGCGACCGGGGCGACGCTGACCTCGATGGGCTCGCTCAGCATGTCGCGGGCGAGCTCGCCGATGTCCTTCGGCATGGTGGCCGAGAAGAACAGCGTCTGGCGGCGCTTCGGCAGCTTCGCCAGGATGCGGCGGATGGGGACGAGGAAGCCGAGGTCGAGCATGTGGTCGGCCTCGTCGAGGACGACGATCTCGGTCTGGTCGAGACGGACCGTGCCGCCCTGCAGATGGTCGAGCAGCCGGCCCGGCGTGGCGACGAGCACGTCGACGCCGCGTGCGAGGGCGCGGACCTGGGGGTTGTGCTTGACGCCGCCGACGACGACGGTGACAGCGGGCCGCAGATGCCGGCCATAGGTCTCGAAGCTGGCGGCGATCTGCGCCGCGAGCTCACGGGTCGGGGCCAGCACCAGCGTGCGCACGGCGCGCGGCTGCAGGGGCTTCTTGTCGGTGATGAAGAGCCGATGCAGGATCGGCAGCGCGAAGGCCGCGGTCTTGCCGGTGCCGGTCTGGGCGATGCCGAGGAGGTCACGGCCCTCCATCACGGGCATCACGGCCTTGGTCTGGATCGGGGTGGGAGAAGTGTAGCCTTCGCTCTGGAGGGCACGAAGAAGGGATTCGGCGAGGCCGAAATCAGCAAACTGAGTCAAGAGATCACTTTCGAGGAGGACCGCGAGCGGCGTGCCCAAGGGGCGACGAATGCAACGGCCGGATTGGCGATGGCGCACCCCGCGTATCTGGGCGGCCGGAGGAATTATCAGGGGGCTCAACAGATAGAGTGACGAACACTCTTCACGCGGCTGGAGCCACAGGACCGATATCCGGTGGCCACATAAGCGCATGCTGCAGTGCAGAAGTCAAAGGAATTCCCTGAGGCCCGGTTGATCGCGTCGTGCCGAAGGTGCAATGCCGTTGCCCTTCCATTCATTGGCTCGACCTTAAGGAAAGGATATGCCACTTTCCTTTCCCAAGCATCGAGGCAAGGAAAGGAACCTTTCGCTACGATGTCGGCCTCACCCGATCCCCGCCGTCTCGGTCAGTGGCAGACGACCACCACGGCGGGTGAGCCCCTCAGCGCCTTCATCCCGCCGCCGTTGCCACCCGTTCCGCCCCTGGCAATGGAGGGCCTGTACAGAGCGTTCGAGACCGCGAGCCAAGCGCTCGGGCGGCTCGATGGCGTATCCACCATTCTGCCCGATGCCTCCCTCTTCCTCTACACCTATGTCCGAAAGGAAGCCCTGCTCTCGTCGCAGATCGAGGGCACCCAGTCCTCGCTCTCCGATCTCCTGCTCTTCGAGCTCGACGAGACGCCCGGCGCACCCCTGGACGATGTCGTGGAGGTCTCGAGCTACGTCGCGGCCATGAATCGCGGCATCGACCGTCTGGCGGAAGGAATGCCGATCTCGACCCGTCTGATCCGCGAGATGCACGGCATTCTGCTCGCCAAGGGTCGCGGCGCCACACAACAGCCGGGCGAGCTCCGCCGCTCGCAGAACTGGATCGGCGGCACACGACCCGGCACTGCCCACTTCGTGCCTCCACCCTTCGAGCGCGTGCCGGACCTCATGTCGGACCTGGAGAAGTTCATTCATGCCGAAAAACCGGCCTTGCCGGTCGTGATCCGGGCCGGGCTCGCGCACGTGCAGTTCGAGACGATCCACCCCTTCCTGGACGGCAACGGGCGACTTGGGCGGTTGCTGATCACCCTCATGCTCATCGCGGAGGGCATTCTGAAAGAGCCGATCCTCTATCTCAGCCTGTACTTCAAGACGCACCGCAAGGAATATTACGAGCTCCTGCAGCGCGTGCGCGAAAGAGGCGACTGGGAAGCCTGGCTCGACTTCTTCCTGGCCGGCGTCGCCGAGACGTCGAAACAGGCGGCCGAGACGGCACGCCAGATACTCAACCTCTTCGAGACCGACAGACAGCGCATCGAGCAGCTCGGCCGGCCGGCGGCATCGGCGCTGCGCGTGCACCAGCAGCTCCAGCAAAAGCCCATTGTCGTCATCCAGGACGCCGCGGCTAGGCTCGGCATCTCGACGCCGACGATCGGCAAGTCGATCAGGCATCTGGAAGAGCTCGGCATCGTGCGCGAGGTCACTGGCCGCCAGCGCCGCCGCGTCTTCGTCTATCCGGCCTATCTGGCGATTCTCAGCCTTGGCACCGAGCCGCTCGCCCGCTGACCAGCCCGTTTCAATCCCTGACCAGCGTGACCCCGTGCGTGCCGAAACCGAGCCCCACCTCGCTTCCCACCGGGTGAATGCGGTCGACGTCGGAGTCCGTGACGAAGAGCTCGCCCAGCGCGGTCTCGATGTCGTACTCGACATGGCTGCCGAGATAGCTCGCCCGCCTGACGCGGCCGGCCATGATGCTGGCTTCGGGGTCGGCCGTCAGCACGATGCCCTCGGGGCGGATGGCGAGATGGGCCGGCCCGGGGGCGAGGCCGCGATGCAGGAGGCGGCGGCGGGCCTCGCCGATCCTCACCTCGGCATGCTCGCCGTCGATGGCGCCGATGGTGACGGCGAGCACGTTGGCGTCGCCGATGAAGTCGGCGACGAACCGATCGGCGGGCGCCTCGTAGAGGTCGCGGGGGACGCCTTCCTGGGCGATCACCGCGTTGTTCATGACGATGATGCGGTCGGAGATGGCGAGCGCCTCCTCCTGGTCATGGGTGACGTAGACCGCGGTGAGCCCGAGCCGCTGCTGCAGCTCGCGGATCTCCTCCCTGACCCGGCGGCGCAGCTTGGCATCGAGGTTCGAGAGCGGCTCGTCGAAGAGCAGCACCTCGGGTTCCAGCACCACGGCACGGGCGACCGCGACCCTCTGCTGCTGGCCGCCCGAGAGCTCGGACGGCAGCCGGGCACCGAAGCCCTCGAGCCCGACCAGCTCGAGCGTCGTCTCCGCCCGCTCCTTCACCTCCGCCTTCGGCCGGCCGGAGACGGAGAGGCCATAGCCGACATTCTCCAGCACGGTCATGTGCGGGAAGAGGGCGTAGGACTGGAAGACCATGGCGACGTCGCGGTCGGTGGCCGGCAGGTTAGTGACGTCGCGCTCGCCGATGCGGATGCGCCCCGCGGTCGGCAGCTCGAGGCCGGCGATCATCCGGAGCGTCGTCGTCTTGCCGCAGCCGGAGGGGCCGAGCAGCGTGACGAGATGGCCGGGCGCCACTTCGAAGCTGACGTCGCGCACGGCGACCACGGCGCCGAAGGCCTTGGTCACGTTCTCGAAGCCGACGGTGGCAGCGCTGCTCATCGGACCCCTCCCGTGAATCCGGCGGGTGCGGCGCTGCGCCGGCCGAGGCGGCGCTCGCCGATGGCGAGCTGGAAGAGACCGATGACGATGAGCATGACCACGATGAGCACCGAGCTGTAGGCGATGGCGATGCCGTAATCGCCGTTCTCGACCCGATTGAGGATGTAGGTCGTGGCCAGCTCGTAGCGGGCCGAGACCAGGAAGACGACCGCCGAGATGGCGGTCATGGCGGAAACGAAGCTGTAGACCAGTGCGGCGAGCAGAGCCGGCTTCATCAGCGGCAGGAGGATGCGGCGGACGGTCTGCAGCGTGCTGGCGCGGTGGGTCAGGGAGGCCTCGTCGAGGCTCTTGTCGAGCTGCGCCAGGGTGGCGACACCGGCCCGCACGCCCACCGGCATGTTGCGGAAGACAAAGGCGATGATGAGGATCATGCCGGTGCCGGTGAGCTCGATCGGCGGCACGTTGAAGGCCATGATGTAGGCGACGCCGATCACCGTGCCGGGGATGGCGAAGGAGAGCATGGTGCCGAACTCGAAGGCGCCCTTGCCGCGAAAGGTCTGGCGGCTGAGCAGCCAGGCCGTGATCAGCCCGATCAGGGCGGTCGGGATGGCGGCGATGACGGCGATCTGCAGGGTGGTCCAAAAGCTGTTCCAGGCCGTGCCTGACCAGACGAGGCCGAACTGGCCCTGGGTGATGCCGAACGTGGCCTCGTAGTGGCGCAGCGTGAAGCTGTGGTTGCGGCCCCAGAGCTCGACAAAGCCGCCGAAGAGGATCATCGCGTACATGATGGCGGTGAAGATCGCCCAGGGCACGGTGACCCCGAGCACCAGCCACTTCAGGCCGGTCGGCAGGCTCGCGGCGAGGCCGGAATCACCCTTGCCGCCGACCGTCGTGTAGAGCTTGCGGCCCAGCCAGCGCTGCTGCGCCCAGAAGGCCAGGAGGGTGAAGGAGAGCAGCACCATCGCCAGCATGGCGGCCCGGCCGGGGTCGAACTGGGCGCCGACGATGGCGAAGAAGATCTCGGTCGAGAGCACCTGGAAATTGCCGCCGAGCACGAGCGGATTGCCGAAATCGGCCATGCTCTCGATGAAGCCGAGCAGGAACGCGTTGGCGAGGCCCGGCCGCATGAGCGGCAGCGAGACGGTGGTGAAGGTCTGCCAGCGACTGGCCCGAAGCGTCTGCGCCGCCTCCTCGAGCGAGGGGCTGATGCCTTCCACCACGCCGATCAGCACGAGGAAGGCGATCGGCGTGAAGGACAGGATCTGCGCCAGCCAGACCCCCCAGAAGCCGTAGATCCAGCGGCCGCCGGAGACGCCGAAGAGGTCGGCGACGAACTGCGTCACCGTGCCCGAGCGGCCGAACAGCAGGATGATGGCGAGGCTGATGACGAAGGGCGGGGTGATGATCGGCAGGATGGTCAGCGCCCTGAGCGCCCGCTTGGCGGGGAAGGCCGTGCGCGTGGCGACGAGCGCAAAGGCGAGCCCGAGCAAGGTCGTCGTCAGCCCGGTGAAGAGGGCGAGGGCGAGCGTGTTCCAGGCGACGCCGCAGCGCGAGCCTTCGAGCACGCAACCCAGGCCCCAGATGCGCGGGTCGATGAAGCGGGCGGCGAACAGGCCGGGGGCGAAGCTGCCGTCGGAATCCTGCAGCGCTCCGGCCAGGATGCGCAGCACCGGGAAGAAGATGAAGACCGCGACGAGGGCGACGATGAGGGTGATGGCGCCGACGACGAAGCGGTCGCCGCCGACGGCACCGCGCGCCGCGATCCCGAGGCCCGTGAACATGAGCAGGGCGAGCGCGGTGAGCGCCGCACCGGCACCCATGCCCGACTGGCTCAGCTCGAGCGGACCGAACGTCCGGGCAAGGATGTCGAAGCCCCAGCCGCTGTGGATCACGGCGAAGCCCTGGAGCGCGAGCCAGGCGAGGCCGATCCCGCCCGCGAGGATCAGGAGCCGCGCCGCCGCGGGCGTGTCCTGCCGGCGGCCGAGCAGGAGGATCGGCAGCGCCAGCGGCAGGGCGAGCGGCAGGAGCCACCAGCGGCCGTGGAGCACGGCCTGCGCCAGGGCCGGCGCTGCGTCGGCGTCAGCCCAGGCGAGCAGCCAGGCGAAATCGAAGAAGCCGCCCGACTGCACGTACCAGGGAAGGAGCAGGAAGCCCGCCCAGCCAATGGCCAGCCAGTAGCCGAGCGGGCTTCGCTGTTGCGACAAGGATCGGCTGCTCAGTTGGGCAGGCTGCCGACCTCGGCGTCCCAGCGGGCGAGCAGCCGGGTGCGCGTGTCGGACGATCCGTAGGTCACGAAGTCGTAGTCGATCAGCTTGATGGTCGAGAAGTCGGGGCTCTCCGGCGGTGCCTCGGCGTTGCGGTTGGACGGCACCTGGTAGGCCTGGGCGTCGCGGGCCAGGGTCTGGACGTCGGCGCGCAGCGCGAAGTCGTAGAACTTGCGCGCCGATTCCGGGTTGGGACCGCCCTTGATGATGCTCATCGAGCCGATCTCGTAGCCGGTCCCTTCGCACGGGCTCACCACCTCGATCGGGAAGCCGGCGACCTTCTGGGTGACCGCGTCGTGCTGGAAGACGATGCCGACCATCGTCTCGCCGAGCCCGGCCGCCTTGATCGGGGCCGAGCCCGACTTGGTGTACTGGTTGATGTTGGCGTGCAGCTTCTTGAGGAACTCGAAGGCCTCGTCCTCGCCCATCATCTGCACGAAGGTGGCGAGGGCGGTGTAGGCCGTGCCGGAGCTGTTCGGGTTGGCCATCTGCACCTCGCCCGCGTACTCGGGCTTGATCAGGTCGGCCCAGCAGGCCGGCGGCTCGAGCCCCTTCTCGGCGAGCAGCTCGGTATTGTAGCCGAAGCCGAGGGCGCCGGCATAGATGCCGACGGTCTTTCCGTCGGCGGCCTCGTACTGGTTGACGGCCCAATCGTGCAGCTCGGGCAGCATCGGCGTGTCGTAGGCTTCGGTCAGCCCCTCCTCGGCCGCCTGCAGATGCGGGTCGCCCGTGCCGCCCCACCAGACGTCGCCCTTCGGGTTCGAGGCCTCGGCGGCGATCTGGGCATAGGTCTCGCCCGAGCTCTTGCGCGTCATGGCGACGTCGATGCCGGTCTCGGCCGTGAAGGTGGTGACCATCAACTGGCACCATTCCTCCTGGGGGCTGCAATAGAGGGTGAGCTCGTCGGCCTCGGCGACACCCCAGCCCAGGGTGGCCAGGGCAGCGCCGGCGAGCAGCGTCTTGCAGTGCTGACGGTATGACATGATGTGCCTCTCCTTGTGGTCGATGCGCCCTTCTGGCGGTTGACCAATCACGAATCTTCCGTTTTGTCATCCTTCTGTCAAAATCGATCCCGGGAAGCCTCGGCTGGTCCTCCAGCCTTTTGCTGCAATTGCGAAGGAACTGCACCGATGCTGCAACGCACAGTCATTGCCTCGGCCATGCTCCTGGCCCTCGGGCTCGGCAGCGCCGCGCGGGCCGAGTTCACGCTCGACCCACGCTACACCGATACCGACGGCGATCTCATCGCCGACATCCCGACCGACGCGAGCCAGCTCGTCGATCCGGACACCCTGATCTTCGCCTACACGCCGGTCGAGGACCCGGCCGTCTATGCCGAGGTCTGGGCCGGGTTCCTGGCGCACATGGAGGAGGTGACCGGCAAGCCGGTGCAGTTCTTCCCGGTGCAGTCGAACGCCGCCCAGCTCGAGGCGATGCGCGCCGGTCGACTGCACGTCGCCGGCTTCAACACCGGCTCGAACCCGATCGCCGTGGCCTGCGCCGGCTTTCGCCCGTTCACCATGATGGCCGCGGCGGACGGCAGCTTCGGCTACGAGATGGAGATCATCACCTATCCGGGCTCCGGCATCGAGAAGATCGAGGATCTCAAGGGCCGCACCCTGGCGTTCACCGCCGAGACGTCGAACTCGGGCTTCAAGGCGCCATCGGCGCTGCTCAAGTCCGAGTTCGGCCTCGAAGCCGGCACCGACTACGAGGCGGCCTTCTCCGGCAAGCACGACAACTCGGTTCTCGGTGTCGCCAACAAGGACTACGACGCCGCCGCCATCGCCAATTCGGTCAAGGCACGGATGATCGACCGTGGGGTCGTGAGCGACGACCAGCTCGTCGTGCTCTACACCTCGCAGACCTTCCCGACGACCGGCTACGGCATCGTCTACAACCTGACACCCGAGCTGCAGGCGAAGATCCAGGAGGCCTTCTTCAGCTTCGACTGGGCGGGCTCGGCGCTCGAGGCGGAGTTCAGCAAGTCGGGCGAGGCGCAGTTCATCCCGATCACCTTCAAGGACGACTGGGCGGTGATCCGGCAGATCGACGAGGCCAACGGCGTTTCCTACGCGTGCCAGTAGCAATGCTGGTCTTCAGCTGACCATCAGGGAGAACTCTCGATGACCTACCATCCGCTCGTTGCCGGACTGGCGACCCTGCTCCTCGCTGCAGCACCGCTGACCGCGGCCGCGGAATTCCAGCTCGACAGCCGCTACAGCGATGCGGATGGCGATCTCATCGCCGATATCCCGACCGATCCGGCCGACTGGATCGACCCGCCGGTCCTCGTCTTCGCCTACACGCCGGTTGAGGACCCGGCCGTCTACGAGGGTGTCTGGGCCGATTTCCTCGATCATCTCTCCGAGGAGACGGGCAAGCCGGTGCAGTTCTTCCCGGTGCAGTCGAACGCGGCGCAGATCGAGGCGATGCGCGCCGGCCGGCTGCACGTCGCCGGCTTCAACACCGGCTCCAACCCGCTGGCCGTCGCCTGCGCCGGCTTTCGGCCGTTCGCCATGATGGCCGCCGAGGACGGCACGTACGGCTATCGCATGGCGATCATCACCCATGTCGACAGCGGCATCGAGAAGGTCGAGGACATCAAGGGCCGCACCATGGCCTTCACCGCGGAAACCTCGAACTCCGGCTACAAGGCACCGTCGGCCCTCTTGAGCTCGAAATTCGGCATGGAAGCCGGTCGCGACTTCGAGGCGGCGTTCTCGGGCAAGCACGACAACTCGGTGCTCGGCGTCTACAACAAGGACTACGACGCCGCCGCGATCGCCGACCAGGTGATGATCCGCATGGCCGCGCGCGGCGTCATCGATCAGGACCAGATCCGCGTCATCTACGAGAGCGACCCGTTCCCGACGACGGGCTATGGCGTCGTCTACAACCTCAGCCCGGAGCTGCAGGAGAAGATCAAGGCGGCGTTCTTCAACTTCGACTGGGAAGGCACCTCGCTGCTCGCCGAGTACGGCAACTCCGATCCGGCCCAGGAAGCCTTCGTGCCGATCACCTTCCAGAACGAATGGTCGGTGATCCGTGAGATCGACGCGGCAATGGACGTTTCCTACGCCTGCCAGTAGGTCTCGCCGGAGGATGGAGCAAAGGGCCCGGCACCGGGTCGGGCCCTTTGAGCGGAGAGGCTGATGCTGCGGCTCGACAACCTGGCCAAGCGCTACAAGACCGGTGACCATGCCCTCAGGGGCGTGTCGCTGGAGGTCGACCGAGGCCAGATCGTTGGCCTGATCGGCCCGTCGGGCGCCGGCAAGTCGACGCTGATCCGCTGCATCAACCGGCTGGTCGAGCCGACCGGCGGCAAGGTCTATCTGAACGACGTCGAGCTCACCTCGATGAGCGGCGCCGATCTCAGGCGGGTGCGCCGGCGGATCGGCATGATCTTTCAGGAATACGCGCTGGTCGAGCGGCTGACGGTCATGGAGAACGTGCTCTCCGGCCGGCTCGGCTACGTGCCCTTCTGGCGCAGCTTCCTCCGTCGCTACCCGCAGGCGGATGTCGACAAGGCGTTCGCGCTGCTCGAGCGGGTCGGGCTTGCCGAGCATGCCGACAAGCGCGCCGACGAGCTCTCCGGCGGCCAGCGCCAAAGGGTCGGCATCGCCCGCGCCCTCGAGCAGGATCCGGAGCTGCTGCTGATCGACGAGCCCACGGCGTCGCTCGATCCCAAGACCTCGCGGCAGATCATGCGGCTGATCCGCGAGATCTGCGAGGAGCGGTCGCTGCCGGCGGTCATCAACATCCATGACGTGCTGCTCGCCAGGATGTTCGTCGACCGGATCATCGGCCTCACCGCCGGCGAGGTCGTGTTCGACGGGCCGCCGGCCGAGCTCGACGACGCGGTCCTCACCCGCATCTACGGCGCCGAGGACTGGACCGCGATGCAGACGGCGGCCGCCGAGGACGCCGAGGACGCCGAGGACGCGGCTGCCGCGCATGGCGGGCACGTTCGTCGTGCGGCCGAGGGCGAGCGCCCCGAAGAGCGGCTGGCGGGGCTCGCATGAGCACTGCCGCGGCCGGCCGCCGCTGGCGGCGACCGCCGGTCCTCATCCAGAGCCGACGGACGCGCTGGCTCGTCTATGGCGGGCTCCTGATCTACCTCGCCCTCGCGATCTCGACGGTCGAGGTGAACTGGCTGCGGGTCTACGAGGGGCTCGATCGCGGCTGGCGCTTCGCCCAGGGCTTTCTCGCCCCCGACTTCGTCAGCCGCTGGAAGGACATCAGCCAGGGCCTCGCCGAGAGCCTGACCATGACCGTCACCTCGACGGTGGTCGGCGTGCTCCTGGCGGTGCCGATCGGCATCGGTGCTGCTCGCAACGTGGCGCCCATGCCGATCTATCTCTTCTGCCGGGCGATCATCGCGCTCAGCCGCACCTTCCAGGAGGTGATCGTCGCCATCTTCTTCGTCGCGATGTTCGGCTTCGGCCCCTTCGCCGGCTTTCTCACCCTGGCCTTCGCTACCATCGGCTTCATGGCCAAGCTGCTCGCCGAGGACATCGAGGACATCGACGAGGCCCAGGCCGAGGCGGTGCGCGCCACCGGCGCCTCGTTCCCCCAGCTCATCAATTACGGCATCCAGCCACAGGTCATGCCGCGGCTGATCGGCCTCAGCCTCTATCGACTGGACATCAACTTCCGCGAATCGGCGGTGATCGGCATCGTCGGCGCCGGCGGCATCGGCGCCACGCTGAACACGGCCATCGACCGCTACGAGTACGACAGCGCCGGCGCCATCCTGCTCCTGATCATCCTGATCGTGATGGCGGCGGAATACAGCTCCAGCCATGTCCGCGGGTGGGTGCAGTAGTGCCGGTACGAGAGCTCGACGGGCGGCCGGTCTGGCAGCGGCGCACCACCCGCCGCCAATGGGCGATCTGGGCGGGCTGGCTCGCCGGTGTCATGCTCTTCGTCTGGTGCTGGAAGCTGATGACCGGCCGGACGATCTGGGCCTTCGTCTGGGATGCGCCCCGGCAGGCTGCCGATATCGGCAGCCGGATGCTGCCGCCGCGCTGGTCCTACATCGACAAGCTGCTCTGGCCGCTCTGGGACACGCTCAACATCGCCACGCTCGGCACGCTGCTCGGCATCATCATCGCCGTGCCGGTGGCCTTTCTCGCCGCCCGCAACACCACGCCGAGCGCCCTTTTCCTGCGACCCGTCGCGCTCTTCATCATCGTCGCCTCGCGCTCGATCAACTCGCTGATCTGGGCGCTGCTGCTGGTCTCGATGATCGGCCCCGGGCTGCTCGCGGGGATCATCGCCATCGGCCTGCGGTCGATCGGCTTCGTCGGCAAGCTGCTCTACGAGGCGATCGAGGAGATCGACGAGAGCCAGGTCGAGGCGGTCCGCGCCACCGGCGCCTCGGGTGCGCAGGTGCTGGATTACGGCATCGTCCCGCAGATCCTGCCGGCCTTCGCCGGGATCAGCGTCTTTCGCTGGGACATCAACATCCGCGAATCGACCATCCTGGGCCTGGTCGGCGCCGGCGGAATCGGGCTGCAGCTCCAGGCCTCGCTCAACACGCTCGCCTGGCCGCAGGTGACGATGATCCTGCTCCTGGTGCTCGGCACGGTGCTGGTCAGCGAATGGGTGTCGGCGAAAGTGCGCCACGCCGTGATTTGACGGCAGCCGCTCGCCAGGCGCTGGTGCATCGGGCACGTCGCGACCCGGCCATGGTGGTGCTCGAGGGTTTGCACGCGGTCAAGCACGCGCTGCGCTTCGGTGTCGTGCCGAGGCTGGTGATCAGCGATGCGCCCGCAAGCGTGCTGGCGCTGGCGGCCGAGCTGGCTCCCGATGTCCAGGCCCGGCTCGCGGCACTGCTCGAGCCGGTGACCACGGCCGAATTCGCCGCACTCGCTCCTGAGCCGCCGGCAACGCGGCTGATCGCTGTCGCCGACCGCCCGGTATGGCCGGGGAGCAGCACCGCGGCCGGCCCGATCGTCGTGCTCGACCGGCCGCGTCATCCGGGCAATCTGGGGGCCGTCGTGCGCGTCGCCGCGGCGGCCGGGGCGGCGGCGGTCTGGACGCTAGGCGGGGTCGACCCCTGGTCGGCCGCGGCAATCCGCGGCTCGGCCGGGCTCCACATGGCCCTGCCGGTCGAAGCGCCCGACGAGCTGCCGCCGACCGGCCGGCCGATCATCGCCCTCGCCGATGGCGGCGAGCCGCTCGGGCCGGGCACGCTGCCCGGCGATGCCGTGCTGCTCTTCGGCTCGGAGCGCGATGGCCTGGCCCCGCATCTGCGCCGGGTGGCGAGCCGAATCGTCACGATCCCGATGCGGCCAGGTGTGTCGAGCCTCAACCTCGCCACGGCGGTCGCCGTCGTGCTCTACCTGCAGCGTCTAGCCGGGTCCGGCGCTTCGGGCCCGGCCGACACTGGACAGCCCGATCCGCTCTCCACATAGTCCGCATCTGCCATTCACGCCGGTCGGCGGCCATGGGGCCTGGTGACCGGCACAGCAGAGGAGGGGCGGTTCGCATGTATAGCGAGGTCACGCGGGCAATCAGCGTCTCCGTCGACCCGTTCTTCGTCGAGGAGCAGTCGGAGCCGGCGGACAGCCGCTGGGTCTTCGGCTACCGGGTGGTCATCGAGAACACCGGCTCGGAGCCGGTGCAGCTCATGAGCCGCTACTGGCGGATCGTGGACGGCCGCGGCCGGCTGCACGAGGTGCGCGGCGACGGCGTGGTCGGCGAGCAGCCGATGCTGGAGCCCGGCGAGCGCTTCGAGTACACCTCCGGCACGCCTTTGGGGACGCCGACGGGGATCATGGCGGGGACCTATCAGATGCTGGGTGCCGACGGGCTCTGGTTCGACGTCGAGATTCCGGCGTTCTCGCTCGATGCGCCGGGCAGCCGCGGGTCGGTGAACTGACGGTTTCGGAGACCAGCCGGGTCGTGCGCCGGAGCCGGTCCAGGCTCGATCTGCGGGCCATCGTCGACCTGCGGCCGGTCGCCATGGTGGTCGGCATCGTGCTGCTCGTCCTCGCCCTGGCCATGCTGCCGTCGATGCTCGCCGATCTCATCGCCGGGCATGCCGACTGGCAGGTCTTCCTGCTCAGCGCCTCCTGCACGGCGTTCATCGGGGTCAGCCTGATCCTGATGACCACGGGCGTCTCGCGCACGCCCGAGCTCACCGTGCGCCAGGGCTTCCTCCTGACGACGCTGACCTGGGTGACGACGACCGCCTTCGCCGCCCTGCCGTTCGCGTTCTCGGATCTCGGGCTGGGTGCTGCCGGCGCCTTCTTCGAGGCGATGTCGGGCATCACCACGACCGGCTCCACGGTGATCGTCGGCCTGGAGGCGGCGCCGCCCGGCATCCTGCTCTGGCGCGCCATGCTGCAATGGCTCGGCGGCATCGGCATCATCGTCATGGGCATCGCCATCCTGCCCATGCTCTCGATCGGCGGCATGCAGCTCTTCCGCACCGAGAGCACGGATTCGTCGGAGAAGATCCTGCCGCGAGCGGCGCAGATCGCGACCAATATCGCCTTGATCTACCTCCTGCTCTCCCTGCTCTGCGCCTCGATCTACTGGCTCTTCGGGATGAGCTGGTTCGATGCGGCGGCGCATGCGATGACGACCATCGCGACCGGCGGCTATTCCACCTACGACGCCTCGATCGGCCATTTCGCCAGCCCGGCGATCGAGTGGACGGCGATCACCTTCATGATCGTCGGCGGCATACCCTTCGTGCTCTACGTCCAGATCCTGCGTGGCCAGAAGCTCCAGCTTTTCCACGACGTCCAGGTGCGCTGGTTTCTCGGCATCCTCGCCGGCGGCACGGCCCTTCTCGCCTTCTGGCTGGTCCAGCGAGGTCTGATGTTCGGTCACGACGGGCTGCGCCACGCGGCCTTCGCGACGGTCAGCGTGGTGACCGGCACGGGCTATGCCGCGAGCGACTTCAATGCCTGGGGCACGTTTCCCGTCGGCGTCATCTTCTTCCTCATGTGCATCGGCGGCTGCAGCGGCTCGACCACGGGCGGGATGAAGGTGTTCCGCTTCGCCGTGCTCTACCAGATTGCCCGCGTGCAGGTGCTGCGCCTCCTGCAGCCTTCTGGCGTCTTCCGGCCGATCTACAACGGCCAGCCGGTCGCGGATCAGACGGCGATCTCGATCCTGGGATTCGTCTTCGTCTTCGCCCTGAGCTTCGCCGTGCTCAGCATCCTTCTGAGCTTTCTCGGGCTGGACTACCTGACCGCGATGTCGGGCGCTCTCTCGGCACTGGCCAATGTCGGCCCGGGGCTCGGCGACCTCATCGGGCCGGCGAAGAACTTCGCGGCCCTGCCGGACACCGCCAAATGGCTGCTCTCTGCCGGCATGCTGCTCGGCCGGCTGGAGCTTTTCACCGTGCTGGTTCTCTTTGCACCCGCCTTCTGGCGGGCTTGAGCCAGCGCCTTTGGAGGAGGATCGATGCTGGGCCTGATCGAGAAGCTGTTCGGCGCCGACACCGCGAAGCCCGGCCTGCCGGCGGGCTTCGCCGAGAACCAGGTGGCGGCCGCAGCGCTCCTCGTGGAGGCGGCGCTGAGCGACGGCGATTTCGGTGCGGCCGAGCGGCAGGTCATCGCCGGCATTCTCGGCCGGCATTTCGACTTGCCGCCAAATCTGGCCGATCGGTTGCTCGAGAAAGCCGAAGCGGCCGCCCGCGATGCGGTCGAATGGCACGGCTTCACCCGGGCGGTGAAGGAGGCGACCAGCCACGCGGAGCGGGTCGGCCTGATCGAGCTGCTCTGGGAGGTGGCGCTCGCCGACGAGGAGCTGCACGACTACGAGGCGTCGTTGATCCGCCGCCTCTGCGGCCTGCTCTATGTCAGCGGTCGCGAGAGCGCCGAGGCCCGCAACCGGGCGCGCGAGCGCCTGGACCTGCCACCGCCGGCCGCACAATAGTCTGGCCTCAGGGCGCGGTGTCCGGCGGTGTCTCGGCGGCCCGCCGCAGCCGGTCGACGAGCGCCTCGCCGAGCCCGGTCGCGGGCAGCTCCATGACCGCGATCCGCCGGGCGCCGACCGCGTCGAGCTCGCGCAGCATGGCATAGAGATTGTGCGCCGCCTCGGCGAGATCGGCCTTGGCACTGAGGTTGCGGGTCGCCACCGCCCCGGTCGGCGGCATGGGGCCGAAGGCGAGCAGCGCCTCGTCCGGTGCCACATCCGTCGCTTCGAGCCGCAAGGCTGTGCGCGGCGCGTAGTGGCGCAGCAGCAGGCCGGGGGAGCGCACCGGCTCGCCCGGCGAGGAGGACGGCTCATCGAGCGGCCGGGTCACGGCCGCGATCGCCGCCCGCGTCAGCCCGCCCGGCCGCAGGAGGCCGACACGGCCCGGGCGGCTCAGGTCGAGCACCGTGCTCTCGACACCGATCTGCACCGGTCCGCCGTCGAGGACCAGATCGATACGGCCGTCCAGGTCCGCCAGCACATGCGCCGCGGTGGTCGGGCTGACCCGCCCGGAGCGATTGGCGCTGGGTGCCGCCACCGGGCCGCCGACCTGCGCCAGCAGCGATTGCGCGACAGCATGGCCCGGCACGCGAACGGCCACCGTGTCGAGCCCGGCGACCGCCCGTGGCGAGATCGCGGCAGCCTGGCGAAGCGGCAGGATCAGCGTCAGCGGTCCCGGCCAGAAGGCGGCGGCGAGCGCTTCGGCCCGGTCGTCGAAGGCAGCGAACTCCCGGCTCGCCGCGGTGGTCGCGACATGCAGGATGAGCGGGTTGACGGCCGGCCGGCCCTTCGCCTCGAAGACGCGGGCGATGGCCGCGTCATCCGTCGCCAGCGCGCCGAGCCCGTAGACCGTCTCGGTCGGAAAGGCGACGAGCCCGCCCTGGCGCAGCAGCCGGGCCGCGTGGGCGATGCCGGCCGGGTCGGCGGGGCGGCACGCGGTCATCCGGGTAGCGCCCGCCAGCCGATATCGCCCCGGCAGAACCCTTCCGGCCAGTCGAGCCGGGCGACGCCGGCATAGGCCCGGTCGCGAGCCTCCTGGAGCGTGGCGCCGAGCCCGGTGATGCCGAGCACCCGGCCGCCATCGGCGAGCCAGCGCTCGCCTTCCCGGCGCGTGGCGGCATGGAAGAGGAGGACATCGTCGCTCTCCTCGAGCGCCTCGAGGCCGCCGATCACCGAGCCCCTGGCGTAAGGACCGGGATAGCCGCGCGCCGCCAGCACCACGGTGAGGGCGTGATCGGGGTACCAGCGCAGATCCATGTGCTCGAGAATGCCGTCGCAGGCGCCGACGACGAGCTGGCCGAGATCGGTCATCAGCCGCGGCAGCACGGCCTGGCATTCGGGATCGCCATAGCGGACATTGTACTCGACCAGCTTGGGACCGGCGGCTGTCAGCATCAGCCCGGCATAGAGGAAGCCACGATAGAGGATGCCCTCGGCGGCGAGGCCATCGAGCGTCGGCCGGACGATGGTCGCCAGCACCTCCTCGATCAGCTCGGGCGTCAGCACCGGGGCCGGCGAATAGGCGCCCATGCCGCCGGTATTGGGCCCCTGGTCGCCGTCATGGGCACGCTTGTGGTCCTGGGCCGTGCCGATCTCGAGGGCCGTCCTGCCGTCGCAGATGGCGAACAGGCTGGCCTCCTCGCCGGCCATGAACTCCTCGATGACAAGGGTCGCCCCGGCCGCGCCGAAGGCACCGGCGAAGGCCGCCTCGACGGCGTCGCGGGCAGCGGCGCGGGTCTCGGCGATGACCACGCCCTTGCCGGCGGCGAGCCCGTCCGCCTTGACCACGATCGGCAGCGGCGCCGCCTCGACATGCGCCAGCGCCGCTTCCGCCTGGTCGCTGGTGAAGACCGCATGGGCGGCCGTCGGGATGCCATGGCGCGCGCAGAAGGCCTTCATGAACGCCTTCGAGCCTTCGAGCCGGGCCGCGGCAGCGCTCGGGCCGAAGGCACGGATGCCCAGGGCCTCGAGCCGGTCGACGAGACCCAGCACCAGCGGCAGCTCCGGCCCGACCACGACGAGGTCGATCTCGCGGGCCCGGGCCAGCGCCACGAGGCCGTCGATATCGTCCACCGCCACCGGCACGCATTCCGCGTCCCGCGCGATGCCGGCATTGCCAGGCGCGCAGAGCACCGCGTCGGCCAGGGGCGAGGCGGCGAGCGACCAGCAGAGCGCATGTTCGCGGCCGCCGCCGCCGACAACGAGAAATCGCATGTCCTCTCACTCTTTGCACGTCCAGGCACGATCGCTTAGACCGTTCGCTACGTGAGATCGAGTGTTGATGGCGAGCACGATGAGCGAGATCAAGGTCGGTATCCTGGGTGCCAGCGGCTATACGGGGGCGGAGCTCCTGCGCCTGCTCAACGACCACCCGACGGCCGAGGCGCGCTGGCTCACGGCCGATCGCAATGCCGGCCAGCCGGTCGGCTCCCTCTTTCCGCATCTGGCCCATCTGGGGCTGCCTGATCTGCAGCGGCTCGATGACGTCGCCGTCGACGACGTCGACGTGGTCTTCTGCTGCCTGCCGCACGGCCTCACCCAGAAAGTGGTGCGCGAGCTGCCCGAGACGCTGCGCGTCATCGATCTCTCGGCCGATTTCCGCCTGCGTGACACGGCCCTCTACGCTGAAGTCTACGGCAAGCCACACGAGGCGGTCGAGCTGCAGGAACGGGCCGTCTACGGGCTCACCGAGCATTACGGCGAGGCGATCGGCAAGGCCCGCCTCGTCGCCAATCCGGGCTGCTACACGACGACGGCGCAACTGCCGCTGATCCCGCTCCTGAAGGCGCGGCTGATCGACCCGACCAGGATCATCATCGATGCCAAGTCCGGCGTCAGCGGTGCCGGGCGGGCGGCCAGGGAGTCCAGCCTCTTCACCGAGATCAGCGAGGGCTTCCACGCCTATGGCGTCGCCACGCACCGGCACGGGCCGGAGATCGACCAGTGCCTCTCGGACTTCACCGAGCGGCCGGTCACGGTCACCTTCACGCCGCATCTGGTGCCGATGAACCGGGGGATCCTGGCCACGATCTATGTGCGGCTGCAGCCGGATGCCACGGTGGACGGCCTGCAGGCGGCGCTGGCGGATGCCTATCGCGATGCGCCGTTCGTGCATGTCCTGCCGCCGAGGTCCCTGCCGGCGACGCGCCATGTGCGCGGCAGCAACAACTGCCTGATCGCCGTTCACCCGAGCCGGGTGGCGGGCGAGGCCATCCTGCTCAGCGTCACCGACAACCTGGTCAAGGGCGCCTCGGGCCAGGCCCTGCAGAACATGAACCTGATGCTGGGCCTGGACGAGACGGCCGGGCTGCGCGGCGCGCCGCTCTTCCCGTGAGATGAGCGAAGGCCCGCCGCCGGTCCGGATCGACACCATCGAGGCGGCGGCGGCCCTGCTCGAGGGCCAGGTCGAGCGCACGCCGCTGCGCCACTCGCGCACGCTCTCCGACCTCACCGGCGCCGAGCTCTGGCTGAAGTTCGAGAACCTGCAATACACGGCCTCGTTCAAGGAACGGGGTGCCCTCAACAAGCTCGCCAGCCTCGATCCCGCCGAGCGGGCGCGGGGCGTGGTGGCCATGTCGGCCGGCAACCATGCGCAGGGCGTGGCCTACCATGCCGCACGGCTCGGCATCCGGGCCACCATCGTCATGCCGGAGACGACCCCCTTCAACAAGATCCGCAACACCGAGCAGTTCGGCGCCAGGGTCGAGCTGCGGGGCGAGACGGTCGACGAGGCAGCGCGCCATGCGCGCGAGCTCGAGCGTGACCAGGGGCTCGTCTTCATCCATCCCTTCGACGATCCTCTGATCATTGCGGGGCAAGGCACGATCGGCCTCGAGATCGCGGCGGACGCGCCAGAGCTCGATGCCCTGGTCGTGCCGATCGGTGGCGGCGGCCTGATCGCCGGCATCGCCACGGCGCTGGCCGACCGTCGGCCGGAAACGGAGATCGTCGGGGTCCAGTCAGCGGCCTATCCCGCCCATTACAATCACCGCTTGGGGAAGAGCCCGCCGCTGGCGGCGGGCCGGACCATCGCCGACGGCATCTCGGTCAAGGAGCCGGGCCGGCTGGGCCGGAGCATCATCGACAGGCTCGTTTCGAACATCGTGCTGGTCGACGAGCCGCATCTCGAGCAGGCGATCCTCCAGCTCCTCGAGATCGAGAAGACGGTGGTCGAGGGGGCTGGTGCCGCCGGCCTTGCCGCGGTGCTCGCCGACCCGGAGCGGTTCCGCGGCCGCCGGATCGGCGTCGTGCTCTCGGGCGGCAATATCGACAGCCGGCTGCTCAGCGCGGTGATCATGCGTGGCCTCGTCAGGAGCGAGCGGCTGATCCGGCTCGCCGTCATGGTGCCGGACAGCCCGGGCAGCCTCGCCCGGCTGACCCGGCTGATCGCCGATGCCCAGGGCAATGTCGTCGAGGTGACCCACAAGCGCGCCTTCTCCCAGGGCTCGGTGCGCGATGCGATCGTCGACTTCGTCATCGAGACCCGTGACGCGCGCCATGCCACCCAGATCGAGGCCGCCCTGGCCGCGGCCGGCTTTCGGGTGGAGCTGGCGGAGCGCGCCGGCCCGGGCTTCGCCTGATCGAAGAGCTGCGGCGGGAGAGCACGCAAGGCTTTACTGCGCCGCGATAATAGGGTATTAATCCTATTTCGAGTGGCTGATTTTGTGCCGGAGACGGTCTTGCGCGTCCTCGTTCTCGAAGATGATCCGACGGACGCATTCGCGATGCGCCGCGAGCTTGCCGGCCGTTTCGAGGTCACGCTGGCCGCCACGCTCGCCGATGCCCTGGTGCGGCTGACGACGCCCGGGCTCAAGCCCGACGTGATCGTCACCGATCTGAACCTGCCCGATTCGAACGGTCCCCGCACCCTGGAGATCCTGCGCGGGGCCTCCCCCGACATCCCGATCGTGGTCAGCACGGGCCACCTGAGCGAGGGCGTGCGACGCCAGCTCGATCTCCTGGGCGTCGCCCACCTGCACGACAAGAACGACGGCTTCGCCCTGCTGCGCGCCGTGCTCCAGCACACCGAATCCGTGCATCACTCCATCGCCGTGCACAAGGCGCACATCTCGACCGAGATCGAGCGGGTGGCCCGGCTCGCCGCCGAGGAGGCGGCCGGCCGGGCGATCGGCGAGCTGGTGCAGCGGCTCGGGCTGCACGACGAGGAGGGCGTGCGCATGGCGGTCCGCCTCGCCCGCGGCTGGGACGCCGCGAAGAGTCGCTTCGCGGCCGCCATCGCCGCGGGCCTGGCGAGCGCCCTCCTGCTCGCGGTCAGTGCCGGAATCGTGGCGATCCTCAAGAACCAGGGCAGCAAGTAAGAGCCCCTGCCGCCCGCATCTAGGAGGCGAGCCGGCGCGGTGGCGCCTCGGTGGCCGGCATCTGGCCCGGCGCCATCTCCTCGGGCTGCTTGCCATAGGAAGCGATGCGGACCAGCACCTCGTCGATCTGTGCCGTGGTGAGGATCGCCGGCCGGGTGACCTGCAGGCAGCGCCAGTAGCACGAGGCGAGATTCTCGATCTCCACGGCGAGGCCGAGCGCCTTGCCGAGATCGGCGCCGAGCGCGATCATCCCGTGATTGGCGAGCAGGCAGGCCGTCCGGCCCTCGAGCGCCCGCAGCGCATTGTCCGAGAGCTCCTGCGTGCCGAAGCGGGCATAGTCGGCCACCCGGACCGAATCGCCGCCCGCGACCGCGATCATGTAGTGGAAGGCCGGGATCTCCATCCGCAGGCAGGCGAGGGTGGTGCAGTGCAGGGCGTGATTGTGGACGATGGCGTTGATGTCCGGCCGCTCGCGCATGATGTCGTAGTGGAAGCGCCATTCGGTCGACGGCACGCGCCGCCCCTCGTAGCTGCCCTCATGGTCGATCAGGACGATGTCCGCGGGCCGGATCGAATCGTAGGCCATGCCCGAGGGGGTGATAAGCAGGCCCTCGGGTATGCGCGCACTCACATTGCCGGAGGTGCCGTGATTGATGCCGAGCTCGGACATCTTAAGGCAGGTGGCGATGATCGCCTGGCGGAGCTCGCTGTGGTCGGTCTTGGACATCGTTGATCGCTACTCACGTAGGCCCGACAGGGTCGGGGCGCGTTCGCCGGGCCGTTGGGGATGCATCTTGCCGCCGGAGAATAGCGGGCGGCGACTGATCCGCAAACCGATGCGCCGCGTATTTCCTGTGCAGAGGATGGTGCGGGGAACGATGGCGAGCAATTTTTCGGGCAGACTTGCGGCAGGGCCGAGCGGCGGGCGCGACGGTCTGCGCCTTGCATGGCTGGCGTCGCTGCGGTTCAAAGGTGCGATGCGAGGCTCTTCGAGCGATGCCGATCCGAGCGATGCCGAACCTGGCGGTCCCGACAGGGAGCTTCTCGCTGATATCCGCCTGGTGGCAAACGATCGCGACCGCACGGCGTTCGCCCGGCTCCACATGTACTACGCGCCCAGGGTGAAGAGCTATCTGCGGCGCATCGGGTCCCCTGACGATGTGGCGGAGGATCTCGTCCAGGAGGTGATGATCGCGGTCTGGCGCCGGGCCCATCAGTTCGATCCGGCGCGGGCGGCGCTCAGCACCTGGGTCTACACCATCGCCCGGAACAAGCGGATCGACGCATTCCGGCGCGAGTCGCACCCGGACGTCGACCTGACCGATCCGTCGATGGAGCCGCCTCCCGCACCGCGCGGCGATGTCCAGGTCGAGGCCGCGGTGGTGAAGGAGGGCATTCGCCGCGCCATCGAGCATCTGCCGCCCGAGCAGGCCGATCTCCTGCGGATCTTCTATTTCGAGGACAAGACCCACAGCGCCATCGCCGACGAGCTGGGCCTGCCTCTGGGAACCGTCAAGTCGCGACTGCGGCTGGCCGTGGCCAGGCTGCGCGGTCTGCTCGAGGGTGTCGCATGATGAGCGAGCGCATCACCGTCGACGACCTGCTGCTGGCGCATGCCGCGGGCCGCCTGCCGGAGCCCGTCGGGCTGGTCGTCGCCACGCATCTGGCGCTGGCGCCGGCGCAGCGCCGGGTCTTTCGCGAGTACGAGGCGCTCGGCGGGGCGCTGCTCGAGGACCTGCCGCCGGCCGAGCTCGGCGAGGGCGCCCTCGAGCGCCTCCTGGACCAGCTCGACGATTCGATCGAGCTCGCCGAGCCGCCGCCCGATGGCGAGCTGCCGGCGCCGCTGCGCGCCTATGTCAAGGGATCTCTGGCCGACCTCCCCTGGCGGCATTTCGGGGGCGTGTCCGAGGCCCGGCTGCCCCTCGACGACTCGACCTACCGCACCAGCCTGATCCGGCTCAAGGCTGGCCGCGCGGTGCCGAGGCACACGCATGGCGGCCAGGAGCTGACGGTCGTGCTGGACGGCGCCTTCCACGACGGGATCGGCGCCTATACCGTGGGCGATATCGCGATCGCCGACCCGCATGTCGACCATCAGCCGCAGGCGCTCGGCGACGAGGACTGCCTCTGCCTCGCCGTCACCGATGCCCCGCTCAGGCTGACCGGCCGCTTCTCGCGCTTCCTCAACCCGTTCCTGCGGTTCTGACGTTTGTGGCGCCGGGGCTACGTTCGGTCCGGTTGAGCCGGAAGGGCCGTTTCCCGTCCTTGCACTGCTGCCCCGGTATCCGCAACATGCGCGTGATCGGGACCGAGCTTGGACGGATGGGCGAAGCGTGACCTTGACCGCGAACGGATGCCTCGAGGAGCGGGTCTTGCGTGGCATCGACACCGTGCCCATGCCCGGGCCGGGCGAGCAGCCGCTGATCACCCGGTTCGCGCCGAGCCCGACCGGCTATCTGCATATCGGCCATGCGTACTCGGCGCTCTTCGCCTGCGAGGCCGCCCGGCAGAGCGGTGGCCGCTTCCTGTTGCGCATCGAGGACATCGACAGCCAGCGCTGCCGGCCGGAGTTCGAGCGGGCGACCTACGAGGACCTCGACTGGGTCGGCATCCACTGGCACGGCGAGCCCCTGCGGCAGTCGGAGCACATGTCCCGCTACGAGGGCGCCCTGCTGCATCTGCTGGAGGAGGGGCTGCTCTATCCGTGCTTCTGCTCACGCAAGCAGATCCGCATGGAGGTCGAGCAGTCGGGGCGAGCGCCGCATGGCCCTTCGCACGAGCTCGTCTACCCGGGCATCTGCCGCGACATCGATCCGGCCGAGCGCGAGCGGCGAATCGTCAAGGGCGAGCCGTTCGCCTGGCGTCTCGACGTCGCCCGCGCCATGACGCGCACCGGCCCGCTCCACTGGCACGACTGCCGGGCCGGCTGGGTCGAGGCGCGGCCGGAAGCGCTGGGCGACCCGATCCTCGCCCGCAAGGACACGCCGACCAGCTATCACCTGGCCGTCGTCCTGGACGATCACCTGCAGGGGGTCACCCTGGTCAGCCGCGGCGAGGACCTCTTCCACGCCACTCATCTGCATCGGCTGCTGCAGGCGCTCTTCGGCATCACGCCGCCGCGCTACTACCACCACAACCTGATCGCCGACAGCCGGGGCGAGCGTCTCGCCAAGCGCAACCGCGCCATCACGCTTCGCCATCTGCGGGATATCGGCCGCACGCCTGCGGACATCTGGAAGATGCTCGGCCTGCAGCAGCGCGTCTAACGCCGACCTTGCAGGACTGCCGGGCCGCGATCGCCCTCTTCTGCTGCACCATCGTCGCTGCCTGCGGCAGCACGCTGCACCCGTTGCCGCCGGCGCCCCGCCCCGCCGAGGTCTGGGCCACGACGGAGGAACCGCCCCGCGCCGTCATCCTGGCGCTGCACGGCTTCAACGACTATCGCCACGCCTTCGCCGATTTCGCCACCTTTGCCGCCGCCCGAGGCTACCGCGTCGAGTCCTTCGACCAGCAGGGCTTCGGCGCCAACCCGAACCGCGGGCTCTGGCCGGGCAGCGAGGCGCTGGCCCGGGACCTGGCCCGGCGCGTCGCCGAGCTGCACCGCGACTGGCCGGGCACGCCGCTCTACGTCCTCGGCGAGAGCATGGGGGCGGCGGTCGCCGTGGTGGCGCTCGGGCAGGGTGACCTGCCGCCGGTCGACGGCGTCATCCTGGTGAGCCCGGCGGTCTGGGGCGACACCAGCTTCAATGGCTTCTATCGCCTGGTGCTGGAGGTCGCGGCCGGCATGGCGCCGGGCTGGACCCTGACCGGGCGCGGGCTCGGGGTCCGGGCGAGCGACAATGACGAAGCACTCATCGCCATGGGTCGCGATCCCATGCTCATCAAGGAAACGCGGCTCGACGCCATCGCCGGCCTGGTGCGGCTGATGGACGAGGCGCGACAGGATGCCGGCAAGCTCGACGTGCCCGTGCTGATCCTGCTGGGCGAGCGCGACGAGATCATTCCGCCGGAAGCCATCCGCAGCTTCGTCGGGCTCGTCGATCCGGCCGTCTGCCATGCCATCGCCTACGAGAATGGCTGGCACCTCCTCCTGCGCGACCTGCAGGCCGAGACCGTCTGGCGGGACATCCTCGCCTGGATCGACGGCGATACCGTCGCCCCGGCGGAATGGCGGTGCCCGAAAGCCGGCTGAGGGGCCAAAGCGAACCTGCTTGCATTTGCCGGCACCTCGCCTAGGGTTTTTCCCGAAATAGGGGATCTCCCGAAGGGTGAGGCAATGACCATGGGCAGGACGGGGAAGAGCGGCTTCGGTCTCGCAATGCTGGCTTTGGCATTGATGGCCGGCACGGCTGCGGCGCAGGACTTCAAGCCGGCGGTCATCTTCGACATGGGCGGCAAGTTCGACAAGTCGTTCAACGAGGCCGCCTACAATGGTGCCGAGCGGTTCAAGGAAGAGACCGGCATCGAGTATCTCGAGTTCGAGGTCACCCAGGAGGCGCAGCGCGAGCAGGCGATGCGCCGCATGGTCCGCAACGGCGCCACGATCGTCGTGGTCGTCGGCTTCCAGAACGCGACCCCGCTCGAGACGGTGGCCCCCGACAACCCCGATATCGAGTTCACCATCATCGATGCGGTGGTCGATCAGCCGAACGTCCAGTCGGTCGTCTTCAAGGAGCACGAGGGCTCGTTCCTCGTCGGCATGGCCGCCGCCATGGCCTCAAAGACCGGCAAGGTGGGCTTCGTCGGCGGCATGGACATCCCGCTGATCCGCAACTTCGCCCACGGCTACGAGCAGGGCGTCCACTACGTGAATCCCGATGCCGAGGTGCTCGTCAACATGACCGGCACGACGCCGGCCGCCTGGAACGACCCGGGCAAGGGCGGCGAGCTGGCGATCGGCCAGTTCGACCAGGGCGTGGACGTGGTCTACGCCGCCGCGGGTGCCACCGGGCTCGGCGTGCTGCAGGCCGCGGCCGACCGCGACAAGCTCTCGATCGGCGTGGACAGCAACCAGAACCACCTGCATCCGGGCAGCGTGCTGACCTCGATGCTGAAGCGGGTCGACGTTGCCGTCTACAATGCCTTCAAGGATTCGATGGACGGCACCTGGCAGCCGGGTGCCCAGTCGCTCGGGCTCGCCGAGGACGGTGTCGGCTTCGCCATCGACGAAAACAACCGAGCACTGATCACGCCCGAGATGGAAGCCGCGATCGAGGACGCCAAGGCCAAGATCGTGGCCGGCGAGATCGTCGTCGAGGACTACTACTCGACCCAGAACTGACGGCAGCAGGCAGCATGTCCGGGGCCGGCGGCGACGGGCGCACGAGCGGGGCGCCGCCGGCCATCGAGCTCTTGGGCATCGACAAGTCGTTCGGCCCGGTCCACGCCAACGACGACATCCATCTGACGGTCGAGGCCGGCACCATCCACGGCATCGTCGGCGAGAACGGCGCCGGCAAGTCGACGCTGATGAACATCGTCTACGGCTTCTACCAGGCCGATTCCGGCATCATCCGGGTGGACGGCGAGGAGCGGGCCATCCGCTCGCCCGAGGATGCGATCGAGGCCGGCATCGGCATGGTCCACCAGCACTTCATGCTGGTCGAGCCGTTCACCGTGCTCGAGAACATCCTGCTCGGCGCCGAAGGCGGCTGGACGCTCAAGGCCGGCAAGGCCAGGGCGCGCGAGGCGCTGCTCCGGCTCGAGCAGGACTATGCGCTCGAGGTCGACATCGATGCGCGGATCGCCGACCTGCCGGTCGGCATCCAGCAGCGGGTCGAGATCCTCAAGGCCCTCTTCCGCGGCGCCCGTGTCCTGATCCTCGACGAGCCGACCGGCGTGCTGACCCCGCAGGAGGCCGACCACCTCTTCCGCATCCTGCGCAACCTGAAGGAGCAGGGCCGGACCGTCATCCTGATCACCCACAAGCTCCGCGAGATCATGGCTGCGACCGACACGGTCAGCGTCATGCGCCAGGGGGCGATGGTGGCCCACCGGCGCACCGCCGACACGACCACCGAGGAGCTGGCCGAGCTCATGGTCGGCCGCAAGGTCCTCCTTCGGGTCGACAAGCAACCGGCCCGGCCCGGCTCGCCGGTGCTCGAGGTGGAGCATCTCGAGGTGGTCGACGAGCAGGGCGTGCGCCGGGTCAAGGACGTGAGCTTCACCGTCCGCGCCGGCGAGATCGTGGGCATCGCCGGGGTCGCCGGCAACGGCCAGTCGGAGCTGCTCGAAGCGCTCTCCGGCATCAGGCGGCCGAGTGGTGGTCGCGTGCTGCTGCACGGCGAGCCCCTGGCCGATGCCGCCGACTGCCGCCTGAAGAAGCTCGGCCACGTGCCCGAGGACCGGCTCAGGATGGGCCTCGTGCGCGGCTTCCCGGCCTACGAGAACGCGATCCTGGGCTATCAGCTTCTCCCGGCCTATGCCGAGCACGGCTTTCTCAAGAAGCGCAGCATCATCGCCAGATGCCTGGACTGGATGCAGGGCTACGACGTCCGGCCGGCAGCCCCGCATCTCCAGGCGACCTCGTTCTCCGGCGGCAACCAGCAGAAGCTCGTGCTCGCCCGCGAGATGGAGCACGACCCGGACCTCCTGCTCGTCGGCCAGCCGACCCGGGGCGTCGACATCGGCGCCATCGAGTTCATCCACAAGCGGCTGGTCGCCATGCGCGACGCCGGCAAGGCCATCCTCCTGGTCTCGGTCGAGCTCGACGAGATCATGTCGCTGGCGGACCGGATCATCGTCATGTTCGACGGCACGATCACCGGCGAGGTCGACCAGGCCGAGGCCACCGCCCGCGGCCTCGGCCTGCTGATGGCCGGCATCAGCAACGAGGCCGCCTGATGCCGACGAAGCTGCCACCCTGGGTCAATTTCGGGCTCCTGCCGCTGCTGAACCTCGGCATGGCCTTCCTCGTCGCCGGGCTGATCGTGGTCGTCCTCGGCGAGAATCCGTTCGCGGCCATGCGGCTCCTGGTCTTCGGCGCCTTCGGCTATGGCGAGGCGGTCGGCTACACCTTCTTCTACGCGACCAACTTCATCTTCACCGGGCTCGCCGTCGCCCTCGCCTTCCAGTGCGGGCTCTTCAATATCGGCGGCGAGGGCCAGGCCTATATCGGCGGCCTCGGGGTCGGCCTCGCCGGCATCTGGCTCGGCCACTGGCCGGCGCCGATCGGCCTCGTGGTCGGCATCATGGCGGCGGCGGCGTTCGGTGGCGCCTGGGGCTTCATCCCGGGCTGGCTGCAGGCCCGGCGCGGCAGCCACACGGTCATCACGACCATCATGCTCAACTTCATCGCCGCCTCGCTGATGACCTATCTCCTGGTCAACCCGCTGCGCCGCCCGGGCCAGCAGATCCCGGAGAGCATGACCTTCGACGAGCGCATGTGGCTGCCGCAGCTCTCCACCGTGCTCCGCGACCTCGGCTACGATATCGGCCGCTCGCCGCTGAACGCGGCGCTCCTCCTGGCGCTCGTCTGCTGCGTCCTCTACTGGCTCTTCATCTGGAAGACGCGCGCCGGCTACGAGATGCGCGTGGTCGGCCGGAGCGAGCCGGCCGCCGTCTATGGCGGCATCTCGCCGGCCCGGCAGATCATGATCGCCATGACGCTCTCGGGCGCTCTCGCCGGCCTCATGTCGCTGAACGAGGTGCTGGGCGCCCAGCATCGCCTGACGCTCGGCTTCACCGGCGGCTACGGCTTCGTCGGCATCGCGGTCGCCTTGATGGGACGCAACCACCCGATCGGCATCGTCCTCGCCGCCCTGCTCTTCGGCGCCCTCTACCAGGGCGGCTCGGAGCTCGCCTTCGACATGCCGAAGATCAACAAGGACATGGTGGTCGTGATCCAGGGGCTGGTCATCCTTTTCGCCGGCGCCCTCGAGCACATGTTCCGTCCCTGGCTCGAGGCCCGCTTCGCCCGGCCGGCCCTGCCCGCCGCGGCGGTCGCCTGAGCGATGGAGGAGCTGGCCACCCAGGTCCTGCTCCTGACCGCCAGCACCGTCCGGCTGGCCACGCCGCTCGTGCTCTGTGCGATGGCCGGGCTCTTCGCCGAGCGCAGCGGCGTGGTCGACATCGGCCTCGAGGGCAAGATGCTGGGCGCCGCCTTCGCCGCCGCGGCGGCGGCCGCTGTCAGCGGCTCGGCCTGGGTCGGGCTCGTGGCGGCGATCGCCGTCTCCTGGTCGCTCGCCATGCTGCACGGCTTCGCCAGCATCACCCACAAGGGCGACCAGGTGGTCTCCGGCATGGCCATCAACATCGCCGTCGCCGGGCTCGGGCCGGTGCTCGCCGATGCCTGGTTCCGCCAGGCGGGGCGGGTGCCGGTGAGCGGCGAGGATGCCCGCTTCCTGCCGATCGAGCTGCCCTTCGCCGAGGCCGCACGAAGCATCCCGTTGATCGGCCCGTTCTATGCGGAGGTGGTGAGCGACCATAACCTCCTCGTCTATGTCGCCGCCGTCTCCATCCCGATCGTCGCCTGGGTGGTCTACAGGACGCGCTTCGGCCTGCGCCTGCGGGCCGTCGGCGAGAACCCGAGCGCTGTCGACACCGCCGGCATCTCGGTCGACGGCATGCGCTACCGCGCCCTGATGGTGACCGGCCTGCTCGCCGGCATCGCCGGCGCCTATCTCTCGATCGCCCAGGGTGCCGGCTTCACCCGCGACATGAGCGCCGGCCGCGGCTATCTGGCGCTGGCCGCCCTCATCTTCGGCAAGTGGCGGCCCGTGCCCGCCGTCCTCGCCTGCCTGCTCTTCGCCTTCGCCGATGCCGTCCAGGCCCGGCTGCAGGGCGTCGAGCTGCCCCTGATCGGCGAGATCCCGACCCAGGCGATCCAGGCGCTCCCCTATCTCCTGACCATCCTGCTGCTCGCCGGCTTCGTCGGCCGCGCCGTGGCGCCCAGGGCGATCGGCCAGCCTTATGTGAAGGAACGATGACCGATCTCGTGACCGCCGCCCGCGCCGTCCGCGAGCGCGCCTATGCCCCCTATTCGCGCTTCCTCGTCGGCTGCGCCATCCGCACGGCCAGCGGCGCCGTCTTCGTCGGCGCCAACGTCGAGAACGCCGCCTACCCGCAGGGCCTCTGCGCCGAGCGGTCGGCCGTGGCCGCCATGGTGGCCGCGGGCGAGCAGCGCATCGCCGAGGTCGTCGTGGTCGGCAATGGAGCTGCGCCCTGCGCCCCCTGCGGCGGCTGTCGCCAGCTCCTGAGCGAGTTCGCGCCCGGCGACACGGCGGTGCACATGCTGGGCAGCGACGGCGGCAGGCGGACCGCCACCATGGGGGAGCTCCTGCCTTATGCCTTCGGCCCGCTCGCCCTCGGCGCTGGCATCCCGCCGACGCCCACCGCCGCCGGCTATCTGAAGGATCGCTTCGGCGACGGCTTCCCGAAGATCGCCGTCGTCCTCGGCTCCGGCCTCGGCGGCTTCGCCGACCGGCTCGAGGCCCCGACCGCCGTCGGCTATGACGAGCTCGAGGGCTTCCCCCGCCCCTCGGTCGAGGGCCACGTCGGCCGTCTCGTCGTCGGCACCTGCGGCGGCGTGCCCGTCGCCACGCTGCAGGGTCGCGTCCATGTCTACGAAGGCCAGGGCACCGGCACGCTCGCCACGCTGGTCCGCGCGCTGCGGGAGGTCGGCGTGCGGGTGCTGATCCTCACCAATGCCAGCGGCGCCATCGCCGCCGCGATCCGGCCGGGCACGATCGCGCTCATCACCGACCACATCAACATGCTCGGCACCAATCCGCTGATCGGCCCCAATGACCAGCGGCACGGGCCGCGCTTTCCCGACATGTCGGCGGTCTACGACGCGGGCCTTCGCGGGATTGTCGCCGCCAGCGCCAGCTCCCTGAGGCTGGAGATCGCCTCGGGCGTCTATCTCGCGACCACCGGCCCCTCCTTCGAGACGCCGGCCGAGATCCGCGCGTTTCGGGCGCTCGGTGCCGATCTGGTCGGCATGTCGACAGTGCCCGAGGCCATCCTCGCCCGCCATGCGGGCCTGAAGGTGCTCGGCCTTTCGGTCGTCACCAACATCGCGGCCGGTCTGCGCGATGCGCCCTTGAGCCATGCCGAGACGCTGGCCATGGGTGAAGCTGCCGCCGGCGACCTCGAGCGCCTGCTCACGGCCAGCCTCCCGGAGATCGCCACCCATGCGGCTTGACCTCGAACAGACCCTCGCCGCGGCCGACGCCCGCCGCCTCGATCCGGCCCTGGCCCGCCGGCTCATCGGCCTCATTGACCTCACCAGCCTCACCGGCGACGAGACGCCGGACGCCATCACCGACCTGGCCCGGGATGCCGTGGACCACGGTGTCGCCGCGCTCTGCATCCTGCCGGCGGCGCTGGCGACGGCGGCACCCATTCTCGCCGGCAGCCCCGTCCGACTCGCCACGGTCGCCAATTTCCCCCATGGCGGCGACGATCTCGCCCGGGCGGCGGACGAGGTGGCGGCGGCCGTCGCGCTCGGCGCCGACGAGGTCGACGTGGTGGCGCCGCTCGAAGCGGCGCTCGCCGGCGATGTCGGACTCGCGGGCGAGCTGGTCGAGCTCTGCCGGGCCGCTGCCGGGCCAGAGACCACGCTCAAGCTGATCCTCGAGACAGGTCGGCTCGAGCGTCCCGAGCTGATCACCGCCGTCGGCCGCTCCGCCGTCATGGCCGGCATCGACTTCCTCAAGACCTCGACCGGCAAGACCGCCGTCGGCGCCACGCCGGAGGCGGTGGCCCTCCTGCTCAGGGTGGCCGAGGAAGCCGGCGGTCGGGTGGGGGTCAAGGTCTCGGGCGGCGTGCGCACGGCCGGGGAGGCGCTTCGCTACCTCCATCTCGCGGAGACGGTGATGGGCCCCGACTGGCCCGATCCTGCACATTTCCGCCTCGGCGCCTCCCGCCTTCTCGCCGACCTCGCCGGGCGTGCCGCCTCTTGAGCCTGCCGCAGGAGATCATCAGGAAGAAACGCGACCGCGAGGCGCTCGGGGCCGAGGAGATCGGGACGCTGGTGCAGGGGATCGTCGACGGCTCGCTGGTCGACGCGCAGGCCGGCGCCTTCGCCATGGCAGTCGTGCTGAATGGCATGAACCGCGCCGAGACGGCGGCCCTGACCCGGGCCATGGCCGGTTCGGGGCGACGCCTCACCTGGCCCGATCTGCCCGGCCCCGCCGTCGACAAGCATTCCTCGGGCGGCATCGGCGACAAGGTCAGCCTCGTCCTGGCCCCCATGCTGGCCGCCGCCGGCTGCTTCGTGCCGATGGTCTCCGGCCGGGGCCTCGGTCACACCGGCGGCACGCTCGACAAGCTCGAGAGCTTTCGGGGCTACGACACCCGCCCCGGCCTCGACCGGTTTGCCCGCGTGGTGCGCGAGGTCGGCTGCGCCATCGTCGGCCAGACCGATGATCTCGCCCCCGCCGACCGCCGCCTCTATGCCATCCGCGACGTCACGGCGACGGTCGAGAGCGAGCCCTTGATCGTCGCCTCCATCCTCGCGAAGAAGCTCGCCGTCGGCACGGCCGGGCTGCTCATGGACGTCAAGGTCGGCAATGGCGCCTTCATGACCGACCTCGCCACCGCAAGGGGCCTCGCCACGGCCATCGCCGAGGTGGCGGCAGCGGCGGGCCTGCCGACCCGAAGCCTCCTGACGGACATGAACGAGTGCCTGGGCCGGACGGCCGGCAACGCGCTCGAGGTGGGGGAAGCCGTGGCCTTCCTGAAGGGCGACGCCCGCGACCCCCGGCTTGCCGAGGTGACGCTGGCGCTCGGTGCCGAGCTTCTCGTCCTCGTCGACCTGGCGCCGGATAAGAAGGCGGCGCGGGTGGTGCTGGAGGGTTGCCTCGACAGCGGGGCGGCGGCCGATCGGTTCGCCCGGATGGTCCGCGCCCTCGGCGGCAGCGGCGACCCGCTGCACCCGTCCGCGCTCGCCCATGCGCGGGCACCGGTGCAGTTGCCGGTGCCGTCGCCGGCAGCCGGCCATGTGCGCGAGATCCGCACCCGCGAGCTCGGCCTCGCGGTCATCGGGCTCGGTGGCGGGCGCACGCGGCCGGATCAGGCGATCGACCCGGCCGTCGGCCTCTCCGGCGTGCTGGGCACCGGCCGAAAGGTCGATCGGGGCGAACCCCTGGCGCTGGTGCACGCGCGGGACGAGGCGGCCGGCGAAGCGGCGGTGGCGCGCATCGCTGAGGCCTACCGCATCGGCGACGCGCCGCCCGCGTTGCGTCCCGTCGTCGTCGAAAGCAGTCCCTGAACGCGCGAAACCCCGGGCAGCGTGCTGCCCGGGGTCCACGCAGATCCGAGTTCACCCCAGGGAGGCGGAGGGCTTCCTCGGAACGCTCGAGCCGCGACTTAGGCGGCGAGCGACTTCGCGTCCTCGATGTTGGCGGTCACGCGCTTGGTGACCAGGTCGGCCACCTCCTGCTGCGCCTTCATGCCGAGGTCGGCCTGCTCCTTGGCCACGGCCATCACCTTCTCGGCGGCGGACTTGGCGTCGGCGAGGAAATCCTCGGGCTTGCGCTTGGTCACGTCGCCCTTGAGCAGGGTCTCGCCGTTCTTGAAGGTCTCCTCGACCCAGCCGTACTGCAGCTTGGCCATCGCCTCGACGGTCCGCAGGTAGATGCCCTGGGCCTCGACCATGGTGTCGACATTGGCCTTGTGCATCGCGACGAACGCGTCGAAATTGAACTTGGGAGCCTCGAACTTGGGCATCTCGAACTTCGGGGTGGTCTTGGGAGTAGCCATCACGCTGTTTCCTCTCTCGGTTTGCTGCGCTGCACAATAACTGGGGCAAGAGGGGCCAAATCGCAAGCCCGCTTTTGTGCAGTGCAGCATAAACACCTGGCGCAAAGTGTCGCACCTGGTCCGAGGAAACGGACGGTCAGGCGGGTCGCGGCGTTTCGGCCAGCGCGTGGCGCAACGTGCGCAGCGTGCGCCGGGCGGCGGCCATGGCCTCGCTCCAGTCGATCTCGTCCGCCCGGTCCTCGATCACCGAACGGACCACGGCGGCGAACTGCGGCTCGCCCGCCGCGCGCCGCCCGTTGAAGAGGAGGCAGGAGACGAGCGCCGGCCCCAGGCAGGCGGTCAGCGCCTGCTGCCCCCTGGCGATGCTGTCGAGCACCAGGGTCAGGGCGAACTGGGCGCCGAGCTTGGCCGAGGCGGTGGAGAACCTGCCGGCATTCTCGAGATCCTCGGCCCGGGCGGGCAGGGGTGCCGTGCCGCCGAGGATGCCGATATCGTGGCGCAGGCGCCAGGTCATGCGATGGGTCTTCAGGCGGGCATGAACGGGCTCGGGCAGACCTGCGAAGGCCTGCAGCTCGATGACGGCGAAGCCCCGGCGCAGCCGCTCGAGCAGGCGGCGATAATCGTCCGCCCCGCAGGCCCCGGCGAGCAGGCGCTGGATGTCCGACGACCTGGCGAAGGCGCGCGCCAGCTCGGCGGTGCCGTTCTCGAGGAAACGCAGCAAGGAGGACATTGGAGGCTCCCGGGTTCTGATCGGCCCGGAAGGTACAATAATCCTATTTAATAGGCAATAATTCCTTTACCGCTGCCCGCTACAGGTTCAGCGTCTTGGTGTAGGTCGCCAGCGCCGCCTCCTTGATCGCCTCCTCGAGCGTCGGATGGGCGTGGCTGGTGCGGGCCACGTCCTCGGCCGAGGCGCCGAACTCCATGGCCACCGCGATCTCGCCGATCATCACCCCGGCATCGGCGCCGATGATGTGGCAGCCGAGGATCCGGTTGGTCTCGGCATCGGCCAGCATCTTGACGAAGCCGTCGGTCTGCCCGGTGGCGCGCGCCCGGCTGTTGGCCATGAACGGGAACTTGCCGACCGTGTACTTGATCCCGGCCTCCTTGAGCTGCTCCTCGGTCTTGCCGATCGCCGCCACCTCGGGGTCCGTGTAGACCACGCCCGGAATGCGGTCGTAGTCGATATGCGGCTTCTGCCCCGCGAGGATCTCGGCGAGCGCGACGCCCTCCTCCTCGGCCTTGTGCGCCAGCATCGGCCCGCGGATGACGTCGCCGATCGCATGGATGCCCGCGACCTTCGTCGCGAACCGGTCGTCCACCTCGATCATGCCGCGCCTGTCGGGCTCGAGGCCGACCGTCTCCAGGCCGAGGCCTTCGGTATAGGGCCGGCGGCCGATCGAGACGAGCACCACGTCGCAATCGATGACCTCGCCCTCGCCGCCCTTGGCGGGCTCGACACTGACCTTGAGGCGGTCGCCAGAGGCGTCGACGCCCGTGACCTTGGTGCCGAGCTTGAAGCTCATGCCCTGCTTTTGCAGGATGCGCTGGAACTGCTTGCTGACCTCGCCGTCCATGCCGGGCGTCACCCGATCGAGAAACTCGACGACCGTGACCTTGCTGCCGAGGCGCTGCCAGACCGTGCCCATCTCGAGCCCGATATAGCCGGCGCCGATGACGACGAGGTGCGCCGGCACCTCGTCGAGATCCAGGGCACCGGTGGAGGTGACGATCCGCTCCTCGTCGACCTCGACGCCGGGCAAGGGCGTGCTCTCGGAGCCCGTGGCGATGACGATGGCCCCGGCCTCGAGCACCCGCTCGCCACCGTCGTTCAGCTCGACCACCACCTTGCCGGGCCCGGCGATCCGGCCATGCCCGACGACATACGTGACCTTGTTCTTCTTGAAGAGGCCCTCGATCCCCTTGGTCAGGGTCTCGACCACCTCGTCCTTGTTGTCCATCATGGCATCGAGATCGAGCTCGACGGAGCCGATCTTGATGCCGTGCTTCTCCATCCCGCCCTTCGCCTCGGCATAGAGATGCGACGAGTGGAGCAGGGCCTTCGAGGGAATGCAGCCGATATTGAGGCAGGTGCCGCCGAGGGCACCCCGCTTCTCGACGCAGGCGACCTTCATGCCGAGCTGGGCCGCCTTGATGGCGCCGACATAGCCGCCCGGGCCACCGCCGATGAACACCACGTCGAAGCTCTCTTCCGCCATCGCTTTCCCCCTTCGCCCCGGTCCGACAGGCGCCTGCAGCACCTCGCAACCGCGCCCTTCATAGTGGAGCGAGGCATTTGAACAAACCCCACCCTTCCGTGGGGACTTGACGCAGCGGCGGATCGGTGGCGAAGTCGTCCCAGGCGCAACAAACGGAAAGGAGGTGATCCAATGTCGAGTGAGATGACGGATACGTCGTTCGGGCCCACGTGGTCGGCATCGGCAGCGGAGCAGCCTCTGCTTCTGGTTTGACCACCACGGATTGATTTCCAGGGCCGGATGACCACCGTGCTCACGGAAAGGCCGCCTCCGGGCGGCCTTTCTTCTTTCAGGCTCCAAAGCGTTCCCAGGTTCCAATCGATGTCGAAGCGCGACCCGTTCGTCGACCATGTGCTGGAGATGCTGGAGCCGCTCGGCATGGTGCGCGCCCGCGCCATGTTCGGCGGCTTCGGCATCTTTCACGTCGACCGCATGATCGCGCTGATCGCCAACGAACGCCTCTACTTCAAGACCGACCAGCGCACCCGTCCGATGTTCGAGGCGGCCGGTGCGGAGGCGTTCGTCTACGAAGGCAAGCGCGGCAAGCCCTCGGTCATGAGCTACCACGAGGCCCCGCCCGAATGCCTCGACGACGCCGAGGCCATGCTGCAATGGGCCCGCCTCGCCAGCGAGGCGGCACTGCGCGGCCCGGTGCCCAAGCGGACCCGGAGCTAGGGACCGGCGGCTGACCGGCTAAGCGTCGAGCAGCATCCGGGTGGGGTCCTCGATGCACTGCTTGACGCGCACGAGGAAGCTCACCGCCTCGCGGCCGTCGATGATCCGGTGGTCGTAGGAGAGGGCGACATACATGATCGGCCGGGCTTCGATGCGGCCGTCCGGCAGGACCACCGGGCGCTGGACGATGTTGTGCATGCCGAGGATGCCGACCTGCGGCGGGTTGAGGATCGGCGTCGACAGCATCGAGCCGAAGATGCCGCCATTGGTGATCGTGAAGGTGCCGCCGGTCAGCTCCTCCATCGCGAGCTTGCCGCTCTTCGCCCGGCTGCCGAGATCGGCGATCGCGGCCTCGATCTCGGCGAGGTTCATGGCGTCGGCGCCGCGCACCACCGGCACGACGAGGCCGGCATCCGAGCTCACCGCCACGCCGATGTCGTAGTAGTGCTTGTAGACGACCTCGTCGCCGTCGATCTCCGAATTGGCCGCCGGATAGACCCGCAGCGCGTCGATGCAGGCCTTCACGAAGAACGACATGAAGCCGAGCTTGATGCCGTGCTTCTTGGTGAACGCGTCCTGGTAGGTCTTGCGCAGCTCGATGACCGCCGACATGTCCACCTCGTTGAAGGTGGTGAGCATGGCGGCCGTGTTCTGCGCCTCCTTCAGCCGCTCGGCGATGCGCTTCCTGAGCCGGGTCATGCGGACCCGCTCCTCGCGCCCGG
>ERZ795053.569-NODE-569-length-47317-cov-17.103529_pt1 | contig 47317 bp, 39 predicted proteins | sample MGYA00375137_ERZ795053 | MGnify/ENA primary metagenome ERZ795053 (study PRJEB30182, sample SAMN05720284) | activated sludge metagenome | isolation source: Anaerobic digester | place: Hong Kong | collected 2014-12-17 ... | reverse complement strand
CTCCGAACGAAAAGAATCCCCGATACGCTAGGTATCAGGGATTCTTTCAAAGTGGTAGCGGGGACAGGATTTGAACCTGTGACCTTTGGGTTATGAGCCCAACGAGCTACCAGACTGCTCCACCCCGCAACCGTTCCATGGTCCCCCGTTCAGGGGACGGCGAATATAGGAGCGCCCCCCAGGAGTGTCAAGCCGCTCACCGAGAAACTTCTCGGCCGGCCGGATCGGGTGCTTCCTCCACCACCTGCAGCACCTGTTCGCCCGGCGCGTGCATGCCGTGCAGCTCGCGCGCCACCCGTTCCAGGGCCTCCGGATCCGTCTCCAGGGCCTGCAGGTCCGCCGCCAGGGCGTCGTGCTGGGCCTTGAGCTGTTCCACCTCCGCCTCCAGGGCCCGGCGCTCGCTCCGCAGGCGCAGCCAGGCGCCCAGGCTCCGGTCGCCGAAGAACATGCCCAGCAGAACCACGGCTGTCAGCAGCAGGCCCAGCCACAGGGCGCCGCGGCCGGCGCTGGCCAGGGGACGGGCGGGGCGGCTGCGCAGGTAGGCGCCGGCGGGACGGGCGGGGGTGGCGGCCATGCTTCCTCCTTGAAGCGGGGGCCTGGGGGCGCGCCGCGCGCGGCGGCGCGCCCCGTGGGGGTCAGGTCAGGTTGTAGAAGCAGCTCAGCCCGGGGTACACGGCCAGGTCGCCCAGCTCCTCCTCGATGCGGAGCAGCTCGTTGTACTTGGCGATGCGCTCGCTGCGGCACAGCGAACCCGTCTTGATCTGCCCGGCGTTGGTGGCCACGGCCAGGTTGGCGATGGTCACGTCCTCGGTCTCGCCGCTGCGGTGGCTGATCACGTTGGTATAGCTGGCGCGCTTGGCGATCTCGATGGCCTCCAGCGTCTCGGTCAGCGAGCCGATCTGGTTCAGCTTGATCAGGATGCTGTTGGCGCAGCCTTCCTCGATGCCGCGCGTCAGCCGCTCCGGGTTGGTCACGAAGAGGTCGTCGCCCACGATCTGGATCCGGTCGCCCAGCTCCTCGGTCATGGCGCCCCAGCCCTCCCAGTCGTTCTCGTCCAGGCCGTCCTCGATGGAGACGATGGGGTAGGCCTGCACCAGCTCCTTGTACATGGACACCAGGCGCGCGGCCTCCCAGGGCTCGCCGCCCTCGGCGCCCAGCACGTACCTGCCGTCCTGGAAGAACTCGCTGGCGGCGCAGTCCAGGGCCAGGGTCACGTCCTCGCCGGGACGGTAGCCGGCCTTCTCGATGGCCGCCATGATCACGTCCAGGGCCTCGCGGTTGCTGCCCAGGTTGGGGGCGAAGCCGCCCTCGTCGCCCACGCCCGTGGCCAGGCCCTTGGCGTTCAGCACGCCCTTGAGCGAGTGGAAGATCTCCGCGCCGCAGCGCAGGGCCTCGCGGAAGTTCTCCGCGCCGGTGGGCATGATCATGAACTCCTGGATGTCCACGTTGTTGTCGGCGTGGGAGCCGCCGTTCAGGATGTTCATCATGGGCACCGGCAGGGTGCGCGCCGCCACGCCGCCCAGGTACTGGTAGTAGGGCATCCCCAGGGCGTTGGCCGCGGCCCGCGACACCGCCAGCGACACGCCCAGGATGGCGTTGGCGCCCAGCTTGCTCTTGTTGGGGGTGCCGTCCAGCTCGCAGAGGATGCGGTCCACCAGCACCTGGTCGGTGGCGTCCACCTCCAGCAGCTCCGGCTCGATCAGGTCGTGGATGTTGTTCACGGCCTGGAGCACGCCCTTGCCCAGGTACACGTTCTTGTCGCCGTCGCGGAGCTCGATGGCCTCGTGCTCGCCGGTCGAGGCGCCGCTGGGCACCGCCGCGCGCCCCACGTCGCCGCTGTCCAGGAAGACGTCCACCTCCACGGTGGGATTGCCGCGAGAGTCCAGGATCTGCCGGGCCTGGATGGATTCGATGTTCATGAGCTCCTGCCTTGGTCGTGCGTGGTGGGATGCTGGCGTCGCGGGGCGAGTCTAGGCAGCGCGCGTGGGGGTGTCAAGGACCGGCGGGCTGGCCCCGCTGCCGCGGTCCGTGCTATGATTCCCTTTTCCCGGCCCCGCCGCCGCCACACCACGTCCCGCACCGCCTCCGGAGGGGTCATGACCGCCGTCCGCGCCACGCTGCCCGCCCTGCTCCTGCTCGCCCTGGCCCTCGCATCGACCGCCCTCGCGGGCGAGACGCCCCGACGCGACGTCGACGACCTGGAGGACCTGCTCCCGCGCCACGAGACCGCTGCCGAGCGCCTGCGCTGGGATGGCCGCGAGGACCTCATGCCCCGCCGCGCCACCCTGGCGGACCCGCCGCCGGCGGGCCCCGTCCGCAACGTGGCCGAGTGGGAGCCCGCCACCGGCGTGCTCATCCGCTACCCCCTGGGCCTGCCCTACGGCCTGCTGCGGGACCTGGACGACGACGTGACCCTCCACGTGATCGTGTCCTCCACCTACCAGGCCACCGCCCAGTCCAACCTCCAGGCCAACGGCGTGGACATGGCCAAGGTCCAGTTCCTGGTCCGCGCCAACGACTCCATCTGGACCCGCGACTACGGCCCCTGGTTCGTCGTGGACGGCAACGACCAGCTCACGGTGGTGGACCACGTCTACAACCGCCCCTGGCGCCCCAACGACAACCTGATCCCGGTCTATTTCGCCCAGCAGCAGGGCCTGCCCGTGGTCAGCCACGACATGTACCACACCGGCGGCAACTACATGACCGACGGCGCCCACCTGGGCATGTCCACCCAGCTCGTCTACGACGAGGCCCTCTCCGACAACGGCATGACCCCCGCCCAGGTGGACCAGCTCATGGCCGACTACTACGGCCTCGCCGCCTACGAGGTGCTGCCGTACATCGAGTCCGGCGGCATCCACCACATCGACACCTGGGCCAAGTTCCTGGACGAGGAGACGGTGCTGCTCAAGCGCGTGTGGAGCGGCCATCCCACCTACGCCACCCTGGAGCAGCGCGCCGTGCTGCTGGCGTCGCTGATCTCCGCCAACGGCCGCCCCTACGACGTGCGCCGCGTGGACTGCAACGACATCGGCTGGTCCGACCCCGCCGCCTTCACCAACAGCCTCATCCTCAACGACCGCATCTACGTGCCGGTCTTCGGCGACGTCGCCGCCGACAGCGCCGCCCTGCGCGCCTACCGCAGCGCCGCCCCCGGCTACGACGTGCGCGGCTACGCCTACTCCGGCTTCCTCACCGACGACGCCCTGCACTGCCGCGCCAAGGGCGTCTACGACCGCGAGATGCTCCAGGTGCGCCACGTGCCCCTGGCCGGCCCGGTGGAGGATCCGGCGGTGATCGAGGCCCAGGTCCAATCTCTGGGCGGCCACGCCGTCACCGCCGTCACGGTGCACTGGCGCCTGGACGGCGGCGCCTGGGAGCAGACGCCCTTGGCGCACCAGGGCGGCGGGCTCTACCGCGCCCAGATCCCTGCGCCTGCCTCCGATGCGGAGATGGACGTGGACTATTACCTGCTGGCCCAGGACGCCAGCGGCCGCCAGGAGGGTTCGCCCCGGCCCGCTCCGGCGCCCGCGGCCCTGCACGGCTTCACCTTCCTGCCCACGGCCTCGGCGGTGGGGGCGGATGCGCCCGCGGCCCTGGCCGGCGTTCTCGCGCCCAACCCGTTCAACCCCTCCACCACGTACTTCTTCGAGCTGCGCGACCCGGCGCCGGTCCGCCTGGACGTGCTGGACGCCCGCGGCCGCGTGGTGCGCCGCCTGCTGGACGGCGAGGAGCAGGCTGCCGGACGCCACGAGATCCGCTGGGACGGCCGCGACGACGCCGGCCGCGATCTCCCGTCGGGCACGTACCTCTTCGTGATCCGGGCCCTGGGCCTGCGTCACGGCCGCCCGGCGGCGCTGGTGCGCTGATCCGGGCCCATCGCCTGCGCGGTTGACCGTTCCGGCGGGCGGAGCCTATCTTCGCCCGGTCCGCCCGCCGGAGAGCCCCGCGCTCGCGGCCGTCGCCCGAACCCCGGAAGGCCATGTTCGACCGTCACGAGGACCTCAAGCTGATCCGACGCTGCAAGCGCGGGGAGGAGGCGGCCTTCGCCGAGCTCCTGGCGCGCTATCGCAACGCCATCTACGGGCTCTGCTTCCGCATGACCCGCCGCAGCGAGGACGCCCGGGATCTGGCGCAGGAGGTCTTCATCAAGGTCTTCTCTCTGCTGGACCGCTACGACGAGACCTACGCCTTCTCCAGCTGGATCTTCCGCATCGCCACCAACCACTGCATCGATCACCTGCGTCGCAACCGACTCAAGTTCCTGTCCCTGGACGGCTACACGGACGCCGAGGGCGACGAGATCGAGATGCAGATCCCCCACCAGGGGCCCCAGCCGGACCGCGTCCTGATGAACCGCGAGGCCATGGAGCGCCTCGAGGAGGTGGTGGACGATCTGCCGCCCCACTACCGGGCCATCATCCTGCTGCGGCATGACCAGGAGCTGGCCTACGAGGAGATCGCCCAGATCATGGACCTGCCCCTGGGCACGGTGAAGGCCCGCATCCATCGGGCGCGGAACCTGGTCATGAAGATGCTGAAGGAGCGGTCCTACGACGTCTGAAAATAATCGGGATCGGGGTGAAACCCGACCCGTCCGGGTGCGTAACGGGGATCTACGGAGGCGTGGCCCCACCCCGCGCCTCCCGCTGATCGGGGGCGCCGGAGCCGGTTCCGGCGCCGCCGTCGTCGAAAGAACGGCGGGGGAGGGAACCCCGGAGGGAGAGTTTGAGATGAGTGCCCACAAGGAACAGCCGTTGACCTGCGCCGACTGCCGTGCGCATATGCAGGACTACCTGGACGAGACGCTGCCCCGCGTCGAGGCCACGCGGTTCTTCCTGCATGTGCGCGCCTGCGAAGGCTGCGCCGACGAGCTGGAGGAGTTCAAGGCCCTGTACGGGATGCTGGGCTCGCTGCCCGCGGTGGAGGCGCCGGCGGATTTCGACGCCGCCGTCCTCCAGTCCATCCCCTACGAGGCCTACCGGGCCATGGAGCCCATCCGCCGCGAGCGGGTGCCGGTCCTGCTGGAGCCCGAGAGCCTGCCCGCGCCCCTGCGGGCCGGGGCGACGCGCATCGCCGGCCTGGCGGTGGCGGCCGTCGCCCTCGGCCTGACGGCGGCCGGGCGTCTGCCCGGCGGCGCCGGCGCGGCCCTGGCCCTGGCGGGCGCGCTGCCCGAAGGATTGCTGCGGCTGCAGCAGCTGGGACGGAGGATCTATGCCGATGCGGTGCGACAGTCCGAGTCGGGTTGAGCGTCGGTCCGACCGGCGTTCGCGGTCCGCGGCCCTGGTGGCCGCGGGCCTGCTCGCATTGGTCTGCCTGGCGGCGGGCGTGACGGCCCAGGAATCGCCGGCGCCGCCGCCTCCTCTCGCCGACCGCACCGCCCAGGCCTTGGAGGACTCCCTGCGCCAGGAGCTGCGGGCCCGCCAGCAGCGCCTGGACCAGCTCCGCAAGGATCTGACGGGCCGCTCGGACAAGGACATGAACGAGGCCATGGCCGGCCTCGAGCGGATCATCAAGGACATCGAGACCGAGCTGAACGACCTCAACGTCGAGGTCCGCGACAACACCATCTTCTTCTCCAATCCCACCGGCGACCTGCGCATCGCCATCCCGGAGAACCTGGGGGAGCGCTTCAGCGAGAGCATCAACGCCATCACCGCCACCATCCTGGCGGAGATCCCCGACTCCGTGGACTTCCAGCGTGAGATCCGCCGTTTCCAGGAGGCCGGCAAGAGCTGGTCCTGGAACACGGGAGAGGCGTCGCAGGACAGGAAGCCCCGCCGCAAGCGCGTCATCGGCGACGACGTCATCGCCCTGGACGACGACGCCCTCGTGGCCGAGGACGAGCTGGTGCAGGGCGACGTGGTGGTCATCAAGGGCGATGCCACCGTTCTGGGCGAGGTCACCGGCAACGTGGTGGTCCTGGGCGGCGAGCTGACCCTGGGCGAGGACGCGGTGGTGCACGAGAAGGCCGTGGTCGTCTTCGGCGACATGCGGCGCGACGCGGATTCCGAGGTGCGCGGCGGCGTGCGCGTGATCGCCTCCAGCGGCGGCGGCGACGACGTGGCCTCCCTGCTCACCGGCCAGGTGGGCGCCGCGGCCAAGGTGGCCGTGGCGGTCGTCCTCCTGCTGCTGGTGCTGCTGGCCGTCGCCGTCTTCCCCGCCAAGCGCCTGGCCGCGGTGGACCGGGTCCTGCGCACGCGCCCCGGCCCCAGCTTCGCCGTGGGGCTGCTCTGGCTGACCATCGGCCATCTGCTCTTCCTGGTGATCATGGCCGTGCTGGTGGCCACCGTCATCGGCATTCCTCTGGCCCTGCTGCTGGGGCTGGCCTACGTGCTGCTGGGGTTGCTGGCCCTGGGCGTGGCGGCCAGGATCCTGGGCGAGCGCTTCGCCGGCGGCGGCCGCGCGTTCACGGCCCTGTTCATCGGGATCGTGCTGATCTCCGTGCCGGGGCTGCTGGGGGCCGCCCTGGGCGGCGCCGTGGCCGGCTCCTCCGGCCTGGGCAGCCTGCTGGAGCTGCTGGGGCTGATGATCCACGCCACCGCCTACAGCCTGGGCTCGGGCGCCCTGCTCCTGAGCCGTTTCGGCGGCCGCGACTGAGGAAACGTCCCCAAACGGGGGTTTCTCCCCACATGGGATGGGGGGAAATCCCCTTTCCACCTCCAGGAACTCGGGCCCGGACGCGTTGACGTTCCGGGCTCTTTCTTTTCAACTCTTTGTTCGCCAAGATGTTGCGCCTCCGGGCCGGCGGGCTTCCCCGTTGCGCCCAGATCGGGTACGATCCCTGCGGTAGGGGAAGATAGGAATGGGTTCGATGCCTCTGAGGGGGGGACAGCGAACCGAAAGGGATCAGGATGGAGCAGCGTTCCTCGAAGCACCGCCAGCGGAGCCTCCAGATGGCCGGCACGATCGTGTTCGCCACGCTGCTGTTCGCGTCCCTGTCCCACGCCGCCCAGACCCACGCCCTGGCCAACGGCCTCACCGTCACCATCCACGGCGCCAAGGAGCTCCTGGCCCGCTGCGAGTCGGCCGACGGCGCCGTGACCCTGAACCACCCCGGACTGGGCGACCTGGAGCTGCTGAGCGGTCCCGCGGACGTGCGCCTGCCCCGCGCCGACGTGGACGCCTTCTTCCCGCTGGACGCCGCCGTGGTGCTGGACGCCCTGGCCCAGGTGGACGCGGCCGTGGCCGACGTGGACGTGGAGGTCCTGCTGCTGCCCGCCCCCCCGGCCGAGATCCTGGGCAGCTTCTCCGTGCGCAACCTGATCGTGCTGTCGCCGGGCTTCGGCCCCGTGGCGCCCTCCACCGTGCACTGGCTGACGGTGCACGAGCTGGGCCACGTGCTGACCTGGGCCTGCTTCGACCGCGCCCCGGCCGCCTGGGACGGCTACCGCGGCCTGCGCGGCCTGGACGCCGAGATCAACGGACCCGCCGCGACCCACGACGATCGCGAGCGCGAGATCCTGGCCGAGGACCTGCGCTTCCTGTACGGCGGCGAGCTGGCCACCCGCGGCGGCGCCATCGAGAACCACGATCTGCAGACCCCGGACCACGTGGACGGCCTGGCCGCCTATCTGGACGGCGTGCTGGCCGACGGCGTCACCACGGCCCGCGTGCTCAGCGCCGCCGCCTGGCCCAACCCCTGCAACCCCCGCACCACCGTGGAGCTGCGCCTGCCCGCCGGCGCCGAGGCCCGCGACGCCGGCGCGGCCGCGCTGGAGATCCTGGACGCGCGCGGCCGCCGGGTGCGCCTGATCCGCGGCGGCAGCCTGGTCAACGGCAGCCTGCAGGTGGCCTGGGACGGCACCGGCGACGACGGCGCCGCCGCCGCCACCGGTCGCTACTTCTACCGGATCGGCTGGGCCGGGCTGCAGGCCCGCGGCGCCCTGACGCTGATCCGCTGATCCATCGAGAGTTTTCGCCAGGGGACGACGGCGGCGAAAGGAGGGCACCCGGCGGGGTGCCCTCCGCTCTTTCATGCCGTTGAGGGTGAGGGGATCAGCGGGCCAGCAGCACGCGTCCGGAGGCCGCCGCGCGTCCGTCCAGGACCAGCCGGTAGAGGTACGCGCCGGAGGGCAGGTCGCGCCCCTCGGCGTCGCGTCCATCCCAGGCCAGCGATCGACGGCCGCCTTCCAGCGCCTGCTCGGCCGATGTCCAAAGGCGGCGGCCCCGCAGGTCATGGATCTCGATGCGGGCGCGGGCCGGTCCGCCCAGGGCGAAGCGGAATTCCGTGCGCGGGTTGAACGGATTCGGCGCGGCGAGGACCTCCACCGGCGGCGGCGGCGCCGAGGCCGCCGAGGCCGCGAAGCCCTCCACGATCTGGTCCACGCTGATCCAGCCCATGGCGCCGTTGGCCGCGTCCACGATGCGGATGGCTGCCGTGCGACCCTGGTAGGCGCCCACGTCCCACTGGCGGGGCGTCATCAGGGCCGTGCCGCCGCCGGTGGAGGAGGCCAGGATCAGGCCGCTGTCCACGTCCACGAGGGCCACGTAGCAGGAACCAGGATAGTCGCCGCCGCCCACCAGCAGGTCGATCACGTCGCCCTGGATGGGGAAGGGCCGGCCCTCCATCACGCCCAGGGCGAAATCGCCCAGCATGGCGCCCGGCGCGCCCACGCCGGACTGGGGCCCGCGATAATACTCGCGGCTGCTGTACCAGAAGTTGCCCGTGTGGCCCTCGGACGGCGAGCCGCGCTCCACGGGGTTGTCGCCGTAGACCGGGTTGCCCAGCGTGGCGGTGCCGCTGAAGCTGACCCAATCGCGGTTCAGGGGGTTGGGCTTGACGATGACCGGCGCGTCCGGAGCGTTCCAGCCCAGGGTGTCGAAGCGGAGCACGAAGGAGAAGTGGCCGTCGTACGCGTGCTGGTAGGTGACGTAGCGGCCGATCACGTACCGGTCCGAGCCCACGGGGATGAGCTCCGGGGCGCTGGCGTCCTCCAGGATGGTGCGCTCGGCCATGGTCCAGTCGCCGAACTCCGACGCCGCCACGTGGCTCACGCCGCTGTTGGCGTACTCGGTGAAGAAGAGGTGGTGCACGCCGTCGCGCTGGAGGTAATGGCAGCTCTCCAGGTCGTGCCAGTTGCCGGTGCCGTCGTGGACGAAGACGGGGCCGGCGTCGGTCCAGGTCACCAGGTCCGGGCTGGTGGCGCGGACCACCGCGCCGACGGGGTTGCCCGGGTAGCCGTTCACGCGCAGGCGCACGGTGTTGAGCATGGACCACTGGCCGTCCTCCCGGTAGAGGAAGGGGTCGCGGCAGGAGCTCCAAGGCTCGTCCGGGTTCCAGGTGTAGGCCAGGGTGTCCGGTTCGAAGACCGGGTTGGCGGGCTCCTGGGTCCAGCTGGAGAGGTCCGGGGAGTAGGCGATGCAGGCCCGCTGCACGAGCTGGGAGTCCACGGCGGTGTAGGCCATGACCCAGCGGTCGTTGAGGCTGTCGCGCACCACGTGGGGCGCCCACATGCCCATGGCCTGGTAGGGGTGCTCCTCCCAGGTGAGGGCGGGATCGAGCAGGGTCCAATGCGCCAGGTCCGGGCTCACGGCGTGCTCGATACGGCGGATGGGATAGCTGTTGGAGGCGCCTTCCGGACGCGTGTGGTAGTAGAGGTGGTAGAGGCTGTCGTCCTCCACCACGCAGAAGTCCCAGACCTCCCAGCCGGGATGCACGTAGAAGGTCTGTTCGAAGTCCAGGCGGTACAGGTCCGAGGCGGGCGCGGCGCCCAAGAGCGCGGCGGCGCCGAGCAGGAGGATGAGTCCGAGGGACAGGAAGGTGCGCATGGGCCTGGGCTCCGGGTCCTGAAGCGGGTGGTGGCGCGTTGTCCGGCCGGGATGTGCGGTCGGTTCCATGATACCATAGCGGCCCCGCCGCCGCAGCGACGGCGTTCGGGCTTGTCGAGGGGCGGGCGCGATGGCATCCTGCGGCGGTCGTCCCCGCACCGTTTCTCCACCGAGGTCCCCATGTCCCGACGTCTGCCCGCCCTTGGCGCCCTGATCCTCGTGCTGCTCGGCGGCGCCGCCCACGTCCTGCTCTACCGGGGCTGGCTGGTGGACGACGCCTGGATCTCCTGGCGCTACGCCCGGAACCTGGCCGCGGGCCACGGCCCCGTCTACAACGTGGGCGAGATGGTGGAGGGGTACTCCAACCCCCTCTGGGTGCTGCTGGGGAGCGGAGCGATCCGGCTGGGATCGCCGCCCGAGCAGGCGACGTTCTGGATCGCCGCCGCCGCCGCCCTCGGCGCCATGCTGCTGGCGGCGGGCCAGGTGCGGCGCGCCCGGCCGCAGTCCGAATGGGCCCCCGTGCTGGCGGCGGGAGCCCTGGCCGTGGCCGCGGCCTGGGCCCGCCATGCGGGCAACGGTCTGGAGACGACGCTCTTCGCCACGCTGGTGCTGGTTCTGGCGTCGCTGGTCTCGGCGCCCGTCTCGGGGGCGGCGCGCGCTACGGCGATGGTGACGGTCGCCCTTGCGGTGGCCTGGCTGCGACCCGAGGGCGTGGCCTACGTGGGCGCCGCGGCCGCAGCGCAGCTCTGGGGGGGCGGACGCGGCGATGGCGCCCGACGCGGCCGGGCGCTGGTCCCATGGCTCGTCGTGGGGCTGGCTCTGGCGGCGTCGCTGGCCTTTCGGTGGCGTCTCTACGGTTCGCTGGTGCCCAACACCTACTACGCCAAGATGACCGGCACCGGCGGCGGTCTGGTGGACGGCGTGCAGTACGTGGCCGATTTCGCTCGGGAGGGATGCGGTCTGCTGCTGCCGGCGCTGGCGGCGGTGCCGCTGGTGCTGGGAACCCTGGGGCGCACCGGCGCGGTGATGCTGGGGGCGGTGCTGCTGGCCGCTGGCTTCGCGGTGGGCGCGGGCGGCGACTGGATGCTGCACTACCGCTTCCTGGCGCCGGCCCTGCCGCCGCTGGCCGTGCTGGCGGGCCTGGGCGCGGCGGATCTGGCGGTCCTGGCGCGGCGCGCCGGTCGGACGACGGCGTTGGCCGGTGCCCTGACGACGCTGCTCCTGATCGCGGCCCTGGGCCTTGCCAACGCCGAGCTGGCGCTCTGGCGACGGACGGCGCCGGCCCGGGCGGCCGGTCAGGAGCGGGTCATGGTCTATCACGAGGCGGGGCGCTGGCTCGCGGAGCACACGCCTCCGGGCGCGCTGGTGGCCGCCAGCGACATCGGGGCGGTGGGCGAAACGTCCGCCCGCCCCATCCTGGATATGTTCGGGCTGGTGGACGCCCACGTGGCGCGACGCCCGGGAAAGCAGCACCACAAGGCCGATCCCGAGTACGTGCTGGAGCGACGCCCGACGGCGGTGGTGCTCATCCGGGACGCCGCCGCGCCGGGCCGCTACGCCAGGATCCCTGACATGGCCCTGTGGCGCCGCGAGGAGTTCCAGAGGGGCTTCGCGCTCGCGGCGGAATTCCCCCTGCCGGCCGACGGCGAGGTGGTGGAGGTCTACCTCCGACGCGACGACGCCGACCGTCCCCGCTGAGGACGGCCGGCGCGCCGGTTGCGGTCGGATCTCAGCGGTAGAGCGACTTGATTCCGCTGAGGCTCATGGTCTCGGCGGCCACGAAGGAGTCCAAGGTCACCCCGGTCTCCAGCGAGCCGGACCCGGGCAGCTCCAGGGAGAGGATCTCCTGCTGATAGCCGGGAGCGGACACGACGACCTGGTAGGTCGCGCCGGGCATCAGGCGGTCCATGAGGATCGTGCCGTTCTCGCGCAGTCCGAAGACGCCCAGGTCGTCGCCGTCGCGGGTCACCGCGGCGGTGGCGGCGGGCGGGACGGCGGGCCCGTCGTTGAACGTCACCGTCAGCAGGATGGAACCCTCCGCTCCGGTGATGGTGTACGTGCGGGCGGCGTCGTCCAGGCGGAAGACGGCGTAGCCGTTGGGGATCTCGGCCACGGCCTGGCTCGGGTCCTCGTCCAGGAGCAGGTGCCCGGGGTTGAGGGGGTCGGCGCCGTACTTCGGATCCAGGGTGCCGTCGGGCCAGAACTGGAAGTAGTAGACGGCGGCCGTGGGCACCGGCGCGACGGCCTCCCAGAGGTTGTCCGCCACCAAGGTCATGGGGACGGCCGCGCAGTCGAACGAACCCGCGTTCCAGACCAGCTCCATGGCGTCATGGTTGCCCTGGAAGGCGAAGGCCGAAGCCGCGGACAGGATGAGCAGCAGCGCGCACAGCGCGGTCGGGATGGATCGATCGCCACGGAACATGATGGAACGTCCCCTCCTGATAGCGTGGGTGCCACGGGTCGAACCGGGGCAACGGGTCGAAGCTGAGTCTCGGGCCGAATCTGAGCAATGATCATATCATTTGATCCGTTAATAGTGCAAGCGGTCTTTCGTGAGCTCGAATCTGCAACCGACGGGGGAGGGGGCCATGTCGAAATTCCTGCTGGGCTGGAGCCTGGGTCTTCTTCTGCTCGCAGGTGCGGCGAGCGCCGGGGATCGGGAGCGGACGGCCGCGCTGGCGGCCGAAGCGGCCCGCGAGGTGGCCGTGGCCGACTCCCTGGCCACCGTGGGGCAGGATGCGCGGCTGATCGCGCGGGCCCAGGGGTGGCTGGACGCCCATCCCGACGCTCCGGACCTGACTTGGCCCCTGCGCCAGAGGCTCGGGCTGGCCCTGCATCGATCGGGCCGGAACGAGGATGCGATCATGGAGCTGGAACGGACCGTCCTCTGGGCGCCGGGCCGGCCCGAGAACCATCGGAACCTCGCGTTGGCGCTGCTGGCCGCGGGCAAGCGTGGACGCGCCTTCGGGGAGTACCGGGAGGCCATGGACCTGGCGCCCGGCGACGACGAGATCCGCGCGGAGTACGCGCACGTGCTCCTGGACTTCGGACAGACGGACCAGGCCGCCGCCGTCCTCGCGGGGCGACGGGGCGGAGCGGATCCGTCTCCGGCCCTGGACAGGGCGGAAGCCCGCCTCCATCTGCAGCGGAACGCTCCCGCCGCGGCCCGTGCGGCGCTGGAACGGCTCCATGCGGCGGATCCGGAGGATTCCGCCGTCGCGGAGCAGCTCGCGCTGGCCCGTCTGCGCGACGAGGACCCCGAAGGGGCCCGGCTCCTGCTGGTGGCGCGCTGGCCGGGGAACCTGGGCGAAACCGGCCGACGGGTGGTCCTGGAGGCGGATCGACGGCTGGGCGATGCGGTCCGCGCCCGCGGGATCGCCCTCGCGCTGGGAGACGACGCGGCACCGGGCGATCCGGACCTCCTGGCCCTGGCCTCGCTCATCTGCTACGAGCAGGGGGAGGCGGGGGCGGGCCTCGCGCTCATCGACCGGGCCATCCTCCTGCGGCCGGATTCGGCGTCGTACCGGAACAACCGCGTGGCGCTGCTGCTGAAGCTGGACCGCCGGGAGGAGGCCGACGCGGAGTGGGTCCGGGTCCTGGAGCTGGATCCGACCTTGGCGGACAATCGGAGGGAAGAAACACGGAGCCCTTAAAAATTTCCATATTGTACGCATGATTGATCTCTGATATGATTTCTCCCGTCATATCGCGGACCGCATCACGCGGACCGGGAACTGGACCTCCGCAACGCGGAGCAGGGGGAAGGAACACGCACCCATGAACTCTCGATACGGCAATCTGCTGCTGTGGGGCCTCGCCTTGAGCCTCCTCGCGCCGACCCTGGCCTTCGGCGCCACCGTCTGCGCGCCTCTGTCGCCTGTGAGCGACAACGTTCTCACCTACGGGACCGACTACCGGCCCCGCCTGGACTTCCAGGCCCCCGACGTGGTGCAGCCCGCCGGGCTGGCGCTCACGGAGGAGGTGGCGTTCCCGCTGCACGCCTGGAACCTGCTGGACGGCCTGCGCGGCGCCGCGTTCCGCATCGTCTCCAACGCCCAGGACCTGCAGTTCCTGGCCGCCTCGGAATTCTCGGCCGTGGTCACGCCCCTCGCCGTGACCGAAGACGGGCTGGCCGTTCTGGACGTCATGCTCACCGGGATGAACGAGTGCGGCCCCGTGATCCTGGGCGAGGCTCTCGCTTCCGGCACGCCCGACAGCGGCAGCATCTTCGTGGTGCTGGACGGCTACGACGGCGTGGGCCTGCCGCACATCCAGGACGCCGCCGGCGCCGACCGGCCCGCGGTGGCCCCGTTCCACGGCGCCTTCGCCGGCGCCTTCGACCCCTACCACGGCCAGCCGCCCCTTTGCGAGGAGCCGCTGCCCCCGGTGACCGACCTCACGGCCGTGCAGAGCGGCGGCCTGGTCATCGAGCTGGGCTGGACCGCCGGCAACGGCGACGCCACCATGATCCGCTACCGCATGGACGGGCACGCGCCCACCTCCATCCACGACGGCGATCTGCTGGCCGTTTTCCCGGCCTTCGCGGGCCAGTGGCAGACGCTGATCCACACCAACCCGGACGTGCCGCAGTACTGGTACACCGCGTTCAACGTGCGCCTGGACGGCGAGACCGTGGATCTGGGCAGCGGCCTGGAATGCGGGTCCTTCACGTCGGCGACGGTGGACGAGAGCGTCTCCAACGAGGACGCGAGCTGGAGCGCCCTGAAGCGCAGCTACCGCTGAGCCGCACGGTCCCGTCGGACGCCGCCGCGCCCCCCTGGGCGGCGGCGTCCGTGCGTTCGGGACTCACGTGTTGATTTCCGGGGGGCCATCCCCTTATTTTGGAGTGAGATCGAAGCGTTCCCCCACACCGTCATCCGGCCCGGTCCTGGGATCGGGAGGGACGGGGCGCCCGTCGCGCTCCCCGGAGGTCAGATACCGATGAAGCGTTTGGACAACCGGCTTCCGCTGCTGCTCGCCGTCGGCGCGGTCTCCCTGCTCCTCGCGGTGGGTTGCACCACCCGGCCGGAGCCCACCGAGACCCTGGTCATGAACGGCAACCACAGCGCGGCCGACGTGGTCATGGTCACGGCGGACACGTCCTCCGACGGATACCAGTACCTGGACGCCGAGCTGTCCCCCGACGGCTCACGCGCGGTCTTCACCACGGACTGGCCGTCCATCATGCCTTCCGGCCGCCTGCCCGACCCCCTGCCCGTGGTGAGGCAGATCGCCATCACGCCCAACACCGCGCGCACGGCTCCGCTGCTCAGCCTGGCCGACGGCGGCGCGGAGCTGGTCCGACTGCGCCCGGTGCGCTACCGCATCGGCAGCACCGAGAGCGTGTACAACGGCCACGAGGAGTACCAGAAGGGCGACCCCACCTGGATCGACGACGACCACATCCTGTTCTGGATGGACCTGCCGCGCGGCGCCCGCTTCTTCAGCGTGACGGTGCCCAACGGCTTCTCCAGCGACGACCAGCTGCCCATGACCTCCCTCTACCGCGAGCCCACGGACAATGACGTGTTCACGGACATCCCCAACTGGGAGCACCTGTCGCCGTCCATCTCCCCGGACGGGAACTGGGTGGCCTTCAGCCGCTTCGGCTACGTGGACAGCGACTCGCTGGCCACCGCCACGCAGCAGAGCCTCTGGGTGTTCCGCATGCCGCAGGGCGACGGCCCCAGCGAGCTCGCGTTCCAGCTGACCGCGGAGGCGGCCCAGGTGGACGCGCCCACCTGGTCTCCGGACGGCCGCACCATCGCCTTCCACGCCACCCCGGATCTGATCGGAGCCAACGATCCCTTCTTCACGAAGGAGATCTTCACGGTGGACTTCGACACCACCGGCCTGGCGGCCGACGGCGCCGTGACGCTCAACCGCAACATCCAGCGGCTGACCTACTCCGAACCCCAGGAGGGCAGCCCCATCCGCATCCGCAACATCAACCCGGCCTTCTCGCCGGACGGCCTGCGGATCGCCTTCATCTCCGACCGGCGGGCGCCCACGCTGACCTATTCGGATCAGAACGTCTGGTGGATCCCCTCCGACGGCAGCCTGGATCCGCAGCTCCTGTTCTTCACGCGCAGCACCGAGTCGAACGTGCAGTTCACCGGCGGGGCGGGCAACGAGGTGCTGGTCTGCAGCTCCTTCGGCTTCCCCACGGAGCTGCTCGGCGAGCTGGAGGCCCAGGCCTACCAGGAGTACCTGGTGGAGGACGTGAACCAGAACGGCGTGCCGGACAACACGGAGCTCCAGGCGGCGGCCAAGGCCGCGGCCGACCGCGAGGAGCTGGAGTTCTTCGAGAACGTCATGTCGCACCTCTACCTGATCTCCAACTGGTAGGCGTGGGCGCGGAGGCCGGAGCCCGCGAGGCCCTCGTGCGCGCCGGCCGTCGCCTGGCCGACCGGGATCTCATCGTCGCCGCCGAAGGCAACCTCTCGGTCCGCCTCGGCGGCGATCTCTTTCTGACCACCCCCGCCGGACGTGAGAAGGGTTCCCTGGGCCTCGGCGACCTGGTGGTGGTGGACCTGGAGGGGAATCCGCGCGGCGGCCGGCTGCGGCCGTCCAGCGAGTGGCGCCTGCACCGTGAGATCTACAGGCGGCGGCCCGACGTGGGGGCCGTGTGCCATGCCCACCCGCCCCACGCCCTGGCCTTCGCCTGTGCGCGACGTCCCCTGCCGGCGCTGATGCCCGAGGCCGTGATGGTGCTGGAGGGGGAGGTGCCCGTGGCGCCGTACGCCGCGCCGGGCACCGACGCCGTGGCGGAATCGGTCCGGGAGCTCATCGCCCGCCGGCCCTGCCTCCTGCTGGCCAACCACGGCGCCGTGACCACCGGCCGCGACATGGAGCAGGCCCTGCACCGCATGGAGACCCTGGAGCGCGTGGCCCAGACGGCGCTGCTGGCCGACCGCCTGGGCGGCGGCGTGGTGCTGACGGCGGCGGAGGTGCGCGAGCTGCGCGGGTGAGGAATCTCGACGGAACCCGGATGAAGGACATGAAGAAGGGGGAGGGCCGCGGCCCTCCCCCTCGTCGTTCCGGCGACGGGGCCGCTAGAACTCCAGGCTGGCTCCCAGCCAGGTGAAGAAGATGGCGTCGCCGGGGGCCTCGTAGGCGTGGGGGAACTCCACGGCCTCGGACTTCTCGGAGCCGCCCGTGGGCTCGTCGAAGAAGAAGGCGCCCAGGCCCCAGTGCAGGGCCACGTCCTCCTCCAGGGCGTAGTCCATGGTGATGTCCAGCTCCTTGCCGATGCCGTCGTCGGCGCCGTCGGCCACCTGCTCCTTGGCGAAGGTGAAGAAGTCGGCGCTCACGTCCAGGCTGGCCACGGGGGAGAAGCCGCCGGCGAAGCGCAGGGCCTTCACGTCGGACCAGGGGACCAGGTTCATGATGCCCAGGTAGTCGCGGCTGGAGCCGGCCAGGGAGCCGAAGGCGTCCAGCTCGGCGGTGCCGGCGTCCTCGCCGCTGGCGAAGTCGTACTCCACGCCCAGGTAGGGGGCGGTGGGGTGGTCGAAGTCGTAGAAGAGGCCGGCGTACCAGCCCAGGGCGCTGGTGTCGGTCTCGGTGCCCAGGCCGTAGGAGGTGCCGCTCTGCACGGCGGCCTCGGCGTAGAAGTGGATGCCCTCGGCCATGTAGTCCACCAGGGCGCCGAAGGTGAACAGCTTGTCGTTGCTGATGTCCTCGGGCGCGGCGAAGTTCTCGGTGGTCAGCAGCAGGGCGTAGGGCTCGAACCAGAAGTCGTCGCCGGCGTCGTAGTGCAGATAGAGGCCGCCCAGGTCCGTGTCGCCCGTCATGGTGGCGTACTTGGCGCCGTAGGTCTCCGCCATCTTGAAGTTGAAGAAGTCCAGCCAGCCGCCGTCGAAGCCGTAGCGGGCGTGGTAGCCCTCGAAGACGGCGCGCTCCTCGGGGTTCAGCGCCCAGCTGTTCTTGCCCACCATGCGCTCGCGGCCGTAGGCCACGGGCAGGCGGCCGAAGGTCACGTCGAAGTCCTGGAACAGGAAGTCGTGCAGGGTGAAGGTGGCCTGGTAGATCTCCTTGGTGTCGCTGGCGGGGTCACCCAGGACGCGGTAGTTCTCCAGGATGATGCGGTAGCTGGCGTCGCCGTGGGTGGTGCCGTTGAAGTCCAGGGCGGCCAGGAGCTCGCTGTAGCCCAGGGCGTCGTCCACGTCGCTGTTCTGGTCCGCGTTCTTCACGCCGTTCCAGCGGTAGGCCATCTCGCCGTACACGCCTTCGTAGGCCCGGGCGACGGTCACCATGCCCGTTCCGATCATCAGCGCCAGGGCGCAGGTCAGCAGCAGCACTCGCTTGGACATGTCCTCATCCTCCGTGATGGGAGGAGCCGCCGGCGGGGGACGTCCTGTCCTCGCGCGCCGCCTCCTCGTACAGGTCGCTCAGCCGGTCCACGATGGCCCGCCAGCTGAAGCGGTCTTCCATGATGCGGCGGGCGCGGGCGGCCCGCTCTCGGCAGCCTTCCTCGTCGGCCAGGGCGTCGCGCACGGCGGCGGCGAACTGCGCGTCCGCCGGCACGATGACGGCGGCCCGGTCGTCGGGGGTCACGATCCCTTCGGCGCCCACGGGCGTGGTGACCACGGGGATTCCGTGGGCCATGGCCTCCAGGATCTTGATCTTGATGCCGCCGCCCTCGGGCAGGGGGGCCACGAACAGGCGGCAGTCGCGGTAGAACGTCGTCAGCGAGTCCACGAAGCCGTGGGCGCGCACGCCGGGGGGGAGCGTTCCGCGGCGGGCCAGGAACGCGTCGGATCCGCGGCCCACCACGTCGAGCTCCGCGTCCGGACACCATTGGGCGAGCGCGGGCCACACGCTGTCAACCAGAAACTCCGCTGCGGTCCGGTTGGGGCCGTGGTCGAAGCTGCCCACGAAGAGGCAGCGCGGCGGCGCGATGGGCGCGCGCTCGGGACGGATCGCATCGGTGTCCATGCCCAGCGGCACGGTGACGCAGGCGCGGCCGCCGTCGGCCTCCAGGCGCGCGCGGTCGTCGTCGGTGACGCAGAGGGAGCGGTCCACCCAACGGGTGGCGTCGCGCTGGAGCCGGCGCCAGGCGGCGGCCTGGTGGCGCAGGGCGGCGGCGCGCAGGGGGTTGCCCTCGCGGGCGGCGCGGCGCTCCCGGGGCACCGAGCCCAGCTCGTGGGTGCTGGCCAGCAGGGCCGGCGCGGGCAGGCCGCGGCGGCGCCGGGCCTCGCGCCAGGCATAGAGCTCGCGCGTGAGCAGCGCCGACTGCAGGTACTCCACCTGGATCGCCTGCGGCGCGAAGTCGGCCGCGAGCGCCAGGAGGCGGCGCACCAGGTCCGGGCGGTGATACTTCTCCACGTAGTAGGGGTAGGGCCCGCTGAGGCTGCGGATCAGGGCGGCGGCGCGCGATGCCGCCAGCCGCAGCCGGGCCGCGCCCGCGGCGCCGGCGTCCAGGAAGGGGAGGGGTTCGATGCGGCAGCCCAGCTCCCCGGCGGTGGCGTCCACCAGCTCCCGTTCGCCGGGGCGCACCAGGGCGGCCACCATCAGCTCATGACGCCGGGCGAGGTGCCGGACCATCTCCCGCACGGCGGTGCCGCCGCCGTGGCCGACGCGGGCGTGGGGAAGGTAGGGTGTGACCAGAAGGACCCGCATGGATGGGGTCAGTAGAGGACGTAGCCCTTGCTGTCGGCCACGTTCTTCTTGGCCTTCTCCAGCTCGATGTCGAACTCCGGCGTGCCGTCCACCAGGTTGGGCTTGTGGCGGTGGACCCACACGGCGGCCTCCTCGTCGATCTGATCCTCCAGCATGAGCTGCTCCAGCAGCTTGGTCTCCACCAGGTGCTGGAAGCGGCCCTCGTCGATCTCCAGGTCCACGTGCTCCTCGTCCAGGAGCGTCTCGCAGATCTCCCGCGCCAGCTTGGCGACGCGTTCCTCCGACAGGCGCATGGCGTCTCCTTCCTAGAGCAGGAACCCGCGTTTCTTGGCGATCTCGCGCTTCATCTTGGTGCGCAGCGCACCAACGTCCATCTCCATGGAGCGCACCTGGTTGCGGTACTGCTCCAGCAGCTCCTCCACTTCCTCGTCGATCTCGTCCTCGGTCTTGATGTCGTCGTAGATGGTGTCCGCGACGACGCGGTAGACCAGGTCGCTGTTGGTCTGGATGTGGATCTGCGGGTCGGACTCGATCATGGCGAGGACCTTCTCCGCGAGGTACTCGATCTTGTTCGGCGAAAGCCTCACGGGGGCCTCCCGGGCCGAGGGTGCGTGGCGGCGGATCCGGGCCATGAAACGGGTTTTCCCGACCCTTGGCAAGGGGAATGTCTGCGGTTAAGCTGGTCCGTCGCGTGCCTTGCGGCTTCGGAACCGAGCCGCGGCGACGTCGTAGAAGGCCCCCCGGACGGCCAGGGGACGGCGGTCCGTGGACCCCAGCTCAAGGAGAGCGGTTTGGAGCAGACGAGACTGGATCAGGACCAGGCGGCCGTCACGGCGCGCCGCCTGGAGGACGCGCTGGCGGAGGCCGGCAAGGTGGTGGTGGGCCAGCGCGGCATGCTGGAGGGCCTGATGCTGGGGCTGCTCACCGGCGGCCACGTGCTGCTGGAGGGCGTGCCCGGCCTGGCCAAGACCCTGGCCGTGCGCACCCTGGCGGGCGTGGTGGACGCCGGCTTCCAGCGCATCCAGTTCACGCCGGACCTGCTGCCGGCGGACATCGTGGGCACCACCATCTACCGCCACGAGACCGGCGAGTTCACGGTGAAGAAGGGGCCGGTGTTCACCAACATCGTGCTGGCCGACGAGATCAACCGCGCGCCGGCCAAGGTGCAGAGCGCCCTGCTGGAGGCCATGCAGGAGCGGCAGGTGACCATCGGCGAGACCACGTGGCCCCTGGCGGATCCCTTCCTGGTGCTGGCCACGCAGAACCCCATCGAGCAGGAAGGGACCTATCCGCTGCCCGAGGCGCAGGTGGACCGCTTCCTGCTGAAGCTGCGCGTGGGCTATCCCACCCGCGACGAGGAGCGCGCCATCATGGAGCGTTGGGCCGGTCGCGAGGCGCCCGCGGTGCGGCCGGTGCTGACCGCCGCGGATGTGGTGGGCCTGCGCTCCCAGGTGAACGCGGTGTTCCTGGACGACCGCATCAAGGAGTACGTGCTGGACCTGGTGCTGGCCACCCGGGATCCCGAGGCCGCGGGGCTGTCCGTGGGGCCGCTCATCGCCTTCGGCGCCTCGCCGCGCGCCACGCTCTCGCTGGCGCAGACGGCGCGGGCGCGGGCCCTCCTGCAGGGCCGCTCCTTCGTGGTGCCGGAGGATGTGAAGGCCGTGGCCCACCCCGTGCTGCGCCACCGCGTGCTGGTGACCTACGAGGCCGAGGCGGAGCGCAAGACCAGCGACGACATCATCGATCTGATCCTGGACCATGTGGACGTTCCTTAAGCGACGCCTGCCCGAGCCGCCTCCGCCTCCCGGCGCGCGCGACGTGCCGCCGGAGGTGCTGGACGCCGTGCGCCGCATCGAGATCCGCGCGCGGCGGCTGGTGAACGAGTCCCTCTCGGGCGAGTACCACTCCGTGTTCAAGGGCACGGGCGTGGAGTTCCGCGAGGTGCGCGAGTACGTGCCGGGCGACGACGTGCGCGCCATCGACTGGAACGTGACCGCGCGGTCGGACCGCGCCCACGTGAAGCTCTTCGAGGAGGAGCGCGAGCTCACGGTGGTGCTGGCCGCCGACGTGAGCCGCAGCGGCGACTTCGGCAGCGGCGAGGCCAGCCGGCGGGAGATCGTGGCGGAGATCTGCGGCGTGCTGGCCCTGGCCGCGGAGGCCAACAAGGACAAGGTGGGCCTGCTGCTCTTCTCGGACCGCGTGGAGCTCTACGTGCCGCCGGTGCGCGGACGCGGCCACGTGCTGCGCCTGATCCGCGAGCTGCTGGCCTGGCGCGCCCAGGGCCGCGGCACGGACCTCAACCTGCCGCTGACCACGCTGGTGTCGCTGCTCAAGCGCCGCGCCACCGTCTTCCTGGTGTCCGACTTCTGGGGCGAGCTGGACGACCGCCCCCTGCGCGCCGCCGCCCGCCGCCACGACTGCGTGGCCGTGCGCGTGCGCGACCCGCGCGAGGCCGAGCTGCCCGCCGCGGGGCTGGTGCGCTGGGAGGACGCGGAGACCGGCGCGGAGGTGGTGGTGGACACCGGCGACCCGCGCGTGCGCGAGGCCGTGCGCGCGGAGGTGGCCGCCCGCGACGCCGCCCTGGCCCGCAGCCTGCGCCTGGCGGGCGTGGACCTGGTGGACGCGCCCACGGACCGCTCCTACGTGGACGCCCTGTCGCGCTTCTTCCTGGCCCGGTCCGGGCGGCGGGGGAGGCGGGGATGAGGCGCGTGCCGTTCCATGCCGCGTGTCCGATCCTCATGCTGCTGACCATCGCGGCGGCGGCGTCGGCGCAGATTCCGTCGGCCGCGGGCCTGCCCGCGGCGCCGCCGGACACGCTGACCGCGGTCCTGAGCGGACCGGACGGGACTCCGGCGCCGCGGCTGGCGCTGGCCCTGCCGGACACGTTGCGTTTCGGCGATCCCGTGGGGCTGACCCTCAGCTTCCCGGGGGGGCAGGCGCCGGCACCGGACTCGCTGCGGGTATCCGTGCCCTGGCTGCACGTCGCGGCCGCGCCGCAGGCCGGCGCGTCGGACGGGGACCTGGTCTTGACGCTGCGCTGCTGGCGGGCCGGACCCTGGCGGCTGGCCTGGGCGGACGCCTCGCGGGCCGGGGAAGTGCTGCTGACCGAGGGGCGGCTGCCGGCGGACGCGGCGCCGCAGCCTGTGCGCGACCCCTGGCGGCCCTCGCGCGACCTGCGTCTGCTGGGCCTGCTGGCCTTCCTGCTGGGCCTGCTGCTCATGGTGCTCTGGCGCCTGTGGAGCGGACGCGGTGCGGGGTTGCGGGCGCGGGCGTCGGATCCGGCGCCGCCGGCATGGGCCGTCTTCGCCACGGCGCTGGCGCCGGCCGTGGCCGAGGGCGAGCCGCGCAGCGGCGGCACGTCGGCGTACCTGGATCGGCTGGGACGCGCGACGCGCGCCTACCTCGCCCGCCGCTACGGCGTGGCCGCGGGCGGTCTGACCGGCGACGACGTGGCGCCTGCCGTGGCGGAGCGCCAGTACGACGCCAGGCGCGTGGCGGCGTTCGCTGACCTGCTCGTCGCCTGCGACCGACTTCGCTTCGCTCCCGAGCCGCCCGCCGCCGCGATCTGCCGTCGGCTGACCGCCCAAGCCGTGGCCGCCGTGGCCGCGGACCGGGACGGCGCCGCCGGCGCCGACGCCGCGGCGGCCGCCGCCTGGGTGCGGCTCCAGGACGCCTGCACGGCCTGGTCGGGAGAGGAGGCGGCCCGTGCTTGAGTTCGCCGAACCCCGCTGGTTGCTGCTGGTCCTGCCCATGCTGGCCGCCGCGATCCTGCTGCGGCGGCGCGACGCGGACCCCGCCACCCTGCGGCATCCAGCCGCCGCCGTGCTGGCCGGCGCGCCCCGGAGCTGGCGCGTGCGGCTGCGCGCCGCGCTGCCGGCCCTGCGCGTGGTGGTGCTGCTGCTGGTGGTGATCGGAATCGCGGGGCCGCGCCTGCCGCACAGCGTGGAGGAGGTGGAGGGCGAAGGCATCGACATCGTGGTGGCTCTGGACATCAGCGGCAGCATGCAGGCCCTGGATTTCCAGCCGGACAACCGCCTGCAGGTGGCCAAGCGCCTCATCCGCGACTTCGTGAACGAGCGGCCGCGCGACCGCATCGGCCTGACGGTCTTCGCCTCGCGGGCCTTCACGCAGTGTCCGCTGACCCTGGACCGCTCCATCCTGGAGGGATTCCTGGACGAGGTGCAGATCGGCCTGATCGAGGACGGCACCGCCATCGGCCTGGGGCTGGCCACGGCGGTGAACCGGCTGCGGCATTCCGAAGCCGCCAGCCGCACGGTCATCCTGCTGACCGACGGCAGCAACAACGTGCCCACCATGGAGCCGGAGACCGCGGCGGAGCTGGCGCAGGCCCTGGGCGTGCGCGTGTACACCATCGGCGTGGGCAAGCGGGGGCGGGTGCCGTTCCCGCGGCAGGGGCCCTTCGGCACGCGCACGGTGATGGTGGAGATGCCCATCGACGAGGACCTGCTCACGCGGATCGCGGAGATGACCGGCGGGCGCTTCTGGCGCGCGGAGGACCCGGAGGCCCTGGCCCAGGTCTTCGCCGCCATCGACGAGCTGGAGACCAGCCGCTACAAGACCAAGGTCTCCACCTGGTACGACGAGAAGGTGGCCTGGGCGGCGGCCCCGGCCCTGGCGCTGCTGCTGCTCGAGGCGCTGCTCGGCGCGATCTGGCTGCGGAGGCTGCCGTGAGGAGGAAGGCATGACGTTCGCCGCGTCCGCCTGGCTGGGCCTGCTGGCCCTGGTGCCCGTGCTGTGGCTGGTGCTCTGGCGCGCCGGCCGCGCCGCCGACGCGCGCCTGACCCGCCTGCTGGGACCGCGGGCGCAGCGGCACGTGGAGCATGCCACGGCCACCAGCCGATCCTGGCGCCGCTTCTTCCTGCTGGGCGCGGTGACCTGCCTGGTGCTGGCGCTGGCCAGGCCCCAGTGGGGGGCCAGCGAGGTGACCGTGGTGCAGCGCGGCACCGACGTGGTGGTGGCCCTGGACGTCTCCAGCTCCATGCTCGCGGAGGACGTCACGCCCAACCGGCTGATCCGCGCGCGGGCCGAGCTGGGCACGTTCCTGGACGGCTATGACCTGGGTCAGGTGGGCCTGGTGCTCTTCGCGGGGCAGGCCTTCGTGCAGTGCCCCCTGACCCTGGACCTGGGCGCGGTGCGCCTCTTCCTGGACATGAGCGACACGGACATGATCTCCACGCAGGGCACGGCCCTGGCCGCCGCCCTGACCACCGCGGCGGATCTGCTGGACGGCGGAGAGGGCGGCCGCCCCGACGTGCGCCGCGCCGTGATCCTGGTGACCGACGGCGAGGACCTGGAAGGCGCCTGGGAGGAGGCCGCCGCCCGCTGCGACGAGCGCGGCATCACGGTCTTCCCGGTGGGCGTGGGCACGCCCGAAGGCTCGGTCATCCCGGAGACCGAAGGCGGCGGCGGAGTGATCAAGGATCCCCAGGGCAACGTGGTGGTGAGCCGGCTGGACCTCGCGTCGCTGGAGAAGCTGGCGGAGGCCAGCGGGGGCTCGGTGTTCCGCATCGGTCCGGGTCCCCTGGACCGTGAGCGCCTGCATCGGCTGCTCTCGGGGCTCGGCGCCCGCGACCTCCAGGACCGCCGCATCTCGGCCTTCAAGGAACGCTACGCCTGGCCCCTGGCCCTGGCGCTGATCTTCCTCCTGGCGCGCTTCCTCATCCGGCCCCGGGGCGTGTCGACCCCCGCCTTGGCGCTGCTGGCCCTGGTCGCGCTCGCGCTGCCGGCCGATGCCCGCGCCGTGGATCTGCTGGACCGTCAGGCCGCCGCCGTGGCCGAGGGCGCGGATCTCTACCGCGACGGCCGCTACGGGGAGGCCCTGGCCCGCTTCCAGAAGCTCCGCGCCGAACGTCCCGACGACCCGCGCCTGGCTCTGGCCGTGGGCGAGGCCCTCTGGCGTCTGGACCGCCACGAGGAGGCCGCGCGCGAGTTCACCCGCGCCCTCAGCCTGAGCGACGATCCGGACCTCCGCGCCGAGAGCCTCTACAACCTGGGGACCACCAGCCTGGCCTCCGGCCAGCCCGACGCGGCGGCGCAGGCCCTGCGGGAGGCCGCGGCCCTGGATCCGGATCGGCCCGACGTCCTGACCAACCTGGAGCTGGCGCAGCGGATGCTGGAGATGGCGCAGCAGCAGCAGGATCAGCAGGAGGGTGACCAGCAGCAGGACCAGCAGCAGCAGGATCGACAGGACCAGCAGCAGCAGGATCGACAGGACCAGCAGCAGCAGGGCGATCAGGATCAGCAGGACCAGCAGTCGAAGGACCAGCAGCAACAGGAAGACCAGCAGCCGGATGATCAGCAGCAGGATGATCAGCAGCAGGATCAGCAGTCCCAGGAAGACCAGCAGCAGCAGGACCAGCAGGAGCAGGGCAACGACGAACCGCAGCCCCAGGATCAGCAGGACCAGTCCCAGGAGCAGCCCGAGCCCAAGCCGGGCGAGCAGGAGGTCACGCCCGAGTCCATGTCCAAGGAGCGGGCCGAGTCCATCCTCAAGGGCATGGACCGGGAAGAGGAGGAGCTCAAGCGCTCCTTGAAGCAGCGTCTGAAGGGCGCCAAGCCGCGGAGCGGACGTCGATGGTGATGCGATCCGGAATCCGAACCCTGCTCCTGCTGCTCGTGCTGGCGACGGGCGCCCGCGCGGCCGACGTCTCCTTCACGGCCACCCTGGACCCCGAACGCGTACCCCAGGGGCGTCCGTCCATCCTCACGGTCACGCTCGCCGCCGACCGTCAGGACCTGCCCGACGTCACCCTGCCGCAGTTGGCCGGGGCCGACGTGACCCCCGGCGGCACCAGCCAGCAGTTCTCCATGGTCAACGGCGCCGTGAGCATCACCAAGACCTGGCGCTGGCGCGTGCACCCGCGCGGCGCCGACGACGTGGCCATCCCCGCCCTGGAAGTCCGGCTGGACGGCGGGACCTACCGCACCGAGCCCCTGACGCTGACCGTGGACGCCGCCGCCGCCTCGGCGCCGGCCGGCGGCGGCAACCGCGCCGCGCCGCCGGCGCCCGCCGGCCAGGACCGCCCGGCGCCGGACATGCCCGGACCCGGCGACGACCATTTCGTCACCCTGGAGTCGGACCGCGCCCGGGCCTACGTGGGCGAGCAGGTGGTGCTCACGTTCCGCTACTACCAGGCGCTGCGCGCCCGCGGCTTCGACCGTCCCGAGTACACCGCGCCGCGCACCGAGGGCTTCTGGCGCGAGGAGCTGGGCGAGCCGCGCACCTACCGCGAGACCCGCGGCGGCGTGGGCTACCAGGTCACGGAGATCCGCTACTCGCTCACGCCCACGCGTCCCGGCGACCTGCTGGTGGAGCCCGCGCGCGTGGTGATCCCCCAGGATCCTTTCCAGGGCTTCTTCAACCGCCGCGGGACCGGGCCGCAGGAGCTGTGGACCACGAGCATCGCCCTTCCGGTGCTGGACCTGCCCGCGCCGCGCCCCGCCGGCTTCAGCGGCCTGGTGAGCCGCGACGTGGCCCTGAGCGTATCCCTGGACCGCGACACCATCCCCCAGGGCGAGGCCGTGAGCGCCACGGTGCGCATCCAGGCCGACGGCTCCCTCAAGTCCCTCACGGCGCCGGCCTGGACCCTGCCGGAGGGGCTGCAGGTGCACGAGGCGGGCCTGCACGTGAGCTCCGAGGTCCGCGGCGGACGCCTGCGCGGCGGCGCCCTGGACGAGCGCATCCTGCAGCCTTTGGTAGCCGGGACCTTCGAGCTGCCGCCGCTGGAGCTGGTGAGCTTCGATCCGCGCCGGGGCGAGTACGTCACCACGCGGTCTCGCCCGTTGACCCTCACCGCGACGCCCAGCGACTTCCGTCTCTCCGTTCCCGCCGAGACCACGCGGGGCGCGTCGGCGCCGGGCGACGAGTTGGCCTTCGTGCATACGATTTCCGGATCGCCGCGTCTGCCGTCGCCCCCCCTGCCCGAACGCTCGGCGTGGTGGCTGCTGCTGACGTTGCCGTTGCTGGGCCTGGCCGCGTTCCGCACCTGGCTCGCCCGTCAGGACCGCGACCGCCGCGACCCCGTGGGCCGGCGTCGGCGCGAGGCCCTGGCCACGGCCCGCCGGAGGCTGGACGAGGCGTCCGCTCTCGCCGATCCCGCCGCCGCCCTGGGCCAGGCCGCCGCCGCCGTCCGCGGCTTCGTGGCCGACCGCGACGGCCGCCCCACTGCGTCGGTCGGTACCGACGAGGTCGCCGCTCATCTGCAGCGTCAGCTGGACGAGGCCCGCGCCCAGGAGGCGCGCCGCCTGCTCCAGCTCTGCGACGGCGCCCGGTTCGGCCGCCAGGACGACGCCGCCCGCGACGCGCCCCGCATCCTCGCCGACCTGCGCGCCCTGGTGGAGGCCGCCGCCAAGGTCCCCGAGAACCGCGGCCGTCTGCTGGGCGCGGTGGTCCTGGCCCTTGCGCTCGGCGGACTCGGTTCCAACGCCTGGGCCCAGGACCCGGTGCGGCTCTGCGCCGAGGGCGCCCAGGCCTACACCGCGGGCGACCTGGACACGGCTCTGGCCAGCTATCGCGCCGCCGCGGATGCGACCCAGGATCCGGACATCCTCTACAATCTGGGCAACGTCCACGCCCGCCGCGGCGAGCTGGGCCGGGCGGTGGTCGCCTACCGCCGCGCCATGCGGTTGTCCCCGGGCGACGCCGACCTGCGCCGCAACCTGTCCTGGGTGCGCACCCACGCGGCGGACCGTGACCTGGAGGCCGCGTCCCCCTCGCCGATCAAGGCCCTGCTCACGCTGGTCGCGCGGGCGAGCCTGGACGTCTGGGCCGCGCTGCTGGCGCTCCTGGTCTGGGCCCTCGCCGCGGGCGTGGCCGTGCTATGGTGGCGCGGCGGCGCCACGCCTCCGGTGCGCCGTCTCCTGCTGGGCCTGTCGGGGACGCTGGCCGTGGTGGCCGTCGTCACCGCGTTCCGCTGGCACGACGAGCGCGTGGTGGATCACGCCGTGGTGGTGGCGCCCCAGGTCGTGCTGCGCAGCGGTCCCGACGCCTCGTTCCCCGAGGTGCTCACCGTCCACGACGGCCTGGAGCTGCGCATCGAGGACCGGCGCGAGGACTGGCGCCAGGTCGGCCTGGGCGGCGACTGGAAGGGCTGGTTGCCTGCCGACGCCGTGGAGCCGATCCGCAAGGATCCGGAAGGAACCCCGTGACCCGACGCGAACGCACGCTGATGTTCTGGGGGCCGGTCCTGCTGGCCCTCATCCTGCGCGTGATCCACGTGCTGGCGCTGCGGGACAATCCGCTCTTCGACCGCCCCATCATGGACGCCCTCATGCATGACCAGTGGGCTCGCGGCCTGCTGGACGGCACCTGGCCCGGTCCCGAGCCCTTCTTCCGCGCGCCGCTCTATCCCTATCTGCTGGGCGGCCTCTACGCCCTGTTCGACGCCCAGCGCCTGCCCGTGCAGCTGGTCCACGCCCTGATCTCCGCCCTCGGCGCCGGCTGGGCGGCCCTGGCGACGCGGCACCTCTGGGGGCGGACGGCGGGCTGGGCCGCGGGCGTGCTCTACGCCACGCTCTGGACCAGCATCTATTTCGCCGGCGAGCTGCTGCTGGTCACCGTGCCGGTGAGCCTCAACCTGCTGGCCGTGGCGCTGCTCTCCTGGCCGACCGGCTCCGGCGATCGTCTGCGACGCCTGGGCGCAGGCCTGGCCCTGGGCCTGTCGGCCATCGCGCGGCCCAACATCCTGATCGTGGTGCCGGTGGTTCTCTGGTTCGTGCGCGAGGCGGACGACCGTCGCGCCACCTTGCGGGCCTGGGCGCTGGTGCTGGCCGGCGTGACGCTGCCCATCCTGCCGGTCACGCTGCACAACGCGGTGCGGGGGCACGACGCGGTGCTCATCGCCAGCCAGGGCGGCGTGAACTTCTACATCGGCAACAACCCCGATTCCGACGGCCGCACGGCCATCGTGCCGGGCACGCGCCCCACCTGGCAGGGCGGTTTCGACGACGCCGTGGCCATGGCCGAGCGGGACGCCGGCCGCCCGCTGAAACCGTCGGAGGTGGACCGCTGGTTCCTGCGCCGGGGCGTGGCCTACTGGTTCCAGGAGCCGGTGGACGCCCTGAAGCTCTACGGCACCAAGCTGCGGCTGTTGATCGGAGCGGGGGAGCGGTCCAACAACAAGTTCATCTACGCATGGCGCGAGTGGTCGCCGCTGCTGCGGGTGCCGCTGCTGGCCGGTTGGCCGCTGGTGCTTGGCCTGGCGGTGCTGGGTTTCGGCAGCGGCGCGGCCCGGGCGCGCGGGCGCGGCCTGCTGCTGGGCATGGTGCTGGCGTACGCCGCCGGCCTGCTGCTCTTCTTCATCAACGCGCGCTTCCGTCTGCCCGTCGCCGCGCTGCTGTGCGTGCCGGCCGGCGCGGGCGTGGCGGTGCTCTTGGACGCCGTGCGCTCCCGTCGCTGGACGGGATCCCGGACCGCGGCCGCGGCCGCCGTCATCCTCCTGGGACTCTCGCTGCTGGACCTGGCCGACTTCCGCGAGCGCCGCACCGAGGCCAACCCCTTCCACCCCTTCACCCTGGGCAACGCCTGGGCCGATGCGGGGGAGACCCGCCGCGCCATCGCCGCCTACCGCGAGGCCCTGGCGGTCCAGGACCGCTTCCCCCAGGCCCACTTCGACCTCATCCGCGATCCGCTCTACCGCAGCCTGTCCCAGCTCCTGGCCGCCGACGGCCGCGCGGACGAGGCCGCGGCCACGGCCGAACAGTGGGTCCGCAGTTCACCGGACTCCCGCGAGGCCCGTCTCTGGCTGGGCAACCTGCTGCTGGAGCAGGGCCGCGTGGATCCGGCGGCCGCCCAGTTCGAGTTCGTGCTGCGGGCATCGCCTCAGGACCCCGCCGCACGCCTCGGTCGAGCCTGGATCCAGTACCACAACGGCGACCTGGGAGGCGCGTTGCGCGAGTTCCGGGGGCTGGGGCGGGACCCGGAGCTGGGCATCCAGGCGCGGTTCGGCGAGGGGCTCTGCCTCCTGCGCAGCGAGCGCCTGGCCGAGGCGGAACGCGCCTTCCTGGCCGTGCTGTTGCAGCAACCGGACTACTGGCAGGCTTGGGGGAATCTGGCGGAACTCTACGATCGGGCGGGTCGGACGGACAAGGCGGCGGAGTCCTACCGCCGCCTGCTGGCCCTGCGCCCCGACGATGCGCGGGCGCGGGCCTGGCTCGCGGCTCAAGGCGGTCAGGGCCGGTAGACGGACGCGGTCTTGGGCGTCTCCTTGACCGTCACGTCGGCGAGCTGGGGCAGGGCGGGCTTCACGCGGTCGTAGATCCAGCGGGCCATGTTCTCGGCCGTGGGGTTCTCCAGCCCTTCGATCTCGTTCAGGCAGTAGTGGTCCATCATCTTCTCGAGGGGCTTGAACGCGGTCTTCAGCTCCGCGAAGTCCACCACCCAGCCCATGGTGGGATCCACCTCGCCCTCCACCGCCAGGATCACCGTGTAGGTGTGACCGTGCAGGCGTCCGCACTGGTGGCCTTCGGGCACGTTGGGCAGCCAGTGGGCGGCGTCGAAGGTGAACTCTTTGCTGATGCGGTGGGCCATGGCGACGGGCTCCTCGGTCTGGGTTCGGAAGGTCGCCGTCCAGGATAGGGACATTCCCGCCCATCGCCACCGCTTTCCGCTCAACTCCCTGCGGTCACGGCCGATACACGTCCAGGTAGGCAGGTTTCAGTCCCGAGGCGAGCCGCCGGGAGCGCACGTGAGCATCGACACCCTGGTCCGCAACCACCGCGAGGAGACGCGCGAGCGTACCGAGCTGCTCAAGCTCGTGGGCGCCGATCCCGTCGCCGCGCGTCCCACGCCCGCCGACGCCACCGCGCGCCTGGAGACTCTGCGCGAGGGCCTGGGCGCCCTGGACGACATGGTGGAGGCCGGCGACGTCGTCCAGTTCTTCCTGGACCACAGCCGCGCCCAGGGCGGCCGCCTGCTCCTGCTGCGCCGTTGGACCAACGGCCTGCGCGTCATGCTGGCCGAGGGCGTGACCCTGCCCGAGCGCATGCTGGACCCCAAGGCCCAGCGCCCCAAGGTGATCTCGTCGCGGCCGGACGACGTCTTCTCCCTGACCGCCGCGGAGAAGGTGGTCTACAGCGGCCCGTTCCCCCAGGACGCCTTCCCCGAGGATCTCGCCGCCCACCTGCCCGGCGACGAGAACCGCCCCGTGCTCATCATCCCCCTGCCCCTGCGCGGCAAATGGGGCACCTACCTCTACCTGGACTGGGTGGACTTCACGGCCGCCGACCGCATCGCCGAGGCCGCCCTGCTGGCCCGCTATGCCGTGCTGCGTCTGCACTGCCTGGAGGAGGGGGTGCTGCCCGTGGGCCTCCACGTGCGCGAGGTCCTCAACCGCGAGGAGGCTCGGCAGCGTGAACGGCAGCGTTCGGACTTCGCCGACCTCCAGCCCGGCGACCTGCCGGCGGAAGTCCTCTACGGCCTGGCCGGCGACCTGCAGGCCATGCCCCAGGTGGCCGGCCGCATCCTGGAGCTGCTGGGCGAGCCCAACGCCACCGCCGCCCAGCTCGAGAAGGAGATCGTGCAGGACCTGGTGCTCACGGCCAAGATCCTGCGCGTGGCCAACTCCTCGTTCTACGAATCCATCAGCGAGGCGCGCACCATCCGCGACGCCATCGTGCGCCTGGGCTTCAAGAACGTGCGCAACTGGACGCTGGTGAACGCGTCGCGCACGGCGTTCCCGGGCGTGGAGTCGGACCCGCGGCTGCACCGCATCTGGCTGGGCTCGGTCCACTCCGCGGTGGGGGCGCAGCTCGCCGCCGACGCCGCCGGCTACCGCGACCGCGAGACGGCCTTCACCGGCGGGCTCATCCAGAACATCGGCCAGCTCATCCTGGCCCGCGCCCTGCCCGGCCTGGCGGACCACATCGACGCCGTGGCCGCCGCGCAGCAGGTCCCCCTGTGGCGCGCCGAGCAGCTCGTGCTGGGCTACGACCACGGCACCCTGGGCGCCCTGCTCATCCATGACTGGAAGCTCAGCGAGGATCTGGCCCATGCCGTGCGCTTCCATCACCACCTGCAGGACGACGCCGAGCGCGACCCCCTGGGCGCGGTCATCGCCCTGGGCGAGGAGGCGGCGGGTCTGCTGTCGGTGGAGGCGGAGGAGGAGCGGCGCGACGCCTGGGAGCGGAGCGCCGCGGCCCGGGCGTTGGAGGTCGACGGGGATGCCTGCGAGAACCTCTGGCGGCGCCTGAAGGCCGCCGAGACGGAGGACATGGTCTAGACGGCCTGCGTCGCGTCGGCGCCGTCCTGCTCCTCGACGGGGATCTCGAAGCAGCGCCGGCACCGGGCCTCGTACGTGCCCTGGGCCCCCACCACGATCTTGTCCCGCGAATGCGTCAGGCGCTGCGTGTGCACGGCGGGGTTGCCGCAGCGCACGCAGATGGCGAGCTGCTTGGTCACGTACTCGGCGATGGCCATGAGCTCCGGCATGGGCGCGAACGGCTTGCCGCGGTAATCCATGTCCAGCCCCGCCACGATGACCCGCTTGCCCTGGTTGGCCAGCTTCTGGCTCACGTCCACGATGCCCTCGTCGAAGAACTGCACCTCGTCCACGGCGATGACCTCGGTGCGGTCGCCCACGCAGGACAGGATGTCCAGGCTGGAGGCCACCGGCGTGCTGGGCAGGCGCTGCTGGCTGTGGGAGACGATCTCCGTGTCGCTGTAGCGGTCGTCGATCTTGGGCTTGAAGAGCTGGGTGATCTGGCGCGCGATCTCCGCGCGGCGCATGCGGCGGATGAGCTCCTCGCTCTTGCCGCTGAACATGGGTCCGCAAATGACTTCGATCCAGCCGGTCCGGCCCTGGATGATCTGCATGGAAGCTCCCGGGGGTTGCGATCAGGCGGCGCGCGGCCGCGGGACCGTGGACTCTACGGGAGGCCGGCGCGGGTGCCAACCCAGAATTCCTCCCTTTTCCGGGCGGGCCGCGCTGGTCCCCGCCGCAGGCGGATGCTATCATCGCCCCCATGTGGACACGAAAGCACTTCCGGACCCTCGCGGCGCCGCCGGTGATCGGCATGATCCACCTGCGGCCCCTGCCCGACAGCCCCGGCTGGGCGGGCGATCTGAACGCCGTGGAGCAGGCCGCCCTGGCCGACGCCGAGGCCCTGGCCCGCGGCGGCGCCGGCGCGCTCATGCTGGAGAACTACGGCGACGTCCCCTTCCACCGCGACGCCGTGCCCGCGGTCACCGTGGCCGCCATGACCCGCCTGGCCCACGCCGTGCGCCGCGCCCACCCGGACCTGCCCCTGGGCATCAACGTGCTGCGCAACGACGTGGCCTCGGCCCTGGCCGTGGCCGCCGCCGTGGACGCCGCCTTCGTGCGCGTCAACGTGCTGACCGGGGCCATGGTCACGGATCAGGGCCTGATCCAGGGCAAAGCGGCCGAGGTGCTGCGCCTGCGCGCCCGCCTCTGTCCCCAGGTGGGCATCCTGGCGGACATCCGCGTGAAGCACGCCGCGCCGCTGGCGGAGCGCCCCCTCGCCGATGAGGCCGCCGACCTGCGCCTCCGCGCCGGCGCCGACGCCCTGATCGTCTCCGGCGCCGCCACCGGCAGCCCCGCGGACCCCGCCCGCCTCGACGCCCTGCGCGCGGCCCTGCCCGACTGCCCGCTGCTGGTGGGCAGCGGCGCCGACACGGCCAACGTGGCGGCCTTCGCCGCCGCCGACGGCGTCATCGTGGGCTCGTCGCTGAAGAGCCCGGGGGCGGACGGCCGCCCCGTCGTCGATCCCGACAAGGTCCGCGCCTTCGTGGCCGCGGCCCGCTTCCCCCAGCCCGAGGACCCATCGGCATGATCATCCTGGTGACCGGCGGCGCCGGCTTCATCGGCGCCAACTACGTGCGCCTGCTCCTGGACCGCGGCGCGGACCGCGTGATCAACCTGGACCTGCTGACCTACGCCGGCAACCTGGAGAACCTGGCCGGCTACGAGGAGCGCGGGGACTACCGCTTCGTGCGCGGCGACATCCGCGACCGCGACCTCCTGGACGCCCTGCTGGCGGAGGAGAAGGTGGACGCCGTGGTGAACTTCGCCGCGGAGAGCCACGTGGACCGCAGCATCGACGGACCGCGCGAGTTCCTGGACACCAACATCCTGGGCACCCAGACCCTGCTGGAGGCCGCCCGCCGCGCGGGTGTGGAGCGCTTCCTGCAGGTCAGCACGGACGAGGTCTACGGCTCGCTGGGCGCCGAGGGCCTCTTCACCGAGCTGTCGCCCATCCAGCCCAACTCGCCCTACGCGGCGAGCAAGGCGGCCGCGGACCTGGTCTGCCGCGCCTACCACCACACCTACGGCTACCCGGTGCTCGTCACGCGCTGCAGCAACAACTACGGCCCCTACCAGTTTCCCGAGAAGCTCATCCCGCTGATGATCGCCAACGCGCTGGAGGACAAGCCCCTGCCGGTCTACGGCGACGGCCGCAACGTGCGCGACTGGCTCTACGTGAGCGACCACTGCGAGGCCATCGACACGGTCCTGCGCCGCGGCGAACCCGGGCAGGTCTACAACGTGGGCGGCCACAACGAGATGGAGAACATCGCCATCGTGAAGCTGCTGCTCGGGCTGGTGGGCAAGGACGAGTCGCTCATCACCTACGTGCAGGACCGTCCCGGCCACGACCGCCGCTATGCCATCGACGCCTCGTTCATCCAGCAGGAGCTGGGCTGGACGCCGGCCCACCGCTTCGAGGACGGCATCCGCGCCACCGTGGCCTGGTACCTGGAGCACCGCGAGTGGATGGAGCGCTGCCGCAGCGGCGCCTACCGCGCCTATTACGACGCCATGTACGGCGCCGACGGCCGGCACGGCGCCTGATGTCCGCCGCGCTGACCCTTCCCGAAGGCCGCCGCGTGGTCCTCGCCCCGGAGTTGGAGGGCGTGCTGTCCGTGGGCATCATCGCGGTGGACGGCGCGGCGGTGGGGCCCGGCGAGAGCGTCACGCCGGAGATCCGCCGGGTGGCCGACGCGCACCGCGCCCGCTGGGCGGACCGCCTGCCCTCGGAGATCCCGCCGCTGCAGGAGGCCCGCCGCCTCTACCACGCCGTGGGCATCCAGCCCACGCGCCACCGCCCCAGCAGCGAGGCCCTGCTGCGCCGCGTGCTCAAGGGCGAGGACCTCTACGTCATCAGCAACGTGGTGGACGCCTGCAACCTGGCCAGCCTCGCCTTCCTGCTGCCCATCGGCCTCTACGACCGCCGCAAGCTCCAGGGGACCGTGACCTTCCGTCTGGGCGGCCCGGGGGAGGAGTACCCAGGCATCCGCAAGGGGCCGGTCCACCTGGAAGGGCGCCTGGGACTCTTCGACGATGCGGGCCCCTTCGGCTCGCCCACCAGCGACTCCGCTCGCACCTGCGTGGACCAGGGCACCACGGACCTGCTCGGCGCGGTCATGGCCACCGCCTCCTATCCCGCCGCGGAGCTCGCCGCCCATGCGGACCTCCTGGCCGACGCCTTGGTGCGCCACGCCGGCGGCGCGGTCGTGGCCCGTGGCCTGCTGGGGACGGAGGCGGCATGAGGCGCGCGGCCGCCCTCGGCCTGCTGCTGATCCTGATCTTCGCGGGCTGCCGGCGCGTTCCGGACGATCCCCGCCGCGGCGCCGTGGCCACCGCCCACCCCCTGGCCACCCGCGCCGCCGCCGACGTCCTGCGCGACGGCGGCAACGCCGTGGACGCCGCCGTGGCCGCGGCCTTCGCCCTCGCCGTGGTGGAGCCGTACTCCTCGGGCCTGGGCGGCGGCGGCTTCTTCGTGGCCCACCTGGAGGGCCCGGACCGCGATCTGGCCCTGGACGCCCGCGAGACGGCTCCGGCCGCCGCCTCCCGCGACATGTACCTGCGCGACGGCGCCCCCGTGGACTCCCTGAGCCGCGACGGCGCCCTGGCCGTGGCCACGCCCGGCCTGGTGCCCGGCCTCTGGGAGCTGCACCGCCGCGAGGGCCGTCTGCCCTGGCCGCGTCTCGTGGCGCCGGCCCGCGACCTGGCCCGGGACGGCTTCCCGGTCGACGAACTGCTCGCCCGCCGCATCCGCGGCCACGCGGAGCGCTTCGACCCCGCCGCCCGCGCCGTATTCCTCCCCGACGGCGTTCCGCCGGAGACCGGCGCCGTCCTGCGCCAGCCCGACCTGGCCGCCACCCTGGACCGCGTGGCCCGCCACGGCGGCGACGAGTTCCGCACCGGCGCCACCGCCCAGGCCCTGGCCGCGGCCGTGCGCGAGGCCGGTGGCCTGCTTTCGCCCGCCGACCTCGCCGCCTACCGCCCCGTCTGGCGCGACCCCCTCCACGGCTCCTACCGCGGTCTCCACGTGGTGGGCATGCCGCCCCCGAGTTCCGGCGGCCTGCACCTGATCCAGATGCTCCGCATGCTCGAGCCCGCCGCCCTGCCGGGCCCCGGCCACGCCCATGCCGATGCGGCCCACCGCCTGGCCGCCGCCATGACCTGCGCCTACGCGGACCGCGCCCGCTGGCTGGGCGATCCGGACCAGGTGGACATCCCCGTCGCCCGCCTCCTGGATCCCGCCCGCCTGGACAGCCTCATGGCCCGCGTCCGTCCCGACGCCCGGCTCACCTGGGCCGACGCCGGCGGTCTCGGCTCCGCCGTCCCCGAGGGCGACCACACCACCCACCTCAGCGTCCTGGATCTCGAGGGCAACGCCGTGGCCGCCACCCTCACCATCAACCTCTCCTTCGGCGCCGGCATGGTGGCCGCGGGCACGGGCGTGGTCCTCAACGACGAGATGGACGACTTCGCCGCCGCCCCCGGCACTCCCAACGCCTTCGGCCTGGTGGGCGCCGAGGCCAACGCCGTCGCCCCGGGCAAGCGTCCCCTGAGCAGCATGACCCCCACCATCCTGCTGCGCGGCGACGACGACGTGGCCATGGTGGTGGGCAGCCCCGGCGGCTCGCGCATCATCACCGCCGTCCTGCAGACCGTGCTGAACGTGGTGGACTTCCGCATGGATGCGCGGCGGGCCCTCGCCACGCCACGGATCCACAACCAGGGATTGCCGGAGGTGCTCTTCCACGAGCCCGGCGCCCTCGCGCCCCAGGTGGCGGCGGAGCTGGCGCGTCGCGGCCACGTGCTCCAGGAACGCGAGTCCATGGGCAACGTGCAGCTCATCGTGGTGGGGGAGGACGGCCGCGTGGACGCGGCCGCGGATCCGCGCGGCGTGGGCGCGGCCCAGCTCGTCAGCCGTCCCCGCGCGGATGGTGCGCCGACAGCCAGGCCAGCGCCTGCTCCCGGTTTCTGAGCTCGCCGTCCAGCTGCGCCGTCTGCAGCTCCTCCAGGATCACGCCCAGCAGCGGACCGCGCGGGTAGCCCAGGCGGATCAGGTCGCGTCCGCCCAGCAGCGGCTCCGGGTTCAGCTCCGCGGGGCCCCAGCCGTCCAGGGCCGCCCGGCAGAGGTCCCATGCGGACAGATCGCCGGAACCCGCCAGCCGGTCCAGCCGATGCAGCTCCAGCAGATCGTCGATGAACGGCTGCGCGAGGAAGCGCTTGAGGGTCGCGGGGCGCATCTTCGCCGCGTCCAGAAACCGCATGTGCTGGTCCACCAGGGCGGCCGCGTCGCGGATCTCCGTCGACGGCCGCCGCAGCCGCTCCAGGATCTCCCCGGCCATGCGACGACCCACAGGCGCGTGCCCGGGATAGCGGATGCGCCCGTCCTCGCTCCGCTGGGTGCGGGCCTTGCCCACGTCATGCAGCAGCGCCGCCCAGGCCAGGCGGGGCGAGGGCCGCTCCGCCAGGTCCAGCAGCTTCAGGGTGTGGGTCCAGACGCAGCCCTCGGGGTGGTGGTCGGGCGACTGCTCCAACCCGTGCAGCGCCGTCACCTCGGGCAGGAGACGCTCCAGCACGCCCGCGCCGCGCAGCAGCTCCAGCCCCGCCGACGGCAGGGGCCCTTGCAGCAGCCGCAGCATCTCGTCGCCCACGCGTTCCGGCGCCACGCGGTCCGCCATGGGCGCGGCGCCGGCCATGCCCGCGCGGGTCGCATCGTCCACGCGGAAGCCCAACTCGGCCGCGAAGCGCGCCGCCCGCAGCAGCCGCAGCCCGTCCTCCGCGAAGCGGTCCTCCGCGCGGCCCACGCAGCGCAGCAGCCGCGCCCCGGCGTCCGCCACGCCGCCCGTGGGATCCAGCAGGCGCCCCGCCACGGGGTCCAGGTACACGGCGTTCACGGTGAAGTCGCGGCGGGCGGCGTCGGCGGCGGGGTCGTCGGCGTAGGTCACCTGGTCGGGACGACGGCCGTCGCCGTAGACCCCGTCATGCCGGAAGGTGGCCGTCTCCACCCAGCCGTCCGCCGTTGGCACCAGCACCACGCCGAACGATGCTCCCACCAGACGCGCGCCGGGAAAGAGCGCGGCCAGACGGTCCGGCCGCGCGTCGGTGGCCACGTCCCAATCGCCGGGCGTCCGTCCCAGCAGCAGGTCGCGCACGGCGCCGCCCACCAGGTAGGCGCGGTGGCCGGCGTCCTGCAGGGCGCGCACCACGGCCACGGCCTCCCGGCCGCTCTCGGGAACGGGTTCGGTCCAGGGCTGTTCCACGGGCGCTCCTGCTGGTCAACGGGCCGGGCCGGGTCTATCCTGAGCGCGACAGTATCCCACAGCCGCCCTGGCGGCGCCACCGCACGCGAGGAACCCCATGCGCCTGCTGCCGCCGCTGCTGCTCGTCCCACTGCTCGTCCTCGCCGCCTGGGCCACGGAACCCGGTGAAGCCCTCCACGAGCGCGTGGCGCGCCTGGCCGCCGACGAGCTCCAGGGCCGAGGCAACGGCACCCCCGGCGCTGCGGCCGCCGCGGACCTCATCGGCTCCTGGTTCCGGGACGCCGGCCTGGACCCGGCCGGCGCGGACGGCTGGTATCAGGACTTCCCCCTCGACGGCCACGGGCTCCAGGGCGCCACGGGCCGCAACGTGCTCGGCCTGCTGCCCGGCCGCGGCCCTCTGGCGGACCGGGTCGTCGTGATCGGCGCCCACTACGACCATCTCGGCCTGCGCCTGGACGACGCGGGCGCCGTCACCGGCGTCTACCACGGCGCGGAGGACAACGCCTCCGGCGTCGCCGTGCTCGTGGAGCTGGCCCGTCGCGCCGTGGCCGCCGACGCCGACGCCCGCCGCACCCTGCTCTTCGCGGCCTTCGCCGGCGAGGAGGTGGGCCTGCAGGGTTCCCGCTGGCTGGTGGATCACCTGCCCGTGCCGCGCGAAGGCATCGATCTCATGCTCAACCTGGATTCGGTGGGCCGCCTCCGCGATGCACGCCTCTACGTGGGCGGCGTGGGCTCCGCCGACGGCCTGCGCGACCTGGTGACCGCCGCCAACGCGCCCCACGGCCTGACCCTGGAGCTCAGCGACGGCGGCTGGGACGCCAGCGACCACGTGGCCTTCAACGCCGCCGGCGTCCCCGTGCTCTTCCTCTTCACCGGCCCCCATCCCCAGTACCACTCGGTGGACGACACCGCGGATCGCGTGGAGCCCGCGCCCCTGCTGCGCGTGGCCGGCTTCGCGGAGTCGCTCCTCGCCGCCGCCGCCGCGCGGCCGGAGCCCTTCCTCTACCGTGCGGTGGCGGAGCTGCCGCAGCGGCCCGAGGGCGGCGCCGAGCGGGCGTGGCTGGGCACCATCCCGGACTTCGTGGACGGCGTGGACGGCGTGCGCCTGGCGGGGGTGATGCCCGGCAGCCCGGCGGAGGAGTCGGGGCTGGCTCAGGGCGACGTGGTGAAGCAGGTGGGCGACGTGCCCGTGGCCGGTCTCGGCGATCTCACCGTGGCCCTGCGCACCCACGGCGTGGGGGAGATGGTGCGGGTGGTCTTCGAGCGCGACGGCGAACGCCGCGAGCTGCCCGTCACGCTCCGCCCGCGCCCGCGCTAGGCGCGGCCCGCCCGGGCGGGTGCGGCTCCACGTGGACCACGGCGCCGATCACGCCCTCCACCTGCGCGATCATGGCGTCCTCCACGGCGTGGGCCAGGTCGTGGCCCTCCCGCACCGTGAGATCGGGATCCACCGTCACCTCGATGTCCACCATGTACACCGACCCCCGCGGCCGCACCCGTAGCGAGGATACGCTGCGGATGCCGCGGATGCCGTACGCCGCGGCGTGGATGCGCTCGAGATAGGCGTCGGTGGGCTTGGTCTCCATCAGGATCATGGCGTTGTCGCGCAGCAGCGACATCCCCATCCACATGATCATGCCCGCGATGAGCAGCTCCGCCGCGCTGTCCAGCCACACCACGCCCATCATGGCGCCGCCGATGCCCGCCGCCGCCGCCACCGACGAGAGCACGTCGGAGCGGTGATGCGCCGCGTTGGCGCGCAGGGCGGGGGAGTTGTGCCGCGCCGCCGCCGCGTACGTGTAGCGCGCCATGGCCTCCTTGCTCACGATGGAGATCGCCGCGGCCGCCAGCGCCGGCCCGCCCGGCTTGCTGTGCGTGCCGTGCAGGAAGCTCATCACCGCGTCGTGCCCCAGCAGGACGCCCGTGATCAGCAGCAGCGTGCTCACCCCCATGGCGCCCAGGGTCTCGAAGTTGTGATGCCCGTAGGGGTGGTTGTTGTCCGGCGGCATGGCGCTGGCCCGCAGGGCGATGAGCACGCCCACGTCGCCGGCCAGGTCGCTGAAGGAGTGGAAGCCGTCGGCCACCAGCGAGGCTGAGCCGCTCAGGTAGCCCACCGCCAGCTTGCCCGCGGTGAGCAGCACGTTGCCCACCATGCCCACGGCCGTGCAGATGAGCGGACGCAGGAGACGGGGACCGCTCGCGGCGGTGGACGCCATGGGCTCAGGCCTCCTGGGCGTACATGCGGTCGATGAGGTCGGCGTACTCGCGCTGGATCACGTTGCGCTTCACCTTCAGGGTGGGCGTCAGCTCCCCCCGCTCCAGAGTGAACTCGTCCTTCACCAGGCCGAAGCGCTTGATGGTGCCGAAGCTGGGCAGCTTGGCGTTCGCACGGTCCAGCCCGCGCTGGAACTTCTCCAGCACCTCGGGCTTGGCCAGCAGCTCGGCGTGGTCCGACCAGCCCACGTGATGCAGCTTGGCCCAGGCCTCCAGCTCCTCGAAGTTGGGCACGATCAGGCAGGCCAGGTACGGCCGCCGGTCGCCCACCACCACCACCTGCCCGATGAACTTGTTCTTCTTGAGCTGGTTCTCGATGGGCTGCGGCGCCACGTTCTTCCCGCCCGCCGTCACCAGGATGTCCTTCTTGCGGTCCGTGATGAACAGGTAGCCTTCCTTGTCCAGATGGCCGATGTCTCCGGTGTGCAGCCACCCTTCCTCGTCGATGGTCTCCGCGGTGGCCTCCGGGTTGTTGTAGTAGCCCAGCATGATGCCCGGCCCCCGCGCCAGGATCTCCCCGTCGTCGGCGATGCGCACCTCCGTGCTGGGGATCACGGGACCCACGCTCCCGATGCGGTTGCGCTCGAAGGTGTTCACGCTGATCACCGGCGACGTCTCCGTGAGCCCGTAGCCCTCCAGCACCGTCAGCCCCGCGGCGTAGAAGAACTCGTTGATGTGCACCGCCAACGGCGCGCCGCCCGACACGAAGAAGCGCAGCCTCCCGCCCGTGCGCGCCCGCAGCTTGCTGAACACCAGCCTGTCCACGATGCCCTGCTGGACCTTGAGCCAGCCGCCCGCCGTGCCGCCGGCCTGCTCCAGGTGGCAGACCTCCTTGCCCACCTTCTTGGCCCAGCCGAAGATGGTGCGCTTGGCCGGTCCTCCGCTCATGGCCGCCGCGTTGACCTTGTCGTAGATCTTCTCGTAGAGCCGCGGCACGCTCACCATCACCGTGGGCTTCACCACGCCCATGTCGTCGGCCACCGTGTCCACGCCCTCCGCGTACGCGATCCCCGTGCCGGCGTAGACCATGGTGTAGTACCCGGCCATCCTCTCGAACACGTGGGACAGAGGCAGGAAGGACAGCACCTTGTCCTCCGTCCCGATATCGATCAGGCTCACCGCGTCCAGCACGTTGGACACGAAGTTCCAGTGGCTCAGCATCACGCCCTTGGGGTTGCCCGTGGTGCCGCTGGTGTAGATGATGCTGCACAGGTCCTCGGGCTCGGCCGGCCCCACCTCGTCCGCCGCCGACTGCGGCAGCTTCTCCGCCATGCTGGCGCCCATCTGCTCCAGCTTGGCGAAGGTCATCACGTTGGGCACGGCCACCGCGTCGTAGGAGATCACGTCGGTGAGGAAGGGCAGCCCCGCGCGGATCTCGTCGATCTTGCCCGCCTGCTCCGCGTTGGAAACGAACACCGCCTTGGGCTCGCAGTCCTTCAGGATGTACTCGATGGTCTCCGGCAGCAGGGTGGGGTAGATGGGCACGTCCACGGCGCCCAGGGCCAGCGCGGCCAGGTCCGTCAGGGCCCACTCCACCCGGTTCTCCGAGAGGATCGCCACGCGGTCGCCGCGCCCCACGCCCAAGGCGTCCAACCCCAGGCGCACCGCCCGCACCCGGCGCTGCATCTCCTCGCTGGAGATGTCCCGGTAGGTCCCGCCGGCGTCCTTGGCGCTGAACATGTCGGGCCGGGGCCGCTGGGCCACGGCGTCGAAGAACAGCTGGGGAATGGTCTGAACCGACATGCGCATCCTCCGGGATGGGGGGGCCGAATCGCGAGGGTTTGACAATCCTGGCCGACGCATCCAGCGTGTGTCAACGCTCATTGACCGGACGCATCCACCGGGAGACCCCTTGACGCCTCGCTCGGACCCCTCCCTCGACCTCCTCGAAGGCCTCGATCTCGGCGCCCTGCGCCGCGATCTGCTGTCCTGGTACCGCCGCCGGGGCCGCAGCCTGCCCTGGCGCGAGGACCCGGGCGTGTACGGCATCTGGATCTCCGAGATCATGCTCCAGCAGACCACCGTGACGGCCGTGATCCCGCGTTGGCGCGAATTCCTGGCCCGCTTCCCGGACGTGGCCGCCCTGGCCGCGGCCGACGAGGCCCAGGTTCTGGATGCCTGGCGCGGTCTCGGATACTACCGCCGCGCCCGTCAGCTCCACATGGCGGCCAAGGAGATCATGGCCGCCGGGGAAGCCCGTTTCCCGGATTCGGCCGCGGGTTGGCGCGCCCTGCCCGGCGTGGGCGACTACACCGCCGGCGCCGTCGCCAGCATCGGCCTGGGCCTGCCCGAGGCCGCCGTAGACACCAACGTGGACCGGGTCCTGCGACGTCTGCTCTGCGATCGGCCCGGCGACGCCGCGGATCTCAAGCCGGCTGCCCTGCGGGCCCTGGCCGCCGCCCTGGTGGATCCCGCCGACCCCGGCGCCTGGACCCAGGCGCTCATGGATCTCGGCGCCGGTCCCTGCCGCGTGGCGGACCCGGACTGCGGCGGTTGCCCCCTGGCCGCCCACTGCCGGTCCCGCGCCGCCGGCAACGCGGCGCTCATCCCGCCGCGCGCTCCCCGGCCCGACATCGTGCCCGTGGTCCTGTCCCTGCTCGTGGTCCGCGACCGACGCGGCCTGCTCGCGGTTCCGCCGGGGAGCGAACCCGCCCTCCGTCCCGCCGCGTGGGGAGGGGAGGCCCGCAGCGACTACGCCGGCCTCTACCGCGGCTATTGGCGCTTGCCGGCCACGGGCTGGTACCCCGCCGCCTCCGCACCCGGAACGGCGGCCATGGTCCGGGCCTGGGCCGATTGGCTGGGCGCAGATCCCGAGGCCGTCCATCCCGTCGGTGCGTTCCGCGGCACGGTCACCCGCTACCGCCAGGAGGTGCGCGTGGTCGCGGCCGTCCAGGACGTGATCTGGCCGCAACCCCCGCGCGCGGAGCCGATCCCGCTCCACGACGCCGCGCGGCCGCTGGCCCAGCCGGATCGCCGCGCGCTCGAACTCGCTGAAAAATCCCCTATTTGATCCAGGACTATTTGACTTTCTGAGTCTGCTTTTCCATCATGCAGAGGTCGGCCGCTCGGGCCCGCCCGTCGATGAACGGCCACGGCATGATCAGACGAGGAAGGACGACCATGCTCCAGATCACCCGTCAGACCGAGTACGCGATCCGCGGCCTCATGGAACTGGCCACGCGCGACAACGACAGCCCCACCCGCCTCAAGTCCCTGGCCGAGTCCTGCGAGGTCTCCGAGGCCTTCCTGGCCAAGATCTTCCAGATGCTCTCCCAGCACGACGTGGTCAAGAGCCACCGCGGCGTGAAGGGCGGCTTCTCCCTGGGGCGCGACCCCAAGGACATCACCCTGCGCGAGGTGGTCGACATCTGCGAGGGCGGCATCGCCTTGAACCATTGCCTCCGCAAGGTGGATCCGTGCCAGCGCGCGGGCGAGTGCAAGATGAGCAAGGTGTGGGGCGAGGCCCAGAACGCCATGACCGCCGCCCTGGAGCGGACCACCCTGGCGGATCTCATCTGATCCCGCGTCCTGCCGCGCACGCTTCACGACGCCGCTCCGCGCCCGGAGCGGCGTCGTTTTTCTCGGGTACCGGAGAGGGAGGGCCTCAGGCCCGCTTGCGCCGCAGCTGGCCGCAGGCGGCGTCGATGTCCTCGCCGCCGCTGATGCGGATGGTGCTGCGCACGCCGCGGTCGGCCAGGGCGGCCTGGAAGCCCAGCACCCGGTCCGCGGGCGGGGGACCGAAGCGGTCGTCGATCCTGTTCATGGGGATCAGGTTGATCTTGAAGGGGCGGTGGCGGACCAGCTCCGCCAAGGAGCGGGCCTCGGCGTCCCCGTCGTTCACCCCGTCGATCAGGACGTAGGCCACGGTCGCCGGGCGGTGGATGCGGTCGGCATGGGCCTCGGCCAGGGCCAGCGACTCCTCCAGCGGGGTTCGTCCAGGCACCGGCATGAGCTTCTTGCGCAACCCCGGATCGCAGCTGTTCACGGACAGGGTCAGCCCCACCGGCACCTCCAGCTCCGCCAGCGCCCGCAGGCCGGCGGCGTGGCCGGAGGTGGAGATGGTGATCCGCCGCGCCGACATGCCCAGCCCCGCCTCGTCGGTCATGGCCCGGATCGCCGCGAACACGCCCTCCACGTTGTCCAGAGGCTCGCCCATGCCCATGAAGACCACGTTGAAGGCCCGCGTCGGGTCCCCCGGCAGAGGATCCTGCTCCAGGTCGCGCCGCAGCCTCTGCACCTGCTCCAGGATCTCGCCCGCGGTGAGCTGGCGCAGGAGTCCGCCGCGAGCCGTGGCGCAGAAGCTGCACGCCATGGCGCAGCCCACCTGGCTCGACACGCAGAAGGTGGCGTGGTTCTCCATGGGGATGATCACGCTCTCCACCGCATCTCCGTCGCGCAGCGTGAACAGGAACTTCCGGGTGCCGTCCTGCGAGCGCTGACGCTCCGCCGGAGCCAGCCCGGCCAGATCGTGGTCCGCGGCCAGGGCCTCGCGCAGGGCGCGGGGCAGGTTCGTGGTCTCCTCCCAGTCCACGGCTCCGTGCGCGAAGAGCCAGCTCCGCACCTGGTCGGCGCGGTAGGCTGGCTGTCCCAATCCGGTCATGAGGTCGGCGACGGCCGCGGGGGCCAGGTCGCGCAGCAGCGGGCGCATGGGACACTCCTGGGGCGAAGCTTGACACGTCTTCCCGGCGACGTGCACTGTGGACCCACGGGAGTTTAGCTCTTCCCGGGGCGGACGCAAGGCCGGCCCCACACGGAGGTCATCAGTGCATACCATCCTCGTGGTCGACGACGAGGCGGCGATCCGCACCGCCCTGGACCAGATCCTCACCTACGAGTCCTACCGCGTGCTCACCGCCCCCAGCGGCCGCGCCGCCCTCGAGGTCCTCGACGGCGAGAAGGTCGACGCCCTGCTGCTGGACATCAAGATGGCCGGCATGGACGGCTTCGAGGTCCTCGGGCGCATGCAGGCCGCCGGCCACGATCAGCCCGTGGTGGTCATCTCGGGCCACGGCACCATCGAGACGGCCGTGGAGGCCGTCCGCCGCGGCGCCTACGATTTCCTGGAGAAGCCCCTGGACCGGTCCCGCCTGCTGGTCACCCTGGCCAACGCCCTGGAACACCGCTCCCTCCGCACCGAGGCCCGCAGCCTGCGCAACCGCGCCGGCTACGATTCCCCCCTCGTGGGCGACTGCTCAGCCATGCAGGAGGTCCGTTCCTTCGTGGAGCGCGTGGGCCCCACGGAAGCCACCGTCCTGATCACGGGCGAGAACGGCACCGGCAAGGAGCTGGTGGTGCGCTCCCTGCACGCCCTGAGCCCTCGCCACCGCGGCCCCCTGGTGGAGGTCAACTGCGCCGCCATCCCGCGGGACCTGGTCGAGAGCGAGCTCTTCGGCCACGAGAAGGGCAGCTTCACGGGCGCGGACCGTCTGCGCATCGGCAAGTTCGAGCAGGCCGACGGCGGCACCCTCTTCCTGGACGAGATCGGCGACATGAACGCCGAGGCCCAGGCCAAGGTCCTCAAGGCCGTGGAGGAGAGCCGCTTCGAACGCGTGGGAGGCAGCAGCGTGCGCCAGGTCGACGTGCGCATCGTGGCCGCCACCAACCGCGACCTGGCCTCGCCGTCTTCCGGTTTCCGCCCGGATCTGTTCTACCGCCTGAACGTCCTGTCCATCCATCTGCCTCCCCTGCGGGAGCGGGGCGACGACGTGGCCCTCCTGCTGGAGCACTTCGTCCGCGAACTGTCGACGGGGAGCAATCTGCCCCGGCGCAGCTTCGCCCCGGACACCCTGGACCTCCTGCGTCGGCATTCCTGGCCCGGCAACGTCCGCGAGCTGCGCAACCTGGTGGAACGGCTGCTGATCCTGGCCCCGGAGCCCGTGATCCGCCCCAGGGACCTGCCTCCTCTGCTGTCCGGTCCCGGCTCGACCCGCAACGAGATGGACACCTTCCTCGCCCACGACAACTTCCAGGACTTCAAGGCCGCCGCCGAGGCCCGCTTCCTCCAGCACAAGCTGGAGCAGAACGGCTACAACGTCAGCCGGACCGCCGAGATCCTCGGCATGCAGCGCAGCAACCTCTACAAGAAGATCACCCGCTACGACTTGCAGACCC
>ERZ795053.567-NODE-567-length-47379-cov-18.623045_pt1 | contig 47379 bp, 37 predicted proteins | sample MGYA00375137_ERZ795053 | MGnify/ENA primary metagenome ERZ795053 (study PRJEB30182, sample SAMN05720284) | activated sludge metagenome | isolation source: Anaerobic digester | place: Hong Kong | collected 2014-12-17 ... | reverse complement strand
TAAAATAATGAGGCCCAAAAGCCAGTTGGAGGTACGCATAAACCAGGTTCACTGCAAAGTAAAGCATTACGCTTTAATTGCATATTAAGATGTGGGTAAATGCCTGTATTTATGGATATTTTAACGCAGTCTGTCCATGCTCTTCACGAGCCTTTCATCGCGGCCTATGCCCCTGTTGGCCAGCAGCAGGAGGAGGATGGCAAAGCCCGGCAGAAACATGGGCCAGGCCACCGTATATGCCTCCTGGCTGCGTTCTTCGCTGATCAGCCAAAGTACATAGATCGCTGCGATCAGCGCCACACTGATGAGGTTGATGCGCATTTGCAGTTTTCTGTTACGATAGGAAGTGATGGCAAACAATGACAAAGCCATGACCGCTACAGCCAGAGCAGCCCTCAGAATATCGTCTTTGGTAGAGAAACCAAGATCTCCTGCATGTCCGGTTGGAAGCAGCAGATAGATCAACATACAGATGATGGCCAGTGCCATCCACAGGGTTTGCAGTCGTTGCCACATGCGGCAAATATAAGGTGTGAGCAGCTACCTTTGTGTGGTGCGCTATTTTCTGGAGATCGCCTATGACGGCACGGCATACAATGGATGGCAGGTGCAGCCCAACGGGGTTACTGTACAGGAAACGGTTGACAAGGCACTGAGTACCATTCTACGTGATGCTATTCATTGTATCGGGTGCGGAAGGACAGATGCCGGTGTACATGCATCTCAGTTCTATCTGCACTTTGATACAGATATGCCTGTTCCCGATGACTTTTTACAGCGCATGAACGCTTTTCTGCCGAAGGATATCGGGGTGTACCGGTTATTGCCGGTACATGATAAAGCACACAGCCGTTTTGATGCACGTTCCAGGTCATATGAGTACGTTCTCTGCAGGCAGAAGGATGTATATCGTTTTGGTTATGTCTATTACAAACCATTCCACAAACTGGATCTGGACAGGATGCAACAGGCCTGTGTCATCCTGCAGCAGTTCCATGACTTTCCCAGTTTTTGCAAGAGCAAGGCCGGCAGTAAGACCACGCTGGTGCGGATAGATGAAGCGAAATGGGAAGAGCGGGGAAACGACCTGGTATTCTGTATTACCGCCGATCGTTTTTTGCGTGGCATGGTGCGGCTCGTGGTGGGTGCGATGCTGCAGATAGGGGAAGGTAAAATGAGTCTGGAAGAATTTGAAAAAGGCATCAGAGAGAAGCAGCGATTCCGGCTGGCATTATCAGCGCCCGCTCATGGACTTTATCTGAATCATGTACGGTACGACTATATTCCGGAACGTCAGGATCTGAACTGAAGTTCTTCTATGGCATTCCAGGCCATCAGTCCCATACCCGTCATCAGTGCATCTTCATCAATATCAAAGGTGGGTGTATGGATGAAAGAGGTGATCCCTTTTTCCGGATTGCCTGTTCCCAGCCGGTAGAAACAAGCCGGAATTTCCTGAGAATAGAAGGCAAAATCTTCGGCACCCATGCGTGGTTCTGCCAGGAATACCTGTTCTTTTCCAAGGTAGTTTTCTGCTCTGGCGATGGCTCTTCCGGTCATCTCCACATCGTTGACCAGAGAAGGGTATCCGCGGCGTATATCGACCACCACTTCCATACCTGAAGCGGCAGCAGTCTGTCGGGTGATGCGTTCCACCGCTTCCAGTATGGTATTGCGAATGTCTTCATTCATGGCCCGCACGGTGCCCTCCATGTGTACCTCATCGGGGATGACATTGGTAGCCCCTCTGGCTTCCACTTTTCCTATGGACACTACGGCAGGTTCCAGCGGCGATATCAGTCTGCCGGTGATCTGGTGCAGCGCATCAATGATACGGGCAGCCACAGGCACAGGATCTTTCAACAGGTGGGGATAAGCGGCATGCCCGCCTTTTCCGCGAACGGTCAGGTACAGTTCATCTGTGCTGGCCATCATGCGTCCGGGACAGAAAGCCACGGTTCCCACTTTATAAGGTGTAAATGCGTGTTGTCCGAAAATGCCATCGACCGAAGGATTCTTCAACACACCTTCGGCAATCATGGTACTGGCGCCGCCAGGCAGTTTTTCTTCACCTGGTTGAAAGATCAGGCGAATGCTTCCCCGCCAGTTGTCTTTTGTTTCCTGCAAAATGCGTGCAGCACCCAGCAGTGAACTGGTATGTACGTCGTGTCCGCAGGCATGCATGACACCGTCGTGTTGAGACCGGTATTCCACCTCATTCTCTTCCTGGATGGGCAGGGCATCCATATCTGCCCGGAGCGCTATCACAGCGCTGCCTGCCTGACCTTCTATAATAGCAGTTACGCCCGTTCCGGCAATTCCTGTATGCGGTTGAAGGCCCATATTTCTGAGTTCTTCAGCAACAAATGCGGCGGTCTCATGTTCCTGGAACGATAGCTCCGGATGGCTGTGCAGGTGCCTGCGCAGGGTGCGCACGTGTTCAAAATACTGTCTGGATAATTCCTTAATGCGTTCGGGGCTCATGGCTGGGGTTCACGCACATTGATCAGGTCCTTGCAGATGAAGGCATTGGGGTACATGGACAGCACATCCTGCAGGTCGCGGTAAGCGTCAAAGCGATTGCGGTAGTTGCCCAGTCTGACCTTGTAGTTGGGTGCTTCAAAAACGATGAATGCCTGGTTGTCAAACTGCTGCAACACCCTGGTCTTTTCACCTTTGGCTTCGGTCATACTGGGAGTAGAGATCACCTGGATGCGCCAGCCTGGTATCTGATTGTGTTCTTCATTGAAATACTGGTGTTTTTCCACCAGGCTTTCTGCTCCTGCATGGTCATGAATGACCACGCTGCCTTGCTGTGCCCGGGCGCTGAGCATACCTATGGTGCAGATGGTGAAAAACAGGTACCGCATAGTTCAAAGTTAGTAAATATCAGGAGGCATTGTCAGCCATCAGTGCAACGCCGGAAGAGGTGCCCAGTCTGTCTGCTCCTGCATCCAGCAGGGCAATGGCATCTTCGCGGGTGCGGATACCTCCGCTTGCTTTGATACGGATGTCTGCCCGCAGAAGTTTTCTGAGGCTGGTAACCTGCTCCACACTGGCACCGGGACCGTTCACGCCGGTAGAGGTCTTGAGGTAATCAATCCCGTGGTCGTTGGCCATGCGACAGATCAGATCGGTCTCGATCTCTGTCATCAATCCGGTCTCTGCAATGTACTTGATGACCTTACCTTCTGTATGTACCAGGCGGGTCAGCATGTCCATTTCGTTGTTGATGGTATCCCAGTCGCCGGCCTTGACAGCAGCAATATTGATGACCACATCCAGGTGGTCTGCGCCTTGTGCCAGGGCGTCTTCGGCTTCTTCAAATTTGGCCATCAGGCTGCTGTAGCCATAGGGAAATCCGATCACGGTGGCCAGTTCTACGGCGCTTTCCTGCAGCAGTTCGGCGGCATCCGTTACATAATAGGGTGGCACACAAACGGCTGCGAAACCGTATTCTGCGGCTTCCCTGCATATGCGTTGTATATCGGCCGGAATGGTATCCGGTTTCAGGATGGTATGTTCTATGGCGGTTCTCAGCCGCAGGATGGTATCAGACATGTAGCTGTATTATCAGGCTTCGTCTTTGCCGTGACAGTTCTTGTATTTTTTCCCGCTTCCGCAGGGGCAGGGCTCATTGCGACCTACTTTTTTCTCTACCCGCACCGGTTCAATGTTGCGTTTTTCGGGCTGGCGGTTTCCGGGGCCTCGTTCAGCCACTTCTTCCTGTCTGCTGGTGCGCATCTGGCTCATGTCGGTGCGACGTTGGGCAGCGGCCTGCTGAACTTCTTCCGGCGAACGCAGCGGCACATTTCCTTTAAAGAGGAATCCGGCAATTTCCATGTTCAGTTCACTCAGCATTTCGCGGAACATCTTGAATGCTTCGAACTTATAGATGAGCAGCGGGTCTTTCTGTTCGTACACAGCTCCCTGCACGGCCTGTTTCAGGTCGTCCATATTGCGCAGGTGATCTTTCCAGTGGTCGTCAATGATCATGAGACTCACCGTGCGTTCAATGGCGAGGGCTACTTCGCGACCATCAGTTTCAACAGCCTTTTGCAGGTTGACCACGATGTTCAGACCCTTGCGGCCGTCAGTAAATGGCACCACCACATTTTCCAGGGTTTCGCCTCTGTTGGCATGCAGGTCTTTGATGAGCGGAAGCACTTTCTGCACCATGGCCTGTTGCTTGCGCTTGTAGAACTGCATAGCAGTCTGGTAGAGCATACCGGTCAGTTCTTCCTGGCGGGCGTCAGAGAATTTATCCTTACTCACTTCCGGTTCCATACCGAGGTAGCGGATCACATCGAGGGTGAATCCTTCATAATCGCCGGTGCCGGTCCAGTTTCCTGATATCTCATCACACAGGTCGTGGAAGGTGTTGTTGAGGTCCAGTTTCAGGCGTTCGCCGGCCAGTGCATGGTTGCGTTTGCGGTAGATGAGTTCACGCTGGCTGTTCATGACATCATCGTACTCAAGGAGGCGCTTTCGAATGCCGAAGTTGTTTTCTTCCACTTTTTTCTGCGCTCTTTCAATAGATTTGGTAACGCTGCTGTGTTCAATGACATCACCTTCCTTGTACCCCAGGGTGTCCATCACTTTAGCAATACGGTCGCTCATGAAGAGGCGCATCAGGTTGTCTTCCAGAGACACGAAGAATTCAGAAGAACCGGGGTCACCCTGCCGGCCGGCCCGTCCACGCAGCTGTCTGTCCACCCGGCGTGAGTCGTGGCGTTCAGTACCGAGAATGGCCAGACCACCGGCTTCTTTCACGCCCGGCCCGAGTTTGATGTCGGTACCACGACCAGCCATGTTGGTAGCAATGGTAACTGCCCCGGCCAGACCGGCTTCGGCCACCACTTCGGCTTCCCGCTGGTGTTGTTTGGCGTTGAGTACATTGTGTTTGACACCCTTGAGTTTGAGCATGCGGCTCAGCAACTCAGATACTTCCACAGAGGTAGTACCAACCAGCACCGGTCTTTGCTGCCCTACAAGTTCTTCGATGCGGGCAATAACGGCGTTGTATTTATCTTTTCTGGTCTTGAAGACCTTATCGTTCATGTCATCACGCACAATAGGTTTGTTGGTCGGGATAACGGTCACGTCCAGTTTGTAGATCTCCCACAATTCGCCGGCTTCAGTTTCGGCGGTACCGGTCATACCGGCCAGCTTGTGGTACATGCGGAAATAATTCTGGAGGGTGATGGTGGCATAGGTTTGCGTGGCAGCTTCCACCTTCACATTCTCTTTGGCTTCGATGGCCTGGTGGAGACCATCGCTGTAGCGGCGACCTTCCAGGATACGTCCGGTCTGCTCATCAACGATCTTGACCTTTCCGTCCATCACCACATACTCCACGTCTTTTTCAAACAGGGCATATGCCTTGAGCAGTTGTTGTACAGAGTGGATGCGTTCGCTCTTGATCGCAAAGTCCTGCATCAGCTGGTCTTTGGCAGCCACCTTGTCATCGGGGTTGAGGTTCTTTTTTTCAATGTCGGCTATCATGGCGCCCACATCCGGAATAACGAAGAAGCCCGGGTCTTCGCCTGATTCGGTAATGAGTTCTATACCCATATCGGTCAGGTCAACCGAATTGGATTTTTCATCGATCACAAAGTAGAGGTCCTTGTCGATCTCAGGCATGCGCTTGTTGTTTTCTGCCAGGTACACCCCTTCGGTGTCCAGCAGCAGCTGGCGCATTCCCTGTTCACTCAGGAATTTGATCAACGCACCACTTTTCGGGAAAGCACGGTGGGCTTTCAGCAGGGCGATACCGCCTTCTTTCGTCTTGCCTTCGCCTATCAGTTTTCTGGCATCATTCAGGAAGATATTGGCAATGCGCTTCTGCGTATCTACCAGTTTGGTGATGCGTGGTTTCAGGGCGCCAAATTCCTGCTGATCGCCTTTCGGGATAGGTCCGGAAATGATGAGCGGTGTACGGGCGTCATCCACGAGTACAGAGTCCACCTCATCTACCATGGCATAATGGTGTTTGCGCTGTACTTTTTCTTCAACATTGCGCACCATGTTGTCTCTCAGGTAGTCAAAACCGAACTCATTGTTGGTTCCGTAGGTGATATCGCAGTTGTAGGCATTTCTTCGTTCAGGAGAGTGCGGCTGGTATTTGTCTATACAATCAACGGTTATACCCAGCCAGTTGAATATCGGGGCATTCCATTCGCTGTCTCGCTGTGCCAGATAGGTGTTGACCGTAACAATGTGAATACCCTGTCCTGCCAGTGCATTCAGGTAGGCGGGCAGGGTTGCCACCAGGGTCTTGCCTTCTCCTGTGGCCATTTCTGAGATCTTGCCCTGGTGCAATACGATACCACCAATGATCTGTACATCATAATGCACCATATTCCATTTGATAGGCGCACCTGCAGCGGTCCATTCGTTGTGGTATATGGCAGTATCTCCTTCTATGACCACGAAGTCTTTGTTGACAGACAGGTCGCGGTCCAGGTCAGTAGCGGTGCTTCGCACTTCGGTGTGTTCACTGAAACGTCTTGCAGTTTCCTTGACCACAGCAAAGGCTTCCGGCAGCAGTTCGAGCAGAATGACCTCAAGAGATTTGTCGCGGTCTTTGATCAGCTCATCAACACGGCGATAGAGTTCATCTTTCTCGTCCACCATTTCCACGTCCAGTGATTCAGCTTCCTGACGGATGCTGTTGATCTCCTTATCAATATCAGACAGGTGGTCAGCGATGCGTTGTCTGAACTCATTGGTCTTACCGCGAAGCTGGTCGTTGGTAAGGGATGACAGACGTGCAAAATGTTCGTTGGTTTGAGCTACCAGAGGTTCTATGGCTCTGATATCTTTTTCGTATTTATTCCCACCGAAGAGCTTCGACAGGGACTTGGTAAACATATTCATAAGCTGCGAAAGTATGTTCCGGGGCAAAAACCGTTCCCCGGTAAATGGTCCTGACAGTTCTGCAGGGTCACAAAGATACAATTATTAGCGTCCGGCGGCCTGGTGCGTGATTCCTTTTCCATACCGTACTTTTACGTCATTCATGGGGGCTTATTATACAGTCGGACAGATCGCTGGAATATTGGGAGCAGGCGGACAGATTGTCAGCCCGGAGGCGGGAGTAGGCCGCTTGTTCACAGATTCCAGAAAGCTTTATGCCGGCGATCAGGGTCTGTTCATAGCTATCAGGGGGCCGCATCATGACGGGCACAGGTATCTGGATGAGGCTTATCGCAGTGGTATTCGCAACTTTCTGGTGTCTGACGGAGGAGGCTGGCAACCAGACGCCAACTATCTGCTGGCAGCCGATACGGTCAGGGCATTGCAGATGCTGGCAGCCTTTCACCGGCAGCAGTTTGCTTATCCGGTCATAGGCATCACCGGCAGCAATGGCAAGACCGTGGTCAAAGAGTGGATCTATCATCTGCTCAAGACACAGGAAGACATCATCCGCAACCCAAGAAGTTTTAACTCACAGACAGGGGTACCCTTATCAGTCTGGCATATGGATCATCACCATACACTGGCAGTGTTCGAGGCGGGTGTTTCCCGGCCCGGAGAGATGGATCATCTGGCAGAGGTCATCAGACCAGACATAGGTGTTTTCACCCATTTCGGACCGGCGCATGCAGCAGGTTTTTTATCAGAAGAGGAAAAGGCAGAAGAGAAAGCTAAGTTGTTCAGTCAGGCAGGAGTGGTCATTTACCGGGCAGATATCAAACCTGTGCGGGATGCCTGCTGCAAGCTGGCCGGAGAACAGGTAAGCTGGAGCATGGATCCGGAGGTCAGAGCGTTGTGGCAGGTAACGGCAGAAGCCGCTTCCTTGCATACAACCATGATCAGCCTGACCGCAGAGAATGACCAGCTGCGCTTCACCGTTCCGTTCACAGATGAAGCTTCCATTGAAAATGCCGTCTGTGCAGTGCTGACCTGCTTGCAGCTGCATGCAGACCGGGAACAGCTGCTTGGTCAGCTGGACACTTTGCCGGTAGTGACCATGAGGCTTGAACTGGTAGCAGGCAACAATGGTTGTCAGCTGATCAATGATGCCTACAGTGCTGATGCAGGATCACTGGAAGCAGCCCTGCATTTTTTATCCAGGCAGGCAGATGAAACACCAGGTCAGGAGAAGATCGTGGTGCTGAGCGATATGGAGGGCAGTGGCCTGGCAGAAGAGCAGTTGTGCAGGCAGCTCGCTGTGAGTTTGCAGGCAGCCGGTACAGACAGATTGTTTGCCGTTGGTCCGGTTTTGAGCAGGCATGCAGGAGTCTTTCATCCCATACAGGTACATTGTTTTCCGGATACCGGTAGTTTGCTGGAGCAGGTGCCGGCAGCTGCTTTTCACAATGCCATCATTCTGGTAAAAGGCGCCAGGCGTTTCCGGCTGGAAAAGGTCATTGAAGCCTGGGCATCGAAACAACACAATACAGTGCTGGAGATCGATCTGCAGCATATGGCGCATAACCTGCATGCCTACCGTTCACTGCTGCCGGAGCAGGTTCGGGTAATGGCCATGGTCAAGGCTTTCGGTTATGGAAGCGGCGCTGCAGAAGTGGCGCATTTCCTGGCATTCAACCGGGTGGACTATCTGGCAGTGGCCTATGGCGATGAAGGACTGGAGCTGCGCAGACATGGTGTGCATCTTCCGGTCATGGTCATGAATCCCGATCCGCAAAAAGTAGGTGCGCTGATAGATGCTGAACTGGAACCGGAGGTGTTCAGCCTGCCTCAGTTGCAGGCGGTCATTCAGGCTGCCGCAGATCGTGAGGTGCGCATCCATATTGAACTTGATACCGGTATGAACAGGCTGGGTTTCCGGGAAGAAGAGTTTGCTGACATGATCCGGCTTATACGGGCATCGCAACGGGTAAATCCGGTCAGTATATTCACCCATCTCAGTGCTGCTGATATGCCTGAAGAGGATGCCTGGTCCAGGCAGCAGATAGCCCTTTTTGACAGATGGAGTGACAGCCTGATGCAGGAGTTGGATCGGCCGGTACTGCGGCATGTGCTCAACTCTCCGGGTATTGCCAGGTTTCCGGAAGCAGCCTATGACATGGTCAGGCTGGGAATCGGTTTGTATGGCGATGATCCCTCAGAAGAACTGCAGAGAAAGCTGTTGCCCGTAAGCAGCTGGTTTACCACAGTGGCGCAGGTAAGGAAAGTGGAAGCCGGAGAGAGCATCGGGTATGGCAGACAATACCGGGCAAAAGAACCTATGGTACTGGCGGTGTTGAATATTGGCTATGCCGATGGTTTCAGGCGAAGCCTGGGAAACGGAGTTGGCAGGGTATGGCTGCACGGCGATTATGCGCCGGTGGTGGGCAGGGTTTGTATGGACATGTGTATGGTTGACGTGACCCATCTGCCGGATGTTCGTCCCGGCGACAAAGCCGAAGTGATGGGAACACACCAGACCCTCAGGCAACTTGCAGAAGCCATGAAGACCATTCCCTATGAAGTGCTTACCGGTATCTCGCACCGTGTGAAAAGAATCTATCAGGAAGAGTGACCTGAACGCAATAATTGCTAGGCTTCCCGTTCCTTTTATGCCTTGATTGCGCTAACTTTGCACATCTTTTTCAGGCATGCAACAATCTGTTTCCATTTCCAATGCATTGATCTCGGTTTTCTATAAGGACGGTCTGGATGAGATCGTTCATGAGCTGGCATCAGCAGGTGTTTCGCTGTATTCTACAGGCGGCACTGCAACCTATATTGAACAACTCGGTTTACCTGTTAACCAGGTGGAAGACCTGACCTCTTACCCCAGCATTCTGGGTGGAAGGGTGAAAACACTACACCCAAAAGTGTTTGGCGGCATTCTGGCCCGAAGGGATCATGCCGGCGATGTAGCGCAGATGGAAGAGTATGCTTTGCCCTCATTTGATCTGGTCATTGTTGACCTGTATCCTTTTGAGGAAACCTTGCGCAGCACAGATGATGAACAGGCCATCATAGAGAAGATAGACATTGGCGGCGTATCACTGATACGTGCTGCGGCCAAGAATTTCCGGGATGTGGCCATAGTTTCTTCCAAAGATCAATATAGCAGGGTACTGGAGATGTTGCGCAGCCAGCACTGCAGCACCAACCTTGCGCAGCGCCAGCAACTGGCAGCGGAAGCATTTGATGTGACCCGCCGGTATGATACGGCCATCGCTGCCTGGATGCAGGGTAGTGAGCAAAACATGCTGGACAGCTTCGGGCCGAAGACCTCCCTGCGCTACGGTGAGAATCCGCATCAGGATGCTGCCTTTTATGGAGATCTGTCTGAAGTATTCCATAAGATACAGGGTAAGGAAATATCTTATAATAATTTAGTAGATATAGAGTCTGCCGTTTACCTGATGGAAGACTTGCGGGGATTTGCTGGTGAGCAGGCGGCATTTGCCATTCTCAAACATACCAATGCCTGCGGGGTAGCGCTGGCCGATAGCTTGTCTGAGGCATGGCAGAAAGCACTTGCCGCTGATCCGGTATCAGCATTCGGCGGGGTGCTTATTGCCAACAAAGAGGTAGATGCTGCCACTGCAGCCATGATCCATGAGTTGTTCTTTGAGGTCATCATTGCACCATCGTATGCTGCAGATGCGCTGACCATCCTGGCCGGTAAAAAGAACCGGATCATTCTGGAGCAGAAGAGGTTTGATTTTCCTGCTGAACAATTCCGCAGCCTGCTGCATGGTGTACTGGCCATGGACAGGAACAACCACCTGACCGCGTCATCAGCACTGAAGCTTGTAACAGAAGCAAGACCAGATGCAGCGCAAACAGATGACCTGTTGTTTGCTGAACTGGTAGTGAAGCATCTCAAGTCAAACGGAATTGCACTTGTAAAGAACAGACAGCTGATAAGCATGGGAACCGGACAGACCAGCCGGGTTGATGCCCTGAACCAGGCCATTGCCAAAGCCAAGGCATTTGGCTTTGAAACTGAGGGATCGGTCATGGCCAGTGAGGCATTTTTTCCTTTCCCGGATTGTGTGGAGATAGCATATCATGCAGGAATCAAAGCGGTCATTCAACCGGGCGGCTCTATCAAGGACCAGGATTCCATTGATTACTGCAATGCCCATGGAATGGCCATGGTACTGACAGGTGTCAGGCATTTCAAACACTAAAAAAACGTAAATTGCTGCCTTTCGGGCATAAAGAAATACTTGCATGGGATTATTCAATTTTTTGTCGCAAGACATAGCCATCGACCTTGGTACCGCCAACACCCTCATCATTGCGCATGACAAGGTCATGGTAGATGAGCCTTCCATTGTGGCCATCGACAGGAAGACCGACAAGGTCATAGCGGTGGGCAAACGGGCCATGCAGATGCACGAAAAGACGCACGAGAACATCAAGACCGTTCGTCCGCTCAAGGATGGGGTGATAGCTGATTTTCAGGCAGCCGAGAACATGATGCGGGGTATGATCAGCATGATCTTCCCCAAGAACAGGATATTCAAACCATCACTGGTGATGGTGATCTGCATCCCTTCCGGTATCACAGAAGTGGAAAAGCGTGCCGTCAAGGATTCAGCAGAGCAGGCCGGTGCCAAGGAAGTTTATCTGATCCAGGAACCTATGGCAGCGGCACTGGGTATCGGTCTGGACGTGCAGGAACCGGTCGGGCATATGATCATTGATATTGGCGGAGGTACTACGGAGATCGCAGTGGTAGCATTGTCTGGTATTGTATGTGATCAGAGCATTCGTGTGGCGGGCGATGAATTCACTGCAGATATTGTGGACTATATGCGCAGGCAGCATAACCTGCTGATAGGCGAGCGTACAGCTGAAGCTGTGAAGATCAATGTAGGCTCTGCCATGGCAGAACTGGATGACGCACCGGAAGATTACCAGGTGAGCGGGCGTGACCTGATGACCGGGATTCCGAAACAGCTGGTGGTCACTTATTCGGAGATCGCCCATGCGCTGGACAAGTCCATTTCTAAAGTAGAAGAAGCCATTCTGAAAGCACTGGAAACCACTCCGCCGGAACTGGCCAGTGATATACAACGTGAAGGCATTCACCTGACCGGTGGAGGTGCCTTGCTGCGGGGTTTGGATAAGCGTATCTCTCAACGTACCAAACTGACCGTTCATGTGGCAGATGATCCGTTGCGTGCGGTTGTTCGCGGAACCGGCATTGCGCTTAAGAACAGAGAGCATTATCAGGCATTGTTCATCGGCTAACTGACAGAGCCGGATGCGCAGTTTCATACAGTTCCTGCTCAGATACCATGTGTTCTTCCTGTTTCTTTTACTGGAGTTGATATCTCTCTGGTTCCTATTCAGCAATAACGCTTATCAGCGCACCTTTTTTGTGCATTCAGCCAACCGTATGACCGGCAATGTGCTGAATACTTACGGCAACCTTACGAAGTTTTTCTATTTGTCTGAGGTTAATGACAGCCTGCTGGCAGAGAATGCCCTTTTGCGGGAAGCCATGATGCAGCAGGCCACGGCAGATTCAGGCGGGCGCATCAGCATGCTGGATGAGCATGGAGAGATGCTGTACTCCTGTATGCCTGCGAAGGTGATCAACAATACATTCACATTGCCCAACAACTATATCACACTGGACAAGGGAAGTGAAGATGGCATAGTAAAAGATATGGGAGTGATCACCTCCAACGGACTGGTCGGTATCGTAAAGGACGTATCGCCGCATTTCAGCGTGGTACTATCCGTGTTGCACAGTCATTTCCATACGAGGGTCGCTGTCAAGAAGAACAATGTGCAGGGACGACTGGTATGGAATGGAGAGGATCCTACAGTTGTCAAAATAGTGGACGTGTCTGAACCCGGGCACCTGGAGCCGGGAGACACCATCGTGACCACAGGATATTCTGCTGCTTTCCCACCCGGTTATCCTGTTGGAGTGCTGAAGTCATATGGAAAAGAAACAGGCAGTAATTTCTATACCCTGGAAGTGGAATTGACAACTGCGTTCAGTCGCCTGCACTATGTCTATGTAGTGGATTATCTGCTGAAAGAAGAGCAAACAAACCTGGAGGAGGAGAGTCATGCAGGTAACTAGGTGGATATGGCGTGTCATAGGCTGGATCGCTCTGACAGCCTTTCAGGTGCTGGTGCTTACTCATCTGAATATTGGACAGTATGTGCATCCGTATGTATTTCCCATGTTCATCATGCTGCTGCCTTTTGCCACCCCACGGTGGCTGGTACTGATACTGGCTTTCATTTCAGGTCTGATCGTTGACATGTTCAACAACACCCCCGGTATGCATGCCTCTGCCATGCTGGTGCTGGCTTTCCTGCGCCCGGCTGTAACCAGGCTGCTCACACCCATCACAGGTTATGAAGGTATTCAGGCGCCTTCTATGGGGCGGCTTGGATTCATCTGGTTTCTGTTATACGCCCTGTTGCTCACCTCCATTCATCATCTGGTGTATTTTCAGCTGGAGGTGCTCTCATTCAGTAATCTGGGATACACCCTGCTGAACACCGCTGCCAGTGTACTGTTCTCTGTATTTTTAATGGTCAACTTTGCTTTCATTTTCAGCGGCAACAGACAGGGAGAACGCACATGACCATACATGATCAGTATAAGAACCGCACCTGGGTCATCAGAGGACTGATAGCCGGTATATTTCTGTTGTTCATGATCAGGTTACTTGTGCTGCAGGTCATCAACAAAGACTATGCAGAACTGGCCAAAGACAGGACCGTCAGGAAGGTTACCGTGTATCCCGATCGCGGACAGATGTATGACCGCAATGGCAAGCTGATCGTACACAACAAACCTATTTACAACCTGATGGTCATTCCCAGCCAGGTGAAAGATATGGATACCCTGAGGTTTTGCAGGATGCTGGGTATAGATACCATCTATTTTCAGGAGAAGCTGGCAGAAGCGAAGCGATATTCGCCGCTGCATGCTTCTGTATTTCTTCCGCAGATAGAGGGTGAAGAATTTGCCAGGATGGAAGAATACATGTATGAGTTTCCCGGTTTCTTTCCGGAGATACGCACCATGCGCACCTACCCTTATGCAAATGCGGCCCACCTGCTGGGGTATGTGACCGAGGTGGACAGCAGCGATATCAAACGTTCCAACGGCTACTACAAAGGAGGTGATTATATTGGTAAAAGTGGTTTCGAGAAATCCTATGAAGAAGTACTTCGCGGTAAGAAAGGTTACAGGTATATGGTGGTGGATGCCCATAACAGACTCATGGGCAGCCTGGCCAATGGCGAAAAGGATGAAGCAGCTGAAGCCGGTAAGAATGTTACCCTGACCATTGATATTGATCTGCAAAGATTTGCAGAATCACTCATGCAGGGGAAGAAGGGTGCGGTAGTAGCCATTGAACCGAAAACGGGTGAGATCCTGGCACTGGTAAGCAGTCCGGCCTATGACCCCAATCTGCTGACCGGCAGTTCCAGGACAAAAAATTACGGTACCCTGGTCATGGATGAAGGCAGGCCACTCAATAATCGTGCACTTACAGGTTACTATCCGCCTGGTTCACAGTTCAAAGCATTGATGGCTTTGGTAGCGTTACAGGAGGGCACTCTGGTTGCAGATCAGGGCTATCCCTGCGGCGGAGGTTATCGTATGAGCGGACATACCGTGGGTTGTCACAACCATGTTACACCTTCTAATGTGGTCATGGGCATCCAGCATTCCTGCAATGCCTATTTCTGTTTCGTGCTGAAGCATTTCATAGATGACCACAATGCCAATGCACCCGAAGGGCTGGAAAAGCTCAAAGATTATCTGGCCAGTTTCGGCATCGGGGTACCTACAGGAATTGACCTTCCGGGCGAGAAAGGAGGCAATGTACCTGACCCGGAAGACTATGACCGCATCTACGGTAAGGGCCGGTGGAAGTCATCCAACTTCATCACCCTGGGTATCGGGCAGGATCAGATGATCGTGACCCCATTACAAAATGCTAATATGATGGCCACAATAGCCAACCGTGGGTATTATATTTCTCCGCATGTGTTCAAATATGCCGATGGTGAGGATAGCCTGTTGCAGGCGCTCTCTGTGAAGCATTATACCAAGGTAGATGAGCAGTATTTTGATGTAGTGACCGAAGGGCTCAGTATGGTGGTCAAAGCAGGAACTGCACGGGTTGCCAGGATAGACAGTATTGAAGTTTGCGGGAAGACAGGAACTGCAGAGAACCCGCATGGGAAGGATCACAGTCAGTTCAGTGGCTTCGCACCCAGAGAGAATCCTCAGATCGCTGTTGCAGTGCTGGTTGAAAATTCCGGTTTCGGAGCAACCTGGGCGGCACCGATCGCCAGTCTGGTCATGGAATATTATCTGAAAGGCAGTATCTCACCATCCCGTCAGTATCTGCTGGACAGAATGCGTAACACCAATCTGATAGGAACCCCCACACAACCAGTAGCACCGGAGCCGGAAGAAGACCGTAACGATCCTGATGTGCTGGTCAACGATACTACCGCCATCAAGCCATGAGAGAGCCTCAGAATATCATACAGAGACTGGACAAGCCCATGCTGGTGCTGTATCTGCTCATGCTGCTGGTTGGCCTGATGACCGTATTTGCTGTCAACTACAATGAGGAATCCAGTCGTTTTTTCAATCTGTCACAGACGCATGGAAGACAGATGACCTGGATGTTCATCTCGCTGGTTCTGGGCTTTAGTATGCTCACTTTCAACAGCAACTTTTTTACCAAGTTTTCCATTCCATTTTATATCATCATAATTTTATTGTTACTGGTAACGCTGGCAGTTGCCAGAGAGATCAATGGTGCCCGCAGCTGGTTGCAGATTGGTCCGGCGCAGTTTCAGCCGGCCGAATTTGCCAAGACAGCTACAGCTCTGATGCTGGCCAAATACATCAGCAGCCTGAGCAATGCGGTAAAAACATTCCGGCAGAAAATGATCGCCGCAGGTATCATATTGCTTCCCATGGCCATTATCATTCTGCAGGAAGATATGGGTTCAGCTCTGGTCTATACTTCATTATCTCTTGTGTTGTACAGAGAAGGGTTCAAGGTAAGAGAGGTGATCATTGCCCTGTTGTTCGGAGCCGGTTTCATCCTGTCTATGCTGGTTTCCGTACAGGTATTATTATGGGTGCTTTCCGGGGTCGTGCTGCTGATAGCAGCATTCAGTTCCGGCAGGTTGTGGAGAAAAGACAAGCCCAGGTATCTTCGATATTGGTTGTTGTTCTTATTGTCAGTAGCATCCTTTGCAGCCGGTTATTATCTGCCGGCCCTTCGCATCTATCTGATCGTTCTGGCGGTGCTTTTCATGGCTGGAGTTTGGATGGCACTTCGCCCGGTAGCCTATATGCGCATCACTCCTGTATTCTGGTTATATCTGGCGCTGACAGGATTCACCCTGTACGGGTCCAGTTTCGTGATGAACGAATTGCTGGAGTCTCATCAGTCAGAAAGGGTACTCACGCTGCTGGGGCTGAGTGATGATCCGGATGCCAATTATAACGTGACGCAAAGCAAGATGACCATTGGCTCCGGTGGGTTTGCCGGAAAAGGATATCTGGAAGGCACCCTGACCCAGCTCAAACACGTTCCGGAGCAAAGCACTGATTTCATTTTCTGCACCATCGGAGAAGAACTGGGCTTTCTGGGCACCTTCTTCTTTCTGGCCATCTACCTGGCTTTTATTCTGCGCATCATTCACCTGGCAGAACGGCAGCGCTCTCCATTCACCCGGATATACTGTTATTCAGTTGCCAGTATTTTCTTTATTCAGGTCATGATCAATGTAGGTATGACCATTGGGCTGCTGCCTGTAATCGGAATTCCTTTACCTTTCATCTCTTACGGTGGTTCTTCGGTACTTGCTTTCAGCATCATGGTATTCATTGTGCTCCGGCTGGATGCTGACCGACTGCTGATACTCCGCTGACAAGTGTAATTTTTGCAAATTTGCCTGCTATGGATATGCATGCCATTGATTTTCAACCCCTGGAGATAAACCGTATCAGCCAACTGATAAGCCGGCGCATTCCGCTGGTGCTGAGTCAGGAAGCAGAAGCTGCCATCAGGCACACAAGAGAGTATCTGGATGTGGTGCTTGACAGAAGACCTGAACCGGTCTATGGTGTGAACACCGGTTTCGGATCATTATGTAAGGTTCGTATTTCACCTGATGATCTGGAATCCTTACAGCGTAATCTTATTTTATCTCATGCCTGCGGTACCGGCCCGGAGCTGGAAGCAGAGACCATCAGATACCTGCTTTTTCTGAAGATACAGTCATTGTCTTATGGTTACAGCGGGGTGGCGGTTGAAACAGTTCAGCGACTTATAGATATGTATAATGCAGATGTATTGCCGGTCATATTTGAGCAGGGATCACTGGGTGCCTCCGGCGATCTTTGTCCGCTGGCACATATGAGCCTGCCGCTGATTGGCGAAGGAGAGGTCAGGTATAAAGGGATCAGGAGGGATGCTGCCGGAGTGCTGGATGAGCTGGGGTGGAAACCTCTGCAACTGCGTTCAAAGGAAGGATTAGCCCTGCTGAACGGAACCCAGTTCATGAATGCGCATGCAGTAAGGTGCATAGCTGCAGCCGAAAGATTATTGCAACTGGCAGATCTGACAGGTGCCTTGTCTTTTGATGCATGGGATTGTAAGACGGAGCCATTTGATGAACGCATTCATCGCATTCGTAATCAGGCCGGGCAGCAACAGGCTGCAGCCAATCTCCGGTCCATTCTGCAGGGAAGTGAAATAAGCACCAGACCCAAGGTACAGGTACAGGACCCTTACTCATTCCGATGCATGCCCCAGGTGCATGGTGCCAGCCGAGATGCAGTTGCGTATTGCCGGGACATCGTTTCACGGGAAGCCAACGGCGTTACCGATAACCCGAACATTTTTGCAGATGGTGATGCCATTCTTTCCGGGGGCAATTTTCACGGACAGCCACTGGCCTTGTCGCTTGATTTTCTGGCCATGGCAGTGAGTGAACTGGCCAGCATCTCAGAACGTAGGTTGTACCGGCTGTTGTCTGGTTCCAGAGACCTGCCGGAGTTCCTGGTGGAAGGCAGTGGCCTGCATTCCGGCCTGATGATACCGCAGTACACCGCTGCCAGTCTGGTATCGCAGAACAAACAGCTGTGCACCCCTGCCAGTGTTGACAGTATTCCATCCTGCAATGAGCAGGAAGACCATGTGAGCATGGGTGCCAATGCAGCCACCAAATGCCTGCGGGTCATACAAAATACCACACGGGTACTGGCCATTGAGTGGCTGACAGCTGCACAGGCCCTGGAGTTCAGAAGGCCGCTCAAGACCAGTCCGGTGCTGGAAGGCCTGATGGCCACCTACCGCCAACAGGTCAGCTTCAACCAGGCAGACAGGTTTCTGCATCCGGATATCATGCAGACGGTCAGTTTTCTGGATTCTATTGAATTACAATGATTTAGGCAGATATTCAGCCAATTGTTTCTGGCAGGAATCCGTTTTTTTTCTTTTGAAATTGTCTGGGAAGGCTTATCTTTGCAATCCGTTTTAAACTAACGCTACATGGCACATCATAAGGCTACAAAGAAATCCATCCGTCAATCTGCCAAAAGAAGGTTGTCTAACCGCTATTATGGTAAAACCACCCGTAATGCGGTTCGCAAGCTACGGGCTACAGAAGATGCCGGAGAAGCAAAGCAGAGTCTGCCTGAGGTCATTTCTATGATCGACAAGCTGGCTAAACGCAATATCATACATAAGAATAAGGCAGCCAATCTCAAGAGCAAGCTCATGAAGAAGGTGAACGCCTGATAGACCTTATATCCTGAAAGGCCGGTGCAACGCACCGGCCTTTTTTTATATATGCTCAGAAGGCCTATATTTACAGCATGCCTTATGATGAAAAGAATTATACGATCAAGCAGTTATCAGAAGAAGACCGCCCAAGAGAGAAATTGCTTAACCAGGGCCGGCAGCGATTGACCAACGCTGAGCTGATGGCCATTCTGATACAATCAGGGAGTGACAGGGAAACGGCCATAGAACTGGCGCAACGCATACTATTATCGTGCAACAACAATCTGCAGGAACTGGGAAGGCTGGAAGTGGCAGATCTCTGCGCATTCAGGGGTATTGGTCCGGCCAAGGCAATAACCATAGTAGCGGCACTTGAGTTAGGCAGAAGGAGGCAGCTCAGTGAAGCGGAAGACCGCATTCAGATACGCTCCAGCCGTGATATTTATGCCTGGATGGAGCCGCTGCTGGCAGATCTTTCAGTTGAAGAATTCTGGGCACTATACCTCAACCGTGGTAACCGTATCATAGGTAAAGAGCGCATGAGCCAGGGAGGCGTGAGCGGCACAGTTGTAGATGTAAAAGTACTGCTCAGGAATGCAGTGCAGCGTTTGTGCAGTGCAGTAGTGGTAGTACATAATCACCCCAGCGGAACGTTACAGCCCAGTCAGGCTGATATTCAGCTTACAAAGAAGTTGAAACAAGCCGCAGAGCTGATGGATATTCGTTTGATAGACCATCTGATCATAGCAGGAAAGGGATATTACAGTTTCGCAGATGAGGGCATGTTATAAAAAAGCCCCCGGCATGCCGGGGGCTTTTTTTGCAAAACAGAGTTCTTATTAATGTGCAACCATCAGACGGGTTGTAGTCTGATAAGCACCGCTGATGATCTCTACGAGATACATACCGGCAGGCATATCAGATACAGGCACAGTCAACAGCATATCGCCGTACAGGTTGCCATAGTTGCGGGCCATCATCACCTGACCGTTGATGTCGGTGATACGCATGGTCACATCCATGGTGTTTTCCAGGTTGACCCTTACATAAGCTACATTGCTGGATGGGTTAGGGTAAACCTCAAGACCTGCAAGGCCGGGGAAGTCTTCAATAGCTTCTGGCTGTGAATTGCTCACTTTAGTAGAAACCGCATTGAGGATCTTTCCTGAGTTCTGGTCAATGATCATACCAATGGCATGCATTTCTGATGCATTCCAGTCGGCATCCAGATCCCACTCGTATGTGTGGCTGGCCATATCGCCGGCGTTCACATCTGCCGGTACAGAACCGGAGGTTCCGTTCCAGCCGCTGGCAAGGCCGCGGGCTACATGCTGGTAGATCATATCAGCAGCGGGCACAGTTCCGGGCAGGTCTTCGTATCCTCCCATAGGGCCGTAACCACCACCTGCATAATAGTTGGTCTGGGCGTAGCCGGAACCGGTTCCGGTTACATTGTCTTCTGTCAGAACCAGGTTGAGACGGTAGTTGATGCCGCTCAGCTGGGTAACGAATTCAGCAGTTACTTCAGCACTGATGCTGTGAGATGCTTCATCGTAGGTCAGATCAATGGTCATATCAACCGGGGCAATATCAGCCAGGCGTGTGTCGATCACATCAGGCATTTGTGAAGGGTCAACAATTTCATTGCGATCAATGATCACAGAAGGATAGCCGCTGAAGCCGGGGAATGCACCCACACCATTATCGTATTCGGTCACTTCCATCGGGTCGCTGTTGTGTACAGCAATGCCAATGAAATCTTCCGGAAAATCTTCTGTCATGATATCCATGAACACAGCACCGCGTGGGCACCAGCCGCACCAGGTACCGGTTGCTTCTTCAGCAACCATGTGTTTAGGAGGAATATAGGAGCAACCGCTCACTACAGAACCTTTGGTGTTGTTTTCCGGAGTAGGGTCAACAACTCCGTTCGGTTCGCTCAGTTCCACATCGATATCATAGGAAATAGCAGAAGCAGGCACATAGTCCACCTCATGTGTGAAGTTGTAGGTGCCAAAAGCAGGAATACTGATACCATCCAGTGTGAAGGTTTCTGTAGTACCGCCATCGGTCCAGGTAATGTCAACAGAGGTAATGGCGTCCAGACCAATGTTGGTAATGGTTCCGGTAATGCCAACACCTGTACCAACTTCCTGGAATTGTCCGAAGGTAAGGGCGCTCAGTTCTACGTCAACAGGAGAAGGTTCATATACCTTCACATCATCAATGGCAGCACCATACAACCAGCCACCGCCATCAGTATAGCGGAAACCGATCATGACATCGCTCATGCCCGCATAGGCACCGAGGTCAATAGAAGCGGTGCGCCAGTATAGTGATCCACCTGCGCCATCCAGATTCACCAGTTCGGTCCAGTTGATACCACCATCCAGTGATACATCAACAGACAGATCTTCTGTTGCACCTGAATAGGTGAATTCACCGAAATAGTAATCGAATACCAGGTAAGGGCTGGTCATGCCAACCAGGCTTAAGGAAGGAGTTGACAGCAGATCGTCCAGCTTATTACAGTTACAGGCATCATCATTGGTGGCGATCATGACGGTATGTTCTTCAACCGGCCATGCAGAACTGGATTGAAAGTCTGCATCACCAACCAGCCAGCCACCATCAGTAGCAGCAGTTTCCTGCCACCAAAGATCCGGTAATACCCCCCCTTCAAAATCCTCTGAGAGGGCGGTGATTTGCGCCATGGCAACCGATCCGGAAGCCACCAGCAACAGGAGTAAAGCTTTTTTCATTGTAGTATTTGCTTAATAAGAAATTTGTTAGAGGTTAAAGATACTCTTTTCCTTACATAAAAAAAGGGCCCGAAGGCCCTGATCAACCAGTTTTGGAGCAGCATTTCACTGTATGGTGAGCAGTTGGCTGCTGATCTGTAAATCTGACCGTAAGATGACCTGATACATACCCGGTGCCAGATTCTCTGTGTGCAGTGTGTGGTTACCTGAACTATAAGATCTTTCGGTAAGAACCGGCCGGCCTGTCATATCAGTTATTTCCAGCAGGTAATGGCTGTTTCCGGGCAATTGTAATTGTACCAGATCGGTGGCAGGGTTCGGATACATGAGCCATTCCAGTGCCGGAATTTCATCGGTGCCTACAACATCTGTTACTTTGACAATGGCAAGATCTTCTGAGCCAAAAGCACCACCTTCTACCAGCATGGCACCATCTGTATCTGTGATCTCATAGTAACCGGAGCCATAGGTGCAGCAGATGCCATCGCCATATTCATCGTATATGATAAAGTCGTAGCAACCTGATGCGGGAAGAGCAATGTCATTATCAAATACAACCTGATTATTCTGACCATTATAGGGCCCGCCTTCTGCCATGACATCTCCGTCTTCATTGATCACCTGCCAGGTGGTCTCACTGGCATAGTTATCTGTGCGGAGCTTCAGGTGAATGGTATTGGTAGGTGACTCCGGAGCTGCCAGAGCGATGGCGGTGCTTTCATTGTTGTTGTCAAAGTCATCGGCCGTACCATTTGGTTCGCTGAGGGTGACCGCCAGTTCATTTTCATCATTGAGGAGAAAACTGATCATGGGCAGACTGATTGTTTCACGTTCGCCGAAAGGCAGACTTCCCGACCAGCTGTATGGCTCCTGGTCTTCGCCGTTCACTGAGTAGCTGATGGTCAGACTGTTGAGTACTTCTTCTCCGGTATTCTTGACGGTAACCAAAGGGCTGGTATTACCATCACACAGATACCTGTTGTTGCTGCCTGTAAGGTTGCTGCTCACGTTCAGCACATCATTCAGGTACACGGGGTAAGGGGCACTGTATGCTGCCTGGTACACCATTCCGGTGGCGTTGTCCTGAATGAATGCCACCACAGCAATTTCAGACGGATCATACACATTGGCAAAATTCCAGCTTTCGGTCAGGGTGATCTCATCGCCCGGTGCCCAGGTATCTGACAGTGTGGTGCCATTGGCTGATGGCAGCATTTTTTTCATGACGTTGTAAAACTCTTTTTCACCGTTTGAGCCTGGCGGATTGTCAAAGATCACTTCTTCTTCCACCACTACGATATGTGCACTGAGTGCACCGGAAACATCTGCACCGGCTGTGATGTGCATGGTCACATCAATATGGTCGTAGTTGTCTGACACCACATGACTCAATTCTATCAGAAAGGGAGAACTGCTGGCAGAAGCCAGATCAATATCTGTCTGACTGACGCAGGCGGGGGCACCTACATAATAGCCACAGTCATTTGCTATGTTCACTCCATCCATCAGAGCGTGAGGAACACCGGTTATACCGTAGTAATCAACCCGTGTGTCCACATCGCTTGTATTGTGTTCATACATAGGGTCATATCCGGGCCACCACACCTGGTATTTGATGGATGTGGCTATGTCTGTGTTTTCCTGCAGCAAGGCATTGAAATCGGGATTTTGTGAGGCACAGGGTCCGCAGCTAGCCTGGGTGAATTCTTCCAGCAGAACCATCCGGTCAAACTGAGCATACATTGCTGCTGAAAGGCTCATAATGAGGGTAAGAAAAAGTATTCTGTTCATTTTGTGATATTATCTCCTAAAGTTAGGTATAGACCTGGCCGATCCATCTGACTTAGTGCAGAAATTGAAAATTCTCTGACATTTGAATGAGTGGCAAAACCTGTTCTACTTTTGGCGCCGTGCGAACCTCTGAGAAACAAGCCATGTTGTTGCTGCACCTCTGTGTTTTCATATGGGGGTTTACAGCCATCCTGGGCAATCTGATCACGTTACGTGAAACGGTGCTTGTCTGGTACAGAATGGGCATTACCAGTCTGTCTTTACTTTTTCTGCCGGCTTTCTGGCGTGGTATCCGCACGATCAGAAAACAGGATGCGTGGCGTATAGCATCAGTAGGGATCATGGTATCTGTGCACTGGGTTACCTTTTATGGAGCCATTAAGTATGCTAATGTAAGTGTGGCGCTTACATGCCTGGCTACTGTATCATTTTTTACATCGTTGCTGGAACCGCTTTTTTTCAGAAGCCGGCACAGGTTTACAGAGATCCTGTTTGGGCTTGCTGTCATACCTGCGCTGTATATGGTGTTCCGGTTCACAGGCAGCTATGCTACCGGTATGATCATGGGTGTTTTTTCAGCATTTCTGGCTGCTGTTTTCACCATCTTAAACAAAAGACTAACGGTGTCATATGATCCTTTTTCTATTACGTTTCTGGAGCTGGCAACAGGGTTTGTTTTTCTGGGTCTTCTGATGCCTGTGTATCTGCAGTGGTTTCCGGGTACTCCTTTGCTGCCATCAGGGGCAGATATAGGATACCTGCTGATATTGTCTCTGGTATGCACCACTTTGCCATTTATTTTGTCACTGATCAGTCTGCGGCACATCAGCGCATTCACTGCAAATCTGACCATCAACCTCGAGCCCGTGTATGGCATTCTGCTGGCCATGCTGTTCTTTCATGAGCAGGATGAATTACAGCCGGGTTTTTATCTGGGTGCAGGGATCATCCTGGTCATTGTTTTTTTACATGCCTATATCCGATACAGGCAAAAGAAAAAGCAGTTGGTTGTGTGACCCGAAGAATGGTGCATTCGCCTGTATTTTGCAGCATATTTAAGTAGTTTTAAGCTAATAGGTGACAGCCTGCTATGCTTAAAACTGAATCAAAAGATGTGGTGAAGAAAACTCAGGAAGCAACAAAAATCCTTTCCGATCAGTCAGATGCAGATGTTTTTTTCCGCTTGTCACATGACCTGCTGATGGTAGTTGGCTTTGACAAGCAGGTAAAAAGGCTGAATCCCGCCTGGGAGCAGGTTTTTGGATACGCACTTGAAGAACTCGCGGCTCAGAATACCCGGCAAACCATACATCGGGAAGATCTGCCAAAAACGGAGCAGATCCTTCAGGACATGTGTGATGGGAAGCTGCAGGTCATCGAATACACGCAGCGCATGCTTACTACAGGTGGAGAGTGCCTGCACTATGCCTGGAGCCTGGTTTCAGATTCAGATAAAAAAGTAATTTACGGAATAGGAAGAAATGTGACATCTCAAGTGTCGCTTTTTTCAGATATGAGGCGGAATGAACAACGCTTCAATGCATTGTTTGAAAACACTGCGGTAGGAATTCTCCTGCTTCGAACAGATGGTTCAATACTGAATATCAATCAGCAACTGCTTAATAGAATGGGTTATCATGCAGATGCTCCGCCAACCCGTTTAAAAGAACTCATTTTTGAGGCAGACCTGAAGGATTCCATGGCATTATTTGCGAATCTGCTGGAAGGCAAACATCAAAGTACAGTGGCTGAACGCAGGCTGAAAAAGTCTAACGGAGACGCTGCCTGGTCACGTGTTGCCTGTACCATCCTGGAGATCTCTCCCAAAGAGCAGCTTGTCATGGCACTGGTGGAAGACATTGAAGATGAGCGCATGAACAAGAAGGTGCTGGATGCCACTGAGAAACGCTTCAAAGCGGTGTTTGACAGTTCTCCATCCGGTATCATGATCACCCGGAATGAAGGGGAGATCCTCCATGCCAATCCTGCCATGGCTGAAATGCTGCAGTACGATCTGGAATTTCTGACAGGTACCAACGTATTTGATTACACTTATTCTGAAGACAGGCCAGATACCATGCGAATGGTACAACTGCTCAACAATGGTCAGATAGCTGAATATGATCTGGAGAAACGCTATGTGAGAAAAGATGGCACCACCTTCTGGGCCAAGACCTGGGTATCACTGATGGAGCGTTCTGAAGGCGAAGTGGTCAGGGTTGCTATTGTAGAGAATATTGACCGCAGAAAAAAGGCAGAACAGAAGCTGGAGGAAAAGAACAAGGAACTCATGGAGATCAACCAGGAGCTTGAACACTTCGCCTATGTAGCCAGTCATGACCTCCAGGAACCCCTGCGCACAGTTGCCAGTTTCATACAGATCCTCGAGAAAAAATACAGCCATCTGCTCGATGAAGACGGTCAGCAGTTCATGGGATTTGTTGTGGACGGTGCCAAGCGTATGCAGGCACTGATCAGAGACCTGCTGGAGTACAGCCGGATCAATCGTTTCAATACAGACTATGAAAGGGTTGATCTCAATGAGGTGCTGCAGATGGTGAACCGGGCACTCAAGGAAAAGATAGATTCTACAGATGCGGTCATTCTGGCTGAGAACCTGCCCTCCATTCAGGGAAATAAGATCCAGCTCACACAGATCTTTCAGAACCTGATAGACAATGCTATCAAATTCAAAGGTGAAGAAGCGCCTGAGATCATTATTTCAGTAGAAGAATTGCCGGGTAAGTGGGAGATCCAGGTCAGAGACAATGGCATTGGCATCAGTCAGGAATACTTTCAGCGCATCTTCATCATATTCCAGAGACTGCATACCCACGAAGAATACAGTGGTACCGGCATAGGTCTTGCGCTCTGCAAAAAGATCATTGAAAGACATGGAGGCGAGATCTGGCTGGATTCTGCACCCGGTGGAGGTACCACCTTCACGTTCACCATTGCCAAGAACCTGATCCGGGCTGTCAGCTGATGGGTTATTCAAATGCCGGACAACCCAGCGGATCTTTGTGCTGACTCTTGTTGAAAGTATAGATGATGGCCAGTTCCAAACCTCCCAGGGTGTTGGATGCAGCGGTCAATCCTGAAAAGTTGAAATCATAACTGGCAGAGACGGTCAGGTTTCCTGTTACATATCCGGCCATGAACCAGGCAGCGTCTAAATAGCGATACCAGAGACCCAGCAGAAATATGGCACTGTTGCTGCCATTGTCTGTTTCAATATGGAAGTTGGTACCTGTGGTCACCTCCAGTGCTTTCTTTTGCATGCTGAGGTATGCAGCCGGGCTCATGCTTACCTGCTCTGACACAGGAAAATAAGCGCCGCCGGTAACGAGGTACCGAATGCCCAGCTGATTGCTGCCATCGGTAAAAAAGCTTTCTTCAGGCTGGTTAAGATGCAGGGCTGATGCACCTACATAGTATCTGGCATAAGGTAATGGTGTCATGGTGAGCAATATACCTGTTCCGAAATCCGGATAGATGAACTGTTCTCTGAATCCTGTTTCCTGATTTGCCAGATCAGAATCGAAATTGTATCCATTCCACTGGCTGTCAAATGTAAGCTTACTGAAGTCCAGACTGCGCTGCACCACACCACCGCTCAGCCCTGCAGACAAGCGAACGGTTTTATCATCATTCAGCATTGCATGATAGGCTGCACTGAGCTGAGCTCTGTTGGAGCGCAGCACACCATCGCCGGCCTGATCTGATAATACACATAGTCCGATTCCGAATCTGTTCACACTCTTCCCCGGCTGGATACCTGCATCACTGTACAGGTCAAAGGTGCGGTATGGAACCGTGATGCTTCCCCATTGATCACGGTAGTTGGCGCCAACCCTGGCGGTACCGCTGAAGTTGCCCGTTTGTGCAGGGTTTACCAGAAGCGGAGCTGCATAGAATTGAGAAAAATGTACGTCTTGTGCCTGCAGTGTCAGGCCCGTGAAAGATATTAATATCATATACCATATCCCTTTCATCTGATCAGGGTGATATTACCTTCTTCCCGATGGGTCTTGCCATCCATGAATTCAGCTTCTAGGGTATAGATATATACTTCCACTTCCTGAGGTACTCCCTGGTAGGTGCCATCCCATCCGATGTGCTGATCTGTGGTAGAGAATACCAGTTGCCCCCAACGGTTATAGACCTGGAACAGCATCGTCTCAATACCAAATCCACGTACGTACAGGACGTCATTAGACCCGTCATTATTGGGAGAAAAACCGGATGGCACCCCTATCACACCTTCATTTTCAATGATGATGCTTCTGCAATAAGTGTCTTCACAGTCGGCCGGGTTGGTAACGGTCAGACAGATCTCATAGCCTCCAAGGGAGGTGAAGGTGTGCACAGCATTCTCTGCATCGCTGTATCCTCCGTCACTGAAGAACCAGTCATAATAGACCGCACCTGTGCTGAGGTTGTTAAAGGTGATGGGGGTGTTCAAGAGGCCGATCTCCGGTTCACTGTCAAAGTAGGCTTCCGGAAAACCATAGACAATGACCGGAAAAGTGGTGATGTCTTCAATGCCGCAAGACACAACAGAAAGGGTTACCAGGTAAGTGCCTGTTTCTTCATAGGTGTGTATAATGGTAGGGCCGGTTCCTGAAGTACCATCACCAAAATTCCAGGTGTAACTGTCGGCGCCGGTAAACTCACTGGTAAATGTTGCTACCAGTGGCAAACAACCGGTAGTGCTGACGGAGTAGTCTTCACTGAATTCCGAAAGAAAACTAATGGTAGTATAGGCTGTATCATACTGGTTGCAGCTGGTGGGATCATAGATGACCAGCATGACCTCGTAGGTGCCTGGTGTGGTGTAGGTATGTTCCGGATTTTGCAGGGTGGATGTGCCGCCATCACCAAAATTCCAGAACCAGGTAGTGGTATCCAGTATGTCAGAAGAATCTGAGAAGAAAGCTGTCAGTGCTTCACAATCCTGTTCAGAAATCAGATCGAAATCTGCAAAGATGCTGTCTTCATATACCGTAACTGTCAGGTAGCTGGTGTCTGCAATATTGCAGGTGCTCGAGTCTATGACCACCAGCATGACCGTATAGGTGCCAGAGCTATCGTAGGTATAGATGGGTTCGAATTCAACAGAACCACCCACGCCATCACCAAAATCCCAGATGTATTCTTCTGCATCTGAGCTCAGGTTTTCAAAATTTACGGTAAAGGGTGCGCAGCCATTAATGGAAGGCTCGGCATCTGATTCTGCATAGACACCTGCCAGGTTGAATGCGATCTTGCCCACCCCCAGGTTGCAATTGAAGCTGCCGTTCACTTCGCTCCAGGCTCCGGCAGTGGTAGGAAATCCGTCGCTGCCGCCACAACCGGCACAGACTGCCTGATAGATGGTACCTTCTTTGTCGAACCGGCTCGTGCCTCCGTCCACATGTTCTGCAGGAGAACCACCAAAGAAACTGGCATACAGCAAAGAAGCCATGTTTTTTTCCAGAACGAAGAAATAGAAATCTGATCCGTCTGTAGTTGCATCAAGTGCATCTGCCGTGGTTGGCAGTCCGGTGGTGTTTCCGGTTGCCGGGTTAAAAGAATTGTTGACGCTTCCGCCCCATCCTGATACATAGATATTTTCACATTCATCAACCAGAAAAGCAGAAGGTGAGATGTTGACCGAACTTCCACCTGAACCGAATACGGTTGACAGTATCACAGAGGTAAGGCTGCTGTTCAGTTTGACGATGAACTGCTTGCCACCGGTAACTGAATAAACTCCTGCGCTGACAGGAAAACTGCCTTTTGATTGTCCGGTGATGTACACGTTATCATATTCATCCAGTTCTACAAAATAGCTCTGGTCATACTGACTGGTTCCGGCATAGGTACTGGCTACGAGCGATGAACCATCGGCACTGAGAATGCTGACAAAACCATCGGCCGTACCACCGGCATAGGAGGTGGTCCAGGTGCCGGCGGTAACGGGAAAACCTGAAGAGGCTGTTCCTCCGGTCACTACTACCTGTCCGCTGCTGCTCACCTTCAGGCCAAAGGCACCATCGCCGGAGGTGCCTCCCAGATAGGTACTCCACAGCAGGTCACTGAGGTCGGGGTTGAGACAGAAAACCACGGCGTCCTGGCTGCCATTATAACTGTTGTCAAAGGAACCTGCTGTTATCGGGAAATCATCAGAACTGGTGGAAGAAGCCACGTAAATATTATCAGCTGCATCTACCACGATCTCACCTCTTGAATGATCGCCATAATTGTACTGGGTGGCCGAAGCCAGGTTGAACCCGTCAGTGTCTGTGCCTCCCATGAAGGTAGATCCTTCCAGCATGGTACCGTCATCGCTCAGTTTGGCAATGATGATATCGGCACCTGTAAGGGTCATGAAGCCGCTGTACAGACTGATGGTAGGTCCGTCGTCATAGACATCATCATAACTATCAGGGGTCATTGGAAAATCAGGAGAGCTGGTGGTGCCATATACCAGGAGTTCAAAAGCACTGTTCACCACCATACTGTGAGGCAGATCCTGACCGCTTCCACCCAGATAAGTACTCCAGACCAGATCGCTTCCATCCGGTGTGAACTTGGTCAGGCCCATATCAATGGAACCACCGCTGAAGCTCACATCATAAGCTCCCGTAGTGGTTGGGTAGCCACTTCCGAAAACAATACCACCGCCATACATATGACCCAGTTGGTCATAGGTAGCAGTGTATCCCCAGTTGTCTGATGTAGAACCTGAATAGCTGGCAAAAACCATTTCCGGGTCAATGATCAAAGGATGATCTGTCTGGTAGCCGGACGGACAAACAAATCCTACAGTGTCTCCTTTCAGTGTGAACCGGCATGGAACGGGAACCCTCTTGCCGTGTACGATCTGCCAGGCCACAGGTTGCTGATCGATCACCTGCCCGAAGCTGTACTGCATGACCAGTGCCCCATCTTTCAGATGCATGGAATCCAGGCCGGAATAGACAAAAGCAATGTTGTGCAGGTTTGCACCCGGATACAGGGTCAGTTCATATTTAGGTCTGTCTGCATGGCTGCTGATCTGCATATTCGTATGCGGAAAAACATCATGTATGGTGATGCTGCTGAAATGTCTTACAGAAGAAGCCCAGTGGTCCGGATCATTGCCTATAAAGTAATTGCTGTAATCAGCAGATGGTTGCGAGGTGCTAATAGCAGGTTGCTCCTGCATACCGACAGGGGTCATGCGCCAGGCGTGTTTGCGGATGATCACATCATCCGGATCTGCCGGAATGCTGTTCTCTTTGATATAGTGGATGTTCTCCAGATCTTCCGGATCAGACATATCGAACAGTAATCCGCTCTGTTCCACATAGATGTTTCCATAGGTCAGATCCATCCTGTACCTGATCTGATCTGTCCATTGACCTTTGTTCTCTGTGAGCCGGAGCTGAGCATGCAGCGGCAACAGCCAGCAGATGGCCATATACAACAATACCAGGCGAACAAAACAGTTGGTGCGCATAAAAAGGCAATTTGCCTATGATACGAATATACATAAAAACAAGGGGGAGGATGGTTTCAGAACGGGGAATGACACAGTGCTGACAGGTGGCTCAGCCGGCAGACAGGTATTCCTGCACTGTTATTGGATACCATTCCATTTCCAGTGCATGCACTTTACCTGCGATGGAGTCTGGGGTATCATCAGGTTCTATGCCTGTAGATCTTTGCAACAGGATCCTGCCTTCATCATATCGTTCGTTCACCAGGTGTATGGTGATACCGGTCTCCTTTTCGCGGTTGTCAAATACGGCCTGGTGCACATGAGCACCATACATACCCTTTCCGCCATAGGCGGGAAGCAGGGCCGGATGGATATTGATGATCCTGTCGTGATAGGTGCGAACCACCGGTTCCGGTATGAGACGCAGGTAACCTGCAAGCAAAATAAGATCGGGGGTTTCCTGTTCCAGTAAGTGCAGCATGTTTGGTCCGTCAGTGGCCATCCGGCGGGTAATGACACGAACCGGAACACCCAGTTTTCCCGCTTTTACAATAACACCTGCACCCGGCTGGTCAGTAACTACACAGGTTACTTTTGCAAGGCCTGAGCCGCTAAAGTATCTGATGAGATTCTCTGCATTGCTGCCATTTCCGGAAGCCAGTACCACCAGTTTTTTTTGTTCAGTATCCGAATGCATCTGTCATGATCTTATTAAAAAAATCATCCATATTGAGCAGGCCATCCAGTTTCTGAAGTTCCAGTGTTGACAGGATAAAATCTGCTTCTCCGGCAGCTGGTTTTCTGGCCATGACCACCGCACCTCCCGTCCATGGCGAAAAAGTCAGCGTGGCATTGTCTTTTGCTGTCAGCGCTGCTTCATATACTGGCGCTGCACCGATCTGCAGGTTGACCGGTTTGACCACCCCAACTATGGCTGTTGCCTGCAGGTCGGGGTAAGCATCATCAGTGGGTGTAAGCAAAGCGCCGGCTTCCAGCAGCAGGGTGGTATCAGCAGGACTGACCAAACTGGATACCGGCGTGAAGTCCAGGAAGTTACTGAGCGGATCAAATGATCCCGACACATAAACACTCATGAGCAAGTGACCACCTTTGTCAAAGAATTCAGAAGTGGTGCGCTGCCCAAGTGATAAGGAAGACTCTGCACTGTTGCTGTACCAGATAAGACAATCAAACATGGCAAAGACCTTTTCCTGGGTCAGATTGTCAGCCGATTGCTGGGTGTAGTTGCCACCCGCAGTTTCAAACAGGTCTATGGTGTCCAGCACTGTAAAGCCATTGTTCACCAGGTGGCTGCCATAAAAATCTGTCGGGTTGCTGGCGGTGGTATAGGCATTGACCAACAGGATACTGGATTGTACCGGTTTGATGTACACTGAATCGGAAGCTGTCCAGGGTGAATAGGCGCCACTCTGATCTACTGCCCTGATAAATAGTTTATTCCAGGAATGTGCCTGCATTCCTGAAAGCGAGGTTGCCAGGGGCGTTGCTGATGCATTCACATACATGTTACAGGTCATCGATGTGATGGCGGGGTCATCGGCTACCAGCAGGAGTGAACCTGCTCCAGCTTCCAGCGGAACGGGTACCACGGTTGTATCGTTCCACACCACTTCGTAGCCGTTCAGGTTGGCATCTCCGTCAGGATCGCTGCCTTCCCAGTAAAAGGTCAGTGCCGGAAAACTGATGACCGGCTGATTCAGTCCCGGCTGAAATGCAACTGATGGCGGAGAATTTTTAACCGGATATGCCAGTGTGGCTGGCGATGGATCACGCAGCCCTTCCCGGTCTATGGCCCGCACGCTGAAATAAAAATCAAGGGTATCAGTTCCGGCAGGGGGAGCCAGAATAAAAGTGCTGTCCTGTCTTTCTGTAAATTGCCAGTCGGCCATCAGACTGTATGGGTCGCCGAAGGTAAATTCATATCCTGCCACAACACCATCCGGGTCGTCGCCCCACCAGCGAACCACCACTTCAGATTCCAGTCTGTCATCGCCAAAACGGATAATGGTATCTGCCACCGTATGGGTATCAGGAGCCTGGTTGTCCAGCAAATTGCCGTCAAACCCTGTACGACAGGCAGACAAGGCAATTACAGGCAGCAGCAAAGACAACCGGATCTTTTTCATGTTGCGAAAATACGTCCTTCGGCTAAAACCTTAATTTTACTGCCACCCGTTTATGGAGGAATTAAAGTACAGGATACATCCCACGGCAGTGGTAGATCCGGGTTGCACCATAGGAGCCGGCACCAGCATCTGGCATTTTTGTCATCTGATGCCGGGCTGCACCATTGGCAAGAACTGCTCACTTGGGCAGAATGTGGTGGTCATGCCCGATGTGATCCTGGGTAACGGAGTGAAGGTGCAGAACAATGTGTCGCTTTATACCGGTGTCATTTGTGAGGATGATGTATTCCTGGGCCCGAGCATGGTGTTCACCAATGTGCTGAATCCCCGTGCAGCGGTTTCCAGAAAAGATGAATACCGAACTACCCTGGTAAGGAAAGGGGCTACCATTGGTGCCAATGCTACCATCATCTGCGGCATCACGATAGGAGCCTATGCTTTCATAGGAGCCGGTGCTGTCGTTACCAAAGATGTGCTTCCATATGCATTGGTCATTGGCAATCCTGCCATGCAGACCGGCTGGATGAGTGAAGCGGGTCATAAGCTGGAGTTCAGTGAAAGTGGCCATGCTGTTTGTTCCGGAACCGGCCAGCAGTATGTGCTGAAAGATGGCAGGGTGGAAAGACTTGCTGTATGAATATTTCCAGACCGGAAACGATGCGCTATCCGGAAGGCTTGTCCTGGTATGTGGTTTATGCCCGGTCCAGATCAGAGAAGAAGGTGGCTGAGCGTTTGGAGCGGGCAGGTATTACCTGTTTCCTTCCCCTGCTGAAGGTTATGCGACAGTGGAGTGACCGCAGAAAGATGGTGGAAGTGCCCATGTTTTCCGGATACCTTTTTGTGCACACAGAACCTGCCTGTTTTGCAGACGTACGCATGGTGGAAGGGGTGGTGAATTTTGTTCGCTCCGGCGGCAGGAATGCCATCGTGCCGGAAGATCAGATCAGAACCATACAGCTTTTTGTGGAAACAGGATTACCCGGAGAATCAGGACCGGATGATCTTATTCCGGGCGAACGTGTACAGGTTACCTTCGGCCCGCTTGCAGGATGCACCGGCGAGTTGCTGGAAGTGCGCAACCAGCGCAGGTTTGTGGTACGGATAGAGTCTATCCGGCAGGCGCTCATCATCACACTGCCGACAGGATATCTGGAACGAATAAATTAAAGTTGTATATCTTTCAGGTCAATTTTATCCTGATAATCCACCGCAAAGGTCTTGTGAAAGAAAAGCCATTTTCTGACACGTAACTCACCCTCTACGGTCAGGGGGATAGGGCTTCCTGACAGGATGGCCGGAAGATTGGCCAGTGCGGCACCCGACAGGCTGGAATAGGTAGTGCGAAAGGTGACCGGAAGCATGAAATCCTGTTTTCTTTTGATGTGCACTGATTCATCCAGACTAATATCGCCAAGTTCAACACTGTTGACAGTTACTTTGAGTTCTGCATTGCGCAACGAAACTCCGATGGGATTAGGATTGTGCAACAGCACACCTGTATGTATGACGGGGCCTGCTTCTTCCTTATCTATGGTAAACGGACTGTACCCTTTGTACTGCGGCGATTGCACACTGCATGCTGCAGCCATCAGGATCGAACAACAAAGTAAGAGGTATCTCATTTAGGAAGTGTAAAGATGAAATCAGAGCCTTTTCGGTTGTTTCCCCGTAACGTGATCTGACCACCCATATTATCTACGATCTTCTTGCAGATGGCCAGGCCTACACCGGTACCATGGTAATCTGCTTTGCTGTGTAACCTCTGAAAGATCTGAAAGACCCTTTCACGAAATTCAGGGGCAATACCTATGCCGTTATCAGACACCGTGATGGTGTACATTTTACCGGTGTCTTCGCACTGTATGGAGATCTCCGGCTGAACGTGCTTGTTGTATTTGATGGCATTGGAGATCAGGTTGCCAAACAGCTGTTTCATGTGTGTTCTGTTAGCCTCAATAACAGGAAGTTTTCCGATATGAATGACCGGATCCTTGGCTGGCAGATAATGCAGCACGATCTCATTGGCTGTAGATTGTACCAGTTGCTGCAGCCCGACCTGTTCGGTCTCAGTGATATAACTGATCTTACTGAAAGTGAGCAGATCACTGATGAGTTCGTTCATATTGCGGGTGCCATTGACCACAAAATCTATGAACTCCTGTTCTTCTCTGTCCAGCCTGCCGGTCATATTCTTTTCCAGCAGTTTGATATAGGTGCTGATGGTGCGCAAAGGTTCGCGAAGGTCATGTGAAACCACATAGGCAAACTGCTGCAGTTCATTGTTGGATGCCTGCAACTTGTTCATATATTGTTGGATCTCTTCGTTCTTTTCCTTCAGAATGGCGGCTTCATTTTCTTTTTCTTCTATTTCGTACACCATCCGTGCACGCATGATTGCGGTGGCTTTTTCTTCGTTGAAGCGCTCCCGTATAAGCTCAGCATACCGGGTATGGTATTCATAAGCCAGACGGTAATTATCCTGCAAGGCATAGATCTCAGACCTTTTTCGAAGGATCTCTGTCAGACTACTCTTGGCACCCAGTTCAGAAAAGATCTCTTCTGCAGTAGCCAGCCTTTCCAGCGATTCATCATACATACCCAGAAAGAAAAGTGCTTCACCCATCTGTCCGTTCATATGTGCTTCATGAAACCGACTCTTCGTTTTTCGGGTATGTTTGGAACACAATTCAAAATACTCTCTGAATTTGCTCACATCGCCCAGCTGGGCATGCACCAGACCAATATTGGCAGAAAAAATGCTCATATGGGTATAGGCCTGCATCTCAGAGCTGAGCTTGTAAGCCTGTTCCAGGTTCTCCAGTGTTTCAGGTAATTCCTTCTTCTTGTAATGGATGCTGGCATAAGAATTATAGCAGTTGCTGAGTCCCGGTTTGTCATCGATCTGCTGATACAGCAGATATGCTTTTTCCAGAAAATCTTCGCGGCTGAACTCCATGCCTCCCTGGTTGAACAGGATATAAGCATTGTAATAACTGGAGCCCATCCAGCGGGTTTCTTCAACAGTCCGGTTCTTTCTTTTCTCCAGTATGGAAATAGCATCCAGATATTCTTCCTGTGCACGTATCTGATCTCCCATGAACTGGAAACAGCGACCCCGGTTCAAATGATAGTAAGGGAGGTAATACGTTCTCTGGGCACCGCTCAGCAGGTCTATCCCACGTTGGGCACAGTCCAGAGATTTCTTGTATTCATTGGTAGAAGAACAATGGTAAAAAGACAGATCCAGAAATGCCAGTCCCTCTGCATTTCTGTCTTTTACCGCAGTGGCCAGTTCAATGATCTCTTTGGCATACCGCTCTATGTCAGTTATGGTACTTACATAGCAGTCATTGATCTTTTCCCGAAGATCAGCAATGCGTTGTTTTTGGTCTTGCTTACTCGCAGAGGAGGTGCGGGCCATCAGGCGTAATTCTGGCCAAAAAGTACAAAAAAACAGGTGCTGTCACAAAGTGTGCGTCTTATTCAGTCAAAATGACAGTTTTTTGCTGCTGGCACTGCCTTTGCACATGGCGATGAAAAAACCGGCTATGTCTGAAAAAGGAACGATCGCAGTACAAACGGAGAACATTTTCCCGATCATCAAGAAGTTTCTGTACAGTGACCATGAGATCTTTTTACGTGAACTGGTTTCGAATGCAGTAGATGCCACGCAGAAACTGAAGAAATTATCCAGTCTGGGAGAAGCTACAGGAGAACTGGGCGATATCAGCATAGAAGTTATCGTGAATAAGAAGGAAGGTACCCTGACCATTTCTGACAAAGGCATTGGTATGACCGCCGATGAAGTAAGGCGTTATATCAACCAGGTAGCTTTTTCCAGTGCACAGGAATTTCTGGATAAATACAAAGGAGTAGAAGACGGTAAGACCATCATTGGCCATTTCGGTCTTGGATTCTACAGTGCCTTCATGGTGGCAGATCATGTTACCATCAGAACCCGGTCCTGGAAAAATGAACCTGCAGTGCAATGGTCATGTGATGGAAGCCCGGAATATACCCTCGAAGAATCAGAGAAGGAAAGCCGCGGCACCGATATCATTTTGCATATCAATGGCGAGAGCAAAGAGTTTCTCAGGAAAGAAAAGATAGACGAGCTGCTCAACAAATATTGCCGGTTTCTGCCGGTGCCGGTGGTCTTTGGTACAAAGGAAGAGACCATAGAGGTGGAGGGTAAGGAAAAGAAGAATAAGGTTCCCAATGTGGTCAACAACACCCATCCCGCCTGGACCCGGAAACCTGCTGAACTGGAAGATGAAGATTACCGGAAATTCTACCAGGAACTGTATCCGTATTCTTCGGCGCCACTGTTCTGGATACACCTGAACGTGGACTATCCCTTCAACCTCACGGGTGTGCTGTACTTCCCAAAGATCAAACAGAACTATGAGGTGCAGAAGAACAAGATCCAGTTGTACTGCAATCAGGTTTTTGTTACTGATGAAGTGAAAGAGATCGTGCCTGAATGGCTCACTTTACTACACGGGGTCATTGATTCACCTGATATTCCGCTCAACGTTTCCCGCTCCTATCTGCAAAGCGACAGCAATGTCAAAAAGATCAATAACTACATCACCAAAAAGGTGGCTGAACGCCTGGAAAAGATGTTCACCAAGGAACGGGAAGAGTTTGAGAAGCAATGGGAAAATATCAGTGTCATTGTGAAATATGGCATGCTTACCGATGAGAAATTCTATGACAAGGCTTCCAAATTCGTTCTGCTGCAAAATACTGATGGCAAATACTTCACGGTGGAGGAATACAAGGAGCACATCAGGGAGCTTCAGACAGATAAGCATGATGCACTCACTGTGTTATACTCACAGAATCCGGAAGAACATCATGTGTATATAGATGCAGCGAAAGCACGCGGTTACGATGTCATCCAGGTTGATACCATCATTGATAATCATTTCATCAGCTTCCTGGAAGGCAAACTGGAAAAGGTACAGTTCAAGCGGGTAGATGCAGATACAGCCGATAAACTGATAGACAAAGATGAAACCACAGAATCTGTATTGACCGAAGAGGAAAGCAAACAGGTACAGGAGCTTTTTGAACAGGCAGCTGATCAGCAGGCAGCAACTGTTGTGCTAACACCGCTGTCTCCGGAAGATAATCCTGTTGCCATTACCCGGCCGGAATTCATGCGCAGAATGAAAGAGATGAGCGGCTACAACGGAATGGACTTTGCAGCTTCCATGCCCGATCAGTACAACCTGGTGGTCAACACCAACCATCCGCTTATTGGTGCTTTGCTGAAGAAAGAAGAAGCAGCACAGAAAGAAGCGGTCAGGCAGTTACAAGACCTGGCTCTGCTGTCGCAGGGCATGCTCAAAGGAGCAGATCTCTCTGCATTCGTAAAGCGCAGCTTCGGATTGATAGGTGATCAGGGCTGATACCTGCCGTTCAGAAAGGGGTTGTGCTTTTTTTCCCGGCCTACAGTAGTAGAAGGTCCGTGTCCGGGATAGACGATGGTATCGTCGGGCAAGGGGAAGATCTTATTGCGTATGGAATCCAGCAGTGTATCCATATCTCCGCCGGGCAGATCAGTGCGGCCAATGCTGTCCAGAAACAATACGTCGCCGCCTATCACATAACCTTCGGCCCGATTATAGAAGCAGATACTGGCAGGCGAATGTCCGGGCGTGAACAGGACTTCCAGCCGAATACTCCCCACCTCTAACACATCACCTTCGTTCAGCAACAGGGTGGCATCCGGTGAACGCTGGTATTGGATGCCCATACTGTCTGCATAAGTATCTACTGCCTTCAGCACCGGGATCTCTCCCTGGTGCATGGCCAGGTCAAGTTGCCAGGTGTCTGCCACAAAAGCATTTCCCAACACATGATCGATATGGCAGTGGGTGTTCAGCAGGTGCAGTGGCTGCAGTGACTGAGCTTCCATGAAACTGCGCAATTCCTGTTGTTCTTCCCGGCTGTAACAGCCCGGATCAATGACCGCAGCGATGCCGTTTGCATCGTAGATCAGATAGGTATTTTCCTGCCAGGGATTGAACGGAAAAACAGCAATACCACTCATGAAACCTCGTTATTTTGTAAAATTTCCCGCTTTGACTGAACTTTCGGCCAAAGCTACGTATTTTGGTAGTGGTTGATGTATGAACAGCAGATCTGACGTGCGCTGGCGCTGGCTATTCCTGGCCCTGGCAGGGTTCTTTCCTTTGCTTGTCTCCGGACAGGGCACCCAGATTCCGTTCGGTCAGAACAGGGTACAATACAAAGAGTTTACCTGGCAATTCTATGAGAGTGATCACTTTCGCGTGTATTTCAATCAGGGCGGACAGAACCTGGGAAGATTTACCGCCCAGATAGCTGAGAACGACCTGGATGAGATCGAAAGCCTGCTTGATTACAAGCTGAGCAGCAGGCCAGACATCATTGTGTACAACAACATCTCCGATTTCAATCAGAGCAATTTTGCCATTGGCAATGAAGCGCTGTACAATATTGGCGGTCGCACCAAGATCATAGGCAACAAACTCTTTGTGTATTTTGATGGCAACCATCAGCACCTGCGTACCCAGATCAGGGAAGGTGTAGGCAAGATACTGGTCAACAATATGGTCTTTGGTGGCAACCTCCAGGAGATCGTTCAGAACGCTGTGCTGCTCAACCTGCCCGAATGGTTTGTAGAAGGGCTTGTGTCCTATATCGGAGAAGAATGGAATGCCGATCTCGACAACCAGCTCCGTGACGGGATCCTGAGTGGTCGGTATGAGCAATTTACCAGACTTACTGGCGAAGATGCACGATTTGCAGGTCATTCTTTCTGGTATTTCATCGCTGAGAAATACAGCCCCGGCGATATTCCGAATCTGCTGTATCTCATTCGTATCAACCGAAGCCTGGAGAATGGTTTCCTGTTCGTTCTGGGCACTTCACTCAACCAGACCATAGAAGAATGGTACAGCTATTACCGCGACAGATACACTGCTGAGTTACGCGGGAAGGTCAATCCGGATGAAACGGAAGAGATGGCCAGAAAGACCAGGAAAAACCTTGTTTATCACAGCCCGGTCATCAGCCCCAACGGACAGGATGTGGCTTACCTGTCTGACGATATCGGTAAATTCCGTATCCATTTGCAGGAAGCCGGCGAAAGTAAAGCTGCTGTGATCAAAAAAGGTGGTATGCGCACCCGAACCAGAGCTATTGATCTGAGTTATCCGCTGGTGGCATGGAGCCCCGATGGCAAGATCCTGGCAGCCATTTATGAAAAGCGTGACAAGACCGTACTGTTTACTTACAATACTGACGATAAGAAGAAAGAGACCAAAGACATTTCGCGATTTCAGCGGGTGCTGGATATGTCGTTTGGAAAGAATAACAATATGCTGGTGCTGAGTGTGATGAACAACGGACAGAGTGATATCTATACCTATTTCATCAATAATGCCAGGGTAGAACAGATCACCAACGATTATTACGATGATCTGTCGCCGCGTTATATCAAAACAGATAATGGCTATGAAGGCATTCTGTTTGCTTCCAACCGGGATGACAAACGACTGGAGAGAACCCGGAACATTGACAGCATCCTGCCTGTAGGAAATAATGATCTGTATTTTTACAAATACGATAAAAAATCAAAGGATCTGGTACAGGTAACCCATACCAGAAACATCAGTGAAACAGCTCCCATTGCTTTTAATGACACCTATTTTGCCTTCCTGAGTGATTACAATGGTATCAGGAACCGCTTTGCCGGATACCTGGATACTATTTATGATCACACCAATACCATTCTTTATCTGTCAGACAGTGTAGTGGTCAACCCCACCTGGGATATCAGCGAGGTCTATAAACGAGAAGATTTTGACTCTCTGAAGTATGTAGAGATCTTCAGAGATACGGCCTATACATTTCCGGTCACCAATTACAATACCAATATCCTGTCACATGATATTTCTCTTCGCACCGGAAAGCTGCTAGAGGTATTCCAGGAATCAGGCAGGAACCAGTTCTATTTTGCCCGGGTTCCGGCATCCATAGGCGGAAAGGATATGCCCAGGCTGGAGAAAACAGGTTACAGACAGTATGAAGAGCGAAAGCAACAGGAAAAGGTAGTGGAAGAGGTAACAGAGATCCCTTCCTTACGCGAAGAAGAAAAACCTTCTTCAGATGCACTTACTACTGACAGCCTGCGTGAAGAACAACGAAAGGGTATGTATTTTCAGACGCCATTTGATGTGCCGGAAGTGTTGCTTGAAGAACCTGTCATCGTCTTGGATGAAGCTGATAAAAAGGATATCAATAACCTGGTCAGTGAAGGATTTCGTCAATCACGTATTCAGGCATACAAGCTTAGATTCAGTTCTGAGTATGTACAAACACAGCTGGACAACAGCCTGCTTATCAATCCTTATGAGAATTTCAATGCCACCGGTGGCAGCTTTTCTCAGCCTCCGTTGAGCGGCCTTATGACGGTAAGCATCAGTGATCTGTTTGAAGATTATCGTTTTACAGGCGGGCTTCGTTTTCCTACCTCCTTCAGTGGTGGTGAGTATTTCCTTCGTTATGAAGATGTGAGCAAACGGATAGATAAAAGCCTGATCTGGTATTACCAGCACGAGCGGGCACAATATTCATTCCAGCCTGCATGGTTTCCTCCGGTAGAAGCCAAACCCCGCACCACTATTGTGGAAGCTGCGGCCAAATATCCTTTTGATGTGATCCGCAGTTTACGGGCTTCGGCGGCATATCGGGCAGATAAGGTCATTTTCCTGGCAAGTGATACATTCAGTCTGAACCAGACCAATTACAAGGAAGACTGGTTCAGTTTACGCCTGGAGTATGTACACGATAATACCCTGCCTGTTATGACCAATATCATGTATGGTATGCGGTATAAAGTTTGGGTGGAAATGCACAAACAGTTTGCCGTGAATCTGGACGACGGACTGGATGTAAGTCTCAACGATGGCTATCTGGGTGTACTTGGTTTTGATGTGCGCCATTACCAGAAGATCCACAGGCAGTTCATCTGGGCCAACAGGCTGGCCGGTGGTGTGTCTTTTGGTAACCAGAAACTCATCTACTACCTGGGAGGTGTTGATTCCTGGTTGTTTCCGCAGTTCAACAACACTACAGAGATCAATCAGGAACAGAATTATGCATTTCAGACACAGGCAACACCCGTGCGGGGATATGAACAGAACATACGCAACGGCAACGCTTATGCTGTATTCAATTCAGAGCTGCGGATGCCCGTATTTACTTATCTGTTCAAGAAACCAGTTAAAGCAGAGTTTCTGCGCAACCTGCAACTTGTTGGATTCTTTGATGCAGGTTCTGCCTGGGAAGGTTTCTCTCCATTTGAACAGGATAATCCATACAATACCGTCACTTTCGGACAAGCACCGCTCAGCGTAGATGTCAACTTCTTCCGCGATCCTATCGTTGCCGGTACAGGTATTGGTTTGCGCACAACTCTTTTCGGTTATTTCATACGTATTGACCGGGCCGTGGGTATTGAACTGAACGGTTTTACAGACCCCCGCTGGTATGCCTCCCTCAGCCTCGATTTCTGACAGCAATCAGATTACCTTTGCCGGGTGCAAACAGAGACCAGGGCCCACCTGTATATTTTTGGCGCCAATGTCATTTACGGCCTGAACTATGTCATAGCCAAAGTGGCTCTGTCTGCTATTCCGCCATTTGCCCTGGTACTCACCCGCGTGAGTATCCCTTTGTTCATTTTCGGCTTGCTGGCTGTTACTCTGGAGAAGCAGTCAGTTAAGAGAAAAGATCATATCAAGCTGTTCTATTGTGGCCTGCTCGGTGTGGCAGCCAATCAGTTGATGTTCATCAAAGGCCTGGACCTGACAAGTGAGATCCACGCCTCCCTGATCATGATCACTACCCCCATTCTGGTGCTGATCATGTCGTGGTTCTTCCTGCGTGACCCGCTTACCTGGAAGAAAGCTATCGGTGTGCTGACAGGTGCCGCCGGTGTCTGGATGCTGATACGGTCAGGAGCCAGAGACGCAGGTTCTGAAGCTACCCTTGGCGGCGATCTGCTCATCATGGGCAATGCGGCCAGTTATGCTTTGTTCCTGGTTCTTGCCAAACCGCTGATGCACAACTACAAACCCTTCACGGTCACCTTCTGGTTGTTTCTATACGGCCTGATCTGGGTATTGCCGTTTGGTGTACCGGAGGCACTGCATATGCCATGGCAGGGATATGCACCCGGGGTCATGTGGTCCTGGGCCTATGTGGTATTTATATCTACACTGGTCGTATATATTATGAACATTATAGGATTGAAACTGGGCAACCCGGCCCTGGTCAGTATTTACATCTACACGCAGCCACTGCTGGCAACACTGGTAGCAGTGCTGCTTGGTACAGATCAACTCACTGTCACCATGGTGCTGGCTGGTCTGCTGATCTTTACCGGTGTAGCCCTGGTAAGTCGCAAACCGGTGCAAAAGGAAAGTATCCAGTAATTTTACACAAAACGGCAGTATGCTTTTATCCATGACCGGCTACGGTCGATCCAGACTACCCATCAATGGCAAGACCTATACCGTTGAAGTAAGAGCACTCAACAGTAAAGGGCTGGACATCAATGTAAGACTCAGCAATATGTTCCGGGAACGGGAGATGGACATTCGCAATCTTGTATCCGGACTTGTTATCAGGGGAAAGGTGGATATTCTGATCAACAACGACCCCGGCGAAGAACAGCGTTCAGCAGACCTGGATCCTGCACTCATCAGCGCCTATGTGCAGCGTCTGCGGGAAGCTGCGGGCACCATTCTGGTAAGTGATGAAAAGCTGTTTGAACTGGCTGCACAAATGCCTAATGTAGCAGGACAAACACAGGAAACGCTTCTGCCTGAGCAATGGAGCACCGTGGCGAAGGCACTTCAGGATGCCTGCGCAGAGCTCACCGTTTTCAGAAAGCAGGAAGGAAGTAATCTGCAGAAAGACCTCGAACTGCGCACCAGAAATATTGAAGATACACTGCTTGCAGTAGAGCAACTGGATCCCGAAAGAAGAGATCGCTCCAAAGACAAACTCATGCAGCAACTGAACAGCCAGTTCAGTGATGAACAGATAGACAAGAACAGGTTTGAGCAGGAACTGATCTACTATCTTGAAAAGATGGATATTACAGAAGAGATCATTCGCCTTCGTTCACATTGCACATACTTTCTGGAAAACATCACGCAGGAAGCGATAGAGAAAGGTAAGAAGCTGGCTTTCATCAGTCAGGAGATGGGGCGTGAGATCAATACCATAGGTGCCAAATCATACCATGCAGGCATGCAGAAACTGGTGGTTGACATGAAAGATGAGCTGGAAAAGATCAAAGAACAATTGAATAACGTTTTGTGAGCCGTCAATTGCTCATAATTACCGCTCCCTCAGGAGCAGGCAAGACCACTATCGTTCGATATCTGCTCGGGCATTTCCGGCAGCTGGCCTTCAGTATCTCTGCTACTACCCGGCCAAAAAGAGACCATGAAACAGATGGGGTTGACTACTACTTTCTGGATCATGATACGTTTCAGGAAAAGATCAGGCAGCATGCATTTGCTGAGTATGAAGAGGTGTATCCGGGCAGATGGTATGGTACCCTCAGGACAGAGATGGATCGTCTGTGGAATGATGATAAGTGTATCGTCTTTGATATTGATGTGCTGGGTGCCCTGAATCTGCAGAGCCAGTACCCGGAAGAAAGCCTGTCTATGTTCATCGCTCCGCCTTCGCTGGAGGTGCTGGAGAACAGACTGCGAAGCAGAGGTACTGAAACACCTGAATCTCTGACGGCCAGATTACAGAGAGCGGCCATGGAACTGGAGCGATGCAATAGTTTTGATCAGGTGATCATCAATGATGATCTGGAAACTGCCTGTCAGAAAGCGGCCCGTATTGTAACCGCATTCCTGTCCTGACAGAAGGTATTTTTTGTACATTTATCCTGTTTACTCGTTATGGACATGGTTACCGCCACCACTGATGGGGTGAAGGTCAGCGTAGAGACCTTCTACCAGAAAGACTATGCCGGCATGGCCACGGCAGAACATGTCTTTGCCTATCGCATCACCATTGAAAATAAAGGTCCGGTTCCGGTCAGATTATTACGCAGACACTGGCACATCTTTGACAGCAGCAATGACTGGCGGGAAGTGGAGGGCGAAGGTGTAGTGGGCGAGCAACCTCTTATTGAACCGGGCGGTCTGCACCAGTATGTATCAGGCTGCAGCATTCGGGGGATGGCCGGTAAAATGTTCGGCACCTATACTATGGAACGTGCGCATGACAACGAAACCTTTCAGGTGCTGATCCCTGAATTCCGCATGATCGTTCCCGCTGTGCTCAATTAAGGTTTGTATCCGCTTTCCTGCAGAAAGTCCAGCCCTTCTGTCATCAGCAACAACTGATGAATATTGGTTTCAGGATGCGCATCCATATAGGCCCTGACCATCTGCCATCCCACCCAGATACCGATCCTTCCCGGGGCACCTTCGGGCATACCATAGGCTCCGGGCGATTCACCCAGATACCTTTGCCTGTCCTGATTTCTGGTGGAGAACAGGAGCTCTTCTCCGGCAAAGAACTTCCAGATGTCTGATTCATTGTCGTAACAGAAGTTCAGTTGTTCTTCTGTAAATCCGATCTTGATGCTATCCGGCAGATCTGGCAACATCAGATCCAGATAGTACATCATTTTGCCTTCTGCCAGCATATCGTCCAGCAATGTGCCGTCAGCGCCTTTGTTGGGGATGCTGCCATCCATCATGGCTCGCATCACACTGACCACCATGTAATCGGGATCGAAGCGGTAAACAAGATATTGCGGCAGGTTGGCCGACAGTTCGCTGTAGTAGCTGAAATCCTTTCCCATGAACATGTTCAGCTCGATGCCGATGACCTCGTCAGCCACCACCACCTGATACACAAAAGGAGCGATATAGGCATAGAAGGACGGGATCTGCATTTCAGGAAAATAATAGCTGTAATATTTGAGCGCTTTTTGTAAGGCCTTCTCCTGTGAACGCATATCAGGAAACAAAGCTTTGGTGCTATCATACAAACGGATCATGTACGGATCAGCCACCATGTACTTATACAAAGTATCATACAGGCTGAAAGTAGAATCGCCATATGGACGCATATTCAGGATCTGGCCTGTGTACAAATGAAAAAATGCACTGTCCTGCAGTTCCATGGCCAACATGACCTCCCGGTAGTTGGAGCCATCAGCTGCCATCAGCGCTTCATCAAACCGGTGAATGCTGGCATCCACTTCTATACCTGATACATCTGGGTGGGGCAATTGTGGTCCTTTCCTGCACCCGGAAACCAGCAGGATGGAAACTGCCAGAACAATTGGGATTATTGAAAATGCCTTATGTTTGTGCCTGTAGAATCTGTCGGTGTTCATTGTCCGGTAAAACTATACAGTATGAAAAAAATTGCCCTGCTATCCTGCCTGTTTATTTTCCTTGCGGGTTCAGTAAAAGCCCAGGATTTTCGCTTCGGACTGACCGCTGCGCCCCTGATCTCCTGGTTCAATGTAGATGGTACCGATGTGGAAAATGACGGTACCAGACTGGGCTTCCAGTACGGTTTGTTGTTTGAACCAACCATTGGTTCAGTTGAACGCTATGCCATCAGCACCGGTGTGATCGTCAATATGCTGGGTGGTTTTCTGACCGCCGAAGATACCACCCTGGGTAATATCAACACCACCCTGCGGGTACAGTATATTGAAATTCCGGCTACCATCAAGCTGCGCACCAATGAGATCAACTATTTCACCTACTATGGTATGTTCGGCCTCAACCTCGGCATGAATATCAAGGCACGCTACGACGTGACCGATGGTTCAGGCAATTATCTGCCGGACGGAAACGGCGGTGAGCTGCAAGATGTTAACCTGAACGACAAGAATTCCATTGACCAGTATAAATTCTTTAACCTGGCTTTGAGCATGGGTATCGGAACAGAATACAGCATTACAGAAACTACTACCCTCACAGCAGGCCTGGTGTTCCAGAATGGATTTGTCAATGTATTTGAAACGGCCGCCACCGATGAGATGATCCAGATGAAACAAATGGTACTTCGCATGGGTGTACTGTTCTGAAACAAGTCATTTCCCCTAACTTTACCCCGGACCAACCTCCGGGGTTTTTTATGCGCATTGCACTTGCCCAGCTGAATTTTCACATCGGAAACTTCGAACACAACTTTTCGAAGATGGAGGCCCGTGTGCAGGAAGCGAAGGAAGCAGGTGCAGATCTCATTGTTTTTCCAGAACTGGCAGTATGTGGTTACCCACCTCGTGACTTTCTGGAGTTCGAAGACTTCATAGACAAATGCGAAGAGGTAGTGAACCGATTGGCTGCCTTCAGCAAGGACATCGGCATCATTGTGGGAAGCCCGGCACGCAATCCTGTTGTGGAAGGTAAAGACCTGTTCAATGCAGC
>ERZ795053.566-NODE-566-length-47383-cov-18.442022_pt1 | contig 47383 bp, 48 predicted proteins | sample MGYA00375137_ERZ795053 | MGnify/ENA primary metagenome ERZ795053 (study PRJEB30182, sample SAMN05720284) | activated sludge metagenome | isolation source: Anaerobic digester | place: Hong Kong | collected 2014-12-17 ... | reverse complement strand
ATCACATGGCTAGCGCGACAATTAAAATATTTCTTGCCCATGGTGACCCAAAGCGGTTACGAACCGCAGAGGTATCAAACTGGACGGGTAAAGCGGTCGCAGGCCCTCGAACAGAATTCGACAGTATTCTTGCTCGCGAAGAGGCAGCGAATGCAGGCGTGTACTTTCTTACGGGCATTGATACCGAAACGGGAAAGCAAGCTCTTTATATTGGAGAGGCTGAGTCAATTAAGGATCGCCTCAAAACCCATCTTGAAAAGGACTTTTGGAATCAAATTGTCTTCTTTACAAGCAAAGACGAGAACCTGACCAAAGCACATATTCGATTTTTGGAAGGCCGCCTTATAGACCAAGCAAAACAATCTGGGCGTGCTGTTCTGAAGAATGCACAATCTAGCGGCGCGAAGCTCCCTGAGTCTGACAGAGAAGATATGGAGGTGTTCTTGGAGAAAATGCAGCAACTGCTCCCAGCACTCGGTGTAGAGGCTCTAGTCCCTACTGCCGCAACAAAAACCAATTCTGGTTCGTACAAAATGCTCTTCTGCGAGCTAAAGGGGCTGAAGGCATCTGGCTACTTAACCCCAAACGGAATTGTTGTGGTTTCTGGCTCCCATGCCGTATTACAGGAGCGTGATTCAGCCAAAAAGTACCCGTGGATCATGGTGCTACGACAGAAGCTAAAAGATGATGGCTCCCTTGTTCCTGAGGGCCAGCGATTGCTTTTCACAAAAGATACGGAATTTACGAGTCCAAGCACTGCGGCTGCGGTTATCTACGGAGGAACAGCCAATGGACTGACTGCATGGAAGAACGCACAAGGCAAATCCCTTAAAGACACCGAATCCGTTAACAAGTAGGCCGCACTGATCCATCGGGAGAGAAACAACTTGCCAAGCGTTGATGTCGAAACCTTTATGAAGCAACTTGATCATCCATTCAAAGCCGAGATAAACCGGCTACGGGTGGCGATTATGGGCATCGACCCGAAAATCTCAGAAGAGATAAAGTGGAATGCGCCAAGCTTCAAAATCAAAGAGCACTTCGCAACTTTTAAACTACACCCTCCCAAGAGCATACAAATTGTTCTCCATACAGGCGCAAAGCCAAAGGCGCCGCAAAAGCCGTTTACTTTGGATGACCCGCATCAGTTGCTCAAGTGGCCAGCTATTGACCGCTGCATGCTAACACTCCAATCGCCGGACCAAGCAGCAAAATTAGAGAAAGTAGTGATTAAGATGGTAAAAGAGTGGATTCAGCAGCTTTAGAAATAAAATTATCAAAATATCAAATTTTTATCGGCCTTCTGTCAATAGAGGTAATCGTCTTATCCGCCGCCCTGTTAGAACTTCAGAATGGAGATCGAAATGGTAGAGAGATTAAAAGTCACTGATTCCGAAAATTATTGGGAGCTTAGTGGAGAATCGGTTTTAAACGCAGCAATAATTCCAGAAAAACCGAAATCTAACGAAGCCACACTCATTCGATTAACGCATTCAAATTCATATTGCCCGATTGACGGCGTAAATTTCTATATTCGGATTGGTGATCCAAGTAATCCTACGCAATTCAATGATCTTGACTCCCATAATGACTGGAGCGAATTGAAGCTGATTGAAGAGCTGGTGCTTATAAATGAGGAGGAAGTACTACGTTCAGAAATGAAAGCGCCTTTGGCGATGGATGAGGAAATGCCTTGGGATGCAACGTTTGAAACAAAAATGAATATACCTGAAGGTGATCATCTCATTGAGATCAAAGTTATTTGTCCCAGCGGATTCATGCCGTCAGGGGTGATTTCAGATTGGCGGGTTTCATCAAGCGAATCATAGCTCTGGCAAGCTGTTCAGGCCGTTCGCTGTGCTCGCTCGAACGCCTGGCGCGCCGCTCCGTTCGACGCCTATACGCCGGGTGAACCGCAAAAGGTTCCTCTGGCCGGAAAGCGTTCATCGATCCGCCGAAGCGAGGGAGTGGTGAACGTCCATATTCCTGAATGCTGATCTTCCTCAAATACATTTTCATCAACCCGCCAGATATGCAAAAGCTGGCAGTTGAGACAGTGCTCAAACAAGCGGAGATGCTGACAAATGAGTTTGCCAGCGGTGCAGTAAATGGCTCATCAGGCGCTGCACTCTAGCTTCACGTTATGGCATCAAATGATAGCAAGATCCGGTTCGCAGAAATCGATTTTAAGTTTCAGAATGCCTGCGGAATCACGGTGAAAGGTTGCCGTGGAAATTATGCGAGGATATTCTGCATGACGGCATTGACAACTATTGAGTTTGCAAAAGATATTCATACGTTCAAGCGATTGGCTGATCCAGAGGGAATTGCCAAACCGGTTCGTTATCCAGCCTCTGATGCATTCCGTTTTACAACGGGAATGGCATTATTGGCCGGTGGTGGCGTCTCGATTTGCAAAACATAAGTAATGGACTCATTCAGCATGTCTGATGATTATGAGCGGATTGCCCACGCCATTGATTTTATTCGCAGCCATGCGGGTAAACAGCCAACGCTGGCAGAGGTGGCTGCTCAAGTGTATTTGAGTGAATATCATTTTCAGCGGTTATTCAGCCGCTGGGCAGGCGTCACACCAAAGCGGTATTTACAAGTGTTAACGCTGGAACGGGCAAAGCAGTTGCTTCAAGAGCACCGCCTGTCGGCACTGAGCGCCAGTTACGAAGTGGGATTAAGCAGTAGTTCGCGGCTGTATGATCATTTTGTGCAAATAGAAGCGGTCACACCTTCAGAGTATCGGCAAAAGGGACGAGATCTGACCATTGTGTTTGGCTATCATGAAACTCCCTATGGTTTGGCTTTTGTCGCACAAACATCACGAGGCGTATGCCAGTTTGATTTTGTTGAGCGCACTGCAACGGAAGAACCCCTTCACCGTTTGACGCAAAGCTGGAGCAATGCGGATATCCGGGAAAATAACGCTCAAACTGCAAGAATCATCGAATTGCTGTTTTCACAGCAGCATGCCCATACGGCGCCTTTGTCATTGTGGGTGCGCGGCACCAATTTTCAGCTTAATGTATGGCGGGCATTGCTGAAATTACAGCCAGGAGAAGTCGCATCTTACCGTGGCATCGCGCATACAATCGGCCATCCCAAAGCATCCCGGGCCGTGGGTACGGCAATAGGCTCTAATCCTGCCGCGCTCATTATTCCTTGCCATCGGGTGCTGAAGCAGACCGGTGAGCTTGGCGGTTATCGCTGGGGTGAAAGACGCAAACATGCCATCTTGGCAAGAGAAGCCGCCTATTGTGAGTAAAGCCATGAAACGCGCCATCAGAACGCTTGCAAGCGCGTCTATTGCTGGTGTGAGGGCTATCAAAGATAAAGATACGGAGGGTGGAGGAATGGCCCAAGTCAAGATCTACGGGCTTCGAGCCTCGATCGAGCGGCATCGAGGTACGTTGTCCGAGGCGATACATCAAGCGGTTGTTGAGGCGCTGAGCTATCCGCCGGAAAAGAAGTTTCAACGGTTCATCAGCCTTGAAGCGGAGAATCTCATCGTTCCTGAAGACAGAACTGCCTCGTACACTATCGTTGAAATTTCAATGTTTGAAGGCCGCACAGCCGAAGCCAAAAAGTCCTTGGTGCGCGCCCTGTTCCGGAACATTGAGCAAGCATGCGGCATTGCACCCCAAGATGTCGAAATCACCATTTTCGAAACGCCAAAGGAAAACTGGGGCATCCGCGGTAAGTCAGGTGATGAGCTGGCGCTTAGCTACAAAGTCAATGTCTAACGCACATACATGCAACCCTGACATTTTCATCAAGCAGACCCGCCTGCGGCAGGCGATTTATGGATCATTTTATCCTGAGGAAAAGAAATGACCCGGATCACAGAAATTGCCCCCGATATGTATCGCATCTCCACATTTATTCCTGAGGTCAATCTTCAATTTAATCAATTTCTCGTGCGCGATGAACAGCCTCTTCTGTTTCACACGGGCATGAAAGGATTGTTTCCGGTTGTGCGGGATGCGGTGGCATCGTTATTGGCGCCTTCTAGCATCCGATGGATTGGTTTTAGTCATTTCGAGGCGGATGAATGCGGCGCCCTCATGGAGTGGCAGACGCTTGCACCGTCTGCGACAGCGATATGCAGTCTTGTTGCAAAACTCGTAAGTGTTGACGATGTCGTCGCATGCCGCCCAGCGCAGGCCCTGACCGATGGAGAACAGCTTTGTACCGGAAAGTACCGGTTCCGTTTTCTCCAAACCCCGCATGTGCCTCATTGCTGGGAGGCGAGCCTCCTGTTTGAAGAAACCCAGGGAACCCTGTTGTGTTCCGATCTGTTTCACCAGGAGGGGGATGTCGAGCCTCGTACCAGCACGGATGTGGTCGATCGCTTCAAACGGACGTTAGTCAGCTATCAGCAGGGACCTTTTGCGAACTATTTACCCTATACACCCTACACAGAGCAGACGCTGCAACGGTTGGCAGCACTCAAACCCCGTACCTTGGCAGCGATGCATGGGTCGACGTTCGTTGGCGATGGTGCGCAGGCCTTTGCCAGCCTCGCGCAGGTGATGAAGGAGATCCTAGGGGGACGCTAGCGTGCTGGCTGTCACCACACGTGTGCCCCTCATCAATGCATGCAAGGAAGCGTTCAAAGAGCGGATAAAGCCGGGTTCAGGACCCGCGCGCGCGCCGCACCGTCACTGTCTCGCCGCCAATCCCCCAGTTATCGGTATCCACTTCGTCAATCACGACCATTGTGGTAGCTGGGTTCTTGTTCAATACCTCGTGCAGTAATCCGGTCACGCCCGCGATCAGCTGGGCTTTCTGCGCTGCCGTAGCGCCTTCGCGGGTAATCTTGATATTGACGTAAGGCATCTGTTGTTTTCCTCCAAATTGAGATTTAAGCCAGGCGCTCGACGCGCCGGGACACTTCGAACAAACCTGCACTCAGGACCAGAGCGCCTGCTGCCAGCAACACCGGTACAGTCAGATCATCACCTTGGGCTAACCCCGAGACTGCCAGCGGCCCGGCGATTTGGCCAGTGCCATAGCAGGCGGTGACAAACCCAATGCGCTGGCTGGTCGCTTGCGGATCGGGCACCCGCGCCAGCCACTGGGCCAAGCCAGCGATCCCCATGAATGTGCCGCCCAGCAACGCTGCACCGGCCAAGGCGGTGAGGTGCTGCCCTGGCCAGAGGACCGGCAACGCAACGCCCGCGGCTTCGAGCAGGGTGCAGGCGATCAAGGCCGGATAAGCGCCTATCCGGAACCCAAGGCGAACCCACAATGCCGTCGCTGGCAAGGCAGCCAGCCCGGCTACCAGCCAGCCGGTCAACGCCGCATCGGCGACACCTGGCTGCCCGCGCAGTAAGGCAGGCAAAAAAGTGGCGTTGACGATGTAGCCAAAACCAGCCAAGCCGTAAGCTGCTGCCATCCAGCCCAAGGGCGGGTGGACTGCCGCGCCATGATCCGCGTCGCTAGCCAGTGCGGAATGGGCCGCTGCAACCGACGATTCGGCCCGGATCAGCACGACAGCCGCCGGTAGCCCCACCAGCGCCGCGCTACCACCGAGTATCCACCAGCCCCAAGCGCTTGCCATGCCTTGATCAAGCAAGATTTGAGCGATGCAGGCGGAAAAGGTGATGCCTGCACCGACCCCCGGATAATGCAAGGCGCTCCAGCCGCTGGCATGCGCATGAACCAGGGCGCGCAACATGATCCCGGTCGCATAGATATAAACCCAGGCGCTGGCCACGCCTGCGACAAACCGGGCCATCATCCATCCGGCCAAACCAAGGTTCCAACCCATCGCCAGCGTCGTAATGACACTGAAAACCAATCCCACGCCCAGGCGCCGTGCCGCGTGTGCCGAGCGGCTGCGCACGACCCATAAGGCTCCTGCCAGATAGCCGCCATAATTGACCGCCGCTAGCCAGCCCGCCGAACTTAAGGTTAGCAAACCCTGTTCCCTAGCCAGAGGCAGCAGGGCCGTGAAGGCGAAACGGCCAATGCCCATGGCCAGCGCTAGCATGAATAATCCAGCAACCGCGATGATAGCCGGTGATGGAGCCCGCTCAGGGGCTGAAGGCAAGCAGCGGGTATTCATGGTGGTGGTTTCCTGAGTGTGTTGGCGATGCTGCTTACGGTAGCGCCCGGTCATTATTCGCGTAAAATGAATTGATTTGATCAAATCCATCTCTTGGAGAGAACATCATGGATCTTGCTGCTTTGCGTGTTTTCCGCGCCGTCGCCGAAGAGGGGAGTGTGACGCATGCCGCCGAGCGCTTGCATACGGTGCAATCGAACGTCACCACTCGCATCCGCCAGTTGGAAGCGCTGCTGGATATCGCCCTGTTTGATCGCATCAATCGCCGGTTGGTCATCACCCCGGCGGGCCGGTTGTTGCTGGACTATGCTGAACGCTTGCTGACGCTGGCCGAGGAAGCACGGGAGGCAATTCGCACCTTTGATGCTCCCAAGGGATTGCTGCGTCTGGGTTCCATGGAGACCACTGCTGCCGCTCGTCTGCCGCTGTTGCTGGCGGCATTCCGCCGCCGCTACCCGGAGGTGGATCTGCGCCTGCAAGCGGCGCCAACCCAGCAACTTTTGCAGGATGTGCTACGTCACCGTATCGACCTGGCGTTGGTGGCTGCACCGGTGCATCACCCGGAGTTGGCGGTTACCGTTGCGGTCATCGAGGAGCTGGTGCTGGTAAGCGCTGCCGATTACCCGGTTGCCGCCGATCTGCATCAACTCGGCACCGTGTCAATTTGCACGTTCCGCGAGGGATGCAGTTACCGCCAGCGATTGATCGACTGGCTGCGCAGTGCAGGAATTACCATCAGCCGGATCAACGAATTTGGCGCTTTTGAGGCGATCATTGGTTGTGTCGCTGCCGGCATGGGTTTTAGCTTGTTGCCGCGTTCGGTGCTCGATGCACATCTGGCCGCAGGCACGATCCGTGTGCATCCCACACCGCCTGAGGTGGCCCGTGCCGAAACCTTGCTGGTCTGGCGGCGCGGCCGGCCGCACTATCCGGCGCGGGAAGCCTTCACAGCCCTGCTGCGGGAAAAACTGGCGGCGCCTGATGCGGCTGCGGCATAGGATGAATCATCAGGCTTGCCAATTAATGAGCCGCTTAACGAGTAATGCTGGATGGGTGATCTGGCAAAATAGGACTAAGCAGTATCTTTTAAGAATAGGGAGCAGCGGGATGCTGAAACCGTTCGATCAGCGGATCGGTGATGCCGGCCTCGGCGAAGCCTTGCGCACGCAACCGGCAAGCCGGACACTCGCCACAAGGCGGCTGAACACCGTTATAGCAGGTATGGGTATCTGCCAGTGCCGGTAAGGCCCCTAAAACGCGAGCCAATCGCACGGTATCGGCCTTGGATTTGAACATTAACGGCGTGTGAATCGTGATCGCATACTCCATTCCCAGCCGGAGTGTTTGTTCCAATGCCTGGATTGCCGCTTGCCGGCAATCGGGATAACCGCTGTAGTCAGTTTGGGTTACGCCGGTCACCACGTTGCGGAAACCTCGCTGGTAGGCCAAGGCGGCGGCGAAGGTCAAGAAGATCAGATTGCGGCCGGGAACAAAGGTATTCGGTAATCGGGTTTGCGCATCCACGCCGGCTTGGACGGCGATACCCCTTCCGGTGAGCGCATTGCCGCCTAAGACGGCAAAAGTATTGATGGGCAATACCGTTTGCGGCGTGCCCGCCTGGGCGGCGATTCGTGCCGCGCAGTCCAATTCGATACGATGCCGCTGGCCATAATCAAATGTTACCGCTTCGACCTGCCCGGCACCGAAATGATCCAGCGCCCAGTACAGGCATGTTGTGGAATCTTGTCCGCCGGATAGGACAACCAGGGCTTGGCTCATCTTCGCCTCTTCCGTCATTCCGGCGTGCCATCGAGCCGCACACTGGGCTTAATGGCGATGCCGCCACGTGGCGCGAAATCACCGCGTACCTCCAGCCAATGCGGGTGCAATAGCGCAAACAAGTCAGCAGCGATGCGGTTGATGCTGTCCTCGCTGAAGGAGCCTTGATTGCGAAAACTGAACAGATACAGCTTTAAGGATTTTGATTCCACCAGCCAGCCGCATGGACTGTAACGGATGGTGATCCGGGCTAGATCGGGCTGGCCGGTGACCGGACATAGACAGGTGAATTCCGGGCAGTCCAGTTCCACGAGATATTCGTGCTGGGGATAGCGGTTGGCAAATCGCTCCAGGACGTGTGGAGCGTACTCGTGGGGGTATTCGGTTTGCGATCCGCCCAATAGAGTCAGGCCGGCGGTGTTAGAGTCAGACATAGGTAGATCCAGTTGTTGGAAATAGGCGGATTCATGGTGCGGCGATACAGCAGGGTCTGCTTATCAAGACGCGGGACGATAGAAGCTGCACTGATCGAGGCGGCGTTCGATTTCATCTTTGACCACGTTGTAGGCTGCACTGTCGCGCCGCTCAAAGCGGCGGCGAAATTCGGGGTCCTGCAACCCTTCAGGCAGGGCGGTGATGGAGGGCATGATGGCTGATTCGATATTCAGCGAAATAACTCGCTGCTGCACATCCTGGGCTGAGGCCGCCGATTTGATGGCTTGTTCGGCAAACCGTACACCGGCGCGATCAGCGGTCAGGTCGGCAAAACTGAAGCCAGAGCCGCCTTGCGAGTCCTGGACTTCTTTGAATACGCCGATGACATTCGCAATATGGCTGTCCGCGATGCCGGCAAGGGCGGCGGAAATGGAAAAATGCTGAGCGAGATCGCCGCGCCCTGCTAGAGTCGGGTGAATGGAGACCGGGGCATTGTATTTCTCGCCTAGCAAGCGCGTTGGGTCTTTACCGGATAGATAGATCGCCAGAGCGACCAGTGCCGCGCGATTCTCTTCAACCGGATTACCCCCCTGCGCAGTACGCTCAGCAGCACGTGCAAACAGCGGTTTCAATAGAAACACCAGCGAACTGTTCTTGCGCAGTGTCCGCGTTGCCGCTATGAGGACATCATTGTAAACATCCAGGCGGATACGGTCGGTCTTGGGAAACACCCAGTCACGCCCCCGGGCTTCCAGGCGGCGGGCAAGATCCTGATCATAACGAACGGTGACCGCTACGGATCCATTGCCGATCTGGATGTCCGAGAGGGTAGCCCAAGCTTGCTTCAGTTCTTGGTATGCCGGGTAGTCTTGCAAGTACGCGCTGGCGAAGTCAATCAACCAATTGTATATGCAATTGGGAATCGGCAGACGCCCAATTTGAACACCGGTCAGGATCGGTCCCGATTTGCCCGGCGTGAGTTGTACGCTTGCATTCAGATAGCGGCCTATCGGGTTATCCGGAAGGGGCAGCGTCGCTTTGATCTCCGCATGGTCTAGGGTAAACCGGGTCTGCGCCTTGACCTGGGCAGTGTCTGGCCATCGCGACAGCATTTGATCAACCAGCAGACTGGTGTCGCGTTCGGTCAAGGTCAACGAGCGGGTTTCACCATCCTTGAGCTGGCGAGGATCGAGCTCGTGCAGCAGGTGCTTGGCTCGTTTGACATCTTCTACAGCGAGCTGATCCTGCTCATTGACCCAAGGCTTTTCTTCAACCATCAGCCAGAGGAGAGTAGGTAGGCCGAGCACAATGCTGAGTATGAGCGAATAAAATAAGACTTTGAAAATTAAATAAAAAATACGCATAAGCTGTTAAATCCAGGGTGAGAGTCTGTGCAAAAACTCTCTTTAGTCTTGTAGGAGAGAGACTGGAGGTAAAGGTATTTTTTCTGAAAACCGGGCTGTGACGGTCCTATTTCTTGGTGGCTATTCTAATCTGAGATAGCCTGGATCTGTGACCCGGTGGTGAGCTGCCGGGTTCCTTAAAATGCGTTACCCGGACTAGTAATGATATGAATTGGAAAACGGCCTACCGATCGTTTTACTACGAGAATGCACCCGAACCTGACGATTTGATTCTGAATCTGGCTGAGACGGCCATGCTCAGCATCGATGTGCAAAACACGTATTCACAGATCTCCAGCGATCCTGTGGAAGCCGCACGCTGGGAACCTTTCCGGCAGCGTATGCGCGAGATCGTCATTCCGGCCACCCGTGCGCTTCAGGATGCTTTCCGCGCCAAAGGCGTCGATGTTATCCACGCCCGTATCGCTTGCTTGCTGGAAGATGGGCGCGATCGCTCTCTCAGCCAGAAAAAGCCAGGCTGGAATAACCTGCTGTTACCAAAGGACAGCAAAGAAAGCCAGTTGATCGATGATCTGGCGCCAAAGCCGGGAGAAATTGTCGTCACCAAGACTACGGACAGTGCGCTGACCGGTACTAGCCTGCGGCTGATTCTTAGCAATATGGGCATTCGGAATGTGGTGATGACCGGGATTTTTACCGATCAATGTGTTTCGTCTACTGTGCGCAGCCTGGCGGATGAGAGTTTTAACGTGATCGTCATAGAAGATTGTTGTGCGGCAGGCACCGATGAACTCCATCAGCGGGAGCTGGAAATCATCAACCTGATTTACTGCTATGTGATCTCCAGTCAGGAGCTCCGGCATATCATGGGACTCTGATTGACGGGCGTTCTTGTACAACCGTTTCAGTCAAGTGCCAAGGAAACTTCCTCGGCTTTGGCCTCTCTTCTATTTTTAGACCCATTTCTAATGCCAATGATGATCGAGAGTCTGCCTATGAAAACACAATATACATTGTATCAACGCCGCGCTATTCTCCGCGCGGGCACGGATAGCCCCGATAACTGGCCTCGCTGGGATCTTTACGGTGAGCCTCAGGATGAGGGCGGTCCCAATCCCTATTATGATATCGATTACCTGCCTGTCGCCGTGGAGACCGATCTTACCCCGGTCGAATACGGTGGCGGTGGCATCGAATGGCAGGATACTACTGGCATCACTCTCACGACGGATGAAGCTGAAGCGCAGGGCCGGCTCATTGTCCAGGGCGCTTCTTGAAATTAGCCTGAGCGTAACCGTTTATGTCTCTTGTCTGCTTGCGGGAGAGAGGCTGGGAATGAGGGCGGCGGTTTCAAGAACTGACCCCCGGAACCTCGGCTCTCGCCCCCGTGGCAGGAGGCAAGGGGACTGAATGATGACATCTGAGTGTAAGAATTGTTCTCCTTCTAAAGACTAAGTTAGCAAGTCCTTTGATTCATCTGAGAGAATAGGTATGCGTGACACGTTTCCACTCCTTGTAAAAACTAATTTTCCTACCGTTTACCGCGCCCGCATCGATACCTTGCAAGCTAACCTGGGCTATCGTTGCAACCAGTCCTGTACTCATTGCCATGTTGCAGCCGGTCCTCAACGCACCGAAGAAATGAGCTGGGAGACGATGGAGCTATTGCTTCGCTACCTGGAATTGCGCCAGGTAGCGGCACTGGATTTGACGGGGGGTGCCCCTGAGCTGAATCCGCACTTCCGTACTCTGGTCACCCGTGCCCGTAATCAAGGTGTCCATGTCATGGACCGTTGTAATCTGACCATTCTTAGCGAACCCGGTCAGGAGAACTTGGCGGTGTTTTTAGCCAAGCACGCTGTTGAAATGACTGCTTCTTTGCCCTGTTACTTGGAAGAAAATGTTGACCAGCAGCGTGGTAAAGGGGTGTTCGAATCTAGCTTGGCCGGCTTGCGGCAACTGAATGCCCAAGGTTACGGCCAGCCCGGTAGCGGCCTTACGTTGAATTTGGTCTACAATCCGCTTGGTCCAGTTCTCCCTCCCGATCAGGCCTGTTTGGAGGCAGCCTATAAACACGAGTTATTTGCTCGTTACGGAATTGTTTTCTCTCGCTTGCTGGCACTGGCTAATATGCCGATTCAGCGTTTTGGCAGTCAGTTGATATCTAAAGGGCAATTTGCACCCTATATGGATCTGCTCAAGTCTGCGCATCGCGATGAGAATCTGGATGCAGTCATGTGCCGTAATCTGATTTCGGTGGACTGGCAGGGGTACGTTTACGATTGTGACTTCAATCAGATGCTGAAACTGCCTTTGGGGGTCAGCACACCGGGCCACACCCATCTTAGTGAGTTGCTGGATCTCGATTTGACCGGTACCCGGATCCGGGTTGCTGATCACTGCTATGGTTGTACCGCTGGGCAGGGGAGTAGTTGCGGCGGGGCACTGGAATCTACCTTAGCATCTACCACTGCTAAGGCTGCATGAAGCCGTTTTGCTACAGAGCTAAAAGGGCCGGTTCCGCTTGTTTGCGGACACGCGCCACTGTGAAGATAAGAACTTGGTTCTTCGGCGATTCTTGTAGAGTCGGGTACCTTACCGGGCTAATCCCGCAAGTTTAAGGTTGAAGAACCAAAATTTAAATCCGGAAATTCTGTATAGCCGGCTTTATAAGCTGCCCTACAGTATTTTCAGAGATAGCGATGAAATCATCAGGGCGCAGAAGATATCAATCAATCTGTTACCACCGTGACCGGCCACCACCGCCGCCGCCGCGTCCTCCGCGCGCTGGCTTTTCAGTAGCCATATTCACTTTAAGGGGGCGGCCTCCCACGGGTTTGCCATTTTGCTCAAGAGCTTTTTCCGCAGAATGCTGAGCAGCAAAAGTGATGAAAGCAAAACCCTTGGGCCGTCCTGTCTCGCGATCCATGATCAGGGCCAGATCCTCAATTTCACCATAAGGTGAGAACAGTTCCCGTAGCTGCGATTCGTCAACAGTATAGGGGAAGTTACCTACATAGATCTTATTTTGCTGCATTGCATCTCCAACATTCATCAATATCGGAATGGACAAGATGGGTCGACATGTCACTAGATAAAAACCATCGTGTCATACATAACGTTCTTCTGTATAGCACCCTTACCTAATCGTTCTGACCCCCGGATCAAACAAACGAAACCTAGTCTATGGTCAGCAAAACGTCAAGTTTTTCCGACACAGAGCACCGGTTATCAAATGACTTCTGTGGTATGGCTGTATCAACATGAAAAATCAGGCGAACTGAAGTATTCAGCTCATTTGCACATTTTTGTTGATGTAGATATCCAGCGCAATCTGCATCTGCAGGGTTCTGTAAGGTTTCAGCGTCTTGCCCGACTAAACTTGAAAATTCTTTTGCACGACTCATCGACCGCAATGCGCGGGAACCGGAGCTATGGCTAATGAATACTCGCAAACTCGTGCTAATCGTAGTGATTGCTATCTTGGTCGGTGCCTTCTTCGCCTTTGACCTGGGGCGCTTTTTTAGTCTGGATTATGTGAAAAACCAGCAGGTGGCTATTGATGCATACCGGGTGGCGCATCCTGCCCTGACAGCGGGGATCTTCTTTGCTCTTTACGTGGCGGTCACCGGCTTGTCGCTGCCAGGCGCGGCGATCATGACGCTGGCCGCCGGTGCGATCTTCGGATTGCTATGGGGGATGATTATCGTTTCTTTCGCTTCAACCATTGGCGCGACCCTGGCTTTCCTCGCAGCCCGTTTTGTACTGCGCGACTGGGTGCAAGGGAGATTTGGCGACAAACTGAAAGCGATCAACGCCGGGATGGAAAAAGAGGGTGGCTTTTATTTATTCACTCTGCGATTGATTCCAATTTTCCCTTTTTTTGTCATCAACTTGGTAATGGGATTGACGCCGATTCGCACTTGGACTTTCTATGGAGTCAGCCAGGTTGGCATGTTAGCCGGCACCCTTGTCTATGTGAACGCTGGCACGCAGCTGGCGCAAATCGATTCGCTGAAAGGCATTTTGTCACCTGAGCTACTGGCTTCCTTTGCCTTGCTAGGCATCTTTCCGCTCATCGCCAAGAAGATTGTTGCCATAGTGAAAGGGCGGCGAGTCTATGCGCAATGGTCGAAACCAGCTTATTTTGACCGCAATTTGGTGGTGATCGGGGCAGGTAGCGCCGGGTTGGTGACGGCCTATATTGCTGCCGCAGTGAAAGCCAAGGTGACGCTGATCGAGAAACACCAGATGGGTGGCGACTGCCTCAATACCGGTTGTGTCCCTTCTAAGGCATTGATCCGTTCAGCCAAACTGCTTTCCCATATCCGCCGTTCTGCGGAGTTTGGCATTCGCAAAGCCAAAGCCGATTTTGACTTTTCTGAGGTGATGGAGCGGGTTCAACGGATAGTCAGGGAAGTTGCACCGCATGATTCCGTGGAGCGCTATACCGGTTTGGGTGTGGATGTGGTGGAGGGTACGGCCAAAATCACGTCGCCCTGGTCAGTGGAAGTGACCACCGTTGAGGGAACGCAGACTTTAACGGCGCGCAGCATCGTCATTGCTGCCGGAGCCCGGCCTCTTGTGCCGCCTATTCCGGGATTGGAAGACGTGGGCTATTTGACTTCCGACAATATCTGGACATTACGGGAATTGCCGGACCGGTTGGTGGTGCTGGGTGGCGGTCCGATTGGCTCGGAATTGACCCAGACGTTTGCCCGCTTCGGCGCGCAGGTGACGCAGGTGGAAATGGCGCCGCGCATCATGATCCGTGAAGACCCGGAAGTTTCCGGATTGGTAACCCGGCGGTTTCAAGAGGAAGGTGTGAAGGTCCTGGTTAATCACCGGGCTAAGCAGTTCCTTGTGGAAGAAGGTGAAAAAATACTGATCGCCGAACATGAGGGCCAGGATGTGCGCATTCCGTTCGATGCCGTGCTGGTTGCGGTGGGACGGGTGGCAAATACCACCGGTTACGGGCTGGAGGAGCTGGGGATTCCCACGACCCGCACCCGCACAATAGAGACTAATGAGTATTTGCAAACGCTCTATCCCAACATCTATGCCGCTGGTGATGTGGCCGGGCCGTTCCAGTTCACGCACACTGCCGCGCATCAAGCTTGGTATGCGGCAGTGAACGCGCTATTCGATCCTTTCAAGAAATTCCGGACCGATTACTCAGTGATTCCCTGGTCTACCTTTGTCGATCCTGAAGTAGCGCGTGTTGGTCTGAACGAGCAGGAAGCAAAGGAGAAAGGCATTCCTCACGAAGTTACGGTGTACGGTATCGACGATCTCGACCGCGCGATTGCTGACGGTGAGGCCCACGGTTTCGTCAAGGTGCTGACCATGCCCGGTAAGGACAAAATCCTGGGTGTTACCATCGTTGGCGAACATGCTGGCGATTTGTTAGCTGAATATGTGCTAGCCATGCGCCACGGTATCGGTCTAAACAAAATGCTTGGCACGATCCATATCTACCCGACCCTGGCAGAGGCCAGCAAATACGTTGCGGGGGTTTGGAAGAAAGCCCATGCACCGGAGAGGGTGCTAGCTTGGGTGGAACGCTTTCACCGGTGGCGGCGTGGTCAGGCAATCCGCTCATTGGAAACGGCTGCCAATGACGCCAACGCCAACAGCTAGGGAGTATCGATCATGCAACTGACTCAACAAAGCCGATGGTTAATCGTGCTCACACTGCTGTTTATGACTTCTCTGGCGCAAGCAGCCTTCGACCATCGCCATACCGCGTGGAACACCCTGCTCAATCAACATGTCGTGCTGATTGAGCAGGGTCATGCCTCACAAGTCGATTACGCCGGTTTTAAGGCTGACCAGGCGGCACTGAAAAGTTATCTCGATCGCTTGTCAGCGGTCAGTGAAGCTGAATACCGGCGTTGGAGCAAACCCCAGCAATTGGCCTTTTTGATCAATGCCTACAATGCGTTCACGGTGGATTTGATCCTAACCCGTTATCCTGATCTGAAATCGATTAAGGATCTGGGCTCGGTCTTTCAATCACCGTGGAAGAAAGTGTTTTTCACACTATTGGATCAAGAGCGCAGTCTGGATCATGTCGAACACGGCATGATCCGCGCGCCCGGTGTGTTCAATGAGCCACGCATTCATGTCGCGGTGAACTGTGCGTCTATTGGATGCCCGATGTTGCGCAACGAGGCTTTTGTGGCCAGTACGATCGAGACGCAATTAGACGACAGCATGCGCCGCTTCCTGGCTGACCGTAGCCGCAACCGGTTCGATGCGGCTAATCAGACCCTTTTGGTCTCGAAGATCTTCGACTGGTACCAGGATGATTTTGCAAAGGGCTATCAGGGATTCACTTCGCTGAATGCAACGTTTGCCCGTTACGCGGATGTTCTTGGTGATACGCCCCAGACAAGGGATGCCATTCGCAAGGGCGGTTTGAACATCCGTTATCTAGATTACGACTGGGCGCTTAACGCTACGCAACGCTAACCCTCACGCATTCAATTCTGGAGACGGCCATGTCCAGCAAACGGATGCCCCGCCAGCCTGTTCCCGCGCTCAAGGTGCCGGTAATCGAGCATGGCGATTGGTACATGGCTGCTCAGAAACCCAGTCATTTCACCCTGATCCTGGTCTATCGCGGTTTTTTGCATTGTCCGATCTGTCGGGGCTATCTCAAAGAGTTGCAAACTTTGCAAGATGAGTTTGAAAAACACGGTGTGAACGTGCTGGCGCTGTCCACCGATACTGAAGAGCGGGCGCGGACTACACACATCCAATGGGGATTGGCCGGCCTGCCGCTCGGCTACGGTTTGCCGGTCGAAGCTGCCCGTGCCTGGGGTTTATATATTTCCACCAGCCGTGGCGTAACCTCGGCGGGCATCGAGGAGCCAGCCCGGTTTGCGGAGCCTGGATTGTTCCTCATCCGGCCCGATGGGACCTTATATGCCGCTTCGGTAAATACCATGCCTTTCGCTCGTCCGCACTTCAAAGATGTGTTGATGATGCTGGATTTTATTATCAAAAATGATTGCCCAGCGCGGGGTGAAGCCTGAGTTGACAATTAATTGCTGGTGTTGGCTGACGTAATGCAAAAACCGGTTTTGAAACTGGACAAAAAACCGTTTCATGCCCATCGGATCTGGCATCTGATCAGCGGCAAGATTAACTCTAACCTCTCGACTATGGGATTGACATCATGTTGTCAACGGCGTTTGGCCTGACTTTCTGGGGTGTTCTGATTTTTTACGGTGTAGCGCTGTATGCAGTAACACCGAATGCGCGCACGGCCGGTGCTTTCTTTCGGGGTGAGGACAACAGTGGACGGGAAGCGCACCAATGGGCATTGACCGCTAGTATTTTCATTTCCTGGATTTTCGCAAAATCCGTGACCAATGCCGCTAATTTAGGAGCGAGTTACGGCATCGTTGGCGGACTGGCTTATGCGACATATTGGTTGTCGATTCCATTGGCGGGTTTCGTCATCTACCGCTTGCGCCGCAGTACGGGGGCCACCAGCCTGGCAGGGTTCCTGATCAGCAAGTACGGCCGGGCCGCAGCACTGGCCTTTACCGCCGCCATCCTGATCCGGCTCTACAACGAAGTGTGGAGTAACACCGCTGTCGTTGGCGGCTACTACGGTCCTGCAGGGAGTCCAGCATTTATTAGCGCTGCGCTACTGTTTACTGCCGCTACTCTCTTTTACAGCATCAAGGGCGGTTTGCGTGGTTCGATCGTCACCGATGTCATCCAGGCTGCGGTCTTTGTCGTGTTTCTAGCCGCGGTACTGCTACTGGTATTGCCCAAACACGGTATTGCGGCCCTGCTAAGAACTGGCGAGTTTAACTTGACGGCGGGCGTGGATTTGTTGCTGGTTGCTGGCTTGCAGATCTTCAGTTATCCGTTTCATGACCCGGTGTTGACCGACCGGGGATTTATCACCGGGGAGAAGGCAATGTTAAAAGCCTTCATTTTGGCGGGCATCGGCGGTTTCTTTGCCATTCTGGCATTCAGCTTTGTCGGTATCGATGCCCGGCTGGCTGGCCTCGATGGCGGTGGCAATGTGCCAGCGGCGGCCGCCCAGGCGCTAGGCATTGGCGCGCTATTTGTCATGACCGTATTGATGATTGCAGCGGCAGGCTCGACTTTGGATTCGACCTTTGCCTCACTCTCCAAAGTGATGGCGCAGGAGTTACCGGTCATCGCTGGACGGCAGCCGCCGGCAGCCGCTTTACGCTATGGCACGGTGGCGATGATCGTCATTGCTGTGCTCGGTAACCTGCCGATGATCGCCGGCGCCGAAATTCTTGCGGCCACCACGTTAAGCGGCACCATGGTTATGGGTTTGGCGCCGGTTTTTTTGCTGCAACGCTGGACAGGTTATTCACCCTGGAGTTTCCATTTGAGCTTTTGGCCTGGTTTGTTGCTCGGTTTCTTGCTGGCAGCCGGCTGGATTCCTGCGGCTTGGGCGATTGGTGAAGGGAAATACGCATTGCTTCTGGGAACGAACCTGTATGGTCTGCTGATCTGCACGGCGGGCTATCTGCTGCCCGGACTTTTGCACCGGTGGCGTGGAATGCTGGCGGTTCAAAGCGAATCCGCATGAGCAAGCCAGGCCGGGTCTGCCCGTTGCGTTATCACTACGGCCCAGCAGCGCTGGCGGTTGCGCCCGAGCGGCCAGCGGAAACCTTGTATGTGACGGGTGGCCTGTATGGAAATCGTCCAGCGCTCGATGCTGTGGAGGTGTTGGCCGCTGCTGAACCCGGTCCGGTAACCTTGTGTTTTAACGGGGACTTCCACTGGTTTGATATTGATGAAACGGCCTTTGTCGAGATCAACGAGCGGGTGCTGCGCCATGATGCGCTTCTCGGTAATGTAGAGGCGGAGCTGCTCTCTCAAGGCGGGGAGGCCGGTTGTGGTTGTGCCTACCCGGAAACAGTCGATGCAAGCGTTGTGGAGCGCTCCAATCAGATTCACGCCTGCCTTAAGTCCACTGCTCAGCGCTATCCCAGCATGTTAGCCGGTTTGAGCAAATTGCCAATGTACGCTTGTTATCGAGTGGGCGGCGTGCGGGTTGGTGTGGTGCATGGCGATGCTGAGGCGCTGGCGGGCTGGCGTTTTGATGCCAATGCGCTGGATGATCCGGCGAATCGTGAATGGCTGGCATCAGCGTTCCTGGGAGCGGGTGTCGAGATCTTTGCCAGCAGCCATACGTGCTTACCCGTTTGCCGCCGCTTTGACCTGGGAGGCCGGTTTGGCTGGATTATCAACAATGGGGCAGCGGGGATGCCTAATTTTACGGATACGCAATTTGGTGTCATTACTCGAATCGGTACAACGCCCAGTCCGCATCAGCGGTTGTATGGTGGAAATCTAGGTCAGGTTCACATCGACGCCCTAGCGCTTGCCTTTGATACTGATCGCTGGGAGCGTGAATTTCTCGCCTGTTGGCCAATGGGGTCACCCGCGTATGTCTCCTACTTCGAGCGTATCCGGCGCGGTCCTACCCATTCACTCACAGACGCGGCGCCTTCAGGGTGGTAGGCGCTAGATGTTGAGTTCTCATGCGTATTCTTGCAACGCCCCTCGCATAACGCCATTATCCGGTTGAATGACCTGTTCTCGCAGGTCTTAGGCTGCCGGGGAGAGAGGATGAGTGTTGCGAATAATCTTTCAGCCCGCGTGGACGATTTGCCGCAATCGCTGCGTGATGAGAAATTTCTAGCCCAATTGCACCATGACATGCTCCGTTTTGTGGAGTTGCAACTGCAGGATCGGGTGACCGCCGAGGATTTGGTTCAGGAAGCATTGGTCGCCGCTATGAGTGGTCAAGAACATTTTTCTGGGCGAGCGGCCCTGAAGACCTGGGTATTTGCGATTCTTAAAAACAAAATTGCCGATTACCTGCGCCAGCGTCAGCGTGTTGTAGATATTGCTAGTTTGGCACGAGAGACAGATGATGAAGCGGATTTTGACATACTGTTTGATCATAGGGGTTTCTGGATGCCGGAGGATCGTCCAGATCGCTGGGGAGACCCAGAAGCGGTGTTTGCCCAGCAGCAGTTTTGGACAATATTTGAAATCTGTCTAACCCAGTTGCCTGAGAACACCGCCCGGGTTTTTATGATGCGCGAGTTTATCGGCTTCGATACTTCGGAAATATGCCAAGAGCTGAGTATTACTACCAGCAACTGCCATGTCATTCTGCACCGTGCCCGTATGGGACTTCGTCTTTGTCTGGAAAAGCGCTGGTTTGCGCCGGAGGATTAAAGGATGTTGAACTGTAAGCAAGTGACGCGTCTGCTGTCTGAAGCACAAGAACGTGACCTCCAATTTAAAGAGAAAATCCCGCTTAAGCTGCACTTGATGATGTGCGCAGGTTGTGACAATTTCCGTAAGCAAATAGATTTTCTACGGCAGGCTTGTTACGAATATGCAAAAGGGAAGCCAAAATCTTGGCCTGATCCATCCTGACCGTGCAAATTTTCTTGGTGTGAATTTGCCGGTGATAATGACTTGAAGCGGGTTAGGCTAGGCTATAGGCTATCCAACTTTTTGATATTTCATGATGAGACGCCGCGAGCTATTTGCGGTAGAGTTTGCAGGGAAAGTTCCTTGGAGGGTATTGCTATTTTACAATATTAGCTGATGCTGATTGAGGAAACCTGGTAAAACTTAGTAGAATAGTAGTGTCTTTCCCGATTTATCCTGGCCTGTTTTCCTATCCTGATAACAATATTGATTGGAAAACATTCAAAAAATTCCAACCTGTGGCTTGCTAAGGAGACTTGGATTATGGCCCTGAGCGCAGTGTTGCCAGCCGAGCAATATAATTACGATATCGTCCGGAAATTTACGATTATGGCCATGGTATGGGCGGTGATCGGTATGTCGGTCGGTGTTTATATTGCTTCTGAATTGGCTTGGCCGTTCCTGAATTTCGATATTCCTGCCCTGACATTCGGACGCTTGCGTCCGGTCCATACAACGCTAGTGATTTTTGGTTTTGGCGGCAGTGCCCTATTTGCCACCTCTTACTATATTGTGCAACGCACCTGCCAAGCGCGCCTGGCATTTCCCTGGCTGGCTGAATTTACCTTCTGGGGTTGGAGCGGTGGTGTAGCACTGGGTGCATTGACCTACATGTTAGGTATCACTCAGGGCCGCGAATATGCCGAGTTCGAGTGGCCGCTGGATATTGCGATCACCTTGGTGTGGGTGAGTTATATCGTCGTGTATGTCGAAACTATCCGCCGGCGCAGTCAGCCGCATATTTACGTCGCTAACTGGTTTTTTATGGCGTTTCTGTTGGCGGTCGCTCTGCTGCATATCTTTAATAACCTTGCCATTCCAGTCAGCTTGACGAAGTCCTACAGTCTGTTTGCTGGCGTGCAGGATGCTATGACGCAATGGTGGTATGGTCACAATGCAGTTGGATTCTTCCTGACGGCGGCCTTTCTTGGCATGATGTACTACTTTGTTCCCAAGCAGGCAGGACGTCCGGTGTACTCCTACCGGTTGTCGATCATCCATTTCTGGGCGCTGATCTTCCTGTACATGTGGGCTGGCGGTCATCATTTGCACTGGACTGCGCTACCCGACTGGGTGTCGACGCTGTCAGCCGCGTTCTCTGTCCTGCTGCTAATGCCCTCCTGGGGAGGCATGATCAACGGTATCATGACCCTGTCTGGCGCCTGGGATAAGCTGCGCTCTGACCCGATCATGCTGTTTTTAATCACCTCGCTGTCATTCTACGGCATGTCGACTTTCGAAGGTCCGCTGATGTCACTCAAGAGCGTCAACGCCCTTTCGCATTACACGGACTGGACGATCGGTCATGTCCATTCCGGTGCGCTGGGCTGGGTGGCGCTAGTCAGTTTTGGCTCCTTCTATCACTTGATCCCTCGGTTGTGGGATACCCGGATGTATAGTCAGCCCCTGATCTATATCCATTTCTGGCTGGCCACTATCGGTATCGTGCTCTACATCACTTCGATGTGGGTCGCAGGCATTGGCCAAGGATTGATGCTGCGCAGTTTTGACGATTATGGCAACCTGGCTTACACCTTCATTGAAACCGTCGAATTCATGCACACACCGTATATCTGGCGGGCGCTGGGCGGTGCGTTTTTTGTCGCAGGTGTCTTGGTGATGGTGTACAACATGTACATGACAATACAGTCGGCCCGGCGTGAGCAGGCGGCTATCGAAGCCAAGCTGGCGGCCAAATTGGCGAAAGCCTAAGAGCGCTGGAGAGCAGAACCATGCGACATGAACAAATCGAAACCAACTCAGCATTAATGCTGGTGTTGATCCTGCTGGTTATCAGCATTGGTGGCCTGGTAGAAATCGTTCCATTGTTTTATATCAATGAAACGATTGAAAAAGTCGACGGGGTGCGTCCCTACACTCCGCTGGAAATTCGCGGTCGTGATATCTATGTGCGTGAAGGGTGTTATCTGTGCCACTCTCAGCAAATTCGCCCCTTCCGCGATGAATGGCTGCGCTATGGCCATTATTCGCTGGCGGCGGAATCGCAGTATGACCATCCCTTCCAGTGGGGGTCTAAGCGCACCGGTCCCGATTTGGCACGGCTGGGCGGTAAATACTCCAACCATTGGCATGTTCAGCACCTGGTCGCGCCACGTTCGGTAGTGCCGCAATCGATTATGCCTAACTATCCGTGGTTGCTGGACAGCGATCTGGATTACACCGATGTCGATGGGCGGATGCGTGCTCTGCGGGTAACCGGGGTGCCGTATTCTGTGACCCAGGCCGAGTATGACGCCAATGTCCAGAAATACGGCCAGGCCATCGCCGACCAGCTGGATATTACCAAGGCGCAAGATAGCTTGCTCAAGCAGGCGCGCGAGAAGGATTTCGATGGCCTTCCTGGCCGGATTACTGAAATGGAAGCGCTGGTCGCGTACTTACAGGTGCTCGGGACGATGGTGGACTTCACCCAGTACAACGAGGGCTACTTCGTCGAATTCCGCTAATGACGAGGTAACCGTTTATGCTCTCTTCTCTCCTGCTGCGTATTAAGGAGGGGAGGGAGTCAACGCTTACAGTGGAGCTTGGCCCTATGTTCGACTGGCTGATGTGGTTCACCCACATGGAAAACTCCAAGCCGCTGGCGCTTGCCATCTTTCTTGGTGCGTTTTGCGGCATCCTAATATATGTATTGACTGGTAAGCAGCGTGCCCAGCGGTTGGAATCTTACAAATATATTCCTTTCGATGATGACGAACTTCATCCGCCCGATCGTTCACCCGCCAAGCGCCACTCCCAATCCCGCAATGGTAACGGACAATGAGTGATAATACGAATACCCCACAACCTTCCGGCGCGGTGCAAACCACCGGCCATGCCTGGGATAGCGATCTTCAGGAATACAACAACCCACTGCCGCGCTGGTGGTTGTGGTGCTTCTACGGAACGGTCGTGTTCTCGATTCTTTACTGGTTTATTTATCCCTCCTGGCCAGTGGGGAATACTTGGATCAAGGGCTTTGGCACGGTTGAATACACGGCCGTGGATAAGGCAACAGGCCAAGAGCAGGGAAAGGAATTCCGCTGGAACACCCGCGCCTTGCTGCTTGAGGAGCTGGGCAATGCGGCCAATGATCAGCAGCGTAAGGCTATGTTAGCCAAGGTGCAGGCGGCGGATTACGAGCAAATTGCCAAGGATCCAAAAATGATGGAATTTGTGCGCTCGGTCGGCAAAGGGTTGTTTGGCGACAACTGCGCGGCTTGCCATGGCCGCGGCGGTCAGGGTGTCGTGGGCATGTATCCTAATCTGACCGATGATGATTGGCTATGGGGCAGCAGCACTGACAAGATTCATGAAACTTTAGTGCAAGGCCGGAAGGGGTTTATGCCCGCCTTCGGTCAAGTGCTTAAGCCGGAACAATTAGATGATGTGGCCGAATATGTGTTGACCCTGTCAGATGAAGCGCCATCAAGTGAGGACTCTGAACGGGGCAAAGTAATCTTTCAGGGTCAGATAGGTGGCTGCTACTACTGCCACGGAGCCGACGCTAAAGGTATTCCTTCACAGGGTGCGGCCAATTTAACCGACAAGATTTGGGCCATCGCTAATGTACCGGCGCAGAAGACCCTCCAGGATAAGAAAGCGGTGATCAAGGAGTTCGTCGCCAAGGGTGTCAACAATACCCGCGTAATGCCGGCTTGGAAAGACCGCCTATCGCCGACCGATATCAAATTGCTGGCGGTTTATGTTCATCAGTTGGGAGGTGCTCAATAAATTTCAGTGGCATCTTTCCCAGCTAAATGAATACCCTCACCCCCCAATTGGGGGGTGAGTGGTTTATGCTCAATCCATTCGCTTTTCGAGAGGACTTGTATAAGTCTGTAGCCCTCGTTGCCCTAAATTTTGTTGCTTTGCACAAAATTTTATCGTAACTTATTGATTCTATTTTCAGCTTTAACAATGCTTGACCGGCCTGTTTAATTTTTGATGGATCGCAAGGACGATAGGCATTCATGTAGGTCAATATCAATATTATTTTTCAATTAAAGTCAGGTGGGATATGTCCGAAGAGACTATTCAGCTTTATCAAAAGCGCATTCAAATCCATCCACGTTCGGTGAAGGGAACATTCCGCAATCTCAAAACCGGTATCCTGGCCCTGGCCTTGACCATCTATTTTCTGTTGCCTTGGCTACGTTGGGAACGGCCCAATGCGCCAGATCAGGCAGTGCTGTACGATTTGCCGGGACGGCATTTTTACATCTTTGGCCTGACCATCCAGGTGCAGGATATTTTCTGGCTGGCTGGGGTGTTGATCATCTTTGCTATCTCGCTGTTTTTCGTGACGGGGTTAGCCGGACGGGTCTGGTGTGGCTACTTTTGTTTCCAAACCCTGTGGACCGATCTGTTCATGATGATCGAGCATTGGGTGCAGGGTGAGCGGCCGGCGCGCATCCGGCTGGATAGAAAGCCTTGGAGTAACCGGGATAAACTGATCAAAAAAGGTACGACTTACGGTTTGTGGCTGCTGGTCGCATTCTGGACTGGCTTAACCTTTACCATGTACTGGGTCGATGCGCCAACTCTGGTGGTAGAAGTATTTACGGGTCAGGCGTCCTACGCTGCTTATTTCACCACCTTTTTTCTGACTGTCACGACCTTCGTCATGGCCGGTCTGGCGCGCGAGCAGGTTTGCATCTACATGTGCCCCTATGCCCGCTTCCAGAGCGCGATGTTCGATCATGACACACTGATCATTTCCTACGACACGAAGAGAGGCGAAGGATCGAAGGGCCGGGCCAAGCAGCACCGGGGTTTCAGAACACCGGAGGAACGGCAAAGCAAGGGTGTTGGTGAGTGTATCGACTGCGGGCATTGCGTCCAGGTCTGTCCGATGGGTATCGATATTCGTAATGGCTTGCAATACCAGTGTATTTCCTGTGCGCTGTGCATCGATTCCTGCGAACATGACTTGATTAACTACACGTCGGAAAATGCTTTGAATGGTGGCAAGACTCAACTTTTGCGACCGAAAACGATTGGTTATGGTGTGATTCTGACTGCAGCGACAGCAACATTAGCTTGGAGTGTGCTTACCCGGTCACCTTATACCGGAACAGTAGAACAAATCCGTCAACCGCTGTATACCCAGCTTTCAGATGGCGGAATTCGCAATGCCTACGAGATTAAGCTGAATAACAAATTGACGGCGCCGATGACCGTTGGCATTCGCATTGAAGGTCTGCCCGGCGCGACCCTGGACATGAGCGGCATGGAGCGGCTGGAACTGGCGCCACAGGAACGGATCAAGCTGCTGGCGCGTGTGCAGATTCCTCCAACCCAGCACCATGCTGCGTCCGGCGATAAGATTACCTTTATTATCGAGGCGCTGGATGGGGTATCGATTGAACCGATTCGCCGGGAGGCGCCGTTCTACATTCCGGAAAACAGTTAGATGAGTGATTTGCTGCTCGGTCTGGCGCTTGGTACCGGGCTGATCATTCTCGCTAATCTGTTTCTGGTGCGTTTTACCCGCATGAGCGCCCAGCAGGCTGCTGCGATAGTGATCTTAACAACGCTGGGTCTGTATGTGCCTTATGCGATCGTGCGCTGGCCTGGCGGAGATATCTTCGCTATTCATCTAGCGATCTATCTATTGACCTCGCTGGCGTGTGGAATGTTACTGAATGCCCGTGCTGGAGGCCGGAGTCTGCACTGGGGACCGGCAGTGATCGGTGGTTTTTTCGTGTTTGTAGTAGTGTCGGGCGCGGTATTCGTGGCGGTTGCCGAGCGCGGTTTGACCTCCTCGCTCTGGTACCGGCTGCTGCCTGAAGCGGACAGCCAGCGTGCGGTGACCTCCGTCTTTCCTGGGGTAGTCTCGCACGACTTCCACAAGAAGGAATCACTGTATAACCAGTATCTCCAGCAGGTTGAGCGCCAGCGTCAGCGTGGGTGGCAGGTGCAAAAGGGCTGGCTGGGCGAGCCGGTTGCTGACCAGCCAGCTTTGTTTCGGGTTGCGGTGCGAACGCGTGAAGAGACGCCGGTAACCGGCGCGGCCGTGGCAGGCCAATTCCTCCGGCCTTCCACGAACGAATTGGATATCGATTTTGCTTTGAAAGAAACCGCGCCAGGCGTCTATGAATCGAACGTGACCTTGCCGGCTGCCGGTCGTTGGAATCTGGTGTTGAGTATCCGCAAAGGTGAGGAATTACATGAGATCCAGGCCAATACTTCGGTATTGGCCCACCCGCCGGCCCAATAATTCATGTCTGTTACGGCTCAATCGACGGTGCCGGTTGCGGGTGATTCCAAGGCCGGGTGTTTTCATTGTGGCCTGCCCGTGCCGTCAGATGCTCGCTATGCAGTGGTCATTGACGGTCAGCGCCAGCCAATGTGTTGCCATGGTTGTCAAGCAGTGGCCGAGGCGATTGTTGCTGCTGGGCTGACCGGTTTCTACCAGCATCGTACCGCCCGTTCCCAGCGGGCGGAGTACCTGATTCCAGAGCAACTGCGCGGTTTGGAATTGTATGACCGGGCCGATTTGCAAAAGAGTTTTGTCCGTGTCGAAAGTGAACAGGTTCGTGAAGCCGCCCTGATCCTGGAAGGCATTGTCTGTGCCGCCTGTGTCTGGCTGAACGAACGCCATGTCAACGCGCTGCCCGGTGTTCTGGAATTCCGGGTTAACTACTCTACCCATCGCGCCCGAGTGCGTTGGGATGAACGCCAGATCAAACTCAGTGCGATTTTGGCGGCTATTGCTACGATCGGCTATATCGCCCATCCTTTTGATCCCAGCCGTCAGGAAGCCTTGCAAAAGCAGGAGCGTACCCTCGCTTTACGGCGCTTGGCGGTGGCCGGGTTGTTCGCCATGCAAGTGATGATGCTGGCTGTGGGTCTGTATGTCGGTGAATACCAGGGTATGGATGAATGGATTCGCGAGTTCTTGCGCTGGGTGTGCCTGATTCTGACCGTACCTGTTGTTGCCTACTCCGCGCAGCCCTTCTTTACGGCTGCCTGGCGTGACTTGCGTCGCCGGCAGCTTGGTATGGATGTTCCCGTCTCGTTAGCCATCCTCGCGGCCTTCATTGCCAGCGTCTGGCACACCGGGCAGGGTCATGGCGAGATTTACTATGACTCAGTGACCATGTTTGTATTTTTCTTGCTGACAGGCCGGTTTTTGGAAATGACTGCCCGCCATCGGGCTGGGCAAGTGTCTGAGGCATTGGTGCGGATGCTGCCAGCGACCGCGACCCGGTTGGATACTGCGGGCTGTGAGACAGTCGTTCCCATCGCCGAATTGGCTGCTGGCGACCGGGTATTGGTGCGGCCCGGCGAAACGATCCCTGCGGATGGCCGGGTGGAGGAGGGTGCTAGCAGTGTCGATGAATCGTTGCTGAGTGGCGAAAGCCTGCCGTTGCCCCGCCAGATTGGCGAGGCGCTGATTGGCGGTTCGGTAAATATGGAAAGTCCGCTCGTGATGCGGATTGAGAAAGTTGGCGCTGAGACCGTGCTATCCGCAATTGTCCGGCTTCTTGATCGCGCTCAGGGCGAAAAGCCGCGTCTGGCGCTGTTGGCTGACCGGATTGCCGGTTGGTTCGTTGCTGCGTTGCTGGCGGTGGCGGCTCTGGTGTTTTCAGTTTGGTGGTCGCTGAGTGATTTTGACACCGCTTTCCGCGTCACCCTGTCGGTGCTGGTGGTGACCTGTCCCTGTGCGCTGTCGTTAGCTACGCCGACCGCTATCGTTGCCGCCACCGGTGTATTGACTCGGCTAGGCGTGTTAACGACCCGTGGTCATGCGCTGGAAACGCTGGCGTGCGTGACCCATGTTATTTTTGATAAAACGGGTACTCTGACCTACGGTCGGCCGCAGGTGGTCGCTGTGGAATCTGTCAGCGATTGGGAGCCAGAACATTGCCGGAGACTGGCGGCGGCATTGGAGCGAGGCTCCGAACATCCCGTTGGCCGGGCATTGGCAGAAGCGGCTCATTTGGTGATACCAGAAGCCACGGAGCTGCGTAATACACCAGGCAGTGGCGTGGAAGGCTGGGTTGAGGGTCGCTGCTATCGGGTAGGGCGGCCTGAATTTGTGGCCGGGCTTAGTCATGAAGAAGTAGCAGAAAGGCATGATCTCGATGTTGCCAGCACCTGGGTCGCTTTGGGTGACGAAACTGGCTTGTTAGCCTGGTTCCAGTTGAACGATGTATTACGACCTGGTGCGGCGGAAGCTGTGACCGCCTTGCAAAACCGTGGCTTGACATTGGAGTTGTTGAGTGGCGACCGGCCGGACGCCGTGGCGCATATCGCTCAGGAGGTGGCCATCGCCTCAGCGCAGGGTGGTTTATCGCCTCAAGATAAACTGAATCGGCTGCGGGAATTACAACGGCAAGGTGCGGTCGTGGCGATGGTCGGTGATGGCATCAACGACGCGCCTGTTCTAGCAGCAGCCCAGGTCTCCCTGGCCATGGGCAGTGGTACGCAGTTAGCTCAAGCTACGGCAGATATGATTCTACTGTCGGAGAAGTTGGAGCATCTGGTGCGGGGCGTGGATATAGCCCGGCGCACTCTATTGATCATGCGCGAGAATTTTGCCTGGGCGATCGGCTACAATCTGGTTGCGTTGCCACTGGCGGCAGGCGGCTGGCTAACGCCCTGGATGTCGGCGCTCGGTATGTCGTTTAGTTCATTGCTGGTGGTAGTGAATGCCTTGCGGCTCCGGCAAGACTGAGAGGGAGGTGAGTGTCTCATGCGAATCCTATTCTTTTTAATACCTATGGCTTTGGGAGTGATCGGTGTGGCGCTGTGGGCCTTTCTCTGGGCGGTGCGGACCGGGCAGTTCGACGATCTGGAAGGGCCGGCCCATCGCATTCTGATGGATGACGATGATCCACGCATTCCCCGGTATTCTCAGCGGCAGGATAATAAGCAATCCTTGGATGGCTGAGAGAGTTTGTTTAGCATTTCACAATAAACTGCAAGGAGAATATTTGATGTTTACTTTCCAGAACTTCCCGCTCGTTGTCATCATTGTATTGCTGATTATTTCGTGGTTGAGTTTTTTTTCAGTGGTGCCTTGGGGTAACTTGTTCTAATTGTTTTTTTATGGCAGGTAGTGTGTTTGGCCGTCCGCCATGCAGGGATAAATATTTTATGAAAACCGCCTTTCTCCGCCAGGGGCAAGGCGGTTTTTATTGCTATTAGAGCAAAATTGATGAAAGTTGCATTGGAGTTGCTGGACCGGGATCGCATTCTGGCAGAATTAACCGGTACTGCCCGTGCTGCATTGAATCGGCTGGAGGTGCATCCGGTCCTAGATTCGACCAATCGCTATTTGATGGCGGGGGCGCAGACGGAATGGCCAAGTGGCATTGTATGTCTTGCTGAACAGCAAACTTCTGGCCGGGGCCGGCAAGGGCGTAGCTGGTTGACGCCTTTTGGTGCCAGCTTGGCGTGCTCGTTGCTGTGGCGGTTTACCGCTCATCCGGCAGCGCTGAGCGGTTTGAGTCTGGCAGCAGGTATTGCTATCGCACGCGTGCTGGAATGCTCAGGCGTCACCGGGGTGGGTTTGAAATGGCCCAATGATGTATGGTGGCGCGAACGTAAGCTGGGTGGCATCTTATTAGAATCTGGAGGGACCTCTGGGGACTTTTACGTAGTGGCGGGTGTTGGAGTCAATATTGCCCTGCCGCCTCAGGAAGCTGCCGTCATCGATCAGCCCTGGGTTGACTTACAGGAAATCCTGGCTGGTGAGCCGATTTCCCGTAACATGTTAGCGGCTGCCCTGATTAGCGGATTGATTGAAACCTTCATACGCTTTGAGCAGGGTGGATTTGCTGATGCAGCAGCAGACTGGGCGCGTTTTGATCAAGTGAAGGGACGCCAGGTTTCCCTGCATCTACCGGATACTACGGTAACCGGCATAGCCCGTGGTGTGGACGCAACTGGCGCGTTGCTGCTGGAAACAGCGAGTGGCGGAGTTAAACCGTATATCGGCGGGGAAATCAGTTTGAGGCTAGATCCGTGATTCTATTGGCAGATGCCGGTAATAGCCGGATTAAGTGGGCTGTTTGGGATGCAGGCGATTTTCAGCAACGTGGCCAAGCGAGCCACGATGATGAAAGCTGGGCTGCTTTGGCTGAGAGGCAATGGCGCGACTTGCCGCGGCCGGCGCGGGTACTAATCGTCAGCGTCACCGGGTATGAAGCCCGCGCCAATTTGGCGGCATGGATCGATCGGCGCTGGGGGATCGAAGCAGAGTTTGCGGTCTCGACGGCGGCGGCTTGCGGCATCCGTAATTCTTACATCGAGCCGGAGCGCATGGGTGCAGACCGCTGGGTGGCGATGATCGCTGCGCGGGCGCTAACCGGTCAGGCTTGTTACGTGGTGGATTGCGGCACGGCGGTTACCATCGATGCCCTAGCGGCGGATGGCCAGCATCTAGGTGGCGTGATTATTCCGGGAATGCGGTTGATGCGCGAGGCGCTATACCGGGAAACCCGGCAGATTCCTCCAGAGACGGGAGCGGTCCGGTTATTCGGTCAGAGTACCTGTGACTGTGTTTGGGGTGGAGCGATGTATGCAGTTGCCTCAGCGATTGACGGCATTATTAAGCGGATGAGCGCCAGCCATGGTCCGGGAGTGCGTTTGTTGACCGGCGGCGATGCAGCAACCGTGCTGCCCTGTTTACAAGACGAGTATCGATGGGAGCCGGATTTGATTTTTACCGGGCTTCGGGTGATTGGGGAACATCAGTCCAGGATCCGTTAGGTAACGGATCGCCCGCGTGCCTTCGCCAGTAAATAGAATATATTTCTTAATAGAATTGAGTTCTTAAGTAGAGTGCAGCTCGAAATCCAGCGCCTCTGCTTCATCCATTTGGAACAGCTTGGCTATCTATTCGATGGGGTGGGCTTTGGCTTGCAGCGGGGACATCTTTTTGGGTACCTTGAGGGTGTGTGTTCGAATCATCATAGCAACCGGAATAGCAGGCACTCATCTTCGTTTAGCGGATCATTGCACTGAGTTGAATCATTGTATGGAATTGCTCACACGTATCGAACGACATTTTACCGCCAGCCTTGAAGCGAAGCAGCGGACCTTTGCGGTCATGGGGCCGCGTATTGTCCAGGCCGCTGAGCGGCTGGTTGATAGTCTGCGTCACGGCCACAAGATTCTCGTCTGTGGCAACGGTGGTTCTGCCGCTGATGCGCAGCATTTTGCTGCTGAACTGGTGAACCGTTTTGAAATCGAACGGCCTGGATTAGCGGCTATTGCGCTGACTACTGACAGTTCAGCACTGACCTCCATTGCCAACGATTATGCCTTTGAGCAGGTGTTCGCCCGGCAGGTGCGTGCGCTCGGCCGTCCCGGTGACCTGCTGCTGGCCATCTCTACCAGTGGTCATTCCTCCAATATTTTGGAAGCGATGGCTGCGGCGCGGGAATGCGGCATGATTACTGTGGCTCTGACCGGGCGCGATGGAGGGGGTATGGCCAGTCAACTGAACGAAAATGACCTGGAAATCCGAGCCAGCGCCACAGCGACTGCAAGGATTCAGGAAGTGCATATTCTGGTGATCCACTGTTTGTGTGACTTGGTGGATCAAATACTATTTGGTAATGAGGGAAAGGTATGAATGCCATGTGGATTCAACAGGCTGGCATACTGCTGCTGGTCTTGTCTCTAAGTGGTTGCGCGGGCCTGCTGGTCGGGGGCACAGCGGTGGGCGTCAGCGTGGCGCATGACCGGCGAACCACGGGTATGGTGGTCGATGACCAAACCATCGAACTTAAGCTGTATGACATGCTTAATAAGAGACTACCGCCTGGCAATCAAATCAGTATTACCAGCTATAACGGAACGGTGCTCCTCACTGGCCAGACAGTGTCAGATACGGCGCGGTGGCAAGCTGAGGATATTGCCCGTAATTTTCGCGAACCGCCCGTGCGGATAGTGCATAATGAATTGATCATCGGGCCGCCTGTTCCGCTTTCCGTGCAGAGCAGTGATGCGTTGTTGACTACGAAGGTCAAGACCGCGCTGTTTCAGATCAACTATATTTCAGGCTTCGATCCAACCCGGGTCAAAGTCGTGACCCACCGGGCAGTGGTCTATCTAATGGGGCTGGTGCGGCGCAATGAAGCTAACGCCGTTGCTGATGTCACCAGCCAGGTTGGTGGCGTGCAGCAAGTGGTGACGTTGTTCGAACTCATCGATTGACCCGCTATTCCCTGATGCATCAGTACCGGTTATTTCACAATTTTCAGCGTGGGCTTTCCGCGAGTGGGTTTGGCTGGTGGTTGATCGGGTTGCGGAGTGTTTGGCGGTGCGGATGATTCACCATCATCATCGCTCTTTTCCTCACCGAAGGCCATGCCTTGGCCATTCTCATGAGCGTAGATGGCCAGTACTGCGGGTATTGGAATCTGTACTGTGCGAGCGACGCCGCCAAAGCGGGCGTTGAATTCAATCCAATCATTGCCTAGCCGTAGATCGCGCACCGCTGCTGGATTGATATTGAGGATGATCCGGTTTTCGCGCACATGTTGTTTGGGGACTTCCACGCCGGGTAACTCGGTATTGACCAGAATATGGGGCGTCATCCCATTGTCTTCAATCCACTCGTAGATGGCGCGAATCAGATAGGGGCGGGTCGAAGTCATTGCGGGCCGGTTGTTGAGTCGATTTAAACAAAAAATTCTCCCGCTGGAAGCAGGAGAGCCAGTTGGCCGTTTCGCCGGAGAAAGGATTAGCTGCCGCCCCCCGGCGAAATTGACATCAATGCACGTCCTTCCAATATTCCTTCTTAAGTAGATAGAACACCACGAAAGCCAGTACCAGGAAGAGTACCACCCAGATACCAATCTGCTGGCGCTCCAATTGAATAGGTTCGCCAACATAAGCCAGGAAGTTGACGAGATCTACTATTGCTTCCTTGTATTCCGGAGGACTCATGCTGCCAGGTTGAACCAGTTCAAAACCTTCGATGGTTTTGTTTTCATGGCCTTCAGCATCCTTATGCACTGCGTAGACCGGTTTTTGCATCCCTTGCAATTGCCAGAGCACGTGCGGCATGCCAGTGTTTGGAAATGCGGCATTGTTGACCCCATAAGGCCGGCTGGGGTCTTCGTAGTAAGTCAACAGATAAGTATAAAGATAGTTCACTCCACGGGAGCGGGCAATCAATGTCAAATCGGGTGGCGTCACGCCAAACCACTTTTTAGCATCCGCTTTAGGCATGGCGTTTCGCATCGTGTCACCGACCTTAGCGCCGGTAAAGATTAGATTATCTTTGACTTGTTCATCGGTCAAACCAATATCGCGGGCCATGCGGTTATAACGCTGATGCTCCAGAGAGTGGCAACCCATGCAGTAATTGACAAACAACTTGGCGCCTTTCTGTAAAGATGCCTTGTTGTGTAGATCAATCGGTGCAGTCATAAGATGAGAGCCGCCGCTGGATGCCATGGTCAGACCCGGTAAAGCGAGCAGTGCAAGTGCAATGAGCATTTTTTTCATTGTTCAGTCACCCTTTCCGGTACCGGCTTGGTCTTTTCGATCATCGGCAAGAACGGTAGCGCGGCAAAGAACGCAAAGTAGATGAAAGTGCAGGTCTGGGCCAGTGCTGTGCGGAGTGGATCCGGTGGCAACGCCCCTAGATAGCCCAGAATCAGGAATGACACCACGAACAAGACCATGCCCGCTTTGAACAGGAAGCCCCGATAGCGGATCGATTTGACTGGACTGCGATCTAGCCATGGCAGGAAAAACAGCACCAGGATGGCGGCGAACATGACGATAACACCCCAGATCTGGGTGCCGGCGAAGGACGGCACTGCTCGCAACATGGCGTAGAATGGAGTGAAGTACCACACCGGTGCAATATGCGCGGGTGTTTTCATGGGGTCGGCTGGATCGAAGTTCGGGTGTTCCAGGAAATAGCCGCCCATCTCAGGCATGAAGAAGATCACGACGGAGAAAAAGATAAGGAATACTACGACGCCCACCAGATCTTTAACCGTGTAGTAGGGATGGAAGGGAATACCATCCAGCGGCTTACCATCCGGACCTTTCACCTTTTTGATTTCCACGCCATCGGGGTTGTTGGAGCCGACTTCGTGCAAGGCGATGATATGAGCAACTACCAGACCCACCAGTACCAGCGGCACGGCGATGACATGTAGCGAGAAGAAGCGGTTGAGCGTCGCGTCAGACACCACATAGTCCCCGCGAATCCACACCGATAGATCCGGGCCAATGCCAGGGATGGCGCTAAATAGGTTGATGATCACCTGGGCGCCCCAATAGGACATCTGGCCCCAGGGCAGCAGATAACCCATGAATGCTTCAGCCATCAGGCATAAGAAAATAACGACGCCAAAAATCCAGATCAGTTCACGTGGTTTCTTATAGGAGCCGTAGATTAGGGCACGGAACATGTGCAGATAGACAACGATAAAGAAGGCTGAGGCGCCGGTGGAATGCATATAGCGGATCAGCCAGCCCCAGTCGACATCGCGCATGATGTATTCAACGGAGCCGAAAGCATCGGCAGCGGAAGGCTTGTAGCTCATGGTCAGCCAGATGCCAGTCAGAATCTGATTGACCAGCACTAACAGTGCCAGCGAACCGAAAAAATACCAGAAATTGAAATTCTTCGGCGCGTAGTATTCGGTTAGATGCTCACGCATCATTTTCGTCAGCGGGAATCGCTCGTCAATCCAGCCGAGCAGTCCAGTGGTACCTTGTGTATTGGCCATTATGCAGTCTCCGGATCAACACCAATCAGTACCCGGGACTCACTTAGGTACCGGTAGGAAGGTACTACCATGTTGGTCGGCGCAGGGACATTTTTATAGACACGCCCGGCCAGATCAAAACGGGAACCGTGGCAAGGGCAGAAGAAGCCGCCTTTCCATTGGGGTCCGAGATCAGCCGGTGCCACATCAGGACGGAAGGTCGGCGCGCAGCCAAGATGGGTGCAGATGCCAACTAGCACCAGAGTTTCGCGGTTAATAGAGCGGTAAGCATTTTGGGCATAGGGAGGTTGCTGGCTAGCCACCTCAGAGTTGGGATCGCTCAGCTCACCATTCAGAGTGGATAAATCTTCTAACATTTTTTTGGTGCGCTTCAACAGCCAGACTGGCTTACCACGCCATTCGACGGTCATCATCGCCCCTTCTTCCAGCTTGCTGATGTCAGCCTCTACCGGCGCACCGGCAGCCTGAGCGCGCTCGCTAGGCGACCAGGATTTTAGAAAGGGGACAGCGACGAATGCTACACCTACGCCGCCGACCACGGTTGCCGTGGCGGTCAGGAAGCGGCGTCTGCCGAGATCGACGGCATCTACCGTACTCATAAGCAGTCTCCCGATTATCAGTTTATCGTTAATATCAATAGAGTTAGCAGCCAGATGGTGTCACGGTCGCGCTGGAGCCGGATTATGCGCCGCCCGCCCGGGGGCTTGTCAAAAGCGGGCGGCGGTAAAACATAATGAGGATCGGTTCAAGCTCCCGTGATGACCACGGTACAATTTAAGATATTACCGCAGTGCAGGTATGGGGTCTATGTGCTTGCACTTTAAACCGGGTTATCCACGTCTACAAAGGTGAATTTCAGGCCGAATTGCGTGGCTAGATGCGTGCCCAGCGCCTGAATGCCGTAGCGTTCAGTGGCGTGGTGACCGGCAGCGAAGAAATGCAGATTGTTTTCGCGGGCAAAATGAACCGTTTGTTCCGAGGCTTCACCGGTCAGAAAAGCGTCTACATTTTGCTGAGATGCCATCTCGATGCAGGATTGTGCGCCGCCGGTACACCAGGCTAGCCGGTGGATCGGGGCATCGCTACCGGAGATATGCAGCGGTTTCCGTCTAAGCCGGGACTCGATATGGGCGGCGAACGTCTCTCCCTGCATCGGTGCCGCTGGTTCGCCCAGCATCACCAGCCCCGGTGTCCGCCCGTTGCCGCCGGTTGTTCCAGTGACAGTCAAATCCAGCACCTGAGCCAGTTGGGCGTTGTTGCCAAGTTCCGGATGCGCATCCAGCGGCAGATGATAGGCCATCAGGCTTACGTCATGGCGGAGCAAAGTCGCCAGCCGCCGGTGTTTCATGCCGACAATACGCGGGTCTTCGCCTTTCCAGAAATAACCGTGATGAACCAGTACGGCATCAGCGCTTTGTTCGACAGCGATATCGAGCAAGGCTTGGCAGGCAGTCACACCGCCGATTAGGGTATGTACTTCAGGCCGGCCTTGTACCTGCAAACCATTCGGGCAGTAGTCGTTGAAATCTTCCACTGCCAGCAGCCGGTTGGTATAGGCCGCCAGTTCGTTCAGTTGCACGGTCAGCCCTCTGCCAGGATATGCTGGAACGCCGCGAGCAACGCGGCGTTTTGTTCGGGCGCACCGACCGTAATTCGCAGGAACTGATCGATGCGTGGCAGGCGGAAGTAGCGGACGATGACATTCCGTTCGCGCAAGGCGGCTGCTAATGTAGCCCCGTCCCGTTGCGGATGACGAGTGAATACAAAATTGGCGGCGGAAGGCAACACCTCGAAACCCAGTCCGGTCAGCGCGGCTGCCAGTTCGGCGCGGCTGGCCATCACCGCCTGCCGGGTGCGCTCGAAGTATTCACGATCGGCAAAAGCGGCGGTTGCGCCGGCGATAGCCAGCCGGTCGAGCGGGTAGGAGTTGAAACTGTTTTTCACTCGCTCTAGCGCTTCAATCAGTTCCGGGTGTCCCACCGCCAGCCCGACGCGCAAGCCAGCTAGCGAGCGTGACTTGGACAGTGTCTGGATAACCAGCAGGTTGGGATAGCGGTTTACTAGAGGGATGGCAGTTTCACCGCCAAAATCGATATAGGCTTCATCGGCGATTACCACCGAATCCTGATTGCGTTCCAGCAGCCATTCAATGCCGGCCAGTGGCGTCAAGCAACCGGTGGGGGCATTCGGATTAGCGAAAATGATGCCACCGTTGGGGCGCTGGTAGTCGGCAATGCGCAACGTGAAGTCTTCGGCCAGCGGTACGGTGGTAAAGTCGATGCTGTACAGGCCACAGTAGACCGGATAGAAGCTGTAGGTGATGTCCGGGAATAGTAATGGCGCGGTGTGTTGAAGCAGGGCTTGGAAGGCGTGCGCCAGCACTTCGTCCGAGCCATTGCCGACGAACACCTGTGCGGGAGTAATGCTGTAGTTGTCAGCGATGGCTTGTTTGAGACGTTCAGCGTTGGGGTCTGGGTACAGGCGCAGCCCGTCGGACAGTTCGGCCTGAATCGCCGCCAGCACCTTTGGCGAGGGTCCGTAGGGGTTCTCGTTGGTGTTGAGTTTGACCAGGTTGCTCAGTTTTGGTTGTTCGCCCGCTACGTAGGGCGTGAGCTGATGGACCACCGGACTCCAATAAGGGTTGGGAGCGCGGGTTTCGTTGGCGGGCAAGTCAGTGTTTTGCAGAGTCATGCGGGTAGCGAGATTCTTTGAATGGGCGGCGATATAAAGTGATCCGTCTAGCTACCGTAATTGGCCGGGTTCGTCAATATTCGGTTTTTAGGCACTGGAAATCCACGCGGGTCCCTTTCTTGGCATTGCCTATCATTGTTTAATACTGTAAATCCTCGTTTTTGTCTCAAAATAACAATTTATTTCTTATTATTTCAATATAATAGAAATAATTGTCTCTTTTTTGTTATTTTCAGAAAAAAAGGACAATCATAGTAACAGCCATTTAAAGGATCTTCCTTGCCTCCTCTCGCGAATTGCAAGAAGATCAGAGAGAGGTTCAAGTTTTTATCAATCGCAAGAATAAAGCTGGGTTGCCAAGGATATTTTCTCGAATTTATCGTATGCGCGGGAAGATTTTCTCGATATGGTTTCGCAAACCCGGTTACAGGACTGCCTGGCTGACGGGTTGGCCAGAAAAATAGTTATTGAGAAACAGTATCATCTCTATGCTTGCATTTCCTCTCGCGTGCTGGATCTTCAATCCGGGTTGTCGCAGTATGGCCAGCCAGGATTAGCGGCCACGACCCGATTACGCCCCTGGGCTTTGGCTTGGTACAGCGCCGCGTCGGCCCGGTTCAGCAGGGTCGATGCGTCGGTTTCTCCTACTGCCGCCACCGCTACCCCAATGGAAATGGTGATCGTGGGCAGCACATCATCTTGATGTAGCACGCGCAGATCCATGATTGCTTGCCGCATGGTATCGAGCCGAACCCGCGCATCATCCAAGGAAGAACCGGGTAATACGACGGTCAATTCTTCACCGCCATAGCGGCAGGCCAAATCGCCGGCGCGGAGGAGACGGCGCAGCAGGTTGCCGACTGCCCGTAAAATGGCGTCGCCGGCTTCATGACCATAGGTGTCATTAAAACGCTTGAAATGGTCTAAATCTAACATTGCGACAGCCAATGGTTCGCCAGCACGCTCCTGACGGTGAAGTTCGCGCGGCAGTGTTTCATCCAGATAGCGCCGGTTGAACAATTCAGTCAGCGGGTCACGGATGGCCTGCTCGCGCAGCGCTTCTTGCAGTTTGAGATTGAATAATACCAATTTTGTGGATTCACCAACCGTGATGGCCAGGGTGCGCAGCTCGCGAAAGCGCTCTCCGGCGAGCGTACTGCCGGCACCAAGGTGCAGCAACCCGACAGTCTCTCCTCGGACCGTTAGCGGTAAACACAAATAAGCATGTGTTGGTGGATGAACAAAGTGCTGGCAAAGCATATTGTGAGCAGGGTCGCTAACTTCATACATCTCTCTTTGCCGCAACGCCCAGCAATTGTGTTGCTGGAAGTTTGCGACCAAACTCGGCGTGTTGCCCCAAGTCGCCATGACCTGTAGTGTGGACGAACCTTCCCCGCAGATCAGCAAACTACCTGTGCAGCCTTCGAACAATCTTGCCGCGCCGCGTCCGATAATTTCATAGGCTTCCTCACGGGTTTCGCAGGATAGCAGCAGCTCGATCATACGGTTGAGAGTGGTCATCTGCTCATCGTGGTGCTGGACTCCCACCAGAGTGTCGCACAACGCTTCTTCGACCAGGCGGCGATCGGTCGTATCGGTATAAGCGCCAGCCATCCATAGTGGCTGGCCTGCCGCATCGCGTGCCGTGACTTTGCCTCGATCCAGAATCCAGCGCCAGTCGCCTGTCTTGGCTCGTAACCGGTACTCGGCCTGATAACGTGGTGTCTGTCCAGCAAAATGCATGTCCAGCGCAGTCTGCCGCAAGGATACATCGCTAGGATGCACGAGCTGCTCCCAACTGCTGATGTATGGCGGGAATTCGTCAGGTTGATAACCAAGCATTTTGATCCCATGACGACTTACCAGTACCTCGCCGGTTACGATGTTCCAATCCCAAAAACCATCGTTGGCGCCGTCCAGCACCCGTTGCAGATGTGCTTCGCTAGCGCGGAGAGCGTCTTCAGCCCACTGCCGCCCGCTGATCTCCTTTGATAATGCCTGGTTATCAAAGCGCAAACTTAAGACATCCTGGATAAGGCGGTTCATTCGAGTGGCGACGCTGAGTAGGCCCCCTAAATACAGTAGCGTCATCACGCCCATAGCGGTATGCAGCTCACTGTTTTGTAGAAAAAATTGTAGGGATAATGGCAGCAGGGCCGGTAGAAGGAACGCTACTACGGCTTCCAGTCTGGCCGCCAAGACTAATAATCCTGCCGCCGACATGCCCGCCAGCACGAAAGCCACCAAGACTTGATGGCCGATAGCGGTGGGAGGAAAAAGCACTACAGCGGCAGAACCCCAGGCGATTCCTGTCAAACCCACCCCGATGCAGTACCACCATGCCCAGCGATGGGCTGCTTCAGGAGAGGGGTGGACACGGTTATAACGGTACACTAATCCAATCCGGCTTACTGTGATCAGAGTCAAACACCCATACCATCCCAGTAATACCGGCAATGGAACATGAGTGCGTTCAATAAAAACTAAAATCAAACCGTTGATCAATGTGGTCGAATAAGCTAGCGGTGCATAGCTGTATAAGAGCTTGATCTGTCCAGCATATATTATTTTGTCAACTTGCTGCTGCGAGTTTTCAATCTCAGCAAGGGAAGCTTCTGGCGAATTCAGAGGATTCATAAAGCTATCTTTTTGTGCCAGCGACTTAATTAATAGAGCTATTGTAAAATTGGATGTGCTTTCCCAAAAGTGTAGCCTCTGCTTTATCGTATATTTTCGCCATGGTTGCTTTATGCTAAGGCGGCTGACCGGAATCCATCACCGGTCAGTCACTTATTTCATGGTCAGATTGCCAGGAATCTGCTGGATTGATGGGCTTGAGACCTATCCTGGCTTCCAGCCGCAGACTGATTATGAGGCGAAAGTTGTCAAGATTGGAGCTTGTTAGAAGTATGGCATGGAAGCGCTATCGTCGACGCAGATGCGTAAATCAATTGGCTTCGACTGTTCAGATGCCGGCGGTTAGGGGGATGCCGCCATGCTGTTCAGCCACATCGAGAAAGCTGGTCGGTATTTCGCAGCTATATAGCACTGAATAGAGCTGAAGATACACTTGCAAAGTGTAATTGCAATTCGAGTGAAATGAACGATGGCTTGAGAAAGCGTTAACTATATATCTTTTAGACGCAGTTCCGCTGATCGGGCATGGGCGGTTAGGCCCTCGCCGCGTGCTAGCACCGAGGCGATGTTGCCTAGCGTTGCAGCACCCGTTGGCGAACAATGAATCAAGCTGGAGCGTTTTTGGAAATCGTAGACGCCCAGCGGCGAGGAAAACCGTGCAGTGCGTGAGGTTGGCAATACATGATTGGGACCTGCGCAATAATCGCCCAACGCTTCAGCCGTATAGCGGCCCATGAAAATCGCGCCAGCATGACGAATGAGCGGTAGTAATTCCTCTGGCTTTTCCACCGACAGTTCCAGATGCTCCGGGGCGATGAAATTGACCACCTGCGTTGCTTCAGTCAGATCGCGCACTTGGATCAGCGCCGCCCGCCGGGTCAGTGATGCTTCGATGACCTCCCGGCGCTCCATCTCTGGCAGTAACCGTTCGACACTAGCGATAACCTGCTCCATGAATGCTGCATCGGGGCTGATCAAAATAGGTTGAGCATCCTCGTCATGCTCAGCTTGCGAGAACAAATCCATAGCGATCCAGTCCGGATCGGTCAACCCATCGCAAACCACCAGGATTTCCGAAGGGCCAGCGATCATATCGATGCCGGCCGCGCCGAATACCTGGCGCTTAGCAGCAGCGACGTAGATATTGCCAGGCCCGACGATCTTGTCTACACGCGGCACGGTAGCGGTGCCATAAGCCAATGCCGCGATCGCCTGCGCTCCACCTAGAGTGAATACCCGATCCACGTTTGCTATGGCAGCAGCGGCCAGTACCAGATCGTTTAGCGCACCGCCAGGTGCCGGCGCTACCATCACTAATTCCGGCACGCCGGCTACCTTGGCGGGAATGGCGTTCATCAATACTGAAGAGGGATAGGCCGCCTTGCCACCCGGTACGTACAGCCCGACCCGGTCCAGTGGCGTCACCTGTTGGCCAAGGACCGTGCCATCCACTTCGGTAAAGGTCCAGGATTCTAGCTTCTGACGCTGAGCGTAAGCGCGAATCCGGGCAGCAGCAGTTTCCAGCGTTGCACGCTGGTTCGTGGGGAGAGATTCTAGCGCTTGACGCCAACGTGAGGCAGGAACTTCCAGATCGGCAGCTTGTGCAGCGATTAATTGGTCAAAACGCTGGGTATATTCCAATAGAGCAGCGTCGCCGCGCTGGCGTACCTGGCTGATGATTTCGCGCACTGTTGATGTCACGGTTTCGTCAGCGACGCCTTCCCAGGTAATAAGTGCTTCCAGGCGTGCCCAAAAATCAGGTCCGGTCGTGCTCAGGCGTTGAATGGTCGGCATGATGGGCTCCAGGTTATCCACAGAAAGCACGGAAAAAGACGCGTCAAATTATTGTTAAAGAACATCATGCACCAATTACGGTAGCCATTTGCTCCATGATTGCCTTGATTCGGGCGTGTTTCATCTTCATGGCTGCTTTGTTGATAATCAGCCGCGAACTGATATTGGCGATGTGCTCCAGTGGCGCGAGACCATTCGCTTTCAGCGTGTTGCCGGTATCCACGACATCGACGATATAATCGGCCAGCCCAACCAGCGGTGCCAGTTCCATTGATCCGTATAATTTGATGACCTCCACTTGCCGGCCCTGGTCGGCAAACCAGCGCCGGGTGGTATTGATATACTTGGTGGCAATGCGTGGCCGGCTTAGCCGGGGTTGATGGTTGGGATCACCGGCCACCATCAGCCGGCAGCGGGCAATGCGCAAATCCAGAGGTTCGTACAACCCTTCGCCGCCGTGCTCTAGCAGCACATCCTTGCCAGCGACGCCCACGTCGGCAGCGCCATGCTGCACGTAGATGGGCACGTCCGTGGCGCGAATGATCACCAGCTTTACATCAGATTGATTCGTATCGAGAATTAGCTTACGGCTGGTTTCCGGGTCATCCACTGGAACAATGCCAGCCGCCGCTAGTAACGGCAGGGTTTCCTGGAAAATCCGGCCCTTAGACAGGGCAATCGTTAGATGCATGGTCATGGTGGGTCAGCCCGGTGTCCGGCGGATACGTGCACCCAGATGAGAGAGTTTTTCCTCAATGCAGTCATAGCCCCGATCGATATGATAGATACGGTCGACGACCGTATCGCCTTCCGCAATCAGTGCTGCGAGGATCAGGCTGGCCGAGGCCCGCAAATCCGTTGCCATCACGGGTGCGCCGGTCAGCCGGGGGACGCCGATGCTGACGGCAGTATTGCCTTCCAGCTCAATTTGCGCGCCCATGCGTTGTAGCTCCAGTACGTGCATAAAGCGGTTTTCGAACACCGTCTCAGTAATCATGCCCGTTCCTTCAGCAACAGCGTTGAGAGCGACAAACTGGGCTTGCATGTCGGTTGGAAAGGCCGGGTAGGGTGCCGTGCGAATGCGCACTGCCTTGGGCCGGTTACCGTTCATATCGACTTCGATCCAGTCGGTACCGGTATTCACCTGGGCGCCCGTTTCTTCCAGCTTGAGCAGTACTGCTTCAAGAATATCCGGGCGGGTGTCCTTGACTTTGACCCGTCCGCCGGTGATGGCGCCAGCCAGCAGATAAGTGCCCGTTTCAATGCGATCCGGCATTACCCGGTAATGCGTCTTGTGTAAGCTTTCAACGCCTTCAACGATCAAGGTGTCAGTGCCAGCGCCGCTGATGCGCGCACCCATCGTATTCAAACATTCGGCGAGATCCACAACTTCCGGCTCGCGGGCGGCATTCTCGATGATCGTTGTACCTTGCGCGAGTGTCGCGGCCATTAATAAGTTTTCTGTGCCAGTTACCGTCACTAAATCCAGCACGATATGCGCGCCTCTCAACCGGTTGGCACGGGCGCGAATGTAGCCATTCTCGACCTTGATATCGGCGCCCATTGCCTCCAATCCTTTGATATGCAAGTTCACCGGCCGTGAACCGATAGCACAACCGCCTGGCAGTGACACATCAGCCTGGCCAAAACGAGCGACCAGCGGTCCCAGCACCAGGATCGAAGCACGCATGGTCCGCACCAGTTCATAAGGTGCTTGAAAACTATGGATCGATCGAGGATCGACCTGGATATTCATCTTTTCGTCCACCACCAGGTCTACCCCCATCCGGCCTAGCAGTTCCATGGTGGTGGTGACATCTTGCAGATGCGGGACGTTGCGAATAGTCACCGGCGCATCGGCCAGCAGAGTGGCAGCCAGAATCGGCAACACAGCGTTTTTTGCGCCGGAAGCGCGCAGCTCCCCTTGCAGACACGCGCCGCCGGTAATAATCAGTTTGCTCATGAAGGCAGCGTCCGTGGGAGGTCAGGATTGCAATTTTTGCCAGGCATCCGGGGTACAGGTTTTCAACGACAGTGCGTGGATCTCTTCGCTTTCCATCCGTCCACCTAGCGCGGCATAGACAAGCCGGTGCTGTTGGATTAACGATTTTCCAGCGAAACCGTCACTGATGACGATGGCTTCAAAATGGACGCCATCATCGCCGCGGACGATGGCCTGTGCGCCCGGCAGTTGTTCTTCAATCAGATGCTCAATATCGTGGGCTTGCATAGGGTTCACAAAGGGCTGGGGAATCGGATTGTTGGGGACGGCAGTAGGTCGATAAAACTCTTAGTTTCCGGTCAAGCAGCCCGCAAGTCAAATAACTGCGATTGATCCAAGAGTATCTTTAAATAGGTTTAACCTTGGCATTTAGCAAGATCTGTAGCTATCCTTGCGGGCGATACGGATCGTTGTATGAGCCGGTTTGGGGCATCCCCCGGCAATAACTTTTCCGCACGCGCAATTCTGGCGACCAAAACTGGACAGGCAGGCCATCAAGGTTATGCCGGGCAATCCAAGGCGCTGGCCTGTTGGGGCAAGCCTCGTGTGATCAGTCAGAATTTTGATCAAAATCAATTCTTAAGGGTAGGATTATGACCAAGAAGTATATCTATAAGTACACTGAAGGGGATGGCAAGAACAAAATGCTGCTCGGCGGTAAGGGTGCCAATCTCTGCGAGATGACACAGATTGGTTTACGGGTGCCGCCAGGTTTCGTGATCACTACTGAAGCCTGCTTGGATTACATCAACGCCAATAATCGCTTGCCCGATGGGATCATGGGCGACTTGCGCGAACACATGGCTTGGCTGGAGCAGGAAACCGGCAAACAATTCGGCGGCGCCGGCAATCCCCTCCTGGTTTCGGTGCGCTCCGGCTCCGCTATGTCCATGCCGGGCATGATGGACACCATTCTCAATCTCGGTTTGAACGAAAAGACACTTGCCGGCTTGATCAAGCTGACCGGCAACGAGCGCTTTGGTTATGATGCTTACCGCCGCTTCATCCAGTTGTTCGGCAAGATTGCGCTGGGCGTGGACGATCATTACTTCGACGAGCACTTCGAGGCGATCAAGCGCCGCGCCGGGGTGAAGGTGGATGTGGCCCTGAGCGCCGAGGATCTGCGCGACATCGGCCAGTTGTTCCTGCAAGTCGTCCAGGAGCAGACCGGACAACCGTTCCCGCAGGACCCCTACGTGCAGTTGGAGCTGGCGACCAAGGCCGTGTTCGGTTCGTGGATGGGTCAGCGCGCCGTCGACTACCGCCGCGAGTTCAAGATCACCCCGGAGCAGGCCAACGGCACCGCCGTCAATATCGTGACCATGGTGTTCGGCAACATGGGCAACGATTGCTCGACCGGCGTGGGTTTCACCCGCGACCCCGGCACCGGCGAAAACGTCATGTATGGCGAATACCTGGTCAACGCCCAGGGCGAGGATGTGGTCGCCGGTATCCGCACCCCGAAGCCGGTCGCGGAGATGAAGGACGAAATGCCGGCGCTGTACGCGCAACTCGTCGAACTGCGTAATAAGCTGGAAGGTCATTACCACGAGGTGCAGGACTACGAGTACACCATCGAGAAGGGTGTGCTGTACTGCCTGCAAACCCGCAATGGCAAGATGAACGCCCAGGCCATGGTGCGTAGCTCGGTGGAAATGGCCAATGAAGGCTTGATTACCCGCGAAAAGGCGTTGTTGCGGATCGATCCCGAGTCGCTCGAACAGATGATGTTCCCGCAACTCGATCCCAAGCAAAAAGTGGCGCCGGCAGCGCTGGGAATGGGTGCATCTCCTGGTGCTTCGTCGGGCAAGATCGTGTTCGATGCCGACACTGCGGTGAAACGCGGGCGCGGCGCCAACGAGAAAATCATTCTGGTGCGCGAGGAAACCAAGCCGGAGGACATCCATGGCTTCTTCGCCGCCGTGGGCATTCTGACCAGTCGCGGTGGCAAGACCTCCCACGCGGCGGTCGTGGCGCGCGGCATGGGCAAGCCCTGCGTGGTCGGCGCGGAAGACATTCTGGTCAACGTGCATCAGCGCCAAGCCATCATCGGCGACAAGGTGCTGCATGAGGGCGACGTGGTCACCATCGACGGCGGCACCGGCCAAGTCTATCTGGGCGCCGTTCCCACCGTCGAGCCGGAGTTCACCCCGGAATTGCGCACCTTGCTGAGCTGGGCCGACGAGATCGCCACCCTCAAGGTGATGGCGAACGCGGACACCCCGGAAGCGGCGCAGCGCGCTTCCAACTACGGCGCGATGGGTATCGGCCTGTGCCGCACCGAGCGCATGTTCAATGCCAAGGAGCGGTTGCCGCTGGTCCTGGAGATGATCCTGGCCGAGACCACCGAGGACCGCGAAGCGGCGCTGGCCAAGTTGCTGCCGATGCAGCGCAGCGATTTCAAGGAAATCTTCCGGGTGATGGCCCCGCGTCCAGTCACGGTGCGCTTGCTGGATCCGCCGATTCACGAGTTCCTGCCTTCCGAGCAGACCCTGATCGACGACATCGAGCATCTGCGCCATCTGCGCCATACCGCCCAGGGTCTGGAAGCGATCAGCCAGATTCTCAGCCAGGTCAACCCGAAGGCCGTCGAGCAGCTCGGTATTCTCAACGACAGCCACCTGGTCGCCGACGTGCTGGCCAAGAAGGAAGAAATCCTGCAAAAGGCGCGCGCCCTGCACGAAATCAACCCGATGCTCGGTCATCGCGGCGTCCGTCTGGGTCTGACCTATCCCGAGATTTACAAGATGCAGATCCGCGCCATTCTGGAGGCGGCGGCGGAATGTATCCAGGAGAAGGTGAATGTTCATCCCGAAATCATGGTGCCACAGGTCTGCACCGTAGAAGAATTGAAGCGGGTGAAGGCGCTGGTCGACGAAGTGTTGCCTGAAGTCGAGGCCAAGTATGCGGTCAAGGTGCATTTCGAATTTGGCACGATGATGGAAGTGGTGCGCGCCTGTCTGCGCGCCGGCGAAATCGCCGGTGTGGCCGAGTTCTTCTCCTTCGGCACCAACGATCTGACTCAGGCGACGTTCTCATTCTCGCGCGAGGATGCTGAGAATAAGTTCCTGCCGTTCTACAATTCCGCCGCAATTCTCAAGGACAACCCGTTTGAGGCGCTGGATACGGCAGGTGTTGGCCAGCTCATGCAGTTTGCGGTCGAAAATGGCCGGAAGACTCGCAATGGTCTCAAGGTCGGCATTTGCGGCGAACAAGGCGGTCATCCGGCTTCGATGCGGTTCTGCCACTTTGCTAACCTGACCTACGTGTCTTGCTCCGCGCCCCGGGTGCCGATTGCCCGGCTGGCGGCGTCGCACGCCAAGTTGTTGGAAGGCGAATTTAAGCCCGCTACCAGCGGCTGATAATG